>Ga0207933_1000580_pt1 | contig 34654 bp, 28 predicted proteins | sample NGESurdeep092012_4_FD_184488 | JGI IMG/M metagenome (GOLD analysis project Ga0207933, IMG submission 184488) | Arctic peat soil microbial communities from Barrow, Alaska - NGEE Surface sample F53-3 deep-092012 (SPAdes) | ecosystem: Environmental > Terrestrial > Soil > Wetlands > Peat ... | reverse complement strand
TTGAGGCCGGCCCCGGCCCGATGATCTACGTCTTCTCGGCGGAAGGACAGCTGGTGACCACGAACTCCTTGCCGGAGACACCGGTGTCCTGCTGCATCGCACCGGGAAGCATCTACGTTACGACCCTCGGGGGACGCTTGCTTCGGGCTTCCCTGGTTTGAGCGGCAAGAGCGAATTCAACCGGCTGGATCAGGTCCGCGAGTGAAGGTGGAGGTGGCGAGATGATGGTGACCTTGGCCGAGGTGGAGGAGATGGCCCGCGCCTGTCGTAACTGGGGGCGGTGGGGCCCGGATGACGAGATCGGAACCTTGAACTACGTGAATCCGGAGACGACGCGGGCGGCCGCCGCCGAGGTCAAGACCGGTCAGATTCTGTCCCTCGCGATCAAGTTCGGGCCATCCGGACCGCAAATAACGGGTCAGGGTGGGCGCTTCAATCCCCTGCACTGGATGCTGGCCACGGGGGCCGATTCCGCCGTAGCCGGTCGCGCCAACGGCTACGCCGATGACGTGCTGGAAATGCCCGTGCATGGGGCTACGCACTGGGATTGTCTGGGACACGTGTTCCATAACGGCGTCATGTGGAATGGATACGACATGCGTTTGGTGGGGGTGGGGGGAGCCTCGAAGTGCAGTATCGTGCCCACCAACGACAAGCTGGTGGGCCGGGCGGTGCTGCTCGACATGCCCCGCTTCAAGAAGGTCGATTGGCTGTCCGACGGCGAATCGATCACTCCGCAAGATCTTGACGCCTGCCTCGAATCCGAGGGCGTGACCCTCAGATCCGCCGACTTCTTGCTGGTGCGAACCGGCCAGATGGCGCGCTGTTTCCAGCAGGGCTGGGGGACCTTTGCGGGCGGCGATGCACCCGGTCTGTCACTGGAGACGGCGTTGTGGTTGAAGCAGCATGAGCTGGCTGCGGTGGCCACCGACACCTGGGGAGCTGAGGTGCGGCCCAACGCCGTGGCTGAGATGGTGCAACCCTGGCATCGCCTGGCGATTGCCAATGTGGGGTTGATGGTGGGGGAGATGTTCAACCTGGAGCAGCTGGCCGCCAACTGCGCCCAGGATGGGCGCTACAGCAGCATGATCGCGGCCCCGACGCTTCCCATTGAGGGTGGTGTGGGATCTCCCGTCAACCCCCTCGTCATCCGTTGAAATTCGGAGGCTCACATGATCGACCGAATCGCTTCCACATCCAAGAGGCCCTGACCGGAATGGCTCCAGGAGACCGCCTGACCGGATCGCGCCAGCTTGCCGAGATGTTGCACGCCTACGGCGTCACCCACCAGTTCTTCGTCCCCACCATGATGCTGCCACTCCTGGCCGAGGCTGACCGCCTCGGTATCCGGGCGGTTTCGGCGCACGGTGAGAAAGCGGCCGCATACATGGCGGATGGATACGCCCGGGTCTCCGGGCGGCCCGGGATCTGCCTCGCCCAGACCGTGGGCGCCGCCAACCTTGCCTCGGGTTTGAAGGATGCCCAGATGGCGTGTTCCCCGGTCATCGCGATCACCGGGGGGCCGTTCGAGGAGACACGGTTTCGACACGTATATCAGGAGATTGCGGACTACGGCTGTTTTGCCCCGCTTGTGAAATGGCAGGCCTCCGTGGAGCACTCGAGCCGTCTGCCCGAACTTGCTCGGCAAGCCTTCCGGGTCGCCACCAGCGGATCACCGGGGCCGGTCCACCTCGAGGTGCGCGGCCACTCCGGCCAGATCGTTGAAGAGGAGTCCGCGGCTGAACGTGCTTACGAGCCCCGCTTCGGTCGAATCCCCGCTTTTCGTCCGGAGGCCCAGGCCGACCTCATCACCGCCGCCGCTAGGATGCTGGAGGCCGCCGAGCGCCCCGTCATCATCGCCGGCGGCGGGGTGATCGCTTCCGGGGCCGAGGCCGAGGTGGTTGCCCTGGCCGAGAAGATCTCGGCGCCGGTGGCCACCTCGATGAGCGGCAAGGCGGCAATCGCCGAGTACCATCCCCTGGCCGTTGGCGTGACGGGATTCTATTCGCGCCGGGCGGCCAACCAGGTGGTGGCGGCCGCCGATCTGATCTTCTACGTCGGAAGCCGCACCGGCAGCATGGTCACCACCAATTGGAAGCTGCCCCGGCCGGGCACCGCAATCATTCACCTCGACATCAACCCGGAGGAGCTCGGCCGGCACTTCGAAACCGCGGTCGGCCTGCAAGGGGACGCCAAGGCATCGCTCCTGCGCCTCATCCAGCAGGTGCAGCCCCGCGAACACCGCGCCTGGGTGGGCGAGGCGCAGGCCTACCTGCGGTCGTGGCGAGAGGAGGTGGACCCAGCGCTGAAATCCGACTCGGTCCCGATCCGACCCGAGCGCATCTGTGCGGAGATTGAGAAGGCGCTGCCGGCGGACGGCGCGGTCGTCGTGGACACCCTCCAGGCGGCGATCTGGGGCGCCACCATGATCGGCATCAAAAGCTCGGCCCAGCGCTATGCACGTTGCGCTGGCTCATTGGGATGGGCGCTGCCCGCCACCATCGGCGCCAAGTGTGCCCTGGGCGAGCGAGCCGTCATCGGATTCATGGGGGACGGAGGCGCCTACTATCATCTGGCCGAACTGGAGACCGCCGCCCGCAATGGGATCAACGCCGTCTTCGTCGTAAACAACAACAGCGCCTACGCCGGCGAGCAGCATTTCTGGCCGGAGGCCTACGGCACGGAGCGTGCCGATCACGCCATCCATAACTGGACCTTCGATAACATCGACTTCGCGCGCTGTGCCACCGACATGGGCTGCCTTGGAATTCGGGTTGAACGCCCGGCGGACATCGCCCCGGCCCTGCAGCGAGCCTTGACAAGCGGGCGTCCGACCCTGATCGATGTGGCCTCTGATCCTGCCGCATTCCATCCCAAGGGTTGGCTCCCCGAGGGCGACTAGGGCGGGGAAGTGACGGTAATGGTCGCTCGCCGGCTGCGCTCGGAGATCGGGCCGCTGTGGGCTTCCTCGCGCGCGCGCGTCAACAAACGTTGGACGATACGTTGGACGCAACAGAGGGTCCCGAGGGGGAGCGCACCGGCAGCCGGGCGGTTCGACGCGGGAGGGGCCAGCCGCTCCCTGAGCGGCCGGCCCCTTGACGTTGCTAGATCCGGTGCCCGGCGCCGTCGACCAGCGACTTGAAGCTGAGGACGTCCGTGTCTTCTTTGGCGGTGACGTTGTGCAGCACCATCGGGGTGGCGTGGAACGCCTCTCCCGGGCGCAGAACGGCCGTCTCCCCGTCCAGGGTCACCTCGAGCGCCCCCTTGACGATGAACATGATCTGCTCCTGAGGATGCTGGTGCGGATTCGCCCCCTCGCCCGTGTTGAAGTGGAGCCTGCCGAGCTCGATCTTCTCGCCCGTGAGCAGTTCTCCAAATGCCATTGAGTGCTTGGGGGTCACGACCTCTTTGGGTAGGTCGTCGAAACGATGAAATGACATTGCTGCCTCCTGGAATCGTCGTCGGTCCTGCCCTCGGCCGCGAGATGAACCCGCCGCCGGGCGCTTGCTTACCTCGCGACTATATGGGATCGGTCGCTGCCGCGCATCGGGATCATCCGATTCGGGCGTCCGACCGCTGCCTCTGACCACGAAGGCGGCCCGGCCCGGTCGATTTCCGGACGTGGCTTGCTCCTGATTTGGCAAGGCCATACGATCTTCACGGCACATCATGGCGGGCATGCGGGATTCCGGCTTGATTCACTTCGGAGGTCGCTGTGGCGACGAGGAGAGATATGTCGACGGATGAGACCGAGAGGTCGGGAAAGCTTTCGCGTGACGGTCAGCAGTGGTTCTTCGACTGGATGATTCAGGAACAGGGGAAGGTCTTTCACTACCAGACCGAGGGGCGTGGTCGGCTTCCCAAGAGTGTCCGCCGTCACGCGATGATCAGCAAGCACGTTGGTCTCGGCGCCCTGCGCATGGAACGTCTCGCGCGGGAGGAGGAGGCGGCGGGTCACGCAATGACCGCGCTGAGTCGATACTTCGACGCCGCCACCGCTTTCGGCCAGGCCCAGCACACCATATTCAAGAACACCGACGAGAAGATCTATCTGCACGGCTCGTCGATCCGCTGCTACGACAAGGTTCGCGAACTGGCGCCCTATCGCATAGAGCATCTGGACATCGAGTGGGCCGGAACCACAGTCTCCGGCAACCTGCACCTGCTCCCGGGAGGCGGGCTGGCCCCCTGCGTGTTCTACATTCCCGGCTGCGATCAGACCAAGGAGATGTACCCCAGCCCACTTTTCAACCAGGCTCACGCCCGAGGCATGCACATCTTTTCGTTTGATGGTCCCGGTCAGGGCGAGAGCAATCTGCGGGGCACCAAGCTGACCCTCACCAATTACGAGGAGGCTGCCAGCGCCGCCATCGACCACCTGCTCAAGCGGCCTGAGATCGATCCCCAGGGAATGGTCGTCTATGGGCTCAGTTTCGGCTCCTACTGGGCGATGCGGCTGGCCCTCCACGACCCGCGGGTGAAGGCGGTGGCCGCCTTCTGGGGCTCGCTCTGCGAGAAGTACCACCTCTTTGACGAGGAATCGCCGCGTTACAAGCAGCTGTTCCGATACCTGACCGGCCTGACTGCTGAGGCGGCCATCGATCAATTGGGCGTGGAGATGAGCCTTCGAGGCAAGCTGGGCGGGATCACCTGTCCGGTGTTGGTGGCGAGCGGCGAATTTGATCCTCGCAGTCCCATCGACGAGGTCTATGAGCTCTTTGACGAGATCCAATCGCCAGCGGCGTTGTGGGTGTTCTCAGATCAATATCACCAGGTATCCGTGACTCGGCCGGGCGCCGAAAACCCTCCCCTCTGGCAGCTCGACACCCACGATCTCGCCTGCGACTGGCTGACGGACCGTCTTGCCGGCAGGGCGCTGGCCGGAGAGCACGAGGTCGTATACGTGGAGCCCTCGGTGGCCGGCCCCTACGCCCCCAACCGACGCATGAAGCGGCACTGGTACGAGGCCTGATTGACGTCCAACGTCGATCAGGCGTTCCAGACCCAGACGCTGCCAGCATTGCGACACACAGGTGGGAATAGACTGGCTCGGTAATGGCGCTAACGAACCCGTTTGATTTCACTGACCAGGTGGTGGTCATCACCGGCCCGTCGGGCGGATTGGGAGGCCCGCTGGTGCGTGCCTTTGCCCAGGGGGGTGCGGATCTGGTCCTGGCGGACATCGCCGACGACCCCCTCGAGGCGCTCGTCGACGACGTAGTCGGCGCGGGCCGGCGCGCCATCGCGGTCCACGTTGACGTGCGCGACCAAGCGCAAGTTGACACGCTGGCAGCCACGGCCAGCAGGGAATTCGGCAAGGTGGACGTGCTGGTCAACCTTGCCGGGGTGATTCGGCGAATCCCCTCCCTCGAGCACTCGTTGGAGGACTGGAAGCTCCAGATTGACGTCAATCTGATGGGTACCTGGCTAACCTGCCGGGCCATCGGCCGCCTGATGCTGGAGCGAGGCCACGGCAGAATCATCAATTTCGCCTCGGGAGCTGGTTTCCACGGCTTTCCCGGATACCCGGGCTACACGCCTTCCAAGCACGCGGTGGTCGGACTCACCAAGGTGCTCGCGATTGAGTGGAGTGCTCAGGGCGTCAACGTCAACGCCGTCGCGCCGGGGTTTACGGACACGCCGCTCAATCAGGAGGTGTTGGACGATCCTCAGAGACTCCAGGGAGTTCTGAATCGGGTGCCCCAGCGGAAGGTGCTGCCGGCCGACTCGGTGGTCGGACCGACCCTCTTCTTGGCCTCGGAGGCGGCGCGCTGGATCACGGGATTCACCCTCCGCGTCGATGGAGGTTTCAACGCCACCTAATTCCCAGCGCGGTCGGTTGGGTCCGACGACGTTTCAGCCGCGAAAGGCCGCCTAGCCAGCGGTTCCCGGCCGCGCAACCGACCAAGCGCCGGTGCTGATGAGACGGCCACCGGGCGTGCGCTGGGCTCTTGGCGGCGCCGGTTGCAGTAGGCGTCCCGCGGCGGCTTAGGCGCTGTGGCGCCGAAGAATGCGATGGTGCCCGGGCGGGGCCAACTCGTCGCGGGCGACTTCAAGAGAGGGCTGGCGAGGATGTCGATCACGCTTTACCATCGGCCCCGAGCTGGCCCTGGGAACGAGCGGTGGTTGGCGATTCTGAGCCGGTGGCGCGGGCGTACTCGGGAGCCACCTTGCAGCGACACTGCTGGTGGGTGGTGGAGCCGGCGAGCGGCAATGCGAAGGCCTGCCGTTGACAGGGATGCTTGCCGCGGCCGCAGCGCCCTTGCCGCCTCCGTCCGGCTGGCGCTATGCTCTTGTCGATTTGCCCCACCGCCCTAACCAGGTTGCAGTCGATCTGGAGGTCAACGGCGAACAGTACACGGTGCTGGTCGAACCGCGCCGAAGCCTGGTGGACTGCCTACGCGACGACCTGGGATTGACCGGGAGTCACGTTGGGTGCGAACAGGGCGTCTGTGGGGCCTGCACGGTGCTGCTTGATGGAGAGGCGGTGCGCGGCTGCCTGCTGCTGACAGTTCAGGCTCAGGGGACGTCTATCACCACCGTTGAGGGCCTAGCCCAAGGGGGCGAGTTGAGCCCGCTCCAGAGCGCATTTCACGAGTCGTTCGCGCTCCAGTGCGGGTACTGCACGCCGGGATTCCTGATCTCGAGCCTGGCTCTGCTGGCTCGCAATCCACACCCATCGCGCACCGAGGTCCGGGAGGCACTGTCGGGGAACCTGTGTCGTTGTACCGGATACGACACCATCGTGGACGCCGTGATGGCGTCATCCAGGTGAGCATCGGGCAGAGGCTCGGCCGACTCGAGGACGGCAGACTGCTAAGGGGCCGGGGTCGATTCGTCGACGATCTCCATCCGGATCGCCTGCTCCACGTGGCCTGCGTACGCAGCCCCCACGCCAACGCGAAAATCATGTCCGTCGACGTCGAACACTCCCAGGGGGTGCGGGGCGTGGTCTCGGTCCTGACCGGTGACGCCGCGGCTCAGATGGTCCAGCCCTGGAAGGGCATCCTCGGGCACTATGCCGGGATGAAGACCGCGCCCCAATACCCGCTGGCCCTCAGGCAGGCTCGTTTCGTAGGCGAGCCGGTGGTCGCCGTCGCAGCCACCAGCCGAGCGGCGGCCGAGGACGCCTGCGATCTGGCCCGAGTCGAGTACGACGTTCTGGTTCCGGTGGCCAATTGGAAGCAGGCCATCGCTCCGAATGCGCCGCTGGTGGCCGATGAACTCGGCGACAACGTGATGTATCAGGCCAGTCACGGCGACGCGGCGGCCACTGCGCAGGCCCTCGACGCATCGGAGCTAGTGGTGCGGGGCGAGTTTCACCTAGGCCGTGTAACCGGGGTGCCGATCGAGCCGCGCGCTCTGCTGGCTGACTACGAGCCCGGCGCCGGACATCTGACCGTGCATTGTTCGACGCAGGTTCCACACATGATGCAGGCGGTGCTGGCCCGAATTCTGGGCCTGCCCGAGCACCGCGTGAGGGTCATTGCCGAGGATGTGGGGGGAAGCTTCGGCATCAAGATCCATGTCTACCAGGACGAGATCTGCGCCTGCCTCTTCTCGATCATGCTGGGACGGCCTGTCAAGTTCATCGCCGATCGTCGGGAGAGCATGTTGACCGACATCCACGCCCGCGAAGAGGTGATCGAGGCCGAGCTCGGGATGCGAGGCGATGGCACCCTGACGGCCCTGAGGGCGAGCGTGGTTGCCCCGGTCGGGGCCTACTCGATGTACCCGCGCAGCAGTGTCGTGGAGAGCGGCCAGGTGGCGCGCATGTTGCCGGGACAATATCGGATTCCGGCCTATTCATGCCAGCAGCTGGTGGTCGCGCTCAACAAGACACCCACCTCGCAATACCGCGGCGTCGGCCACCCGGTGGCGACCGCGATCATCGAGCAGATGGTGGAGAGGGCCGCGCGAAAGGTGGGTCAGGACCCGGCGGAATTCCGCCTCGCCAACATGGTGCGCCCACAGGACATGCCCTACCAATCGGCGGGAGGGGCGGTGCTGGATCCCGGCGACTATCCAGGCTGCCTCCGACGCCTCCTCGAGGTGAGTGGGTATGGCGAGTTGCGCAACTGGCAAAGCCAGCAACGAGCCGCCGGCCGCCTGATCGGAATTGGGTTGAGCTGCTTTTTGGAGCTGACTGGACCCAATGCCCAGTTCTACGGGATCGGCGGGGCTCCCATATCGGCCAAGGACGGGGCCACGGTTCGACTCGAGCCAGACGGTAGCGCGGTGGTCCTGACCGGCATCACGGATCAGGGCCAGGGCACCCACACCAGTACCGCGCAGCTGGTCAGTGAAGGTCTCAGCATGGCGCCGGACCGGGTGCGTGTGGTGACCGGAGATACGCTCGCCGTTCCATACGGTGGCGGCACCTGGGCCAGTCGCGGGGCGGTGGTCGGGGGCACGGCGATTATGCGTGCCACCCGGATCTTGCGTCAGAAAGTGCTCCAACATGCTGCCGACCTGATGGAGGTGGCAGTGGAGGACTTGGAATTGGACAACGGTGAGTTGAGCGTGCGTGGAGTTCCGTCTCGGCGCATGTCGCTCAGGGATCTGGCGTCGACCGTGCATTACAACTCCAACGCCCTCGGATCCGGGGTTGAGCCATCGCTGGAGGCCACCTCCTATTTCGTCAGTCCAACCGGCGGAACCTTTGCTTACGGATCCCATCTGGCCATGGTCGAGATCCTTCCCGAGAGTTGGGGGGTGAGGCTCTTGCGCTACGTGGCGGTGGACGACTGCGGACGTCCCATCAACCCCGCCTTGATCGAGGGCCAGGTGCGGGGTGGCGTGGTCCAGGGAATCGGCGAAGCACTTCTGGAGGAGCTGGTCTATGACGGCGACGCGCAGCTCCTGAATTCCTCATTGATGGAGTACCTGCTGCCCACCATGAGCGACCTGTGCGACATCGAGGTTCAGCACCAGCACACTCCGGCGGCCGTTGGTGAGGGATTCCGAGGCGTCGGCGAAAGCGGCGCGACCGCCTCTCCAGCAGCTGTCGCCAACGCCGTCGCCGACGCCCTGGCACCGCTCGGAATAGAGGTATCCAGCCTTCCGATAACGCCCCGCCTGCTGTTCGAATTGGCCGAGGGGGTCAAGCGTTGAAACCGGTCCAATTTGGATATCACAGGCCTGCCACCCTGTCCGAGGCGCTGGGGCTGCTCTCGGAATTGGGCGAAGAGGCTCGCCCACTGGCGGGCGGGCAAAGCCTGATTCCGCTTCTCAACATGCGTCTGGCCGCCCCCGCCTGGCTCGTGGACCTGGGATCTGTGGGTGAGCTGCGCCACCTTTCGGCCGCCGGCGACCAGATCAAGGTGGGGGCGATGTGCACCCTCGCCTCCCTCGAGCGCTGGCCTGACACCGCCGCCCGGAATCCACTCTTGGCCGCGATCCTGCCCTTCATTTCTCACTTTCAGATCCGGAACCGATCGACCTTGGGTGGCAACCTGGCCCATCTGGACCCGGCGGCGGAGCTGCCCGCCCTGGCTCTGTTGCTGGGCGCCCGGATCGAGCTTCAAACTTCGGCTGAGACACGGACGGTAACCATGGATCAATTCTGTCTGGGATCAATGACGTCGTCTCTGGCCCCGGCGGAGCTGGTCACGGCGGCAACCATTCCGTGGTTGGCGGGCTCGGGCTGGGGGTTCGCCGAGGTCTCGCGGCGCCGAGGAGATTTCGCCCTGGTGGGGGCGATGGCGGCAGTGTCGCCCGACCGCACGACGAGAGCGGTGGTCTTCGGTGCCGGTGCCGTACCCCAGCGTCTGCCTCGCGCCGAGAGCGCCGCGGCCGCGGGCGATCTGCGCGGCGCGGAGCGCTGCGCGGCCGAGGAGATCAAGGCCCAGGATGACATCCACGCCAGCGCCGCCTACCGCGTGGCGGTGGGGGCCAGGCTGGTACGCAGGGTGGTCACCGAAGCGCTGGACCGCATCGATCCGGCGGCGTGAAGATCTGCCGCCTCAATCGCGCGCCCTGGACCTACCCCGCGATGCCCCGTGAACGTCTGTCAGTCGGGCTATGATCGAGTGGTGGCTACCCGCCACGGTTGGTAGGAGGATCAGATGGCCGGACCGGTATTAGTCGACCCCAACAGGAAGCCGCGGCTGCAGTTCGGCACGGCGCGGCGGGAGGATGTCCCCAACTTTCTCGGCATCATGCAGATCATCCACCAAGAGCCCACCTCGGGCGCTTTTGCGCGGCTCCTGACCGGCCAGCAAAAGCCGGATGACGAGATTCCTCTGGCCCATCTATTTGAGGAGATCTCGACGCTGGCGTTGCATGGGTTGCTGGTGGAAGACGTTTTGTTTGACGCGTTCGCTTTCGACTTCTACTGGGATGCTCTCAAATCCCGAATCGGGCAGGTCCGCAAGTCAACACAGAATGGCAAGTTTTGTGAGAACTTCGAACTGGCGGGTCGACTGGCGGCGGAGTATAGGGCCGAGCGGCCCGCCAAGGGTGGCGCGTAAAGCCGAGTCGTTTCCGCTTGCACGCGTGTTGCGTCGTAGGCGCAGGGCCACCCGGGTGTGGCCGACGCGGCTCGCCGGGACTTGGCTTGACACGAGGTCAATGAACACGGCCGGGATCGGGTCGGTCAGAGGTCGATTCGGGCTCTCGCGAGCGATCGCCGGTCGAGGCTTACGCCGATCCCGGGACCGGTCGGGGGCTCGTAACATCCGTCGATCAACACCATCGGCTCCTGAACCAGATCGTTGCTGATCGAGTGCGGCGATATTCCGCTGTCCCAGGGCAGTCGGGGGAGGGCCACCGCCAGATGAGTGGCGGCGGCGGCACAGATGCTGCTCTCGCCCGGCATGCCGGCCAGGTGGAGGCCGACGTTGGCCGCATCGGCGACCGCCGCCAGGTGGCGAACACCCGTGATCCCACCCTTGATCAACTTGGGCACAAATCCGCCCGCAGCCTCTGAGCGCAGGTAGGTGAGCGCGCCGGTTGCGTCGTACACCCCCTCGTCTGGCGCCACCGGGGTCGAGCTGGAGGCCGCGACGCGGGCCATGCCCGCCACGTCGTCGCGATGCACCGGTTGTTCCAAGAATTGGAGGTCGCGGTCCCTGGTCGCCTCCAGAAAGCGGATCGCCTGGCTCGGACTCCAGGCTTGGTTGGCGTCCACCCTGACCTGTACTCCGCTTCCGACAGTCCTACAAACGGCATCCAGTCGGGCTAGATCCAGGGCCAGATTTTGCGATCCGACCTTGAGCTTGACGGCCGTGAATCCCATTCCCAGGCCCGCCGCCGTTTCGTCGGCCACCTCCTGCGGGCTCGTTCCAACCACGTGCCAGGTGGAGGCCACGCGGTTTCTCACCCGGCCTCCCAGGAGTATGTAGAGGGGAATGCCTAGGGCACGCGCGGCGGCGTCATGGAGGGCGACGTCGACGGCCGCCTTGGCGGCCGCGTTGCCGTGCAGCACTCGCTCCATGGTCATCGACGCGCCGGCCAGGTCGAAGACGTCCGAGCCCACCAGTGCGGGCGCGATGACGAGGTTGATGGCACGCATCGCGCCCGCCACGTTCTCACCTGTGAAGTAGGGCGCGAGCACCGATTCACCAAGGCCGGTCGGGCCGCCGTCGGTCATCGCCTCCACCACCACACATTCCCGTTCCGGCACGGTGGCGACCGACATTTTGAGTGGACGATGGAGCGTCAACCTGACGGGCGTGACAGTAAGGCCCCGTAGTTTCAGCCGGCCCGCGGGGCGGGCCGGCGCCGACGCGGTCACACCAGGACGATCCGGCCCAGCGGCGGATTGGTACGGAGTTCGTGCATGGCCTCGACCACCTGGTCCAGGGGGTAGGTCTTGGCGATGATGGGCTTGATTCGTCCTCGCTCCACCAACTCGACCACGTCGGCCAGGTCCTGTTTGGCGGAGGAGCGGCTGCCCTGGATCTCCCACTGGCCGTAGACCAATTGGGCCGTGTCAACCTGCAGCGGATAACCGTAACCGTAGCCCAGGACCAGAAGGCGACCGCCCTGGGCCAGGCACTGGAAGGAGGTGGCTAGAACCGGAGGTATGCTCGCGCCACCAACGATCTCGACCACCACGTCGGCGCCGCGGCCACCGGTCAGGGCCCGAATTCGAGCCGGAACGTCCTCGTGGGAGGCGTCGATGGCTGCCTCCGCCCCGAGTTCAAGCGCCTTTTCCAATTTGTCGGCGGTCACATCCACCGCGATCATTCGCCCCCCCAGCTCACGCGCCAGTTGCAGGGCGTGGATGCCGAGTCCGCCCACGCCGATCAAGGCAACCCAATCACCCAACGAGATCCTGGCCCGTGTTCGGAGTCCGTGGAAGGGGGTGGCGATCGAACCCGAGAGGATGGCCACCTCCTCCAACGGGATTTTGGGATCGACCCGCAAGACGTTCCTCGACGGTGCCTTGATCACCTCGGCAAAGCCGCCCGCGATCTCAAATCCCAGCCGCCTCACGTCGGGACACCGATTCTCGAAGCCCAGTCGACAGTGCTTGCAAGTCATGCAGCCCACGTAAATGTGGACCACCACATTGTCACCGACGGCGACGTTGGAGACCTCTGAACCAACGTCGATTACAACGCCTGACAGTTCGTGACCGATGATCGCGGGCATCGTGACGGTTGACACCTGACCATCGAGGATCTTGAGGTCGGTCCCGCACAAACCGTTGGCTTTGACGTCGACCAGAACCTCGTCTCGCTCGACGACCGGGCGTTCCACGGAGTGCCACACGAAAGGCCCTCCCTTCTGCTCCAGCACGAGGGCGCGCATTTCACTCATGACTTCCGAATATCCCTCCACTAACGGATCGGGTTCGGCCGCACCGCAGGGTCCGGTCGGTGCAAGTTGCGGTCGCTTCGGCGTTCCGACCGCAATATAGCAGTGCGATCGGATCTTGCCGCCTGGCGGGCACCAACCAGCCCGATCCCGACCACCACCCGCGGTCGTCGGCTGCGCGGTGGAACGGCATCTGGTGCGAGGCGCAGAGCGGGCGATTGCCCGGGGCGCACGGCAGATCGATCAATAGGGTGACGGCTTCGGGCCTGACGCCCTCGGAGACGAGACGTTCGGCAGGTCGGGTAAAAATCGACCTCTTGTCGACAGGGGTCCGCACCGTCTACACTCCTGCGATGCCGATAAATGAGCCAGTCATGAGCGATCGTCGTTCGCGCGGGTTACCGCCGCTTCGGTGCCCAGCGGCCGTGGGCACGTTCCGCTCGGACGCTCCGGGCATAGCCAGCTCCAAGGAGTCCTAAGTAGATGGTGCATTTCATGGATACGCTCTTGGCCGCCATCGGCTTTGGGGTGGTCACGTCGGCGGTTCTGGCGCTCTCCACGGTGGCCGTCGGACTTCAGTTCTCGGTCACCAACATCCCCAACTTCTCCCACGGTGACATCATGACCGCCGGAGCCTACGCCGCCTACGCGACCGGCTTAGTGGTTTCGAATATCGCCATCCAGGCCGTGGCGGCGATCGTGGTGGGGGGGGTGATCGCCTACGCCCTCAACAAGGGGTTGTTGCAGCCGTTCAAACGGGCCGGCGCCCGGAACATCATGTTGGTGATCATCACGCTCTCCTTCTCACTGCTGCTGCAGAACGGTATCCTGGCCATTTTCGGGGGCTCGGAGGTCTTCTACAAGCTACCCATCTCGGCACCCCACCACTACGGGCCCTTCCTGTTCACCAACCAGGCCCTTTTGATCATCGCGGCCGCCGCCGTGTTTCTGGTTGGGGTCCGGTTGATCCTCAAGTACACCAAGTTCGGCAAGGCGCAGCGGGCGGTTTCGGATAATCCCGAACTGGCCCAGGTTCGCGGCATCAACTCCAATCGCATCATCGATCTGACCTGGCTCTGGGCCGGGGCCATGGCGGGATTCTCCGGCTTCGTCTTCGCCATCCAGGTCGGAGCCTTCAGCCCGACCCTCGGATTCACGTTCCTGTTCGTGGTCTTCTCGGCCTCCGTCGTGGGGGGCATCGGCCAAATCTACGGGGCCATGCTGGGGGCCCTTCTGATCGGCTGCGGCATGGAGGTGAGCGCCATCTGGATTTCCGGGGACTTCAAGCAGGCGGTGGCCTTCATCGCCCTCATCCTGACCCTGCTCTTTAGGCCCAGCGGCCTCTTTCCTTCGCGGATTCGCAATGTGGTGGAAGCAATATGATCGTCAACTACCTCGAGAGCCTGATCATCCTGTCGGCCATCCTCTCGCTCCTGACCATGGGCCTCAACGTGCGCTGGGGATGGGCTGGCGAATTCGACCTTGCCTATTACGCCATAGTCGCCTTTGGGGCCTACTTTGGCGGCGTTTTGCAGCTCCCCCATTCCCACGAGCCAACCGGTCTCGGATGGATCCTGGGATTGAATCTGCCGTTTGTGGTGGGTTTGCTCGGGGGCGCCGTGATCGGCGGTGTTACCTCGCTGCTAGTGGGGGCCTTTGCTCTCAAGAGCCTGCGGGGCGACTACCTGTCGATTGCCACGGTTGCCTTTGCCCTGGTGACCTGGGCCTTCCTGAGCCAGCTACCAGGCCTCTTTAACGGATTCAACGGCGTCTACGGCATGCAGCAGCCATTTGCCGATGTGTTCAAGAATTTGGACGCGCAAACCTATGCCCTGATCTTGTTTGCCGTCTGCGTGGTGATCCTGGTGATCGTGTACGTGTTCCTCGAGATGATGTACAAGAGTCCGTTCGGGCGCACCCTGCGCGCGATTCGGGAGGACGAGTTCGCGTCGGCCGCGTTTGGTCGCGACGTCTATCGTTGCAAGCTCAAGGCCTACATCATCGGAGGCGTGGTGGCCGGCATCGGAGGCGTTCTTTTTGCCAACTACCTGGGCCAGTGGAACCCATATACGTGGGCTCCAATTGAGACCTTCCTGCTCTACGGCGCCATCTTCATCGGTGGTCAGGGCAACTCGCGTGGAGTCATCATCGGTTCGGTGATCCTGCTCGTCCTCATTCCCGAGGTGACCCGATTCATGCCCCAGGTCCCCGGCAAGCCGGACCTTTTCCCGGCTCTGCGCAGCATGGCCAGTGCCGTGTTGGTCATCCTCGTCCTCCGCTATCGGCCACAGGGACTATTGCCGGAGGTTCATCCCAGGGATGCCGGCGACCGTGCCCCGGCGCCCACCGCGCAGACCGCGGGGTCCGCCGCCAATGTCTGACGACAGGAGCGTCATCCTTGAACTTCGTGGCGTAACCAAACACTTCGGCGGCGTGCGGGCAGTGACCGATTTGGATTTTGACGTCTACGATCACGAGGTTCTGGGACTGATCGGCCCCAACGGTGCAGGTAAGAGCACCGCCATCGACCTCATCTCCGGCTTCCGCGAGCCCGACTCCGGCGTCATCAAATTTGACGGCGAGGAGATCCAAGGTTGGCGCGCCCATCGCGTGGCCGCGCGGGGGTTGGTGCGCACATTCCAGACGGCGCGCGAATGGGCGCGGCTGACCGTGATGGACAATATGCTGGTAGCGGCTCCGCAGGAGGGCCGGGACAAGATTTGGAAATCGGTGTTCAGCCGGCCGTCGCTCCGGGCGGCCGAGGAGCGAGATCGAATTCGAGCTCGTGATCTGCTGCGGCGCTTCGATCTCTACGCCCTTCGTGACGAGTACGCGGGCAACCTGAGCGGCGGTCAGAAGCGCCTTTTGGAGTTCGCCCGCGTCGCCATGCTGTCGCCGCGCATGGTGCTGCTGGACGAGCCTTTGGCCGGTGTCAATCCTCGTCTGCAGGTGAATATCTTGGAGGCCATCAAGGGCCTCAACGACACCGGGATGGCGATCATCCTCATCGAGCACAACCTGCCCTTCATCGATTCCGCCTGCGACCGGGTGGTCGTGATGGCCGAGGGCACCGATATTGCGAGCGGTTTGATGGCGGACCTGCGGTCCAGTCGAGCCGTCATCGATGCCTATCTCGGGGAGGTGGCGACCAATGTCTGAAATGGACAATGCGGTTCTGATCGCGGAGGGCATCACCGCCGGATACGGTGGCCCACCCATCATCGAGGACGTACGCTTTGCAGCTCAGGCAGGAAAGTTGACCGCTATCGTCGGACCCAACGGGGCCGGCAAGTCGACCTTCATGAAGGTGGTGGCGGGATTGATTCGGCCGAGCCGCGGGCGGGTAACCCTGAAGGGAGAGGATGTCACCGGAATTCCCGCCCAGATTCTGGTCAGGAAGGGCGTTTCGTACATTCCCCAGGTGTCGAACGTATTTCCATCTCTGACTGTCATGGAGAATCTCGAGATGGGAGGGTACGCCCTGCGAGGAGGCGTGACCGAGCGGGCCGAGGAATTGTGCCAGATGTTCCCCGACCTCAAGCTTGCGCTCCATCGTGCCGCGCGCACGCTGAGTGGTGGCCAGCGAACCATGCTCGCCATCGCCAGCGGCCTCATGCTCAGCCCCTCGACGCTGCTTCTCGACGAGCCCACGGCCGGACTGGCGCCAAGATTCGTCGACGCGGTGTGGGACCAGATTTTGAAAATTCGGTCTCTGGGAGTTGCGGTCGTGATCGTGGAGCAGAACACGCGCCGCACCTTGAGCCACGCTGACTGGGCACACGTCTTGGCGTTGGGCCGCAACCGTCTGGAGGGAACGGGGGCGGATCTTCTCAACGATGAGGAGGTGGGCAATCTGTACATCGGCAAGGCGTGAGGGGCGGGGAGACCCCACCCAGCCTCAGAGCCAGGTCAAGATATCTGGCTGGGGCATTTTTGAAAGGGAGGTTACACGCGTCTAATGGATAGACATAAGCTACGGACTCTTCGGACGGTGGCTGCCGGCAGCTTCATTACGCTGCTGATCGCCGCCTGTGGAGGCTCGTCGGGCGCCTCGGGTAACAAGAGCCCGGTGGTGATGGCCGTGACGGCCCCGCTGACCGGTGCTTACGCCGTGGACGGCACCCCGATCTTGGAAGGATCGAAGACCGCCCAGTACGTGATCAACCAGGCCGGCGGCATCCTGGGTCGGCACTTGCAGCTCGACGAAACCGACACCGTCGGTGACCCCGGTGATGCGGTGCCGGCGGTCAACAAGGAGCTGGCGACCGGTAATCCCGTGGCACTGATCGGACCGGTCACGCTCTCAATCCACGCCATCGAGCCGATCTTCGATCGGGCCCAGATAGTGGATGGTTGGAACGGTGGTTCGAGCCAGTTCGACAAGCAAACCGACAAATGGCTCTATCGCTGCAACGCCTCCGACTCCGAGCTCGGCGTCGCGATGGCTGAGTACGCGATCGAGAAGGGCTACAAGACCGCGGCCATGTTCATGTCCAACAGCGTCACCGTCCAGACCCTGGAGCCGGTCATCGCCAGTGCCTACAAGGCCCTGGGTGGAACCATGGTGGGCACCATCGGTATCACGCCGGTTCAGACCAACTACCTGACCGAGGTGCAGAGGGCCGTTGCCCTCAAGCCCGACGTCTTCTTCACGCAGATGGAGCCCGGCACCGCGTCGGTCGCCTTCAAAGATTTTCAGCAGGTCAACGGCTTGGCCATTCCCTTCATCGGAACCGACCTTGAGTCCGGTTCGGACTTCATCAAGGCGGTCGGTCCGGCCGCCGCCGCGGCGCACATGACGGCCATCGCGGGCAGCAACGCGCTCACCCCCGGTGCCGGTGCGGCCTACGGGGCCGCCTACCAGAAGGTGAACGGTCACCTTCCGCAGGGTGGGTCGGGCTATGCGTTTGACTGCGCCATCGTCTTCGCGCTGGCCATGGACTACGCCAAGTCCACGGATCCCAAGGTTTGGGTCAATGACATCGAAAAGGTCTCCAACCCGCCCGGAACCAAAGTGGGCCTCTACAAGGATGCCATGGCGGACATCAAGGCCGGCAAGAAGATCAACTACGACGGTGCCAGCGGACCCATGGACTTTAACCAGTACCACAACGTGACTGGTGCATGGGACGTCATCGTCGCGACCGGCACCGCCGACGCGAGCACCAAGACCATCGAGACGATTCCCGCCTCCACCATTCAGAAGGTGGTCAACAAGGAGGGCTAGCCCCGACTGAACCTCTTGGAGTGGGGGTGGGGTCCGTTCGGGGCCCCACCCCGCTCATTTGTCTATTCCACTATTGCCACTCCGTCCGGGTTCCCCTTGTCTCGATCGGGCCGGACCGGCGCGGGGCGAGGGAAGGCGTCAGCAGCGTCGCACCGGACGGCGGCCAAGGTCGGTCCAACCGACGAGGAGGCGGAGTTGAAGACCATCAGGATCGCGGTGGTGGGTACGGGCTGGATCGGGCACATCCGGGCTATGACTTGTGCCTCCCACGCTCTGGTGGGCGAGCTCCACATCGCCGACATCGATTCTGAGGTCGCGATCCGATCGGCGCAGGCGACTTCGGCCGCGTCGTGGACGACGGACTACCACGAGCTGCTCGACACCGTCGACGCCGCCATCATCTCCACCACTCCGGAGACCACTCACTATCCAATCGCGCGCGATTTCCTCCAGGCCGGCAAGCACGTCCTCCTGGAGAAGCCGATTGGGCTCACTCTGGAGGAGGCGGACGACCTCATCGAACTGGCCGAGCGCTCCAATTTGAAGTTGAGCATCGGCTACACCCAGCGCTTCAACCCCCGCTACGCCTACATCAAGAAGTGCATCGACGAGGGGCTGGTCGGGGCGCCGGTCACAGCTCTCATCTCGCGTCACATCACGCGCGCCATTGGAGCCAAGATCGCCGGTCGAGGGGAGCTGGGCCCAGCCCAAATGGAGGCCACCCACGACATCGACCTGGTGCTCTGGTGGTTGGGGAATGGAGTTCGGGCCAAGACCGTCTACGCCCGCTCCGTCTTTGGGATGATGAGGGAGAAGCACGGGCTACCCGACTGCACCTGGATCATGGTCAGCAATGACGATGGCACCACCTTCACCATCGGCGCCAACTGGAATCTCCCCGTCGAGTACCCGGGCATGAACTCGGTCATCGTCGAGTTCATCGGGCGCGACGGCGCTCTATTCGTCGATGAGACCCACCGCGACGTCCTCTTGACGACGGTTAAAAACGGCCTTCAACGCCCGCTCTCCACCATGCCCGGCGAGCAGGCGGGCCACGTATTCCAGGGGCCCATGGAGGCCGAGACCAGGCATTTCATCGAGTCCGTCGCCCTCGATCGGCCCGTCCTGGTGACCGCGCGCCAAGCTCGCGCAGTGATGGAGATCACGCTGGCGGCGGAGATGTCGGCGGAAAGCCTTCAGCCCATCGCCCTGCCCTTGAAGTAGGCCCCGCGCCGCGGGTCAGGCCTTCTGCTGACCGGGCCGTCGCCCCCGAATCCGAACCGCCGATGGTTTCGGGCCACGGGGCGCCCGGGTGGCTGGCGGCCAGGGGATGGTCCGGTGGATGGGAAGCGGGCGGAGGGCCCGGACGCGGATGGAAGTCGTCACGGCAGATTCTGCTGGAGGTCACGTTTGAAGCTCGGGTTGCACTTGATACCGGATTCCTTCGACTCCTTTCGTAGGCGTGCCCGGCTGGCAGAGGAGGCCGGTTTCGACACGCTGTGGGTGGCCGAGAGCTCGCTCACCGTGCAAGACGTATACGTCGCCCTGACTGTCGCCGCCGGCTGCACCAGCACCATCCGGCTGGCTCCCGGGTGTACGAACGTGGTGCTTCGTCACGAGGCCATGGTGGCGGCGGCCCTGGCATCCATCGATGGATTGTCCGGAGGTCGGACCTTCTGCGCCATCGGCTCCGGCGACACCCCGATTCGCGCCCTGGGCAGAGTTCCTTCCAAGGTGGAGGAGATGCGCCAGGCGGTTACCCACATCCAGGCGCTAACCGCCGGCGAGGAGGTCCAGTACGGCGACCGCAGCGCCCGGCTCACCTGGGCACACCGGCGGATGCCCGTCTACGTGACCGCCGAAGGACCGCGGATGTTGCGCATGGCGGCCGAGTGCGCGGACGGAATCTTGAACAGTAGCGGGACCAGCGACGATGTGCGCCACTGGATTGGAGAGCAGGTTGAGGCCGGCACCAGGAGCGCGGGGCGCGACCCCTCGGAGGTCGACGTCTGGTTGTCCAGCATGCTATCGATTGGAGGGAGCCGGGAACAGGCCCGCGAGGCCATTCGCCCCCGCGTCGCCAACCGCGCCCGTCACAACATCATGGCCGCACCGGACCTGGTGCCCGAGCAGCATCGGGCCGCCGGTCGGCGGCTGGTGCAGGAGTTCGACGTGAACGCATGGTATGACCCCAAGCACGCCCCGCTGGTGACCGACTACATGGTGGACCGATTTGCCATCGCGGGCACCGCCGATGACGTCGTCCAGCGTCTACGTGAATTGAGCGCGGACGGTGTTGCCGGCCTGATGCTCGACTTCCCGATGCACTCGTTGGATGCCACTCTTGAAGCCTTCGCGGCACAGGTCGCGCCCCGTCTCCAGGGCTGAAGATTGATTCGAGATTGATCGGACCCTGCGGCGCTCACCAGGGCGGTCTCCAAGCCGGTCGAAACCGGCGCCACGAATTGCAACCGAAGTTGGTGCTGAAGTAAACTCAGGCCGGTTCCTGAAGTTAGATCAGGACGTCGAAAACGCTGAATCCAGGAGAACTCATGCCCGAGCCCAAAGCCTCTGCCTACGGAAAGAACATGGACCTGTCGTTTCTGGAGAAGCCACACGAGTTCGATCCCAGACGAACCTACAGCTACACCGCGACCGACTGGCAGGCTCGAATCGACTTCGATCGCATGCGGCGGGAACGACTGGCTCGAGCCCGGATGATGATGGAGAAGCACGACCTTGGTGCGTTGGTCTGCTTTGTTGGTGAGAACGTGAGGTACATCACCAGCGTCTACCAGGGCAACTGGAAGAACAACATCTACATCCGCTATTGCGTTCTGCCCCGCGACGGCGACCCGGTCCTTTTCGAGACCGCCGGCTCGGACTTGGAATGCGCCAAGATCGACGCCCCCTGGTTGAAGGGGAACATCCGGCCGGCCATCACCTGGAAGTGGGCGGAGACCGCCGAACCGATGATGGCGGCGCGAATGGCTGACTCGGTGGTGCGGGTTCTGCGCGAGAATCACGTGGAGAAGGAGCGCATCGGCGTCGACGTTTACGATCCTTCCGCCTACTCCGCCTTCCAAGACCTTGGCCTCAACGTGGTCAGCGCTTGGCCGGCCATGTCCGGTGCCCGAATCATCAAGACCGCCGACGAGATCGAGTGCCTGAAAATTTCGTCCGCCATCGGCGACACCTCCTTCTGGAAGATCGAGCACGAATGGCTGAAGCCGGGTGTCAAAGAGAGCTACATCACCGCCAAGGTGAATGAATACCTCTACGAGCATGGCTTCGACTTCGTGTACGACATCATCGTCGCTTCGGGTGGAAACACGAGCCCCTATCGTCGCTGGCACACCGACAAGGTCATTCGGCAGGGCGACCTGGTCATCATCGACCAGAACGCGGTTGGACCTGGCGGCTACTTCGTCGACTTCGTCCGCACCTTCAAGGTCGACGGCCGGTGGACTCCCAAGGAGAAGGATCTCTACAAGGAGTGCTACGAGTCGATGTACGCGGCCATTGAACAAATGCGGGCGGGCAACACCAGCGCTGATGTCGCGGCCAAGTTGCCCACCTACGCCGACGATGAATTCGGAACGGTAACCCTCCAGCAGTTCGCGCACTCCATCGGCCTATCGCTCTATGAGGGCATGTGGATCTCCCGGGCCTACTCGCTCGACTATCCGATGGTGCTCGAGGAGGGCATGTACTTCGCCTGTGAGACCTTCTCCGGACACCCGGGACTGGAGCAGACGGTGCGACTTGAGGAGAACCTCCTTGTGACCAAGGATGGGCCGGTCCTGTTCACCAAGTACCCCTTCGACGACGTGGCCCTCTCCTAAACGATGCCGAGGGTTCTGGTCACCGACCACGTTTTCAGTGGGCTCGACATCGAACGTCAAACATTGGCGCCGGTGGGGGCGGAGGTGGTAGAGGCGACGGCGACGGACGAGGCGACCCTGGTCCGGCTCGCAGCCGGCGTCGACGCCATGCTCGTCTGTTATGCACGCGTCACGCCCCGGGTGGTCGAGGCGGCAGCAGGGACCTGCCGGGTCATGGCGCGGTATGGAATCGGATACGACAACATACCCGTGGACCTGGCGACCAAGGCCGGGATTCTGGTCACCAACGTCCCCGACTACTGCCTGGACGAGGTCGCTGACCACACCATGGCTCTGCTGCTGAGCTTTGCCCGCCACGTCAGCCACGCTTACGTGGATGTTCGCGCGGGTGGTTGGAAGGTGCCACAGTCGGGGATGCACCGCCTCCGGGGCCGCCGACTCGCCCTCATCGGCACCGGCCGCATCGGTCGGCGAGTGGCGGAACGTGCGTTGGCATTCGGGCTGGAGGTCACGGGCTACGATCCCTATGCGGCATCCTGGGACCTGCCTCAGGTAACCCGCTGCGGGAGTCTTGAAGAGGCGCTGGCGGAGGCTGACTTCGTCTCCCTCCACGCACCCATGTCGCCGGAGAATCTCCACCTCATCGGAGATCGGACGATCGGCCTCATGCATCGGGCGCCCATCGTGATCAACACCGCCCGGGGCGGTCTAGTCGACCTCGACGCGGCCCTCAGGGGCCTCGATTCCGGCGCTCTGGGTGGTCTGGCTCTGGACGTCAGCGAACTGGAACCGCTTCCCGCCGATCACCCCCTCCGAACCCACGATCGGGCGATCATCACACCCCACATAGGGTTTTACTCGGCTGAGGCGCAGGACGAACTCCAGAGCCGGGCCGCTGATGAGGTGCTGCGGGCGCTGAAGGGCGAGGCCCCTCGCTGTCCGATAAATGCCGAAGTACTCGACTCCAGCCGCCCGAGGCGGAGTTGATCTCCAATCGCCGGTCCTGAGACCGCGCTGATGGAGCCCAGACCACCCAGCTAGTGATCGGAGGGATCTCTTTGAAAATCGACACCCACAACCACGCCATTCCCCCAGCGTCCATCGAACTGCTGAAGCGCAATCCGGTCTACAACTCGCAGGTCCGTGACAACCGAATCTACAACGACGGGCAGCCTGCCTTCGACCTGATTCCGGCCTTTGTCACGGCTCAGGGAAAGCTGGCCGAGTTGCGCAAGTTCGGCCTCGATGCGGCGATCGTTTCCAGCTCACCCTCTCTTTTTTACTACGAGGTGGATGCCGACGCCGGACAGGCGATGGCCGAGACCGTGAACCAGGGCCTGGCCGAAATGTGTGCCGCCGACACCTCACTGCTGCACTGGATGGCGACGGTTCCCATGCAGGATCCGCAGCGGGCGCCGGCAATGCTCGATTCCGCCAAGGCGGCCGGCGCGGTGGGTGTCGAGGTGGGCACATGCATCGCCGGAGCACGTTTGGACGAGCCGCGATTCGAGCCCTTCTGGGCCGCCGTCGATCGGCTCGGGCTGCCCGTCATGCTTCACCCCGCCTACAACGAACCGAACGGCGGTCTGGGACCGTACTACTTCCAGAACGTGATCGGCAACCAGCTGGAAACCACCATCACCGTGGAGCGGCTGATCGCGTCGGGGCTGCTGGACCGGCATCCCACCGTTCAGCTCCTGCTGGTCCACTCGGGAGGGTACTTTCCCTATCAGGCGGGAAGGTACCGGCACGCACGCACAGTGCGGGAGGAACTCGCCTCCAGCCCCGCCGATCCCTGGAGCTATGTGGGTCGCCAGCTGCACTTTGATGTGATCACCCACGACCGGCAGGCATTGCAGTACCTGATCTCCCGTGTGGGCGCGGAGAGCATCGTGATGGGGACCGACCTGCCCTTCGACATGGCCATGACCGATGCCGTTCAGGTGCTGGCTGAAGTCACTGACGCGGCCACCGCAGAGCGAATCGCCGAGACCAATCCGGCCGCCCTGTTCGGCGTCTAGAAGCAACAAGGAGAACCGATGCCCGAGGAACCCTGGAAGACAAAAGACTACTTCGTCAGCCCCTGGAACTATCAACCCGAGGTGACCGCGGAGTTCAGCCCGCCGGCGCGGGTGGAGATTCACGACGTCACTCTGCGCGACGGCGAGCAGCAGGCCGGGGTCGAGTTCACCCCGGACGAGAAGGTCCGAATCGCAGAGGCCCTCGCCGAGGCTGGCGTGCAGCGAATCGAGGCGGGACTGCCGGCCGTGTCGCCGGGCGACGCCGAGGCTGTACGCCGCATCGCCAAGCTCGGTCTTCCGGCCAAGATCTACGCCTTCTCCCGCTGCATGGTGGACGACGTGAAGCGTGCCCTGGATGCGGGCGTGGATGCCATCGTGATGGAGATCCCGTCCAGCCAGCACATCATCGAACGTGCCTACAAGTGGGAGTACGACCGGGCGGTAGAGCTGAGCATTGAGTCGACTCGATTCGCGCACGAGAACGGTCTGGCGGTGTCCTTCTTCCCGATTGACTCCACCCGCGCCAACATAACCGACTTCCTGGACCTGATCGAGTTGATCGCGCGCGACGGCCACATGGATTCCCTGGCGCTGGTGGACACCTTCGGCGTCCTCTCGCCCAATGCCGCCGCATTCATGACCCGCAAGGTCAAGGAGCGGGTGGACAAGCCGCTAGAAGCCCACTTCCACATGGACTTCTCGCTCGGGGTGGCCAACACCATCCAGGCCGTGGTCAACGGCGTCGCCACGGTCCAGGTTTCAGTCACCGGGCTGGGTGAGCGAGCTGGCAATACTCCCCTCGAAGACACCGTCATGGCGCTGAAGACGATGTACGGCATCGAGACCGGAATCGATACGACCAAGCTCTACGGGCTCTCCAAGCTGGTTCGGCAGATCGCGGGTGTGACCGTTCCCTCCAACCGCGGAATCGTTGGCGACCGTCTCTTCCACGTGGAGTCCGGCATCATTGCCAGTTGGGTTCGGAACGTAGGCCAGGAGTACCTCACCGAGGCCTTCCCGTTCCGGCCTGAGTTGGTCGGGCAGACGGGCCCTGAGGTTGTTCTTGGCAAGGGCAGCGGGCTCGACTCCGTTCTGATCTGGCTCGACAAGACTGGCCTGGGGCCGGCCAGCAACGAGGAGATGAACGCCATCCTCCAAGAGGTCAAGGCCAAGTCGCTTCAAAGTAAGGGCCTTCTCAGCGAGGATGACTTCAGATCCATCGCCTCGGGGGTGCTGCGCAAGTCGGGGTGATCTCGGTTCGGGGCGGTGCCATCCTCGGATGCACCGCTCCGCCTCCGCACCACCTCTGTACTCGGGATTGACCTGACCCACCAGGTCAAAAACCTAAGGCTCCGAGCGGGACTCGGCTCTGGTGTCTTCCCAGAGTCCGATGACGCCGCCAGGGGATTCCGGCTTCCCTGTGCGCGCTGGCGGCCGCCCGCCACTCATCGGGTCGAGGTGTTCACCCGGGCGTCGGCGCTCTTGAGGACCGAGTCAACGATTGTCATGGCCTCGTCAATCTGGTCTTTGCTGATGGTCAGAGGTGGAGCGAGCATGATGACGTTGGAGGCCACCGCAGAAAATAGATAGAGTCCGGCCTGCCATGCGTCAGCCAGGATTTGCTCCTTGGCGGAGGCGTTTCCAACCCCCCCGATCGGCTCCTTGGTGCGCCGATCCTGCACCAGCTCAGCGGCTACAAACAGGCCCTTTCCGCGCACGTCGCCGATGCTGGGGTGACGCTCCTGTAACTCCGAAGCTCGCTCCAGGAGATACTCCCCGAGGTCGGCGGACCGAGCCACGAGGTTGTCTTCCTGATAGACCTTGACGCTTGCGACCACGGCGGCAGCGCCAAGCGTGTGCCCGCTGTAGGTGTGGCCGTGCCTTAGCGGCCGGTCGTTCCAGTGAGCGGCGAGCGCCTCCCTGACCACCGTCGCACCCATCGGAATGTATCCGCCGGTGATGCCCTTGGCCAGCGTCATCAGGTCCGGCACCACGCCCCAGTGGTCACAGGCAAACCACCGACCGGTCCGTCCAAATCCCGTCATCACCTCGTCCGCGATGAGTAGGATCCCGTATTTGTTGCAGATCTCCCGAACCGCCTCCAAGTAGCCGTCACCAGGCACGATCGCTCCCCCGCTCGAGCCCACGATCGGCTCCAACATCACCGCCGCCACTCGCTCGGGGCCGTGCTGCAAAAGGACCTCCTCCAGCTCCTGCGCACAGTGGCCGCCGCAGTCCTGGCAGCGCTCGCCCGGCTGGGCGTGGCGGCACCGATAGGGGTTGCAAACCGGCGCCGTGAGGACGCCCGGAACGCCTGGTTCAAAGGCTCGGCTGGCGACGTTATCGGAGACGCTCATGGCGCCGTAGGTGGAGCCGTGGTAGGACGGGGAGCGGGAGCAAATGAGCGGCCGGCCGGTGGCATCGCGGGCCATCTTGATGGCCGCCTCGTTGGCCTCCGCCCCGCCCGTGCTGAAGAAGACGCGGTTCAAATCGCCCGGGGTGACCCGAGACAGAAGTGAGGCCGCCTCGGCCTTAGGTCCGGTCACGAACGGCGAAGCGACCTCCATCAGCTTGTGCGCCTGATCGACTATCGCATCGACCACCCGCGCCTCGTTGTGACCGAAATTCGCGAACACGAACTGGGAGGTGAAGTCGAGGTACTGTCGGTCGTCCCGATCCCACAGGTAGACCCCGTCCGCTTTGGTGATCTCCATCCCGCGATTAGCCGACTGTTTCTTCCACGGCACCAGCACGTGGCGGGCGTCCTGATCCTCGACCGAGCTCGGCCCCGGCAATCCGGCCTGATTGGATCCCATGGCCTTCTCCTTCAATGCCTAGCCGACAGTCGCCCCACGGTCCCAGTTGTCCAGCCGCCGCCAAATGGTGGCGAGAAGGCGGGCCCTAACGCTCGGCATCGTGCCCGTCCAGAAGGGTACGGAGCCTGGACAATTCTCAGCCGGGCGAGGTTCGAAAGCGGTTGGTGTCCACCGCCATCGCAGCGGATTTGGGCAGCCCCGCATTGGTTGTCGGCCCCCATTCCTGGGGCGGCGAATCGGGACCCACCTTCGGTACCGGGCGCCGCGGCCTAGGCCAGGGAGGAGTCGATGTAGACGGTCTTCCACTCGGTGAAGAACTCGCGCGCCGCCTTGCCCTGCTCTCGTCCTCCCGCCGAGCTGTCCTTGGCACCTCCGAAGGGAACCTGGAACTCGACCCCTGAGCTCTCCTGATTGACCTTGACCACTCCGGCCCGGATCTCGCGGGCAAACCGCAGGGCGCGGCCAAGATCTCTGGTAAAAACGCTGGCCGAGAGCCCGAATGGTGTGTCGTTGGCAAGGCTGACGGCGTCCTCGAACGACGCCACCGGCAACAGCACCACGACCGGTCCGAAGATCTCCTCGCGGGCTACCCGATTGCCTGGCCCGAGACCGTCAATCACCGTCGGAGGCACGAAATAGCCGCCCGCCAAGCCTTCGCTGGCGACGCCCCCGGCCAGGAATCGACCCCCGTCCGCACGGGCTGAGTCGAAGTAGGCGAGCACACGCTGCAGCTGGTCGGCAGACGACAGGGGGCCAATCCGGGTGTCTGGATGTAGCGGATCGCCGACCCTCCACTCGCGGGCGATGGCCACCAGGCGCTCTTGCAACTCGGGCAGCGCTCCCTGCTCGACGATGACTCGGCTGGTCGCGGTGCATTTCTGGCCGGTGCTTAAGAAGGCGCCTCGGGCCACCATCTCGGCCCCCAGCTCAAGGTCGGCATCGGCGAGAACGACGGCCGGATTCTTTCCGCCCATCTCCAGTTGCACACGCTTGCCGCTGCCGATGGCTCGCATTTGGACTGCCCGTCCGACCTCATTGGAGCCGGTGAAAGTCACCGCCGCAACCCGAGGGTCTGATACCAGAACCTCCCCCACCACCGAGCCGCGCCCCAGAACCATGTTCAGAACGCCCGGTGGTAGGCCCGCGTCGATCAGGGCCTGGGTCAGGTGCGTCGCCGTCAGCGGAACCAATTCCGCCGGCTTCCAGACCACCGTATTCCCGTAAGCGAGGGCGGGGGCGATCTTCCAGGCCGGGATGGCGATGGGGAAGTTCCAGGGCGTCAGTACCGAGACCACTCCCACCGGCTCTCGGCGTGCAAAGAGGAGGGTTTCGGCGTTGTGGCTGGGGTAGGTCTCGCCATCTGGCTCCAGGGTCTGGCCGGCGTAGTAGCGGAGCACCGCCGCCGCGCGCCTGGTCTCCCCTCCCGCCTCGGCGAGCGTTTTGCCTTCCTCCCGGCTGAACTCGCGAGCGATCTCATGGACGCGGTCGTCGAGGAGATCAGCCGCCCGGCGAAGGATGTCTCCCCGCGCGGGGGCGGACATTCTGCTCCAAGCCGGGAACGCAGAATGCGCCGCCGCGATCGCCTCCACCGCCAGTTCCTGGTCGGCCAGGGCGACGACCGCGACCACCTCCTCGGGCGCAGCCGGGTTGAGGTCGTCAGCCCGGCTGTTGGTTGGCCGCCAGGCGTCGCCAACATATGAGAGCAGGAGGTCGCGTGCCACTAGCGCGCCTCAGCCAAAGTAGCGCTGGAGCTCTTCGCGCCGCTGCTCGTAGGAGACCCGTGCCTCCTTGGAAGCGGGGTCGGTGGAGACCTCTGCCGGTGCGATGTCCCACCACACCGTCGAGTCGGGCACGCGCCGGTAGAGCTCGGTCCCAACCACGATGACGCAGGTCCTGGCTTCTGCCCGAGCCTGCCCCAGCGCCTTGGTGAATTCCTCCTCGGTGTCCGCCCGAAAGGACCTGGCGCCGAGGCTGGCTGCGTTGGCTGCCAGATCGATGTCCAGAAAGGGTCCGTCGAGTTGGTGGCTTACGTGGTTGCGCATCCGGAACTCGTTGCCGAAGCTGATCCCCGTCCGCGCCCGCTGCACGCGGTGGACGGATTGGAATCCGTGGTTGTCGGAAACGATGACGGTGATCTTGATCCCCTCTTGAACCGCACTTGCCAGTTCGGTCGGATTCATCAGGTACGTGCCGTCCCCGATCATCACATAGACGTTGAGGTCGGGTCGCGCCATCTTGACGCCGATGCCGGCCGGGATCTCGTAACCCATGCACGAGGTCCCGTACTCAAGGTGACAGTGCCGGGCGTCGGTCGCATCCCAGAGCTGCAAGATGTCCCCGGGCGGGGTGCCTGCGGCGGCCACGATGACGCTGTCCGCGCCCACGAATTCGTTCAGGAGCCCAATCACCTGGGACTGGTTCATCTGCTCGCCGTCGACCTGCCGCAGGGCAACTGAGCGCTCCTCCAGCCAGCGGTTCTGCAGGTCCAGCACCTCGGTCCGATAGGCGCTTCTATCGGCCGCGGAGGCACCGGGTCCCGCCTCGGTCAGCACTCGCAGCGCGTCTCGGGCGTCGGCCACCAAGGCCAGCGCGCCCTGTTTGGCAGCGTCGCGGCCATCCACGTTGACGGCCAGGAATCGCACGTTGGGGTTCTGGAAAATCGACTGAGAGCCCGTGACCACATCGATCAAGCGGGTGCCGATGCAAACCACCAGGTCGGCTCGACGCACGACCTCGGCCGCCGCCGGGGTGCCGTGGGTTCCAACTCCGCCCAGCGTGAACCAATCGCGCACCTGAAGTGCTCCCTTGCCCGCGAACGTCTCCACGACTGGGATCTGAAAGGTCCGAGCGAAGTCCGCCAGTTCCTCGCTGGCGCCTGAATAGATGACGCCTCCGCCGGCCACGATGACTGGCCGGGTGGCGCCCCGGAGCAAACTCAGGGCCGCCTCCACTTGCGAGTGCTCGGGCTGCATGCGTGCCACGTGCCAGCTGCGGGGCTGGAAGAAACGAGTTGGATAGTCGTAGGCCTCGGTCAGGACGTCCTGAGGCAGCGCGATGGTGGCGGCGCCTGCTTCGAGAGGACTGGTGAGTACGCGAACCGCTTCCGGCAGCGCCGTCAGCAGCTGCTCCGGCCGTGAGATGCGGTCGAAAAATCGGCTCACCGGTCGCAGGCAGTCGTTAACGCTGACATCGGCCTCGAAGGGATGCTCCAACTGTTGCATCACCACCCCCTGGTGGCGGCCGGCGTAACTGTCGGCGGGCAGCAGAAGGACTGGTATGCGGTTGATGGTGGCGGTGGCGGCTCCGGTCACCATGTTGGTCGACCCGGGACCGATCGAAGCCGTGCAGGCGAGCATGGCCAGACGCTCGTTGGCGCGGGCGAATCCAATCGCCTCGTGGACCATGGCCTGCTCGTTGCGGGCTTGAAGGTAGGTCATGGAGTCGTCCCGGTGGAGGGCCTCGCCGATGCCGCCTACGTTGCCGTGACCGAAGACCCCGATCATGGCCGGGAAGAGGCGTCTCGTATGGCCATCACGCTCCGACGATTGCGCCTCCAGGTATCGAACGATGGCCTGGCTGACGGTCAGCCGGATGCGACTCGAATCGGTCCCGCTCAACTACGTTCCCCCTTTCCGAAAAATGCCCCATGAGAAGTCCCATTCGGCGGGCGCCGAGTGGTGTCACCAAGCTCAGCCGATCTCGCGAGTCGGGCCCGGAAGAGCCCGATTTCCAGCACTCCGTCGGTGCCGTGGCCCTGAATCGGCAAGACATATGATTATTGCTCAATGGGACCATCCGACCGTTGTCCGACAGTCGGACTCCAGGTGTCAACCGATGTTTTCAAGCACGGGGCCGCCACGACTCCGCCACCACGGCCGGGGTGGAAGCCGCGCTCCGAGGTGGGGTGAGGCCCGCGTCGGAGCCGCGGTTGATGCCGGGACGCGGTTGGGGGTATCCGAAATTGATGTCCGGTCCGCGGCGAAGGATGGCCTGGCTTGCACGGCGTATGGCCCCTTCGCCACAGCCCTACTCGGTGATTGAGGCTGCTGGGTGAAACCGCTGGAGCGGGATTTGGCCCGGCTTCTGGGCGAGGAGTCGATGCGTCACGGACCCGAGCAGGTCCGCTACCAGCACGACAGTACCGAGATGCAAGGCTTGAGCGGGAGGCCGGACGCGGTCGTCGCCCCGGCTGATGTCGAGGCGGTCCAGGCGATGGTCGCGTGGTGCTATCGCAGGGGTGTCGCAATCGTGCCCCGCGGCGGCGGAAGCGGCTTCGCCGGGGGCGCGGTTCCCGTCAACGGTGGAGTCGTGTGCTCCCTGGAGAGGCTGACCGCCGTGCGCAGTTTTGACCCCGATCTCTGGCGGATCGAGGTGGAGGCGGGCCTAACCACGGCTCGACTCCAAACTCTGGCCCTCAAAAGCGGAGTCATGTTTCCGCCCAATCCGGGGGCGGTGGAGCAATCTCAAATCGGCGGCAACCTGGCATGCAATGCCGGTGGCCCGCGGAGCTTCAAGTACGGGGTGACCGGGGACTTCGTGCTTGGATTGGACGCCGTGGTCCGTGATGGTGAATTGATCCGCCTCGGCGGGCCCGTGCGCAAGGACGTGGCCGGATACGATCTCTGCCACCTCATGGTCGGCTCCGAGGGGACGCTGGGCATCATCGTCAGCGCCTGGCTGAGGCTCATCCCCGCCCCCGAGGAGGTGCGGATCGTGGTGGCTGGGTATCGAGGCATCGACGAAGGAGTGGAGGCGCTACTTCGGGTGCCGGGCTCGGGGCTGGTCCCGACCAGCCTTGAATTCTTCGATCCCGCCTGCATGCGTGCCTGCCGAATGGCCTTTCCGGGAGGACTCCCCGACGAGGCCCAGTTTCTGATCGTCAGCGAGTGTGACGGCGATGCTGAGTCCGTCGAACGGCTCACCCAAGACGTCGCGGCGGTGCTTGAACCGTCATCTACGTTGGTTCGAACGATTCGGGGTCGGCCGCTCCTGACGGAAATGGAGCGGTGGCGGAACGGGATCGCCTTCGCGGTTCGTAACCAGCGTGGAGGCAAGATGAGCGAGGACGTGGCGGTACCACTGGATGAATTGCGGTCGACGATCCTCGCCACCCTGGAGATTGGCCGTAGGCACGGCTTGGCCGCCTGTAGTTGGGGACACGCCGGAGACGGCAACGTGCATGCCACTTTCATGATCGACCCGCAGGCACCAGCCGAGGTCGACCGAGCCTCCGAGGCTGCAGCCGACCTGTTCGCGGGCGTTCTTGCCGCCAGGGGCTCGGTTTCCGGCGAGCACGGCCTGGGTTGGGTCAAGGCGGCTCAGTTTGGGGAGCAGTTCGGCGCCGTCGAGGCCGGCCTTCAGCGCGGCATCAAGACGACCTTCGATCCGCGGAACGTCTTTAATCCAGGCAAGAAGGTGAGTCTTGGTGCCCATCCCTTCCCGGCGGCGGACGCTGGCGGGGTGCCGGCCTAGGTGTAGTTCCCAAGGAGGTTGTTGACACGCCAGATCGGCGGGTGACCTCCCAGGGCGGTATGGGTTCGGATGAAGTTGTAGCGGTGCAGCCATGCGTTTAGCAAGGCGGCGCGCTCCTGGTTGTCTTGGTAGGGGCGGACGTAGGCCCACTCCTCGAGCAGGGTTCGGTTGAATCGTTCTACCTTGCCATTCGTCTGAGGCCGGTACGGGGCGGGGCGGAGGTGCCTGGCGCTCAGACTCCGGAGTGCGGCCTTGAAGTCGCCGCTGAGCCGGTAGTTGAACGCGTTGTCGGTCATCACCCCCTCGATGACGACGCCTTGCTCGGCGAACCACCCGGCCGCCCGGATGAGGAAGCCGGCACAGGTGAGCCCCTGCTCGTCGGGCAGGATCTCGGAGTAGGAGAGTCGAGTCGTCCACCATGGAGTGGATGAAGTCATAGCCCTGGCGCCGCTTGCGGTCAGGTCGAGCGACTCGGCCATGAACCCTATGGCCGCCGCCGGGAGGGATCCGGCCCAGCTTCTTGACGTCGACGTGCACCAGCTCGCCGCCCGGCTGATCGCGCTCGTAGCGTCGGATGATCCGCCCGGTCGGCCGGTCCATCCAGTCCAAACGGTGTAGGCCGTGTCGGCGCAGGACCTGATAGCAGGTACTGGGCGGGTGCCCGAGGCGTTCGCCAAGGCGGTGCGGACCTAGCTTCTCAGCCCGGCGCAGGGCGATGATCTTGGCCTCTGCCTCCGGGTTCAGACGCCTGGGACTGCTCCGCGGGCGGCTCGGCCGGTCCACCAGTCCGGCCTCACCCTCGGCTTTGAAGCGCCTCCGCCACTTGTAGACCGTCGCCCGAGAGACGCCCAGCTCATCGGCCACCACCGCGGCTGCACGACCCGACTCCAACCGGTCCACGATGAGCTGCCGGCCATAGATGCTGAGACGAGGAATACGATGCATGCTGAAGGCCCTCCTGCGATCTGGTGGTTGAACGCCCAGACCGTCTAGGAAGGCCTTCTATTTGTCAACAGGGTCCCTGGGAACTACACCTAGGCCGGGCGGCGTCGTCCAGAGCCCGGCTCCGATGGGCGCACCTCCGCCGCCGTCCGCCCCACGCACGAAGGAAGGAGAGCGGGGTGCCACCGTCCGTGATGGTATTCCCACCGCGAGGGCGACAACTCACGGGACGTTGCGACCTGAACCAAACCGCCGGTTGCGCCCATCACAGTGCCTCCGACCAGCCCTAGGGCGCCGTGATGACTCGCTTATGCATCTGTGGCATAATCCACCTGTTTCCGGGCTACGAAACCATATTCCGCTAAGCGGAACCTATGCCCCGTGCTTGAAATGTTGAGGAGTGACGTGAAGGTACCTCGTCGAACCTGGCGGACGGATGACATCGGGCCGGGCCTGCGGCTCCGGAATGATGGAGTTGACGGGGGCGGCGGACCGTCCCCAACGTCGGTTGTCCGGCAATCGGGCTGCGGTCGGTCGGAATAGCGACAGATGTCTCCACTCACAACGGCGATCGGGTTCGGAATCGTCACAGCGGCCATCCTCGCGGTGGCGACTGTTGGTGTGACGCTGCAATACGGCGTGACCCAGGTACCGAACTTCGCTCAGGGCGACATCATGACGCTGGGTGCATACTCCGCCTACCAGATGCAGTTGTTCGTGCACAACCTCATTGCGGAGGCGGCTGTAGCGGTAGTCATCTGCGCTCTGTTCGGCGTGTTCATGAACAACTTTCTGATCAGACCGTTCCAGCGCCGAGGCTCCAAGAACATCATCATCCTGGTCGTCACCGCAGCCGTCTCCATCGTCCTCGAGAACGTGATCTTGGCGGTTTACGGCGGCGCTCCCGTCGACTTCAAGCTTCCCAACCCCGCGCCCCAGGATTACGGGCCGTTCCGGTTCACCCCGAACGACTTCTGGATCATCATCTCGGCTGCGGTTGTCTTGCTGAGCGTGCACGCCGTCTTGAGATACACAAAATTCGGCAAGTCGCAGCGAGCGGTCAGCGATGATCCGTCGCTGGCCCGCGTGTCGGGGATCAATTCCGATCGGGTCATCAACCTGACCTGGCTCTGGGCCGGGGCGATGACCGGCTTCGCCGGCTTCGTTCTCGCCGCAAGCGTGGGCGCATTCGACCCCACGTTGGGCTTCACTTTCCTGCTGGTGATCTTCGCCGCGGCGGTGGTGGGGGGGGTCGGGCAGCCCTACGGCGCGATGCTCGGTGCTCTCTTAATCGGAGTTGCCATGGAGGTCAGCGCGCTCTACGTCTCGAGCGAGTACAAACAGGTAGTTGCGTTCGTACTGTTGATTCTCACCCTGCTCGTCAGGCCCAGCGGTTTGATCCCCGCCCGGGCAAGGAATGTGGTCTATTGATCTCTTACCTCGTTGGACTGCTGATACTCACCCTAATCACCGGGCTCCTCGTTGTTGGTCTTAATGTGCGGTGGGGATGGGCGGGGGAGTTCGACCTTTCCTATTACGCCTACGTCGCCATCGGCGCCTATGTCG
>Ga0207933_1000579_pt1 | contig 34709 bp, 42 predicted proteins | sample NGESurdeep092012_4_FD_184488 | JGI IMG/M metagenome (GOLD analysis project Ga0207933, IMG submission 184488) | Arctic peat soil microbial communities from Barrow, Alaska - NGEE Surface sample F53-3 deep-092012 (SPAdes) | ecosystem: Environmental > Terrestrial > Soil > Wetlands > Peat ... | reverse complement strand
CGGCCTTGGCTGCCGCGCCGCTCCTGCCAGCTTCCCACAACTCTCAAGCCCTGTTTCTGTTACTAACGACGTCCCAATAGCCGTCCAATACTGTCAACAGAACTACGCGCCCGTGCGCTTCCCCGATTGCGCCTTCGAATGGATTCGGCCGAGAAATGCCTCGTCCGCGAACGCCGCCAGTTCCCGGTCGTGCTCTTTCCGCCAGGCCTCCCTGCCTGACTGCCTGAGATCCGCGAGCAGGCGAAGTTTGCGGTTCGCCTCGATCAGGCGGTCCGTTTCCGCGCCGAGTGCGCGCTGCGCGGCCAGCAACTGCTCGGAGTTTTCGCGAATTCTGAGGTGGGATTTTGCGACAAAGCCGGCATAAGACAGAAGCGCTGTGCCCGTCGGCTCCCGCGTCACCCCGGCGGAGCCCGCCGCAAGCTCCGCGTGGCGCAATTCGAGCAACGTCTTCAATTGAGCGACCTGACCCGCCGCCGCGGCGACCCGCGCCTTCTGCAGGCTGACCTGCGTATCCCGCCATCGCAATACCTGCTCGAGGCGAAACGCGAATGCTTTCACGGCATCATCTGGGCGAGCACACCCATTTGCCGGATGGTTTCATCGACCACCGAGGTGTCGGTCGGACCCTGGCGCAGAAAACGCATGATCTCGTTCCGGGAACGGATGACGGCATCGAGCCTGGGATTGGAACCGGAAACGTAAGCGCCGAGACTGATCAGATCCTCCGATTGCCGGTAGAGCGCCAGGGCTTCGCGAATCTTCCGGGCATAATCGGCCTGCTCGGGCCCGGCGAGGCTGGATTGCAGACGGCTCACCGAATCCAGCACCTGAATCGCGGGATAATGACCGGCCGCGCCCAACTCACGGGCAAGCACAATGTGCCCGTCGAGGATGGCGCGAACCGCATCGCAGACGGGCTCGTTGAAATCGTCGCCTTCCACGAGGACCGTGAAGAAGGCCGTAATGGAGCCGCGGGCGAAGTTTCCCGCCCTCTCGCAGACCTTCGGGAGGAGACTGAAAACGGAGGGAGTGTATCCCTTCTGGCTGGGCGGTTCGCCCGCGGCCAAACCGATCTCGCGCTGTGCCATGGCCAGACGCGTGATGGAATCCATCACCAGCAGGACGTCTTCACCCCGGTCGCGGAAGTATTCGGCAACGGCAAGCGCCACGAAACAGGCGCGAACTCGGAGAGGAGCCGGGCGATCCGACGTCGCGACCACGACTACGGAACGGCGCATGCCCTCCGCGCCCAGATCGTGCTCGATGAATGCACGGACTTCGCGATTGCGCTCGCCGATCAGGGCGATCACGTTGACGCCGGCGGAACTGGATCGGGCCATCGAGCCAAGCAACGTACTTTTCCCTACTCCGCTGCCGCCGAAGATTCCGATGCGCTGGCCCTTGCCGCAGGGCAGAAGGCCGTCGATTACGCGAATCCCGGTGGTGAGGCGCTGATCGATATGCGCGCGATCCATGGGGCCGGGCGGCTGGGCGTAAAGCGGCCGGGTCTCGGACGCGAAAACGGGTGGGCCGCCATCCATGGGCGTGCCGAAACCGTCGAGGACGCGGCCGAGGAGATGCGGAGAGACATTGACGTCGCCTTCGCCTCCGCGGGCCACGATCCGGTCGCCCAGGCAGAGGCCGCCCGTCTCTTCGAGGGGCATAGACAGGACGCGGCCGTCGCGGAAACCGATCACCTGGGTCCGGATGGCGCGGCCGTCGCGAGTACGAATCTCGCAGAAATCGCCCATGGCGGCGGCGGGCCCGCGAGATTCGACGATCAGCCCGACCAGTTCGACAATTTCTCCTTCCATGCGCACCGGTTGCATCCGGCCCAGCATGGCGGTATAGCGGCTCAGATCGAGTTCGATGGCGGCGCTCATAATTTTCCTTTCACGGGATGTGCTTTGAAATCGTCAATCACCCGCCGGCAATCCGGTCGGCCAGACCGCGGCTGATTTCTTCGAGCTGGACGTCGACGGAGGCGTCAATGAGGCCTTCAGCGGAGTGAATGAGCAAAGTCCCCGGCGCGCAATCGGGATCGGACTGGATCTGTACACGCGATGCGTAATTGCCCGGGAGTGCCGAAGTGACGGCCGCCGCAAACCGGGGATTCACGGTCACGGTGTAGGACTCGGCACGCGTGAGACGTTCGAAGGTCACGCGCGCGAGAGCGGTGAGCGCCCCTTCATCCACATTGAGTTGCCTGTGCAGCACGCGCTTCGCGATAAGAAGCGAGAGCTGGACGACATCCCGTTCCGCGCGCCGCCGCAACTCCGGCCGCATTTCCAGAATTTGCGCGATGGACGCGTTCAGGCGCTCAATAACGGGCAGCAGTTCCGCCCGCGCCTGGCGGTCACCCTGCTGACGCCCGCTTTCGAACGCCTCGCGGCGCTCCTCTGCAGCCTCCGCTTCGAGTTGGCCCAGCTTTTCGCGAAGGATGGCGCGCTCGGCGCCTCCCTGATCCCCCGCTTCTTCGGAGGCGCCCCGAGAGCCTCCTCCCGCCAGCGCGACGGCGCCGGGCGACAGGGAGGCAAAGATCATGGTCTGTGCCTTGCCGGAGTCGCGGCGGTTCAGGACTTTGGATAACATTCCATACTCCGCGTGGCGTCAGGAGCCTCAGACAACATACTGTTCCCCCACCGTCCCCTTCATGGTGATAACCCCTTCCCCTTCCAGTTGCCGCACCAGGGCGATGATCTGCTGTTGCGCGGTCTCAACCTCCTTGATGCGGACCGGGCCCAGCGACTCCATTTCCTCTTTCATCATGTCCGCGCCGCGCGCCGACATGGTCGCGAGGAAGTGATCGCGAAGCTGTTCGCTGGTTCCCTTGAGGGCAACGGTCAGCACTTTGCGGTCGATCCGGGCAAGAATCTCCTTCAGCTGGATGACGTCGATCATCAGCAGGTCCTCGAAAACGAACATCAGATGGCGAATCGTCTCGACGAGGTTCGGATTATGGTGTTCGATCACCTCCAGGATTTCCTTGCTGGTGCCGGAATCCAGACGATTGAACATTTCCGCGACCGCCCGGATGCCGCCATACGACTCGCGGCTGAATTCACCGATCGATTTCAGTTTCTTGCCGATGACGGTCGCGATCTTGTTCACGATCTCGGGCGAAATCTGGTCGAGATTGCCCATTCGGAGCGCAACGTCGGACCTGATCTCCGAGGGCAGCGAGATGAGCAACGCGGCTGCCTGAGAGGCATTCAAGTGAGAAAGGACGAGCGCAATCGTCTGCGGATGTTCATTATGAATGAATTTCGCGAGTTGCTGCGGGTCAACCTTCTGTAGAATGTCGAGGCTGGCGTACTCGCCTCCGATCGCCTTCGCAAGGCGGTCGATCACCTTTTTCGCGACTTCCGGCCCGAAGGCCTGCATAATCATCTTCTTGGCGTAGCTCATACCGCCGCGCACGACGAAATCGTGCGCCATGTTCATCTGATAGAACTCTTCCAGTAATGCTTCGGCATTTTCCGATGAAATGGAGTCAAGCCGGGCGATCTCCCGGCTGACGAGCTGGACTTCGTCTTCGGAGAGCTGCTTGATAATCTCCGCGCTGGACTTGTCCCCAAGCAGAATCAGCAGCATCGCGGCTTTGCGTATCCCGCTTAACGACTCCTCCGTTTTGGGGGTCGCGTTGGCTATCATAGTGCGCGCTTCGTTTCCGCATCGGAAAGCCAGGTGCGCAGAACGTTCGTTGCGTTGGTGGAATCCTTCTGCACGGAATCGCGGATATGCTTGACCAGAACATCGGTTTTCTTCGTGTTCGCGGGGAGCTTGATCCCTCGCAACGCCTGGGCTTCAAGCCGGGCCTGTTCGTTTTGGTTTTCCGAAATCTGATTTTCCATGGCCTCATCCGGCGTCGTTGCGCCTTCGAGAGCGCGAGAGGCCGAACCCGCGGCAAGAGCCTCCGCCGCCATATCTTCGGCTGTCCTCGCCGCGCGCTTTCGCGACAAAAGGAAAACGAGACTGGCTACCAGCAGAGCTAGAAACGCCGCGCCACCGATCGTGTAGGGCCCTTTGAACTCCAATCTGCCGGGAGCCGGTTTGACTGGCGCGGCCGGCCCGGGTGGCGGTTCCGCCTCGAGGGTGGTTTCAAAGGGCAGTGTTTCGATTGCGATCTGATCGCCGCGCGCTTCGGTGAAGCCGGTGATGCCCGCGACGATGTCGTGCACTCCCTTCAGCACTTCCGCGGATGGCGGGATCAATACTTTTTTCGCTTTTGCGCCAACCCCAATCCAGCGGATGTTCTGATCGACCAGCACGGCCGTCGAGATGCGGCGTATCGTGCCTTTCGGCGAAATCGTATGTTTGACAATGCGGCTGGGCTGCCACGAAGCGTTCTCGGTCCGGCGAAAAAGGCCGGAAGTACCGCCGGCAGCGCGCGCCGTCGGCCGCGGCAGGTTCGACGCGGTGCCGGGCGTTCCACCCGCCATGGAGCCGCCGCTCGACTCCTCCGTGGTTTGAGAGGTCAGTACAGCGGACTTCGCGGCGTCGACTGTTTCGTCATTCTCCTCGCTGCTGGTGAAATCGCAGTCAGCGTTGACACTGGCGTGAAAGCGGTCCGCCCCGAGGAGCGGTCCCAGGGCTGTATTGATTTTGGAGAGCAGCTCCGATTCAACCTGTCTGCGGTATTCCAGATTGCCTTCGGCGAGTTGTGCTTCGTTGTCTCCCGGCGGGCGCGGCCGGTTCAGCAGACGACCGCTCGAATCGATGATTGCCACCGATTCCGGAGCCAACCCGTCGACCGCGCTCGCAACCAGGTTTGCGATGGCGATAACACTGGATTCCGCGAGCCGGGTCGTGCGCTTCAGGCGCAGCACAACGGTCGCTTTCGAAGGCTCCCGGGAGTCGAGAAAAACCGATTCTTTGGCAAAGGTGATGTGGATTCGCGCCTGATCGACTTCCGAAAGGGTCGCCACGGTACGCTCCAGTTCCCCCTCGAGCGCACGCCGATAGTTGACCTGTTCGGCGAAATCGCTTGCTCCCAGGTTGGTGCGATCGAAAAGTTCGAAACCGATCCGGCCGGTTTTTGGCAGGCCCGCTCCGGCGAGCGCCAGTCTGGCTTCCGCCAGATGACTGGACGGTACCGTTATGGTGGAGCCGGTTTCATCGAGCCTGTACTCAATTCCCGCCTCGCGGATCTTCTGCGTCACGGCCGCGGCATCCTCCGGAGCGAGCGCGCTGTAAAGAACGCGAAAGTCGCTCTCGTGCTTCCATTTGAGGAGCCCGAAAGCTATGGAGCAGATCACGATCGGAACGAGGATCAGCGAGACCTGCTGAACGCGGGTTAGAGATTTCCAGATTGTTGCCAGTTGATTCATGTCTGCATTCGGGGGAACACCCTACATCGGCATTTTCATGATTTCCTGGTAGGCCGAGACAAATTTGTTTCTCACCTGCTGGAACAAGTCGAGCGAAAGCTGGGCACTCTGGGCAGCCAAAGCAACGCTGTGAACGTCGCCTTTACCCTGGGCCAGAAGGTCCATGGCAGCCGATTTCGCGGACGTTTGGGCACTTTCGACGCGACTGATGGCACTCCCGATCGCTTCCGCGAAATTGCTTCCCCCGGTTCCGGCAGTGCCGGTTATTCCGGGAATTGAGCCGAGCACCGTGCCAAGACTGATATTCATGAATTTTCTCCCTAGCGAAACAGATCGATCGAGCGGGCAATCATGTCTTTAACAGCCGAGATCGCCGCGACGTTTGCCTCATAGCTCCGCGAAGCTCCCAGCAAATCGACCATCTCTTCGGCGGGGTTCACGCGCGGGAATGCAACGTAGCCCCGCGGATCGGCGTCGGGGTGGCCGGGCATATAGCGGCGATCGGGCTCGCGGTCGTCGATCGTGATATCCGATACGGCAACGCCGTCGTTCTCACCGGAGGCAGATGAGAGGGCGTCGTCAAACGAATACTGAACCGGCGATGCGGTGAAAACGGTGTCCTTGCGTTTGTAGGGGCCGCCCTCGGGCGTTCGGGTAGTGTCCGCATTGGCGAGGTTTTCGGTGATGACCTCGGCCCGGACACGTTGCGCCTCCATGCCGGAGGCACTGATTGAAATCGCGCCGAACAGACTCATGAGCGACCTTCCTCGATTGCGGAGCTGATACTTTTCAGCTGAATGCGAATCAGTTGTACCGCGAGATTGAACTTCAGGGAGTTATCGGAAAGGAGCCGCGACTCGCGGTCGATCGAGACATTGTTGCCGTCGTTGCGGCTGGGAAGGCCGGGTGCTTCCACGATGGCGTCGCTCGCGTCAAAGAGCGCGGAGGAGAAATCGGCGGGCATTTCAACGTCGCGCGTTTGATAGCCCGGCGTATCCGCGTTCGCGATGTTGGACGCAATGACCTCCTGTCTTTGCGAAAGGTAACTCAGAAAGTGTCCGAGTTCCAGACCCGTTTGATCCAGAGGCATGCCTATGCCAATGCAATGCTCGCGCCAAAGCCAACTTGTTGGCAGGACTCATCCGGAACAGACCGCTGGACGTCAGAAATCTGCCAGATCGCCAAAATCCTGGCGGCCGGGCGCAAAATCACGACAGGCATGATTGAACCTGGCTGCTGCCTGAAGTCGAACCAGAGAGGATGCCGCGTGCGCGCGGGATGCCTTCGCGACCGTAAGAGCATCCTTGAGATGGCGCAGGTATTCGTCCAGCTCTTCGCGGCTGGGAGGCGGCATTTGCCGCGGCAGGAGCGCCGCGAGTCCGGCGGCACTTATCCAGTCACCCCGCCGGGCGGATTCCTTTAACCATGCCACGCGATCGATCGCGTCAGAGAGTTGAGAGGCCATTGGCTTGTGTGGTGGTGGCGCCGGTGTATTGAGCGAACAAACCGGTCACGTAGCTGACCTGGCTTTCGAGTTCCGCGATCGCCGAATCGGCCAGGGAAATCTGCTGGGTCAGATTTGTTTGTAGTTGAGTCACCGTGGCCTGCTCGTTGGTAATCGTGGTCTGTTCAGCGGCGGTCTGACTCGCAACGGACGTCTCTTCGGTCTTGATGGCCCCGGTCGCGGGATCTTCAACTCCGGTCAGGAGATTCGTTGCCGTTTGCAGGAACCCGCCCGTAGCAGCGCTTCCCAGTGTCGAAAGGAGAAGCGGGAAATTCGCATTGGCCGCGTTTGTAAACGCGGTTGTGTCCACGGAAAGCTGGCCTGTCTGGTCCAGCGTTATACCAAAATTTGCCAGAGCGCTGGCGGGAGATCCATTGTTATAGTTCCCCAACTGAGTCAGGACACCGGTAAGCGTCTGCAGGAGACTATCTCCGGACAGGGCGCCCGCGGTCTGGCCCTGATATTGGCCGATGACGTCGACCGCGGCATTGTAAGATCCGGCAAAGGAACTGAATGCCGACGCCAGGCTCGCGGGGTCGTCGCTAACGGTAATGGTTGTCGATGCGCCGGCGGCACTCTGTCCCAGAAGATTCAATGTCAGGCCAGGAGCGAGGGTAACGGTTCGGGTGCTGCTGCTGATGGGGGTGGAAAGTCCGTCTATCCGGTAGCTCGCCAGAGAGCCCGCCGTCGAAGTCTGGATCAGGTCGGTGCCGGAGGAGTCGGTGAGGTCAATCGCGCCGGTGCCCAGGTTTGCGGCTTGCAGGGAGAGGCGATAATCGGGCGAACTGGTGGAACCGACATTCACGAGCGTCGCCTGTACCTGACCGCCGGACTGCGCATTAATCGCGGTGGCGAGATCCTGCAAGCCCGAGGAGGCAGGCGTGATGGTGGTGGCCGTGCCGCCAACCGTAAGCGTGAAGGTAGAAGAACCGCTGATGCCCTGAGCCGCAGGATCCGTTACCGGAGCCGTTCCGGCATTGCTCAAAGCCGTGGAGTAAGCGCCCAGACTGTCGACCGCGACGGTATACGTGCCCGCTGTAGCCCCCGTTCCCAGCGTGGCGCTCACGGTGGTGGAATCGGAGAGCGAGGAACCCAGCAGATTCGAAGTCAACGCGGTCTGCAGAGAACCGATCGACTGCTGCAGGGTGGTAAAGGTATTATCCAGACCCCGCAGGTCCCCTTGAACGGTAGTCGAATTATTCAGCGCGGCCTGGTCCGAATCGAGCGGCAGCGAGGCGATTGCGACCGCTCTGGTGAGGACCTGTTGCAAACTCGTGGCAAACTTGCTCACGCCCGTGAAGGTGGGCGGAGCGATAAGCGTGGCGAGCGATGTCGATGAGGTTGCCATAATGCCGGAACGATCGAGCCGGAACCGGAAGGATTCCGGCTCGTTACTTCAAATGAGCCAGCCTTTTAAAACTAGCCTTTCAACAGTGAAAGTACTGCCTGCGGAGCCGAATTCGCCTGCGCAAGCGCCGCAAGCGAAGCCTGTTGAAGAACCTGTGCCTTTGTCAGGTTCGCTGCCTCCGCCGCCACATCGGCGTCCTTGATCCCGGACTCCGCGGCCGAGAAGTTCGTAATCTGCGACTGCGCCAGGTTGACCGCGTAATTCAGCTTGTTTTCACCCGCGCCGACAATACCCTGGGTGAGGCCCAGATTACTGACAGCGGTTTGAATCGCCGTAAGAGCCGCAATGGCGTTACCAGTATTGGAGGCGGTGGCTGCAGGCCCCGTGACCGCAACGTTACCGGCTGCACCGAACAGATTCCCGGTGCCGCCGCTTGCCCCCGCCGTGTAAGCGGTCTCGTTGACGCTGAACGAGTTGTTGCCCTGAAACGAGATATTGTTTCCGTTGGCCGTCGTCACGGCCGAGATCCCCGTGCCGCTCAGCGCGGTGTTGAGGGCCGTTTCCGCATCGGCAAGAGAACCGGCGTTGGTTCCGTCCAGAGTCACGGTCTTCGAACCGCTGGCCGTGTTGAAGACAACGGTTTCGGAAGCAGAGGTGCCACCGCCGGCGGTGAAGGCGGCAAAAGCGCCTCCCGTACCCGTTGAGCTGTCGAGAGTGTAATTGGAAGTGTTGATAGCGGTAGATGAAGCGGTGGCGATGGCATTCGTTGCGCCGCCGGCGGCGGCGGCGGTGGTCACCGTAAACGCAGTGCTGCCGCCGAACTGAAGAGTGCCGTCACTCGCGATGGAGGCGCTGATGCCATATTGCGCCAACGAGCTGTTCAGGCTGTTGACCGCCTGCGTGCCCGTTATACCGGCAAGACTCCCGGCGACGGCTACCGCCACGGCGGTGTTGCCCGTAGCAGTGTCGATATTGAAGTTGAACGTCTGACTTCCGTTGGCGTTGCCCGAGAGAAACGTTACCGCGTTGTTATTGAGATTGACGGCAGTGCCCCCTCCCGACAGTTCCGTTCCACCACCCGCCACGCTCGTGTTCGCGATACCCAGCGCCGTCGAGTCGACCGCATTATTCGCGCCACTCAGGTCGACGGACACCTGAGAATTAGCCTGGTTATTGCCTCCGCCCACGTAGGTGACCAGATTCGTGTTGTAGGTCCCTCCGGTATTCAGGTTGATGGCGGCTGCCTGTCGGTTGACTTCGGTCAGCAGCCCCTGATACTCGTTATTCACCGTGGCACGATTGCCCGCAAAGGTGGAAGACGCCGACTCCGTGGCCAGTGTCTGCAGGCGATTCAGGATGGTGGAGATATTGCTGATGCCGCCATCGGCGATCTGCAGCGTGCTGCTGGCGTTGTTGGCATTCAGCACGCCCTGCGTCAGGGTGGCGATGGTCCCGGCGTATTGGTTGGCAGTCGCCAGACCCGCCGCGTCGTCGCCCGAAGAGTTGATCCGGTAGCCGGAAGACAGCTGCTGGATGGTGTTGTTCTGAAACTTATTGTTTACACTGATGGCGTTCTGTGCTTCAAGAGAAGCGATGTTGGTCTGAATCGATAGCGACATTGTTTGCGTCCTTAGCCCGATACATACCCGTCATCATGCCGGGCCCGGGTTCTCTCGATTCCTTCGAGATACCCGTTGTATCCTCTGGAGTACTTATCGGCTGCCATCCGATCTTTTAGACTTCTCCCGATGAAAACTTTTTCAACATGTGCAGGATTTCTTCCATGCACTCCCGTCCGCGGCCACCGATGAACTCCGACGCCTGCCGGTTTTCAGCCGCAACCGGAATCGTTTCCCGGCGGCTGACGGAGATGGCGCGGGGGGCGCGGACGCCGAGCTTGACCCGGGTCCGCGAAATCTCAATCACTTCGACTTCGATGTCGCCTCCGATTGCGATCGCTTCTCCGGCCCGCCGCCGCAAAACTAACACGCGCGCTCCCATCGGCCGTTTTCTTCCAGCCGGAAACAACCGGCCGGCTTGCCCGTGGAAACGCACTGAACTCCGCGGGAGTTATGCAGGTTGATGACGACCGGCGCGTTTAAATTGACCCGGACCGAATCGCCGGACGGCAGGAGGAGAGCGAGACAAAGAACATCGGCTCCGATCGCCGGATCGCGGTCTTCAGGAAACTGCAGCATGGACCGCTCATCTTCGGACAAGCTGAGCCGAAAGCCGGAATCGACGACGAAGACCGGCAGAGCCAGAAAACAAATGCCCGCGTTTGTGAGGCTCTGCAGATAGACCAGAGGCGCCTGTGCCGGAATTTCGACCGGCAGCATACGGCGCTCATCTTCAAAGCCCGGCAACCCGCAGGGAAAGAACAACTCCGACTGCGGGCCGAATTCGACATCGCCGAGCCAGGGCGACCGAATGACGCCGCCGGCGGCCACGGGGGCTCCCCCGGCGCGGAACGCCGCGACATCGCCGGCACCCGCGGTTATATCCGGTGACGCTGTCATGAAACCTGCTCCCTGACGCGTTCGGTAACTCTGAATGCAGTCCGGCGGCCGGCATTCACCATTTCCCCGACGTACTTTGTCTGCCCGTTCAGAACCAGATCCAATGGCCGCGAAGTCGGGAACTGAAAGCTGAGAACGTCGCCCTCTTCAAGATTCATGAGGTCACGCAGAAGAACCTGCGGACCTGAAAGCAGCACCTCCGAAGGCAGATCCGAGGACCGGATCAGATTGAGAACGCGCGCCTGCTCCTGATCCGTCGATGCGCTCTTTCGCAACGTCCATTGCTGGTCGAACTTCTGGCGCATCATCTTGATGATGATGGAGGGCATGGCAATATTCATCATGCCGATCGAATCGCCGATTCTAATCTCGATCGCGACGGCCACGACGGCCTCCGTCGGGGCGAGAATCTGCAGAAACTGCGGCTCGGTTTCGATGTTTTCGATAGTGAAATCAATGGGCGTGACGAAGGTCCATGCTTCATGCAGATCCCGCAGGATCAATCGAAGCAGTCCGTCGAGCAGAACCTGTTCAATCTCGGTAATCTCCCGCTGCGCGCTGAACTGAAGTTTCCCGTCTCCGCCAAGCAGAATTTCCAGAATGGGGAAAATGAGCGAAGAGTTTAGTTCGAGGACCGCATTTCCATCGTATGGTTTCAGACCGAGCGAGGCGATGCATGTCGGCGAAGGAAGGCATTCGAGAAATTCGGAATACGACAACTGCTCAACGCTTACCAGATTGATGATCAGATACGACCTCAGATAGGCCGACAGGCTTGACACCAGATTGCGCACAAAGTTGTCGTGCAATTGATGGATGGCCCGGAGCTGCGACTTCGCGATGCGGTCGGGACGCCGAAAATCGAACAGGATCGCTCGTTTGGAGCCGGCACGGTCAGTTTCCCGGCCCTGGGTTTTCTGGAAGACCGCATCGATTTCCTGTTGACTTAGTTGTCTGTTGGCCATTCCTTATTCCCTCGCAGGCATTTCTTCGCCGACAATTTCCGGTCAGCATTCCCTGTCAGCATTCCCTGTCACCCCAGGTAGTCGAACAGGCTCTTCCGGGACATCTCCGCTTCCGCGCCCATGGTGGCCGACTGATTCGTCGACTCCTGGGCGAGATCGGTCGCTGCCTGGGCAACGTTGGTGTCGCGAATAGTGCCAATCCGGGCCTGCAATGACGTCGCCTGGCTGGCCGCCGTATTCTGCTCATTGGTAATCCGCTGCTCAGCTGCTCCGTAATACGCCTGTTGCTGGCTAACGTACGTCGACGCGGTCTGGAGGGAAGTGAGCGCATTGGCTATTCCCGTCCGATCGTTCGCCTGGAGCGCCGTCTGAAGGGATTGCAGGGCGGAGAACGTATTATTCGCGGTGGGCGTGCCGGTCGAATCCACGGGATCGTAGATCTGCTGCGCCGTCAGCCCCTGATAGACAGGCTGCCCCTGCGTATTGACAATTACCCGGCTGGCGGTTGACGTGGTGAGACTGTCGACGCCGGTGGCGCTGGCGGCATCGTATTGATAGGGCGGGGATTGATCCTGATTGCCACCGAATATGGCTCGTCCCGCGACCGAGGTATTGGCGATCGACACGAGTTGCTGCTGGATACTCTGAACCTGCGCGGCAAGAATCTGGTTCGTAGTTGCCGTCGACGAGGTATTCGCCCCCTGCGCGGCCAGAGTCACCGCGTTCTGGATCAGCGAAATGCTCGACCCGATCGCCTGATCCGCGGTATTGGCTTCCGTTTGGACGTTGCCCAGATTGCTCTGGTATGTCTGAACGGCGGCCAGAGTGGTGCCCAGCTGAATCAATTCGGGTGTCTGCGCCGGAGAATCCGAGGCGTCGTTGATCCGGTAGCCCGTGGACAATTGCTTCTGTGTCTGCGCCTCCTGCTGTTGCAGGTTCGCCAGGCCATTCAGGAACCATGCCGTTCCGGTTGTTGCGGATCCAAGAGGTGTCATTTTATTCGGAAGCCTTTCTCAACGTGGCATTAGCCGGAGCTGGGAACCCCCAGGTTTATCGCGTCCTCGGTGAGCTGGTTGAGGATAGTAACAACCTGAGCGTTGGCCTGATAAGCACGCTCATACGCGGTGATGGTGGCGGCCTCCTGATCGAGAGACACGCCGCTCTGCTGCTGACGATTCGTTTGTGCAGTGGTGAGTGTCGTCTGGTTGGCCGTGGAGGCCGTATTCGCATCGGATAACTGCTGTCCGACCGACGTCGCGATGGACCCGAAGAATCCCACCGCGGACAGCCCGCCGATCTGGTCGGCCACGGCCGTTGAGCCTGGGAGCGCCGCCAGCTGGTTGGCCACGCCGTTGGACTGTGCCGCTGCTCCTGTCGTGGCCAGACCAAGCTGGCCGGCAGTCACCGCGGGGTCAATTGCGAGAGTCGCGGCGGCGTTTGCGGGGTTGACTGCGTCATAGGTAAAAATTGGTATTCCCGCAGCGCCGGTTCCGGTGACTCCGGACGAAAGAAGCGTGTTGACCCGGGAGGCGAACCCCGCGGCGAGGGTATTCAAACTGCCGGGCTGGCCATTGCCGCCGAGCAACTGCGCAATCGTGCCGTTTTGCGTCTGGAGAAGCGCGCCCAACTGGCCCGAGAAAGAGGAGGGAGAGTTGCCCCCTGCCGAGGAGGAGACTTGAGAGCCCGGCGCGGCGGACGTATTCGCGGACAAAGTATAAGACTGGGCGCCAATGACAAGCGGCAACTGTCCGCCGGCCAGCACGGATACGCTGCCATTGGGCGCCGTCGTCACGGTGATGTCCACCAGCGAGGAAAGCTGGTCGAGGTCGGAACGGAGGTTCGCATCCCTCGCCGGGTTAACTTGAGGTGAAGCGGCGGTCTGAACGTTCAGCTGCGCGATATTCGCGGACAGGGTGTTGATCTGAGCCGTGGTGCTCTGAATGCCCGACGCTACTTGCGTACTCTGGTTGCCAAGCGCTGCCGCGACGGTTTGAAACGCCGATGCAACGTTGCCTGCGGCCGTCAGGGCCAAAGCACCGAGCGTGGGATCGTTCGGGCTGGCGCTCAGATTCGAGAAAGCAGTGCTGAATTGCTGGAACGCGGCCAGGATGCCGGAAGAACCGGTGATATCGAAGAGCTGATTGACGGGCGACAACTGCGATGCCTGCGTCTGACTTTCGGAAGCTTGAGATGAAGCTGCCTGCACGGTGGCATCCGCGAACGCGTTGCCGCTGGAACTAACCGTGACAAAGTCGCTGCCGCTCGCCCCGTTGCCGGAAAGATCGATCGGCAGGATGTTAGCCCTTTGCGCGGCATACCCGGGCGTAGACACGTTCGCAACGTTGGCTTGATCTACCCCGAGCGCCTGACTGAAAACGTCGAGCGCGGTGGACGCGGTTTGCAGAGCCGAGAGAAGGCCGCTCATTGTTCAGCGCTCGAGAGCTTTATGAAGTCGCATGTTCCACAATGGCGCGGCTTACGGCGGAAGCGGACACCTGATAGGTGCCACCCTGCACCGCGCCGGTTAGTTGTTGTATCCGCGCCGCACGATCGGCGGACATGCTGTTCAGCGCGCTCGAAGCCCCGGAGATTTGAATGCTGTCCTGCCCGGCGGAAGCACCGGACCCGACATTGCGAGCGTCCGCACCCGCGCCGCCCGTTGCCGTGGTCTGGCCGGCCAGGCCCGATCCCGTTACCGATGAATCCAGCTGTAATCTCATAACCCGGCTTTCTTCGTTCGCAGCATCACATCAGGTTCGACAGGCCCCGGACGCCCCGCTTCGATAAAGCGCGCCGGAGGCGCCCGAGCGCGACCCGATGAATTTGACAGGCGCGGCTTTCATGGACGCGAAGCGCGGCGCCGATCTCGCGCAAGCTATATTCCCCGGAATAACGCAGACGGACCACGGCTCGATATCGCGAGGGGAGCCGCTGGACTTCCTGTCCAAGAATTGTGGCCCTCTGGCTCTTCGCCAGCAAACTGTGAGGCGAATGCTCGGAAGGCGCCGGGATCCTGCTTTCCATATCCATGTCTTCGCCGTCCGCCGCGGCTGGCACGGCCGGATTCGCGAGCCCCGGCCTCGAGTTGCGTCGAACGGTATCGAGCATTTCGCCCCGGATGCGGAACTTCGCATATCCGGCGAGAGGCGCGCCGTTCTGGGGGCGGAAGGTTCGCGCCGCCTGCAGAAGACCGAGATTACCCGCCTGGATCAAATCCGACATTTCAATACCCGAACCCCTGGGAAGCCGCGCAAGCACCCTCCCCGCGATAGCCCGAACGAGCCTGCTCATGTCCCCGACCGGCTCCGGCAGCGTAGATTCATCGCTCACAAAGGGCAAGGGACTGCTGTCTGTCCCTTGCGCGCTGCCTGTGTTTATTTCTGCCATCGGTATAGAAACAGTGGTACCCGGCCGGAAAGTTCTCACCCGCCCGGAAAATCTAGATATGGGCGAGACCGAGAACGGGAATCCGCGAACGCACTGTCGACCGTTGCGCAACTGGCGCCAGAGCGATCCTGACTTCAAAGACCTCGCCTTCCGCCACGAAAGTCAGGGCGACGCCACGCAGCCCCGAGCCGTTCCGGAACTGGAAATTCCGCCCGTGAATCACAGTCGGGACGCTGATTGCAAGCGGCCCTGTAATCGGCTCCAACCCGTTCTTGATGTTGCCGATCATCATGTTCGTGATCTCGGCCACCACATCAAGAACTTCCTCGTCAATGGATGGACTGCCCGGATTGAGATCCGTCCCGAGCATGCGCGCGCAAATAATGCTTGCGAGGACCGGAGTGCAACAGAATACGCCCGAACCGCCCCAATCGCCGGTAATTCCTACCAGCGAGATCAACCCCAGCTCCGGAGCTCTGGCCTCGCCCGCAATCCCGGTATACTGAACTTCCACCCCCAGCATCGTTGAAAATACTTCCGCCGTCGATTCAATCACGCTTTGCAGCAGGATATCTTGATCTATCACGCGTTTTCCTTTCAGGGCAACGGCCGGAATAATCCAGCGATTCCGGAGCCGCTTAGATTCTCTATCGGCATCAGGGGCCTGGATGTTTAGGCTAAACCTCATATTTGAAGAATTCAAAATATTTGCTAAAGCTTTTCATGTTTGAGCCGATAGAAGACTCAGGACATGAAATTCATCTGGCTGAAATCCCGTTCCGGAGAGGCCCCGGATCTTCCTCTGAACCGAACCCTGGATCGAAAAGACGTGATTGCGATCGATTCCGGGGAGTATCCGGGGAGCATCGCTGCCCACCACCACTGCCTTGCGATTGTCGTCGAAGTGCACGACTCGAACGATACCCGGAGAGCGCTGACACTGATCGACGAGGTGCGGGAGGAATATCCGGTCTGGATCTATCAACGTCTGGCCACGGTTGAGTCCACGGTGTCCTTTATGAAAGCGGGCGCTTCCCAGGTCATGACTTGCCCGGAGGAGGTCGAACGGGCAATGAGTTCCTTCGGCGAGACTTCCGTGGTGGCGATACCGGCCGGCAGGGCGCTCATCGGGACGAGCCGATCCATCCTGGCGGTCTCGCTGAGCATCGGTCTGGTCGCAAACCGCCGCTGCAACGTCCTGATCGAAGGAGAGACGGGGACAGGCAAAGAGGTTGTGACGCAGGAAATCCACCGGTCCGGGAACCGCTCCCGCGGGCCGCTGGTCGCCGTGAACTGCGGCGCCATTCCTGACGCACTGCTCGAGGCGGAGTTGTTTGGCCACGTCAAGGGAGCGTTTACAGGAGCCGTGCAGGCGCGCGCGGGAAAGTTCGAAGCCGCCAATCACGGGACGATCTTCCTCGACGAAATTGGCGACATGCCGTTTGCCGTACAGGCGAAATTGTTGCGCGTGCTGCAGGAAAAAGAGGTTGAGCGACTGGGCGGTAATGAACGGGTTCGCCTCGACGTGCGCGTGATAGCGGCCACCAACGTCAATCTCAAAGACCGGGTCAGGGACGGATTGTTCCGCGAGGATCTCTACTACCGGTTGAACGTCTTTCAAATCGTGCTGCCGCCGCTACGGGACCGAGCGTGCGATATTCCGGCGCTCGCCCAACATTTCATATCGAAAATCTGCGCAAACGAAGGTCTCAGAACAAAGACGCTCGATCCTTCGGCGCTGGATCAACTGCTCAACCATACGTGGCCGGGCAACGTTCGGGAACTGGAGAATGCCATGGAAACGGCGGTGATTCTCAGCGGGATGCGTTCCAGCATTTTCGGTTCGGACATCCGAATCGGTTCGCCTGTCTCCTCGACTGGACCGAGGGCGTCGCAACCCCAGCAGCCTTCGAGAGTCGCGCTGCCATCCGGGGGCCTCGACTACCAGGAGGCGCTGGAGACATTCGAACACGACTTGCTGACCCAGGCGCTGGCGCGCACTCGCGGTAACAAAACAGCCGCGGCGGATCTGCTTCGTTTGAAACGGACGACCCTTTCCGCCCGAATGCGCGTTCTCGATTCCCGGCTGCCGCGGCTGGTCGCTTGAGCCCATGCCGGCTCGGCCGGCCGCGGACCCATCTACAGGGTCAAAATCAAATTACTCAACAGGCAGTAGTTGCGAAATTCTGACGATCAGGCGCATCTCGCGTTTGGCGATGCCAAGCGAAGATGCCGCGCTCTCCGGCGACATGCCGGCTCGAAGCAATTGCAGCGCCTGGGAACGACGCGACCGGTTGAGCCCCCTGCCGGCTGCTTCCGTGTCGCGGGCGCTCAGTTCCAAAACCCCGACGCTGCGGCTGAGTTGCCCGAACTGCCGCAAACACTCTGCCTGGTGTTGACGCAGCATAGCCTCCAGCTCGTCCCTCTTCCTCTCGGCGGAAACGCGATATCTCTGTAACCTGAGCATACAGACAATGCCGGCCAGTGTTCCGAGGGCGCCAGGAATGAGTGCGAGAGCGAAAACACTCACACCCGTCCCCCCGGCTTGTGCGTCGTTTCGCCCAGACCCGACCGGAGCCGGTCCTCGCGGCTGGCCAGCTGATTGATACGAACGCCGTAGTTGCCGTCCACCACCACGACCTCTCCGCGGGCAATGACACAGTCGTTGACAATCACCTCCACGGGATCCGTGACAAACCGGTCGAGTTCCACGATGGAACCGGTATTGAGCTTCAGCACTTCACGAATTTGCAAACTGGTTTTGCCAAACGAGACGCTGACCGGCAATGCAACTTCGAGCAACAGGTCGAACGTCTTGGAAACGGTGCTGTCCCTGGTGCCGGGGCCGCGGGCTTCTTCCGGCCGGGGCTCTCCCAGAACCACTAACTCTTTGGTCCAGGCTGCTTTGAAAAACTTTGCCGGGCTGCCGCTTTCGGCGACGGAAAATGTCGTCCAGTTTAGATCCAGCGGCTCCGCGTCGAGTTCCTGGCCCTTCGACGCGGCGACTTCCCGGCCCTGGTCCGCGGTAATTCCCGCAGCGACACCCGCTACCGTCTGACTGACGATTTCCTGCCAGGTCGATCGGCAATCCTCGTCCGTAACAGAGTCGATCCCCGCTGCTTCCAGCGTTACACGGCCCAGAAACTCCCAGACATCCTTGCCCGCCACTATCCAGAGGGAAGGCCCTTCAACAGTGAAAAAAGATTGCTGCCAGACGATCGGCTCATCCAACGGATCGAGCGCCCGTTCCACCGCCGCAACGATAAATTCCTTGCCGGTTAAACTGGCGGCCGCCTGACCCAGAGCCGATTCAATGTGCTGGACGATCTTCGAATCCGTACCGGTTTTCATGGGCGCACCCCCCGTTTGGCGCGCTTCTCATGCCCCCGATTCATGTCCGAATTCATGCCCTGACTCCGGGCCAGCGCTTCCCAAGCGCCGTCCGCAGACGGAGGATCGCCTGCGACTTGATCTGGGAAACGCGCGAAAGGTGAATTCCCATAACTTCGGCAATCTCTCTAAGAGTCAATTCTTCATAGAAGTAGAGACTGAGGACAGTTTTCTCAACTTTTGGTATGCGATCTATCGATGAAGCAATCAAACGCTCCAGTTCCGCGCGCTCCAGCTTCAGTTCGGGAGAGTCCTCTTCGGACGATGCGGTGTACTTCAGGATCACCGGGGTTTCGTTCGCATCCCGGATAAATTCGAGTTCGCCGATATTCAGCGCTTCCATCTCCGTCAGCTTCTGACGATAGTCATCGAGGCTCAGATTCAGTTCGGCCGCGATCTCCGCCTCTTCCGGGACGCGGCCCAGCCGCTGCTCGGCGCGCGCAATGGCGGCTTCAAAGTCGCGAGCCTGCTTGCGTTTCAGCCGCGGCGCCCAATCGATCTCCCGAAGACTGTCGAGGATAGCGCCGCGAATCCGGAATTCCGCGTATGTCTTCAGCTTGACGTTCTGTCCCGGGTCGAAGTTGTCGATTGCGTTGATCAGCCCGATCACTCCGGCGGAGAGCAGATCGTCGAAACAGATCGAATCCGGCAGACGCTCATGGATCTTGCGCGCCACCAGACGCACCTGTGGGAGGTGTTCGAGGATGAGCCGCTCGCGCTCCTCCCCGGACACAGCCTCAGCCGGATAATGATAAGCTGCTACGGGCAAAATCGATCTCTCAGGCCGCGGCCAGCGCGTATCGGGCCGGTTGAGCGGTGAACTCGCCTCTGGTCCATGCCAGTCTCGCGATCCGCTCCGGATTGACTACTTCCAGGTCTTCCGGGATCTGCTGGCCGGTTCCCGCAAACCCCGCCGGAACGCCGCCCCGGACCAATGCTTCGATCATGGCTACCGGGCTGACCGCTTCATCGAGACCGGTAAAGAGCAGCCGAGTGGGAGTTAGTCCCGAAAAATGGGAAAGCATATGCAACATATCGGCAGAACTCGCGTCGGCCCTTAGGACCAGATGCTTTTCAATATTCGTCCTGCCCGCAAAGAAACTGGTCAACTCACCCATTTCGCCTCGATCCGCGGGAGATATGCCAGGCGTATCGATGAGGGCAAGGCCCTTCCATTCGTCTCCAGCTAAAGCAAGGCTCAGTCCCGCCAGGGATTCGTATGCCTGCCATGGTGTCCCGATAATCGCCGCATAGCGGGCTATCTGCTCCTGTGCCCCTACACCGTGCGCGCCCGCGCTGTAAATGCGGACCGGAACCCGGCGGGCGATGCCCAGATTCACCGCAATCTTGATTAACGACGTTGTCTTGCCGCGCCCGGGAGGCCCGATGAAGGCCAGCGTTCGGCTCTCGCCCGGCTTTATGACGGCGGAGGGAGCGATCGGGATTCGGCGCGCAATCTCCTGCACTACAACCGCGCTGGAATCGTCCCCCCTGGCAGCCACTGCGGCCGCAATTTCGGCGGCTGTCTCCACCGCGAAACCGGCCTTGAGGAGTTGTCTCCCGACCGGGCTGTCCTCTTTGGCCGGCGTCTGTTCATTGCCGCCGCCCACGGCCGCTCGCAGGTCCGAAAGTTGTTGCCGGATTTCATCCATGGCCGAAGCGGGGGGCCTTTGCTGCGTCCGTCCGGGCACGAAGAGTCCGGCGGGGTGCCCGGGACCGGCATCTTCCGGATCGAAGGCAAACGTGACTTCCAGCCGGCCGAACTGCCGCGCATGCGGCGGTGCCGGCCTCGAGCTCACAAGCAGGGCCTCCTGCCCAAGTTCCTGCCGCGCAACTTCGAGCGCGGAGGGAACGCTATTCGCAAAATACGTTTTAGTCTGCATTTACCGATTAACCGCTCCTCTACTGGATTCAACCTCTATTGGATTCGATCGTCACTGAATCACGCCTTGAGAAATCACTTTGATCCCGGCCGGAATCTCGCTGTGCGCCAGGAAAAACAAATTCGGAGTGGAAGACTCCACCGCTTGCCGCAGGAAGAACCGGCACGCTGAACTGGTAATCGCTACAGCGGGCGATTCCAGCGGACCCACGCCCCGGCTGAGGCGGTCGAGAAGATCCCGCAGCGCAACCGGGCTGAGAGCCAGAGAACTGTTCGATTCGCCGTGTTCGACGCCGCCCTCCGCAAATCTTTCGAGTTGCGGATCGAGAAAATACGCCGGCAGATCTCCGCTCGCATTGAGATAAGGCTTGACCACGACGCGGCGGATGGACTGGCGAACATAGTCGGTCAGCAGGACGGGGTTCCGTGTCGCCGGAGCGGCTTCGCCCAGAGCTTCCAGGATGGAAACGGCGTCACGTATCGACACGCGTTCCCGCAGCAGGTTCTGTATCACTCGCTGGACCGTGGCCAGAGGCAATAGTTTCGGAACCAGATCCTCCACCACCCGCGCGTTCTCCACGCTTACCCGATCGAGCATCTTCCTCGCCTCCTGGCGCGAAAACAGCTCGTGCGCGAAGCGCTTGATCACTTCCGCCAGATGGGTTGTCATCACGCTCAACGGGTCGATGACCGTGTAGCCCATGGCCCGCACCTTCTCGGCCTGTGTCGCGGGCACCCACCAGGCTGGAACGCCGAAGGCCGGATCTTTAGTGGCGCGGCCATCCGGAGGATGCTCGGCGGAGGTGAGGGCAATAGCCAGTTCGCTGCCCTGCGGCAGCTCGAAGCGCGCCACTTCGATTCCCTTGAGGCTGATCGCATACTCGCGAGCCCGCAGGCTGAGATTATCCGTCACCCGGATGGCGGGAATAATGAATCCGAGTTCGGTGGCAAGCTGTTTGCGGATGCCCGCGATCCGGCGCAGAAGCGGGGAGTTGGCGCCGTCGGCGATGAACGAAATCAGGCTGACGCCTACCTCGATCGAAAGCGGCTCGACACGCAGCAGATCGTCCAGATTCTCCTTCGCCGGTTTCCCCTGCGGACTTCCGGGGGCCGGCAACAACCCTTTATCGGCGCGTGTTTTCATCCGCCAGCCGATTGTGCCCAGGCCGCAGCCCATCAGCAGAAAGGGGATCTTGGGCAAACCAGGGAATGCCGCCAGCGCAATCAGAACGGCGCTGGCAAGCAGGAGCGGCGGGGCTGCGCCGAAGATCTGCTTCTGGATCTCGACTCCGATCCGGTTATCCGAAGTGGCGCGCGTGATGATCATGGCGCCGGCAATCGAGATCATGAGCGCCGGAATAACGGTGACAAGACCGTCGCCAATTGTCAATACCGTATAGGTCTGAAGCGCCTTCATGATATCGACGCCATGCTGCAGCACGCCGATCAGCAGCCCGGCCACGATATTGATCCCGGTGATGAGCAAGCCCGCCACCGCGTCTCTCTGGGTGAACCGGCTGGCCCCGTCCATCGCCCCGAAAAACTCGGCTTCGCCCGCAAGTTGTTTACGGCGGCGGCGTGCCTCCGATTCATCTATCAGTCCCGCATTCAGATCCGAGTCGATGGACATCTGTTTGCCCGGAAGCGAGTCCAGGGTAAACCGCGCGGTCACTTCCGAAATACGCACCGCGCCGTGATTGATCACGACGTACTGAATCGCGATCAGCACCAGGAAAATGACGGCGCCGATCACATAGTTGCCGCCCACCACGAAATTCCCGAACGCCTGAATCACGTCCCCCGCCGCATTGGCCCCGGTATGCCCGTTGAGCAGAATCAGCCGCGAGGACGATACGTTCAGGGCCAGCCGGAACAACGTGAGCATCAGAAGCGTCGTGGGAAAAACATTGAAATCCACGGGCTTCGTGATATACATCGCCACCATCAGCACGATGACGGACATCATGATATCCGTCACGATCAGCAGATCCAGCAGGAAGCTGGGCATGGGCGCGATGAGAGCCACCACGATCGCCAGCACCGCCGCGGGAACGGCAAGCTCGCTGAGCGTTTGCAGGGAGACTTTCGGGATCTTCGGGCCGCCGGCCGCTTTTCGCGCCACACTGGCCTGCATTGCGGGAGCGGTCATTTGTGTCCCATATTTCCGGGCCGTGAATTACCCATCAGCTTGAAGATGTAAGCCAGAATTTCGGCCACGGCGCGATAGAGTTGCGCGGGGATTTCCTGGCCAACGTCCACGGATTTATACAGTGCCTGCGCGAGCGGAGGATTCTCAATAATCGGTACCTGATTTTCGATCGCGCGCTTACGAATGCGGGCTGCCAGATAGTTCTTTCCTTTGGCGACAACCCTCGGCGCCGCCATCGCGCCCTGTTCGTACTGAATCGCAATCGCATAATGCGTCGGATTGACGATCACCGCCGTGGCTTTTGCCACCTCCCGCATCATGTTCCTGCGGCGCATATCGCGCTGGATCCGGCGAATGCGCGCTTTGGTCTGGGGGTTGCCGTCGGTCTCTTTCGCTTCGTCGCGCTGATCCTGTTTGCTCATCCGGAGCCGCTGACTGTAGCGCGACCGCTCGCGGACGATCATCACCAGACCGAGCAGAACCAGCACGAAAGATGCCTTCCGCATGGTGTCTTTCAACAGAAGCCCGGCCGTCACCGCGCCACTCGTAACCGACATCAACGGCAGACGCAGCAGTTCGGGAAGACGTTCTCTCACCATCGTCCAGGTCAGCCAGAACATGACGGGAATCATAGCCACCGCCTGCAGGAACGACGCCATGTTATTGCCCGGCATATCCTTCAATCGGCGAAATACATTCAGCCGGTTGATGTTCGGCGTCAGACGCGCCAGACTGAAACCCAGATTGGTCGAAGCCGCCTGAAACAGCACCGTGACGACAAGCAGCGCCAGGCCCAGGAACGCGAGCGGGCGGAGCACCGCCGCGGAGAGCCGGCCCATGATCGCCATAGCGTCGTTCGGCGTGAGGGATTCGGTGAAAGCCTGCCTGAGCCCCATCCGCACGGCGGCCTGAAGCGTCTGCATCCAGTCCGGAAAATAAGCTGCCGCCAGTAGAATAAAAGCTAAAAACTGCACGGCTGAAACAAATTCGCGCGCGACCGGAAACTCGCCATCCTTCCGCGCCTTTTTCAGCCGCTGCGGTGTTGCTTTCTCTGTCTTTTCGGAAGTGTCCGCCATCAGTGAGCACTCCGCAGAATGGCTTCCACGAGCCGCGCCCAGGAAGTCATCAGAGATTCGAAATAGCCGGGCTGCAGCACGATCGTGGCCGAGAGCAGCAGCATGGTCGCCGCCAGCTTCACCGGCATCGTCAGGCTGACCAGATGAATATGGGTCTGCACCCGTCCGAGCACGGCGAGCGAGGCATCGGCAAGCAGCAGAAGCGCGATAACCGGGGCGGCCAGACGCAATCCGGAACTGAAAATCGACCCCGCGAACTCCACGATTCCAAGCGCCCAGTTCTTATGGAGCGAGAACGATTCCGGCGGTAAAATCCGCAGGCTTTCCGCCAGCGCCTTAACCAGAAGCCGGTCCGCGCCGGACACAAAAAACAATAGCCCGGCCACGAGTTCCGCGGTAGTCAGCAGGACGGTTGAATCCGCACCGCTGGTGGGGTCGATCGTGGACGCGTAGCCAAGCCCCGCCGACATGCTGACGGCCTGCGCGGCCAGCTTGAAAACCTCGATCACGATCGCCAGCGACACTCCGATCGCAAGACCCAGCGCGGATTCGCTCGCCAGGCCCGCCACAATCCGCCCGATCCCGGCTTCCGCTCCCGCGGGCGCTTTCCATTCCGTCCGCAGCATCAGCGTCATCGCGAGCGAGAGAACGATCCGCGCCGGTTCCGGCGCCGCGCGGAATGCGGCGAGCGGCAGGAACGCAACAACGCCCGAAATCCTTGCCAGCGTGAACAGGAACCCGAACAGGGTCGAATACGTGAACAGAGAATCAACGCCCATAACGGCTCAGATTTCCAAGAATGTCGATCGTGTAGGCCATCGCCTTGTGCACCATCCAGGGCATCATCAGCAGGCTCCCGCCCAGGAACGCGATCAGCCGCGGAATCGAGTTGAACCCGCTGTCCTGAATGGAAGTCAGAACCTGAATCAGACTGATTACGATGCCGGTAACGAACCCGATCGCGAGCAGCGGCGCGCTGATCCAGAAAGCGGCGAGAAACATCTGGCCCACGATGTGAGCCACTCCGTCCGGAGTCACGCGAAGAAGCCTTTCATCAGCGACCCGACGGTAAGGTTCCAGCCGTCCACCAGCACGAAAAGCAGCAGCTTGAACGGCGCCGAGACCATGGCGGGCGGCAGTTGGACCATGCCGATCGAAAGGGTAACCGAGGCCACCACGATATCGATCAGCAGGAACGGGAGGAAAATCACCGCGCCGATCTGAAATCCCGCGCGCATTTCAGAGAGTATGTAAGCCGGGGCCAGCACCTGGAGATCGAGGTCGGCCGGCGTGCGCGGCGCGGGCGAGTGCGTGAGATCGAGAAAGAGTTTCACGTCCTTCTCGCGCACAAATCGGGCGAGATAGATCTTCAGTGGCTTGCTTCCGATATCCCATGCCTGCGCGGCTGTTATTTCGCCGCGCTCCACCGGCTCCCAGGCGTCTTTGTAGATCTGGGATGCAAGCGGCTGAATGGCAACCAGCGTCAGGAAAAGAGCCAGCCCGGTCAGAACCTGGTTCGATGGCGTAGTCTGGGTGCCCACTGCCTGCCTCAGAAAATGAAGCACGATCGAGATGCGCAGAAACGGCGTCAGTGACATCACGATCGCGGGTAAGAGCGTGAGCGCCGTCAGCAGAAGAATAATCTGCATCTGCGTGCTCAGGGCGCTCTGTCCGGCGGGCAGCAGCGAGGGCAATCCGGATTGTGCCTTCGGCTGCGAGGCCGCGCCCAGCGGAAGCGCGAACGCGCATAAGAGGAACCAGCGCAACCGTCTCACGCCCGTGCTCACCTGGCGCTGTCTCCCCTGGCGCTTTCTATCGTGGAAACGGCCGGATCGAGAATCTGACAGCTGGTGGGAGCAGTAGCGATCAAAATCATCCGGTCGCCCGCCCGGATCAGATGCAGCGCATGCTGCGGCCCGAGAGAAACTCTCTCGATCACTTCGAGCCGGCGCGGCCCGGCAGCCGGAAACCGCAGCGTGGCGCCTCCGCGCTTCTTCAGCAGGAGGAGGGCGCCACCCAGCAGTGCCATGACAAAAATAATCGCCGCAATCGGTTGAATGACGTCCATATCCCGCTCGATCTTCTCTTCCGCGTCAGTGCTCGATATTGAAGTCCGTGATACGGACCCCCATCGTGCTTTCGATAATGACGATCTCACCGAAAGCCGACAGCTTCCGGCCGATGAAAATGTCGATATTCTCTCCGGCGGAACGGTTCATCTCGATGATGCTGCCCTCCTCCAGCGCCAGAATGTCCGACAACTTCATCCAGCGCCGGTCAAGCTGTACCTCCACTTCGATCCGCACGTTCGCAATATGGGCAACTTCCTCGAGGGGCGTCATGAGCAGCGTTCCGGAACTATCACGTAATCAAGGCGAGCGTCTGCTGAATAACCTGATCCTCGGTCGTGATCACTTTCGAATTCGCCTGATAACCGCGCTCGTACTGCAGCAGGTTGGTGAACTCGGTGGCGATGTCGACCGTTGAGGTTTCGAGCGATCCTGGAGTAATCGTTCCCCGCGCGCCGGTGCCTGGCACGCCGAAAACAGGGGTCCCGGTCGCGCCGGTGATCGCATACGTGTTGTCGTTGAGTTGCGTCATTGTGTCGGGATTCAATACCGACGCCAGCTCGATCTGCGAGACGTTCTCCGTGGTGCCGTTCGAGAAATGAGCAACAACCGCGCCGTTGGCGCCTATACTGACGCTGCTCAACTGGGCGGGCTGCGAACCGTCCTGCGTGTTTCCCGTGTTCGACGAAGCCTGTGTGTTCTGGGTGATTGTGGGATTGCCGGCAGCGTCGTACAGGTTCCAGGTCACGTCCATCGGGGACGCGCCGTCAGCCAGCGCCGGTATGGGAATATCGACCGTGGGCGGCACGGGCGGTATCAGAGTGCCGGTTCCGTCGAAGTTAAGCGTTCCGCTCGCCAGCGGCGTAACCGCTCCCGCCGGCACGTCCGCCGAGGGTATCGTTACCGCGTAGTCCCATGAGTTGGCCGCCGTTTCCGTGTAGGTCACGGTCAGGGTGTGCGCGACGCCCTGAGCGTCGAAAACCTGAATCGGCGAACTGAACGTCGAGCCCACTGCCGCGTTCGCGTTCAGATTGAGGCTTAACGTCATATTGGCGGTTGGCACGCCGGGATAGGTCAGAGTCGGAGGAACGTTGATGGCTGAAGCCGGTCCGCTGGTAGCCAGCTTTCCGCCCACCGCGTTCCATCCCATGACATCCTGGCCCGCCGCCGTCACCAGATTGCCGGATGAATCCACCGTGAAGTTACCCTGACGCGTGAACAATTGCGCCCCGGTCGACGGATCGCTCAGGACGAAAAAGCCCCCGCCCTGAATCGCCGCGTCAAAAGCGCCGCCGGTTGCCTCGAGCGTGCCCTGCGAGAACTGCTGGGTCGTCTGCGCGATCGTCGAGCCGCTGACGGGGAGCGCGCTGCTTAATGCCGACAGGCTCTGGTTGACCAGGTCCTCGAACGAGACTTGCAGGTTCTTGTAACCGGTTGTATTCAAATTGGCGAGATTCTGACTGACATCGTTGATCGCCGTCGCGTCCGCCGTAAGGCCTGAGAGTGCGGTTGAAAAGGAAAGTGGCATGAGTTTAGGTTCCCGTTGTCGGCTTTGTGGTTCCGGTTGTGTTTGTGTCCGTGGCGATCGTGCTGGTGTTTGTATTAATACCCATCAACTGCTCCAGCTGGCTGTACTGCGTCAGTTGCGTAACGAACTGGTTGCTGTCCGTGGGGTTCAGAGGATCCTGATTCTGCAGCTGCGAGACCAGCAGTGTCAGAAATGTGCCCTCGCTCGCCAGTGGATCGGCTGGTGTCGTCGGCTTGCCGGAGGACGCGGGTTGATTCGATGTGGGGCCGGTTGGACTCATGAAACCTCCTGTATCGGTTGCTGCATCATCCCGCCGAACTCTTCCGCGCCCGGTTCCGCGCCCGGTTCCGTGAAAGGATTGCGGCGGTTTTTTCGTTGATCTTCGTATTGACGTTGATTCTGACGGCCTTGCCCCGGTGTCCACGCCTGGGCATCGTACCCGGCGTTGGCAAGATTTCCGACCAGATCGTGTACTCCGTCGCTCAGGCGGCCCGAGAGCCCGGAATCGTTGGAATGAAGCGAGATGTGGACGTCGCCGTTGTGCTCCGCCAGACGCAAACGAACGTCTTGCGCGCCATCGGGTGTAAAGTCGATCGAGAGCGATCGGAGCGGCTGCGATTGCTGCTTCGGATCTTCGTGCGCGGGGTCCTCGGGACGCGCGGTCGGGCTCGCCGCGGGCGGTTCCGGCTTCGAACCTGCGCGCATGTCCGGGGCCACATGTGTCGCCACAATAACCGGGCCTGGTTGCGCCGGAGTACCCTGAGCCGGAGCGGCTGGCGCCGGAGCGGCCGGCTGAACTACCTGCGCGGTTACCGGTGCGGCCAGACTCTGCTGAATCGTCGCCGCATGGCTGGCCGAAGCGGGTGCCTCCGGCATGTTAACCGGCGTGACATCCTGCGTTTGGGTGTTACTCGCCGGCTTTTCCGGCGCGGCAACCGTCTGAACCGGAGCCGGCTCCGTAGTCTGATTCTGCGTTCGGATCGTCAGTTCCAGTGCGGCGGCGGGTTTGAGATCAAGCGTTTCATCCTGCCTGGCGGGCGCGGCGTGTTGAATGCCGGTTTCCGTCCCGGGAGGGGAACCTGGAGTTTCGCCCGCATGCGCACCGCCGGAGAGCGCGGTGAACGCCGGTAGTTTCAGATTCACCGGCACGGGGACAGGCGTGAGAATAGAGAGCACCGCGGCGGGCGGTGTCGCCGCCGCTGCAGTGCTCTTCGCGGGCTGGGATTTCTGCTGGTGGCGGGCGGTGCCGGACACGATGGGCGGCTGAACTGGCGCTGTGGGACGCGCGGCGGGAGCGTCAGCGGTTTCCCCGGCCGGCGCCGCCTGCTGTGTAGTCCCGGCCGGATCGCCGGCTTTCTCGCCGTCGCTGTCGTTCTCGACATCGCCCTGCTGAATCGATGGAGTGGGCGCGGGTGGCAACCGTTCCGCCGCTGATGAAGCGACGGCATCTCCCGGCGTTGGCAGTGCGGCGGGAGCGTGAGTTGCCGGAGGCGCCTGTTTTCCTTGTAGAAAAGCCAGGTACTGACTGGTGGGCTGCTGCCGTGCTTGCGGGTAACCTCTATATGGACCGGCGGGCGCCGCGGCGGTCTTGCCGTTCGCTACAGCCGCCGGAGGAGCTTCGGACTTAGCCGATTCGCTCGCCATCTCTTGTATAAGCCGGGCAAATGCGGAAGGAGCGGCCGGGGTGGTTGCATTGCCCGCACTTTGCGCCGCGGACGCGGTTGCAGGCGAATTCGCAGCCGCGGTATTGCTCTGCGCCGCGGGCTGCGCCGATCTTGGCTCTGAGGGTGGCGCCTCGAAGTTTTGCGTGCTCTCAAGCCGGAAACTCACGGCGCTGTAAAGGCAGGCAGGCAGCCAAACGCCGGTGCCCGATTATCAAGACGTTAGCGCCAAACCGCTCGACGGATTTTTGCCGATATCCGTGAAGACGCCAGGATTTTGGCGTTCCAGGCAATCCGGCTTATTGAACATATCGACCGTCCGCGCTTCATTTTGAGGAATTTATCGAATATTTTTTATTCGGCCCGACGGCTGCATTGCATTAGTCCGGAGAATCCCCCGAAAGGAACGAAATTATGGACGGTATCTCAATCGCGGCCGCGAGCGGCATGCAGTCACGCATGCAATCCCTCGAAATGCTCGCGAACAATCTGGCCAATGTCGAAACAGGCGGCTATAAGGCGGACCGCGAGTTCTACAGCCTCTATACCGGCGACGACGCAACGAGCGATCCCCAAACCGGCGACATGTCCACCCTGCCCGTCATTGAAACTCAGTGGACCGATCAATCCCAGGGCACCCTGCACCAGACCTCGAACCCTTTTGACTTCGCTGTCGACGGCAATGGCATGTTCGCCGTCCAGACGGCGTCGGGCGTCCGCTACACCCGCAATGGCAGCTTCCGTCTCTCGCCGGCGGGAGCCCTCACCACCGCCGGCGGAGACTCGATACTCTCGAAAACCGGCGGTCAGATCCTCCTGCAACCCGGCCTTCCCGTAGAGGTACTTCCCGACGGAACGGTGCAGCAGGGAGGCCAATCCGCGGGCCAGATGGAACTGGCTTCGTTCGATCCGGGAGGCATCGAAAAGGTGGGCCTGAATTACTTTGCGCCTCTTGCGGGGGCCAAGGCCAAACCGGCGACGGGGACCGTACTTCAGGGCAGGATCGAGGCGTCCAACGTCGGCCCGGCGGAGTCTTCCATCCGGCTGGTGGCCATCATGCGCCAGTTCGAGATGCTCCAGAAGGCCATGAATCTTGGCGATGAACTCAACCGGCGCGCCATCGAGGAAGTTGCCCGCGTCACGTCTTAAACAACCGAAAACAAGGAGAACCGAATGATTCGAGCTTTATACAGCGCGGCCAGCGGCATGACCGCTCAGGAATTGAACATCGACAACATCGCCAACAATCTGGCCAATGCGAACACCGTTGGCTACAAGTCGCGGCGCGCGCAGTTTCAGGACCTCATGTACCAGACCCTGGTTGAGCCCGGCTCTCAGTCGAGCACGTCCACCGTGGTTCCGGCCGGGCTGCAGCTGGGGCTCGGGACACGCGCTTCGTCCAACGAGATTAATCTGGCGCAGGGCGCCTTTACCAGCACGGGTAATCCGCTCGATATGGTAATCCAGGGCAACGGCTTCTTCCAGATCAAAGAGGCCAGCGGCGAAACTGCTTATACCCGCGCCGGGTCGTTTCAGATGGATGCCACCGGCAACATCGTGACCTCGAACGGCGATCCCATTTTGCCGCAGATTACCATTCCCGCCGCCGCTCAAACGGTCACCATCGCCGCCGATGGAACCGTCAGCTACACTTTGCCGGGCCAGACTGCCGCGCAAACAGCCGGACAAATCACGATCGCCACTTTTCAGAACCCCGCCGGCTTGAACTCGATCGACCAGAGTCTCTATCTGCCTACCGATGCATCCGGAGCGGCCGTCGTCGGTCCCGCGGGCGGCACGGATGGCGCGGGCACTATTCTGCAGGGCTATGTCGAACAATCGAACGTGAGCGTCGTCGATGAATTCATCAACCTCATCAGCAGCCAGCGATCCTACGAAGCCAACTCCAAGGTCGTCAAGGCCGCGGACGACATGTATTCGGAAGTCAACAACCTCACTAAATAGGGTTTGCATGATGAAACCCTTCCTCTTGCTTGCGGTACTTTCGGGAACTGCTTTCGCGGCCTGCCTCCCTGTCGCCGGAAATCGGATTGTGGGCCGGGATCTCGCGCTCGCCGACGCGCGATTCGCCGCGCTCCCTGCTACCCTCACTGTCGGTTTCGCGCCGGCCCCGGGGGCAACGCGCGTCTTCACCGCCGCCGAGTTGCGGAGGCTCGCCCGCGCTTATGGCATTGAGGTTGCCGATCCCGCCGATATCTGTTTCGATCTTCCCTTACGGCAAATCCGTGCGGAAGATGCGATCGCGGCCATGCGGAGTGCGCTGCCTCGCGAAATGCAGTCGCAACTCGCGGACTTGAAAATCGTCGAACTGGAGGATGTCCAGGTTCCCGCGGGCGAGTTGGAATTCCCCCTCGACGGGCTGGAGCCTCCGGGACCCGCGGCCCCCGGCACGCAACTCTGGCGGGGCTACGTGAAATACGCGGAAACGCGCAAAGCCCCTTACTGGGCGCGTGTTTCGGCAAGCATGAGTTACCCGGTGGTGGTCGCGTCGAGGGATCTGCCGGTAAATAGCCCGATCGCGACCGCGTCGCTCCGCGTGGAAACCAGGACTGGCCCGCTCCAGCGCGAAAAGCCCTCCGGAATCGCCGCTAAAAGCATCGCGGAGGTCGTGGGACGGGCCCCCGAGCGAACGGTAAAAGCAGGCGAAGCCATTCCGCTCGCGATTCTTGTAACGCCTCCGGAAGTGCGCCGCGGCGATCCCGTTACCGTCGACGTGCAAAGCGGCACCGCGCATCTGCAACTGGACGCGGTAGCGGAAGGTTCCGCCAGGGAAGGCGACATGATCGAGTTGCGGAACCCCTCGAGCGGTAAAACATTCAGAGCCAGGCTCAATGCGGGATCGCGAGCGGTCGTCATCGTGCCGGAAGGGCTGCGGCTATGATTTTTCCTGCTCGCGCGGGGATGGCTTTGTTCCTGCTGGCCGCCATGCCGGGCTTCGCTGCGACCGATCCGAAGAAGCCCAAAAAGCAGCCCGAACCGTCGATGCTGGATAAATATCTCAAGAATGCCTCCGCGGGCGGGGGCGAGGAATCCATCGCTTCGCCGGGCTCTATCTGGTCCGCTTCGGCCCGTCTGGACGACCTCGCTCGCGATCTGCGCGCAAACCGCGTTGACGACGTCGTCACCATCGTCGTCACTGAAACCATCAACGCCGCCGCCACCGGCGCCAGCACCACCGAACGGGCATCGAGCGCCGCTGCATCCATCACCTCGCTTCTCGGTCCGAAGGCCGCCACGGGCGCTCTCTCCAATCTTCTGAACCAATCCGGCGATCAGAAGCTCAACGGCATTGGCACCACCACCCGCACCACCACCCTGACCGCCGTCCTGAGCGCCCGTGTGGTCAAAGTCCTGCCGGGCGGAATGCTCTACATTGAGGGCTCCAAGGATCTGCAGGTGAATTCGGAACAGCAGGCCATTACGGTCCGGGGAATTATCCGAACCGCGGATATCACCACCAACAACACCGTCGGATCCACTCAAATCGCCGATATGGAGATTCGTCTGAATGGAAAGGGCGTGGTGGGCGATGCCATCCGCCGCCCCAATTTCCTCTACAGGCTCATCCTCGGACTGCTTCCCTTCTAGCCATGCGCACTCTCACCGCACTCCTGCTGTTCCTGAATCTGGCCATTGCGCTCCCTGGCGCCACGCGCCTGAAAGATCTTGTGTCGATAGAAGGGGTGCGCGATAACCAGCTCGTAGGCTATGGCATCGTGGTCGGCCTGAATAAGACCGGCGACAAGCAGCAGACCATCTTCAGCGCCCAGAGTCTCGCCAATATGCTCGAAAAGATGGGCGTGGCGGTGGTCGCGACCGCAATCAAGGTATCCAACACCGCGGCGGTAATGGTTACCGCTACCCTTCCCCCATTTGCTCAGCCTGGCACGAAAATCGACGTCATCGCGGCCGCGATCGGCGATGCGTCGAATCTCCAGGGCGGTCTGTTGCTGATGACGTCCCTGCGCGGAGCGAACGGGCAAGTGTATGCGGTGGCGCAGGGTCCGATCATCACCGGAGGCTTCGTCGCCGGCCGCGGCGGCGTGAGCCAGACTGTAAACCATCCGACCGTCGGACGCGCTCCCAACGGCGCCATGGTCGAGCGCCTGGCTCCTTCCATCGAGCCGACCACTCATGTCCGTCTGCAACTGCGTAATGCGGACTTCACCACGTCCTCCCGCGTCGCCCGCGTAATCAACCAGCAGTTCGGTGCCGATAAACCGATTGCGCGGCCTGAGAACTCGGCCCTCGTCGATGTGCGGACGCCGCCCGCATGGGTCCCCCGGATTGCCGAATTCATTGCCAGCCTTGAAGAACTGCAGGTAGATGTTGACGTCCCCGCCAGAATCGTCGTGAACGAGCGTACCGGAACCATCGTTATGGGCAAGGACGTGCGGATCGCGCCGGTAGCCATCCTGCATGGCAACCTGTCAGTGGAGATTCAGACAAAGATACTGGTCTCTCAGCCCGGCCCCCTGTCACAGGGGAAGACGGAAGTGGTGCCACAGCAAACCGTGGCCGCCAGAGACGAAGCCGCGAAGAACGTCATATTGAAACAAGGCGCCACGGTCGAAGAACTGGTTCGCGCGCTGACGGCGATCGGATCTTCCGCCCGCGACATCATTGCCATTCTCGAAAACCTGCGCGTCGCGGGAGCACTCGACGCGGAACTTGAGGTCATTTAATGAACGCCGGAATCGCCATGCCCGCACTGTTATCGGGATCTACGGACACACTCGGCACGGACAAAGAGAAGCAGAAGGAAAGAGGGGCCGCCAGAGATTTCGAGGCCCTGCTGATCGGTCAGTTGCTCCGTTCGGCCCACGAAGGAGAGTCAGGCTGGCTCGGAACCGGCGACGACGATGCCAGCGGCACGGCCTTCGGCCTTGGCGAGGATCAACTCGCCAAAGCCATGGCCGCCGGCGGTGGCCTGGGTCTGCAAAAGCTGATAACAGCCGGTCTCGTCGCCAGAGATGCCGCTCAGGAAGACGGCGGCACTTCCTGAATTCCCGCGCCGGCCGTCACGCGGTTACCGCGTAACCCTGCCGCCAGCCCTGCGGCTGCCGCGCCGGGGACCACGGCCCGGTTCTCGGCTCCGTCGCCGGGACTTCCGGCCTGGCCATCTGCTCCGCCACTCCGGACCATGCCTCCGCCAGCGTTGTCAGCAGGCCGAGCACTTCGGAGAGCGGCCGGTCGGCCTGCTGCATGTTCGCATCGAGCAGACGTTGCTGCATGTGAGCGTAAAGAGCATGGAGACGTCCGCAAAGCTCCGGCGCCGCTTCAGGCCGGAGCGCCAGGATGAGTTGCTCGATCGATGCGTAGGCCTGCATGATCGCTTTGGAGCGCTCCGTAATCCTCTTCTGCTCCAGATGCCCGCGCGCGTCGACGACACACGACATTGCTCGCTTGTAGAGCATATTTACCAGTTCCAGCGGCTCGGCGTTGAGAATCATTTGTTCGTAATAAGGATTCATCGTGAATCTCATTTCTGGCCCGTGGTTTCTGCCGCGATCTCCAGCAGATATTCCGGCGGCCACTGTCGAATAACTTCCTTTGTGCTGCTGTCGATAACCTTGACGACCGGTATCTTCGTCGCGGGGTCCACGGAGAAGGTTACTTCTCTGCCTTCTCCCGCATAACCCGCATCGTTCAGTTGGCGGACCGCGGAAAACACCGCCCGATTGAGCGATGGATTTCCCTGGTCCTGCTTCACCGTGCCGCCACCCGCCGTGTTCGGCACGGGTGTCGCCGCGGTGATTGATATCTGGCTCATGAATTCCCGCCTAGATTAACTTATCGGCACGCTGGAAGATTTGTTCGAAATTCTTTTGTGGATTCGAATCTTTTTCAGTGCCTCCTAAACTTCGGCAACCGCCCCGG
>Ga0207933_1000578_pt1 | contig 34741 bp, 28 predicted proteins | sample NGESurdeep092012_4_FD_184488 | JGI IMG/M metagenome (GOLD analysis project Ga0207933, IMG submission 184488) | Arctic peat soil microbial communities from Barrow, Alaska - NGEE Surface sample F53-3 deep-092012 (SPAdes) | ecosystem: Environmental > Terrestrial > Soil > Wetlands > Peat ... | reverse complement strand
AACGCGCTGCCATGTTGTTGCAGGACCTTGGCAGGGAGCCGACACATCTCGAGATCGCAGAAGGCCTCGGAATAACAGAAGAAGAAGTCTCCCGCACGCTGGCAATATCGCACACGCATCTGTCGCTCGACGCTCCAATGACGCCGGGCGAGGACAATTCGCTGATCGATCATCTTGCTGACACGAATCGACTTCTCCCTGACGAAGAGATGTTCGAAAAGGCGCTCATCGAGACGGTTCATCAATCACTGCTCATACTAAAGCCACGTGAAGCCCGCGTGCTGCGCATGTACTTCGGCCTGAACGGCGACGAACCGATGACGCTTGAGGTCATCGGAGACGTGCTCGGCGTCACGCGCGAGCGAGTTCGCCAGATCAAGGACCGTGCGCTGCTCAAGCTGCGTCATCACACCAAGAAGCGCGCACTCGAATCGTTCCTCGTTACATGAGGGTCGGTCTCGTCACACTTGGCTGTGACAAGAACACTGTTGATTCGGAACGGTATCTGGCTCAGCTCGCGGCGTACGGCGGTGTGCTGACTACCGATCTGCAGGTGGCTGACGTGATAATCGTCAACACGTGCGGCTTTATCGACGCGGCCAAGAAGGAATCGCTCGATGCACTCGTGGAAGCTGGCGAGTACAAGCTATCGGGTGCGTGTACGACCGTCGTGGCCGTTGGCTGTATGGTCGAGCGACACAAGGGCGAATTGCAGGAGGCGTTGCCTGAGGTGGACCTGTTTCTCGGAGCGTCGGAGACCGACCGGTTGATCGAAGAGCTCGCGAGCCGCGGTGTTTTGACGGGCGATCCGATGCTGGAACACCCTGGCGTACGACTCTATAGCGGCGATCTCCCGCACGTGCGCTATCTCAAGGTGAGTGAAGGTTGCGATCATGGCTGCGCGTTCTGCGCAATCCCATTGATGCGCGGCAAACACCGCTCCTTCGCGCCGGAGGAAATCATCGCCGAGGCGCAGTTGCTGGAAATGCAGGGCGCGCGCGAGATCAATCTCGTTGCTCAGGATCTTGCACACTACGGACGCGACATACGCGATCGCCAGGTACGGCTACCAGACGTGCTACGCATGCTGGTCGAGCAGACCACCATCCCGTGGATTCGCATGCTGTACCTGTACGCGACCGGGATCACGCCGCAACTGCTGGAACTGGTTGCGCGCGAGCCGCGCATCATGCCGTACATCGACATGCCAATTCAGCATGCGTCCGACAGCGTACTCGAGCGCATGCGTCGCCCGGAACGCGCCCACACCATCCGGGCGAACGTTGCGCGATTTCGCGAAGCGGTACCACACGTTGCAATCCGAACGACCTGCATCGTTGGATTCCCAGGCGAGACCGAAGATGACTTCGAGCAACTGCTCGCGTTCCTGGAAGATGTGCAGTTTGAGCGTGTCGGAGTATTCGCGTACTCGCCGCAGGAAGGAACCCGCGCAGCACAACTTGTGGACGACGTTCCGGACTTCGTGAAACGGGACCGGCTCGAGCGGGTCGTCGAGCTCCAGCGAATGATTACAGCAGAGCGTTACGAGAGCCGCATCGGAACTCCGGTTCAGGCGATTGTCGACCGGGTGGACGAGGTAACCGGGAACGCTATCGCGCGCCTGCCATGGCAGGCAGACGATATAGATGGCGTGACCTTCCTTGACCGCAATTATGTCCCTGGCACGCTGCTGGAAGTCATCCCCCGTGAAGTCGTCGACGACTACGACTTCACGGCGGAATCGATTCGCGTGCTCAGCGCACCGGTCTCGGATATTGGCGTTGCGATCCGAAGGCAACTGCCGCTGATATCCACAACCATAGGAAGTTTCGGCCGGTGACTCTCATGCGTCTTATGGGTGTGAGATCCACGCTCGTATTCGCATCGATTTTCCTCGGCGCTTGCGCCGGCACCGTCAGGCGCCCGACCGAGGCGCCGACGCCGGTTGCGACAACCAGCTCGGGTGCGCGAAGCAATCTCCCGCCTCTGGTTCTTCCGCCGGACTCTGCCAATGGAGGAAATGGTTCGACGGTCGCGGTTGCTGAACTACCGGTAACGGTACTCCCGACCATCATTGGCCATCGCGCGACCCAGCCGACCGTGAATGCCACCCCAGTGGGGGGCGTGACGCGAGATGCCAACGATCAGACAGTGCGGATTGCTCTCGCCGTCTCGCAGCAATCTGCGCAGCTTACTGCGACTGGCGCGTGGAACATCTACGATGCCGGTACGCAGAAACTGCTCGGCGAGTTGAGCGCCAGCGACGTCATCAGCGCACAGTCGCGGGACGGAACGTTGATTCTGAAAGGCGCTCAGAGTCAGTCAGTCCGCGGTGCGATGATTGCTCGACCGGCCGGCGCGGGAAGCTACATCAGTTACGGCGGGCGCCGATACCGTGGTGAGATTGCACTGGCTGCGTCGGGGGACGGTGTTCTGGTCATAAACCGGGTGGCCGTGGAAGATTATCTTCGCGGAGTCGTTCCACTCGAGATTGGTACAGACAGGACACAATCGGAAAGCGCGGCGGTTGAAGCACAGGCGATAGCCGCGCGCAGCTATACGTATACGCGCATGGACGACGGCCGCCCGTATGACATGGTGGCTACGACAACGGACCAGGTTTACGGTGGCATGGATGCAGAGCGACCATTATCTGATGCCGCAATCAGTGTAACACACAACATGGTGATGATGTACGGCGGCAAGGTGATCAATGCGCCATATCATGCGAACTCGGGCGGTGTCACCGCCGCGGCGAGCGAGGTTTGGCGCAGTTCTGACGAGCCGTATCTGGTATCGGTCAGCGACAGGATTCCGGGTACGGACCATTACTACGGGGAAGATGCGCCGCGCTTCCGGTGGACTCGAACTCTGAGTGGATCGGAGTTGTCGATCCTGCTGGATCGGTACCTTCCGAAGTACTCGACTGCTCGATCGGGCAGTGTCGGAACGTTGCGCAAGATCACCGAGACCGGCAGAACGCCATCGGGGCGGATAGCGGGCCTCATATTCGAGACCGACCGTGGAAGTTTCGCAGTGCGCGGGAACGATGTTCGATCCGTACTTCGCACTGCGTCGGGAGATCTTCTGCCGAGTACGCTATTCACGTTTGATGAGAAGACAGACCGGAAAGGGCAGGTGACTTCGCTGACGATCCACGGCTCGGGGAACGGGCATGGCGTGGGGATGGATCAGTGGGGTGCGATCGCTCGGGCTCGGGCTGGCCAGGACGCGCTGTCGATTCTTCGCACTTACTATCCGGGAACGACTATCGGCAGAGTAATTTAGGGTATGGCTTCAGTACCGCCCGTTCGAATCGCAGTTGTTGGCGCTGGTGCGATCTCGCAACTTGCGCATCTACCCGTTCTGTCCAAGGCGCGTGGCGCCGCACTCGTCGCACTCTGCGACAATGACGGCCCCAAAGCTCGCGCGCTGGCTGAGCGTTTCGGCGTGCGTGACGTGTTCACCGACATCGATGACCTGTTTGAGTTCGACAAGATCGATGCCGTGGTGATAGCGACGCCCAACCACCTGCATGAGCCGCACGTACTCGCCGCCATTCGTGCCGGGGTCGACGTATTATGCGAGCGCCCGCTGTCGCTCAGTTCCAAAGGGATAGCGCGGATTGTGAAGGCAGCGGACGCAGCTGGTCGCAAGGTTGCTGTTGGCAACAACCATCGCTTCAGAACCGATGTGCAGCAACTGCAGCGCTTCATGCGCGGCGGAGAACTTGGCGCGATCACGGGAATTCGCGGCGGCCATTATCAGTTCCGTGGAACGCACACGGGTTGGCGGACGCGTCGGCCAGAGGCTGGTGGCGGGGCGTTTCTCGAGTTGGGTCACCCACTGGTGGATCTTGCCATGTGGCTCACGGATTTTTCCGATCCGGTGCGGGTGAGCGCCCACTTCGATCGCAGCCGGGCCGCTGAAGCGGTCGAGGATAGCATGGCTGTGCAGATCGAATTCGCCGGTGGAGTGTTGTTCACCGCGGATGTAGCATTGAACCACGTCGGAGTTGAGGATCGCTGGTGGTTCGAGATGCGTGCATCGCGCGGGAGTGCTCGACTGTCCCCCTTGCGCGTGGTGAAATTGCTCAACGGACGCCCGACCGACGTATCGCCAACCGGAGCGGCTGCGCGCGAGAGTGCGTTCATACAGAGCTATCGTGCTGAACTGGCGCATTTCATCGCGATGGTACGTGGCGAGACGCCTTATGAGCCACCAACAGATCAGGTCGCGGTGCAGCGGTTGGTAGAAACGGTCTACGAGTCGGCTCAGCAAGGGCGCGAAATCAGTCTGTGACGCGATGACAATGCGCGCGCGGGGCATGATTCCCAGCCGCGGCGGAGCGTGGTCTGCACTTGCGTCTGCAGCGATATTTGCAGTCGCATTCCCGCCGTTCAAGCTTCTGCTCCCCGCTTTCCTGTGCCTGATACCGATCGCCGTTTTCGTTGCCAGACTGGCTGACGACGACGGTGGTGCGGCCGAAGCAGCGCGCGTGGGTTTCTGGTTTGGTTTTCTCGGCTACGGTGCCAATCTCTACTGGATTGCCGTTGCGCTGCTGCTGTATACCAAGCTCGCGCTGCTCGGGTACGTTGCGTCGCTGATCTGGCTCGCGCCAGTTGTGGCGCTAACGATGCTGGCGCTCTACTTCGCTCGAAAAGTATCCGGCTGGCCGCTCGCAATTCTGTTGCCGATCGTCTGGACAGCGTCGGAATTGGTGTTCAACTATCTGAACGACCTTTCGTTTCCATGGCTACCGCTCGGGCTTGCAGTTGCACACGTCCCGCTTCTTGCTCAGGTGGCAGACATCAGCGGAGTTCGCGGCGTGAGTTTCTGTATTGCCGCCGTGAACGGGTTTCTCGCCGATGCGTGGCTGATTCGGTCTGATCGCCGTGCAATGACTGCGAGGATTGCCGGCGCGCTCATAATTGTTGCCGCAGTCGGGGCCTACGGGGAGTGGCGCATCACAACGATTCAGCTCCGGCCGCTTGCCAGGATTGCGATAATTCAGCCTGACATTCCGGAGGAAGTAAAGCTTACAACGGAGGATCCTTCCGCTCACGTGGGCAAACTCGTTGCGATGACGCGTACGGAATTGTCACGGTCGTCACCGGACCTTGTGGTATGGCCCGAAGCGGCGCTGGACCGATTCCTGTGGCAGTACCCCGCGTGGCTGGACTCGCTGCGATCGGCCGTTGCTGCACGCCCGACACCGATGATTGTCGGATTCATGGATTCAAGTGATCCGCGTCGCACACCGTTCATGTACTACAATGCGGCGCTGCTTACAGATCCGCGCGGGTACGTGAGTCCACAGCCGCCGTACCGCAAACACTATCTCGTGCCAATCGTGGAGCGTGTTCCGTTTGTAAATCCTGAATGGTTCCGCGGCGTCGATTACTTTGGTGGCTTTTCGAGGGGAACTTCGGAGGAGCCTTTTCATCTGGACTTCGGCACTGTGGGTGTGCTGATCTGCTACGAATCGATCTTCCCGCAGTTATCGAGGGATTACGCGGAGCAGGGAACGTCGGTGTTGCTCAACATCACCAACGATGCGTGGTTTCAGCGCAGCAGTGCCCCGTACCAGCATTTTGCGCATCTCTCGTTGCGTGCGATCGAGAACCGGGTGCCAATTGTACGAGCCGCCAACACCGGTATATCGGGGTGGATCGATCCGCTCGGACGGGTTCGCGCTCAGACGCCCATTTTTGTCCCGCGTACGGAAACGTACACTATCGAAGTGACTGCGACACGAACTCTCTACACACGTGTCGGTGACTGGCTCGGTACCCTTTGTCTGATTGCCACGCTCGGCTTTATGACGGCAAGTTGGCTGTCCGCGCGCCGGAGGCGGCGACTCGAGACCTCTTGACTGCAGCGCGTGAGCGCCAGCGCCGGATCAGGGATTGGTGCCAGTCGTGTCCGGGTCGGTTCCGCGGAATCCGACCAGGTTCGGAATCATCGTCCACGTAATCTGGCCGGTCATGTCCGGTCCGATCGTGAAGACCTCGGATCTTATGTCTCGGCCACCCATCCGGGTTGCGAGGAGTCTATACGATGCTGAGTAGGATACCGGGGTGAAGCTGAACTCGCGCGTCGTCCGTGGCGGCACCGAGCCAAGGAGCCGGCGCACGCCATCCCAGGTCACCGTGTAGATGGTGAGGCTGGTGAGCCTGAGAAGGTTGTTGTTGACTACCAACTGAACGGGAACCGGCGCCGCTTCGGAGGTGTTGACGTTAGACGGAGCGCAAGCGGTGCCAGCCCCAGCTGCGACGGCGAATGTGGCAATCCCGGCGGCTTTTCGGAGAGAGGTGCGGATTCGCATGGTACATCGGAGAAAAGCATAGTTCGGGCCGACCGGACGCCGAAAGGTTCCCATTCGCATGACCGGCGCAGAGAACCGGGAGCGGCCCATTGGGTGGATCAGCCGGGGTTCTGATGCGTAATCCGCCCCTACCGGCGCCGATACGAGGAAACCACGGATAAGCTTCCGTCCGCCGCCCAATCGTTTTATCTTTAGAGGCTAGTCTTACCAGAGGCATCCCAATGAAACCAGACATACATCCCCTGTACGCCACGGCGAAAGTCAGCTGTGCGTGCGGAAATACGTTCGAGACACGCTCCACGGTCGCCAACATCAGCACTGACATCTGTGCAGTTTGCCATCCGTTCTACACTGGCAAGGCCAAGATGGTCGACACGGCAGGCCGCGTCGAGCGCTTCCGTCAGAAGTACGGTAGAAAGGAGAAGGCGACCGCTTAGCTGCGATCGTCCCGATCATCGAAGGCCCACGAATGTCGTGGGCTTTCGTGTTTTCGACATCGCCGAGAGCGTCCCTGCTCTCGTTGATGCCGGTACTCCCTTCGCCAGTCAAATGAGCAATATTTCTACGCGTGCCATGATCAGCAAATTTCGCCAGGAACAGCAGTGAGTCTTCGCGACCGCCTCGCCACGTCGATTGCGCGCGCGGCTGAAGTCGAAACTCAGCTGAGCGATCCGGCGACTGCGCGTGATTCTAAAAAACTCGCTGAGCTGGGCCGCGAGCACCGGCAACTCGAAACTGTGGTTTCGCTGGCGCATCGGCTTGATCGTGCCGAGCGCGAGCTTGCCGAGGTGACGGAACTGGCGCAGTCTGAAGATCCCGAGATGGCCTCGGAGGCAGAGGCTGAAGCGCAACGGCTCACAGACGATATCGCGCAGATCGAGCTGGATTTGAAGCCAGCCTTGCTCCCACCAGACCCACTGGATGATCGACCCGCGATTGTGGAGATCCGCGCCGGAACTGGCGGTGATGAGGCGGCACTGTTCGCCGCCGAACTTTGGCGCATGTACACGCGCTACAGCGAGGGTCGCCGCTGGAAGCTCGAAATCATTTCGCTCTCCGAGGCTACACTCGGCGGAGTGAAGGAAGTGATCTTCAAGATCGTCGGTACCGGAGCGTTCGGCGCAATGCGATGGGAATCTGGAGTGCATCGCGTGCAGCGCGTTCCTGTTACGGAGAGCCAGGGCAGGACGCACACGTCTGCGGCAACTGTGGCAGTGCTCCCCGAGGCGGAGGAGGTGGACGTAAGGATCGAAGACAAGGATCTTCGCATCGATGTCTTTCGTTCGTCCGGTCCTGGTGGGCAATCGGTGAATACAACGGATTCAGCGGTGCGCATTACGCACATTCCATCTGGCATTGTCGTCTCGCAGCAGGACCAGAAGTCGCAACTGCAGAACAAGCTCAAGGGAATGGAAGTACTGCGCGCGCGGCTACTCGACGCGCGGCTGTCCGAACGTGAAGCAGCACGTGCTCGAATGCGCAAGACGCAAGTAGGAACGGGTGACCGATCCGCGAAGATCAGGACGTACAACTTTCCACAGAGTCGCGTGACGGATCATCGCATCGGGCTCACCTCGCATGATCTAGCGGCAATCATGAATGGCGGCATTGAGCCATTCATCGACGCGTTGCGCATGGCGGACGTCGAGGAGAGATTGAGCGGTGAATGATGGCGCCGGGCGCGCTGCGCGCGCGGACCTACGCAGTGTCGCAGCGCTTACGACTGAATTGCAATTGTTGTTGGCCGACACATCGCCGCGGGTGTCACACGATATCATCGCCGCGTTGCTTGACGTTCCGAGGTTCTGGCCATCGGCAAATGGTGCCGAAGGAATCGACGACGCCGTCTGCCTGGCCGCGCGGAAAGCGGTAGCGCGGCTTCAGCGCGGGGCTCCATTCGCCTATGCGGTGCGCCGTGCGTCTTTCCGGCATCTGACGCTGGATGTTGACGAGCGGGTGCTCATCCCTCGTCCCGAGACCGAGGGGCTGGTGGATGAAGTCCTCCGGATGGCGGCGGGGTTGCGTGGATGCGCAATGGACATCGGCACTGGATCAGGGGCCATCGCGCTGTCGCTGGCCAGCGAAGGGGTCTTCGACCGGGTTGTGGCCACGGATCTTTCCGCGGATGCCATCGCCGTCGCCAGGCAGAATGCAGCCCGGCTAGCCGGCGCGCTCAGGGTCCCGGTGGAGTTCCGGCAAGGTTCGTTACTGTCTCCGGTGCGCGAGCTTCGGGCCTCGGTAATTGTCTCGAACCCCCCTTACATTGCATATCATGAGGCCGCCGAGCTTCCGGCCAGCGTTCGCGACTGGGAGCCGAGCCTGGCGCTCCTGAGTGGGCCGGACGGAATGCTCGCGACAGCCGCTATTATTCGCGGCGCGGCGGACCTGCTCCAGCAGGATGGCGTTCTTGCACTTGAAGTTGATGCGCGGCGAGCGTCGCTCGCCGCCGAAGCGCTGGCGGTCGATCCGCGGTATCGCGAGATCGCTGTCCGGCTGGACCTCGCAGGGCGCGAGCGGTTTGTTGTCGCCCGACGCACCTAGGAGTACACTATGGCACTTGAAGAGAAGGCTCGTGAGCTCGGCAGATTGATCGGGCAGAGCGATGAATACCGCGCGGTGACTCGCGCGAACGAAGGGCTCACGGCGGATGCAGACGCGACAGCGGTGCTCAAGCAAATGGAAGGTCTGCGCCGTGAGGCTCAGGCCATGATCCAGCGTGGCGAAGAGCCGACGGAGGACATGGAGAAGACGCTGGACGATCTGCTGACGAAGGTGCAATCAAACGACGCGTATCAGCGAGTCGCAGTTGCGCAGGAAAATCTGGACAAGGTCATGCGCCGCGTGAACGACTGGATCAGTGACGGAATTACGAAGGGCGCACAGAGTTCCATCATCACACTGGGCTGAACTTCGTGACGCGCGGACCACTCATCGTATTCGAGGGTGCTGAAGGGGTCGGGAAGACGACGCAGGCTCGTCGTCTTGTCGCTGCCCTTGAGCGGCACGGTCATGCGTGTGTGCACCTCCGCGAACCTGGCGGTACATCGCTCGGCGAGTCCATCAGAAGCGTTCTTCTCGAGCCTTTTCGCAGCATCACGCCGCGCGCCGAGGCGTTGTTGTTCATGGCATCTCGCGCGCAGTTGATAAGCGAGCGGGTCGAGCCGGCGCTCGATGCCGGAACTATCGTGGTGCTCGACAGGTTCTTTCTTTCAACGTATGCATATCAGATTCACGGACGCGGACTCGCTGCTTCCGAAGTCGTGGCCGCTAACAAGTTGGCGGTGGCGGATATCGTACCGACAATAACAATCGTACTCGGCCTCCCGATGGCCGACGGCCTGGCACGTGCCGGCAAACGAGCAGCACACGATTACATGGAACAATTGGGTAGTGATTTCCACACACGCGTCGGGGCAGCTTTCGATGAATCCGTGACGCCCGAGTGGCAGTTGGCGCATCCCGAGTGCGGGCCCATTGTGGGAATTGACGCGAGCGGATCGGAGGACGAAGTGTTCGCACGCATCGTCGATGGAATAGCGCGGTTTCTTGCGCCCCGACTTCAGTCAGGGCTCATCGCGGATGTGCATCAGGGGGCGGCAAATTGACTGAGGGACGCACCAGGCCGAAGACGATCGTTCTTGCATCGATCCTGGCAATTGCGCTGGTGGCCGGCGCCTGGATGTTCCAGCGCGGCGCGAAGAGCACGCGGGTGAACGGAAGCAAGTTGTTCGAACAGGTCCGGGCAGCGGTCCGCGATGATTACGTCGATACCGTCAGCGATGCGCATGTCTATCAGATGGCGCTCGATGGAATGTTGTCGGGGCTTGACGATCCATACGACACTTATCTGAATGAGGACCGCGCGTCGCGGTTGGCCGAGCGCACCACGGGGAACTACGCCGGAATTGGCTTGCAGGTGGACGTACGTGATGGATCGCTTGTAGTTGTGAGTCCGCTGCCCGGTGGCCCGGGTGAGCGTGCCGGCATTCTAACCGGCGACCGCATCGCTCAGATCGATGGCAAGGTAGTGAACAACTGGACCGCGGAAGAAGTGCAGCAGCTTCTTCGTGGACCGCCGGGATCTCCGGTCAATCTCGTAATTCAGCATCCGGGATCGGCTGCGTCCATCGCGCTGACGCTTGTGCGTGCGGCGATTCATCACAGCGCAATCAAGCGAGCTGCTTTGCTTGATTCACACATCGGTTACGTTGCGCTGGCAGTATTCAGCGACTCAACGGCAAATGAACTCAGCCATACGGTCGATTCGCTGGTCAAACTCGGGGCGACCTCGCTGACCCTCGATCTGCGTGCGAACCCCGGTGGATTACTCGCGCAGGGAGTCGCGGTGTCAGATCTGTTCCTGGATCGTGGCGAGAGAATCGCCAGTACGTCCGGCCGTGATTCTGTCGACGACGTCGTGTTCACGGACAGCACTGCGCAAAGATGGCCGAATCTCCAGATCGTCGTGCTTGTAGATGGGAAGTCTGCCAGCGCCGCTGAAGTGGTCGCTGGTGCGCTGCAGGATCACGACAGGGCAGTTGTGCTGGGTTCTACAACGTACGGCAAGGGTAGCGTGCAGCATGTGTTCCCGGTGAAGGCTGGCGGCGCCGTGCGTCTTACAACCGCGCGCTGGCTGACGCCGCTCGGTCGTTCAATAGCGCACCCGGCACCTGTACCCGGTGAAGACGAGCTCGATAGTGCGCCACCACGTCCCAAGTACAAGACAGCAAGTGGACGTGTGGTGCTAGGTGGCGGCGGCATCACGCCGGACCTGGTGATTGCCGATACCGTCGCTCCGGCCGAGAACCTTGCGTTGATGCGGGCGCTTGGTCCGAACGTCTCACTGTTCCACGACGCACTTACGGCTTACGCGTTGCAGCTCAAGGCGAGTAATTCGATCAAGTCGCCCAACTTCGTGGTGAGCAGTGCGATGCTCAGTGAGATCTACCGCCAGATGAAGGCGCGCACTGTCGATGTCCCGAGGAGTACGTTCGACGATGCCGCGCCGCTTGTCTCGCGGCTGTTTTCATATGAAGTGGCGCGGTATGTATTCGGCGCGGATGCTGAATTCATGAGGAAGGCGGCTGACGATCGCGTACTGAAGTCGGCTGAGCAACTGCTCGCCGCGTCGCATTCGCAGGCTGATGCGCTCCGCAGGGCTGCTGAAATGCAGGGTACGCGGACGAGGGAGTGAGCGAGCGCGTCTTCATCATTGGCGCGGGGAAGGTTGGCCGCGGGCTCGCTTATGCATTCAGAAGCGTTGCCTTGCAGGTTCTTGGGGTACACGCGAGGAGCCCGCGTGACGGTGCGACGACATCCGGTCCGTATCCAAAGGTGATGAGCGAGGCGAACGTCGTTATCATCGCTGTGTCCGACACTGCGCTGAACGATGTGTGCCACGCTCTGGCGGTCGCAGCAAAGGACAAGAGCTCACCACTTACGCGTGGCACCATCGTGCTGCATACATCGGGGACGGTTAGCCCGCCGGCACTGAATGACTTGCGCGCGGCTGGATTTCCATGCGGCACGTTTCACCCACTGGCCCCGTTTTCAACGGCCGAGCGAGGCGCAGCGATGCTGCACGACGGCTGGGTTGGGATAGATGGTGATCCAGTGGCCTGCGCGACCGCGCGGCGTCTGGCAGCGGCGATCGGCGCGCGCACCGTGAATATTCCTGTTGGTGGCAAGGCTGCGTATCACACCGCGGCAGTGATGGCGTCCAACTTTCCAGTGGTGCTCGCTGCGCTCGCTGCGCGACTTCTTTCCCAGTCAGGCATGGAATCGCACGCTGCTGAGCAGGTGGTTCAGCGACTGATGGCTGGCGCGGTCGGCAATCTCGAATACGGATCGCCGACCGAGGTGCTGACAGGTCCTGCGGCGCGGGGCGACACGGAAGCAATCTCATCGCATCGCGCTGCACTCAGCTACGATCCAGAGACGCTAGCCGTCTATGACGCGCTAACGCGGGCCGCCGCTTCCCTGACCGCCGAGCATTCCACCACCGTCAATCACGCGAACGTTGGCCGGCGGCGTAAACTGGAAGGTTGACCGCGGTACCGCCACATTGGTCCGGAATTGCGTTACTGTGATCTTTCGTACCAGACCGCTCGGTTCCGTTGATTCAAGCTGCCAGACCAACCCGGTTGAGTCATCCACCCAGAGTGTTGCACTGTTGAATAGCGAAGAACTGGATTTTGGTGCCAACGTTATGGCGTGTGTAGCGCGACCACGGATTTTCGCAGTGCCAGCATCGGTGATCGTGTAGCTGCCCGCGGGAGCCGATAGAATCTGGCCCATGGGATCGATGAGCATGCCAGACTCGCCGGCGGCGGCAGGAATCTTTATTACCTGGCCGGGTGCAGTGCTTGGCAAGTAAACCCAGAGCTCCGACCCGTCGGAGACGATACGATCGGGGTCCTTGCCGTTGAACGAAATTGACAGCAGGTTGGGGGGCTTCCGCACGAGTTCGCCACTGGTGCTCAGCGCCCGGCTCGTCAGTGGATTGGTCACCGTCTGGTTGAACTGGACCGAGATCGACGCCGCACCGTTGTAAGCGGTTATCGCGCGCTTGAGTGTTGCTTCCGGTTGTTGTGCACCCAGAGCGGTGGTGCACAACAACGTGACCAGTGACAGGACAGTGACGCTGAAGGACGGCATGACGGTGAGATACCCGTTCGGCGTACTTACGTTCCCGGGACGGGTCTCCAACTTTAGTTGTTTCGCGGCGCTGGCAAGGACCTGCCAATCGCGCTCGCGACACCGCGCAGTTCCTGCATGAGTGCAACAAACTGCGCCGGGTACAGCGATTGAGCGCCGTCGGAGAGTGCACGATCCGGTTCGGGATGCATCTCGACAAGAATGCCATCGGCACCCGCTGCTACGGCGGCACGTGCCATCGGCATGACCATGTCGCGCAGCCCGGTTCCGTGGCTTGGGTCGGCGACAATCGGCAAGTGCGACAGCCCGTGGACAAGCGGAATAGCCGTGAGATCGAACATGTTGCGAACAGCAGGGTCGAACGTACGGACGCCACGTTCGCAAAGGATCACGTTTCCGTTCCCTTCGGACAGGATGTATTCGGCGCTGAGCAGCAGGTCGGAAATCGTCGCTGCCATTCCGCGCTTGAGTAACACGGGTCGGTCCAGCCGTCCGACGGTTTTCAGGAGAGAGTAGTTCTGCATGTTGCGCGCGCCGATCTGGATGCAGTCGGCGTGTTCCGCAACCAGTCGTGCGCCTTCGTCGTCCATCGCCTCCGTGACGATCGGCATTCCGGTTTCCTCGCGTGCACGGACTAGCATACGCAATCCTTCGAGGCCGAGTCCCTGGAACGAGTATGGTGAGCTGCGCGGCTTGAATGCTCCGCCGCGGAGTGCACTGGCTCCGGCATCTCTGGCAATTTCCGCCGCGCGAATGATCTGCGCTTCAGACTCGACTGAGCACGGGCCTGCGATGATCGGGACTTCGCGGCCGCCGAACGAGACACCGGGTGCAATTGTAACAATGGTCGGTTCGTCGCGCCACTCGCGCGAAACCTGCTTGTACGGCTGAGTGACATGGATGATGCGAACGACGCTGGGCAGAGCTTCGATTCGACCCGCATCGACCCGACCATCGTTGCCGACGATTCCAACAGCGGTACGTTGTGCACCGGGCATTGGATGTGCGCCGTATCCCATTTCCTCGATAACCGCGACGACACGTTCGACGTCTGCCGCGGGAGCGCCGTGGCGCATGACTACAAGCATGATGCTCTCAATCTCAGGTATTGCGTTTAGCGGGTGTGTCACAGACGGACACAGGCTGGCGCATTAGACTCCGGCCGTCACAGCTTCGGACGACAGCGAACCAGCTATCGCCTCTTCAACCGCAGGGCCGCGCAAACGCACACTTACGATTGATGAGACACCTGGCTCCTGCATGGTTACGCCGTACACTGCGTCGGCAGACTCGGTCGTCGTGCGTGGGTTGTGGGTGATGACGATAAACTGCGTATTCACCTTGAACTCATTGAGCATTCTGACGAACCGCCCAATGTTCTGATCGTCCAGTGGAGCATCAACCTCATCCATGAGGCAGAACGGGCTGGGCTTCATCAGGAAGATGCCAAAGAGGAGTGACAGTGCGACGAGCGCTCGCTCGCCGCTCGAAAGCAAGTGTATGCGCTGCGTCTTCTTGCCACGTGGCGATGCGTGTATCTCGATGTCGCTGTCCAGCGGCATGTCCGGATTCTGAAGCCGCACATCACAGTCGCCACCACCGAACAACGTCATGAAGATATGGCGGAAGTTCTCCCGGACCTGAACGAAGGTGGTGAGGAACATCTCGCGAGCCGTCGCATCGATCTCGCGAATTGCCTGATGCAACTTGGCGCGAGCCTCGTCCAGATCGGCGCGCTGCTGCCTGAGGAAATCGACGGCCTTGCTTTCCTCCTGGTGTTCTTCAATTGCGAGCGGGTTTACCTGGCCAAGTGATTCCAGCTGGGCTCGCAGATCAGCGGCTTCCGCGCGGAGTGCTTCTTCTTCATCTTCCAGCGGCGTGGTCTCCGAGAGGAGTTCTTCGAGCGGGCGTCTCCATTCCGTCTCGAGGCGCTCACGGATCGCGGTCTTTCGTCCGGAAAGTTCGGTGTGCCGGAGTTCCGTTGCGTGCAACTGCTCCGACGCCTGCGCAGCGCCACGGCGCACCTGATCGAGCGCGTGATCGGCTTCGGACAGTGCCTCATCGGCCGTTCGGACAGCGCGTTCCGCATCGGCGAGCTGCGACTCGGTATCCCGCAGCACTCCGTCTCTCGCCTCGAGATCGAGCGCCCAGTCAGCCAGTTGCGATGTCAACGCGGCATCATCCTGCGAAAGCGTACTCAATTCAGTTTGGAGCGCGCTGAGTCGCGAAGTCGCCATCGTCTGCTCCTCGCTCAGCCGGCGTTCACGATCGGCTACCACCTGTGCGCGGGCCTGTGCCTGCGCCTGCTGCACCTGTGCTGCGGTTCGTAGTTCGCGGGTTTCATCATGCGCCCGTTCAGACTCGCTGAGTGCACGACGATGGTCGAGCAGTGCTGCGTCCTGCACTCGACTCGCCTCGGTGATACGGTTGATCTCAGCGTCGATCTCCTGACCCCGAAGCACCAGCGCCGCAGCCCGATCGGACAGCTTGGCCAGAGCGAGCTCCGCCTCAGACACTTCGCGTGTTGCTCGCTGGTGCCGACGAAGGATCTCGTTCACCACTTCTTCTGCACGGCGGGCCTCGCGTGCCGCAACGGCGGCCGCATCTGCCGCAGACGCCGCCGATACCATCGCAGCGTCGAGCGTTCCGCGCGCAGTAGTTGCAATACTGGTCGCGTGGAGCAGCGCGGCCTTCGCGGTTTCCATCTCACGCGTTATGTCAGTGAGCTCGGCGCGCCGTCGGAGCGGGCCCGGGCCTGCCACGGTTGCTGGCAACCAGATCGCTCCACGCGAATCAATGAATGCGGTGGCTTCCTCAACTGGTCTAACCTGTCCAAGTAGCGCTCGAACCCATCCTGCGGCGCTCGAATCAGTCGCATTCACCAGTGCAGCGAGATCGTCGTCGGATCCAGTGGAGTTGTCGGCGAATTGTGTGTCCACTGGCAGCAGCAACAGCGGGCCCGGCTGTGTCGAGACGTGCCACGCGCGGATCGCATCGGCGGCGGCGCGGTCGCGCACCAGCACTGCGTGGACAGTTGCGCCGAGGTAGCGTTCAATAAGTGCCGCGGGAAGTGAATCAGCACTGATGTAATCGCTGAGCGGGCCCAGAATTGCGCCCTGATCGAACTTGCCTCGCTCGCGCAACAGTTTGGCCGCCGCGGGCGCAAGGCCCACACGTTCGCGCTCAAGCGCCTGCAGCGCGTGCGCCCTTCCTTCAAGTGCGGCGTGCGATTCCTCGGCGCGCAGCGCATCTGTCCGGGCGACGACGTCCGCCTCACGAGCTGCGCGCACCGCAGCTTCAGCCACTTCGTTCCGCTCCGACGTCTCGACTACACGAACCCGCGCAACGTCGAGGGCCACCCGCGCCTCTTCCGCTTCACGTCCGACGAGCGCTGCAGCATCGAACAGTTGCAGTTGCTCCGTGTGAATCGCTTCGTGCCGCCGGAGGATATCCTGCCGTTCGCGTTCTGCAGCGTCGCGGTCCATTGTCAGGCGATGCACCTGTTCCCGCAAATCGCGCGCATGGCGCTCCGCGTGTTCAACCGCACCACGTGCCGCCGAGAGAGCGGTTCGCGCTGCCTCCTCACTCGTGGTACGCTCTCCAAGCTGCGCACTCAGTGCGGCGAGTTCGATTTCGACTTGCGCGCGCGACGCTGCTGCGTCTGCAAGCTCCATCTCGACGCGCTGGGCAGTGTCACCGCGCTCGCGTCGCTCTTCTTCGGCACGCTCGCGATGGGCCACGGCGTTACGACGCCGTTCCTCTGCTACGGCGATCTCACCGCGTAACTGCTGTGCACGTTCGCGTTGTTCTGCAACAAGGCGTGCCAGCTCGCTCCGGCCGCCTTCGGCTGTCGCGCGGGTGGCGTGTGCAGAGTCGCGCGCGCCTTCCGCAGCGAACACTTGCGCGTGCTCAGCAGGCGCTCCTTCACGAAGCGCGGCCAGCCGATCACGCAACTCATCGAGCTCGACGCTCCACGCGACCATCTCACGAGCCGCCAGTGTCACATCTACCGAAAAGCGGCGTGCCATCAACTCAGCATGTCGTTCGGCGCGCTTGCGCTGTCGAGCAAGCGAGCGAACGTGACTTTCCTTTTCGTTCAGCAGATCACCCAGTCTGGCGAGATCGACCGTCGTCTCCTCGAGCCGACGCTCCGTGCTTCGTTTGCGGTCACGATACAGTCCGATGCCGGCGGCCTCTTCGAACAACTCGCGGCGGTCATCCGGCCGGTCCGAGAGCAGCGCGTCGAGCATGCGCGATTCGATCACAACGCCCGTGTCGGCGCCCAATCCAGTACCGCGTACCATGTCGTGGATGTCCCGTAATCTCGCCGGCGAGCGATTGATGAAATAGTCGCTCTCCCCCGACCGACTCAGCCTGCGAGTAATTACCACCTCGCGGAACGGCACCTTGAATCCGCCGTCCTCGTTATCGAAGTGGAGCGAGACCTCGGCGATGTTCACAGCCTTGCGCGCTGAGGAGCCCTGGAAGATTACATCCTCCATTTTGCCACCGCGCAAGGTGCGCGCGCGCTGTTCGCCCAGAACCCAGCGCACGGCGTCCGACACGTTGGACTTGCCTGAGCCGTTAGGTCCCACGATAGCCGTGGCGCCTGGCTCGAAAACCAGTTCAGTGTGATCGGCGAAAGATTTGAAGCCGTGAAGCTCGAGTTTGGTCAACCTCAATTACGGTGTTCTCCCTGTGCGATATACAAGAGTCGGTGTCAATTTTGCCGCGCGCAATGTCTGCATCAGCGACGCTGCATCTTCTGGTCGTTCAAACGCGCCGGCATACAGCTTCAGCGCTCCATCATGCTGTGCGAGAACGTACGATCCCCACTTTCTCGCCTCAGGATACTTCCTCACAAGCTCGCTCGGCCGGCCGGCCACCGCGCTGTCGATGAGTAGTGCATACGGCGTGCGCACCACGAGACCCAGTTCCGGCGTCGGCGTCACCTTTTTATGGCGAAGCACGTCAAGCTCCGCATCGGCCTCGTTGCGGGTTGGATAGGCACCGACAACCAATTTGAAATATTGCTCGCGGTTGGGACCCACAGGCACAGGCGAGATTGTACCTGCGGGAAGCAGGTCCCGGAATCGGGCAAGCGCTTCATTCGCATCGTCCTTCGAATTCCACACGCCAGCTTCAACGGCGTAGGCCGACGCTGATGCAGAGTCCGCGGGATTGGTGGGAGTCCCGACCGCAATCGAATCAGCGACCGCCGCTGGCACCGGAGCCGCAACAACCGGCGCCGGTTGACGAAATGCGGGCTTCGGTGCGGCCTTCTCAGCGTTGTTCGCAATGCGAAAATACACGCCCGCCCCGACGAGTGCCACGAGTAACAGCAGCAGCGCCGCAATCTTCCAGATCGCGAGTGGCTTCTTCGCCGGTTTACGCGCGGATTCGCGAAGTGGCGCCGGAACCCGCGCAAGGACGTTGATGTATGGTGCAAAGTCGAGCGGTGTTCCTCCAACGAGAACCACGCCGTCAAGTTGGTCGATCAATTCCTTGAGACCCGGCGCATCTGCGGGCGCCACGAGCAGAAGTAGCGCACCAACTTCGCGAAATCCGTTTGCGAGCCGTTGCCAGCGCGAGTTGCGGTAAATCTCCGGGTCTGAAACGCTTCCTGTGCCGCTCGGCATGATGAACAGGTTGCCCGTAGTGTCGATTGGCTGAGCTATTTTGTTGAGCGAAACGCCAAACGTGAAGCTGTCGGAGATTCCGTGCGGATCGTCCGTAGTCACGAGCGCTTGGATTGGCTCTATCTCACCAACGAGATCGCCAATCGCGATACGTCTGTGCTCAGCTTCTGCCAGTCCTATACCGATCGCTACATGTGCGGCAGCGAGCGAATCCGTTCCCGTGATCACGGCAGCCGAGTAGCTGCCGAGCATCGGAGCGATCTGGCGCCCTGCGGCTTCCCATCCGGTTCCGTACTCGGCGGTGTCACTCGACATCGGCGTGGACACTGGCGTCGTTTTCGTCATGGCTGCCCTGGAAAGACCCAGTAGGACCGCTTGGAGTCGCGACCGACCTGCTCAGCCGCAGCACGGTTGGCGAAGGGGCCGAGCACGACGCGATAGATCGTTGTCCCCGCGCGTTGAGACGGCACGACACGCGCGTGGCTTCCTCCAACTACGATGCTGTCTGCCAGCACATGTGCCTTTTCTGCGTTTAGCAATGCGGCAAATGAAACGGTGAAGGGGCTGGACGAGGGTGCCGTGCGTTCCGGAACTACTGGCGGGGTCGGCTGTGCCGCTCGCGCCGGCTGCGGATGCTGTCCAATCGCTGGCGCTCGTACAGACTGCACCGACCGCGTCACACTGTCAACCGTTGCGCGCGTCGCCGAATCTGAAGATGCGGATCCTGAGTCCCGGGGAACAGAGTCCGGCATCGCGAACGAAACCGGCTCATCGACGCCCGCTGCGCGTGCCCGGAACCCGTTCCAGAAGGTGAAGTACCAGTAATCGCTGGCCCCTCCGGCGATCGTTCGAACGGCCTGAAGAGTTTCCCCATCCACGAAGACTACGTCGCGGCCAGAATACAGCGCGATTGCGCCGTCCGGAGCAGTTGCCGGCAGATCGCCCGTCCACTTGGTCTGCACGGCTCCGACGACATGGTTGGTGGCCACCGCAATTACCCAGGCAGAATCCCCACGGACGGGGCGGACCAGGACGTAGCGGCCGAGGCCATCCATCCGCAGTCCAGCAATCTTCCCGGGTAGATCGATCGAGGTGCCGATCCGATCCGTATACCGATCCACTACCGCAAGCGAGGGGTCGTTCTCCATCGCCACGTAGATGCGGTCGCCGCTCGGTGTGGGCGCGAGGGCCACGACGCGACCGTGCACTCTTATGGCTGGCACCTCGCTCAGATCTCGGCTCCTGACCCCAACCAGAGCAGTATCCGTCGCGAAATAAACGCGATCACCGACTTGGGCCGTAACCGACCCAATTGTGATCGGAAGAGTGACGGAATCGCGGATCTTCGTGTCCGGGGGATGCATCAGCCACAGCACAGCTTCCTTGCCGCGTTGAGCTGCTATGACAATGCTGCCGTCAGTCTGCGGAAAGACCCCCTTGGCGGGAATGGGCGGTTTGAAGGTCCAATCCCCTCCGCGGGTGAGTCGTTCGACCGATCCCGCGGCGTCGATCCCATAGATCTCCACGCCGTTGGGCGTTGCAAGTGAGGCGAGCTTCGCCCTGGATGCGATTGTCGGGGAGGCCCCCCGCAGATCCACTCTGGCGCCCTGTCCCTTTGCATCCACGACTGCGAGGGCACCGCCCTCCGGGTCGAAGCCGAGCACACGATCCACCGAGGTCGCCCTGCCGGTCCACACGACAGAGTCCAGCCGCGGGTAGAGGTACGCGGTGACCGCACCTCCACTTCGAGGCATTCGAATCAGAATTGGATCGGGTCCGCGGCTCGCCTCTGCGCGAGCTGGATCGCCCACGGAATCCTTACTCGCTCGCCGGTCTCGGCCGCAAGCGAGCGCGGGGAGTAGCAACAAGGGGATGTAGAGCCGTCTGTGCACCGCGGGAATTTAATCGATGACGGCAGTGCGCGTCACGCTTTCGACGGAGCAAAAAAGAGGTGCCACCCAGCAAGGGCGGCACCTCTTTTTTGAATTCCGTTTTGCGGGCTGGGCTAGTATCCCACGCCGAGTCCAAACGTCCAGTAGAATTTGGTGAACCCAGGCCTGTCAAGCGGTCGGGCTACCGACCAGTTGAGAACGGCAAAATTGAACAGATTCACACGTATTGTACCGCCGTAGCTGCGCAGGAAATAGCGATCAACGTCCTGGTTGGGATCGTAGTTCGCAGGTCTCGCGAAGTGGATCGCCTGACCCGCATTCCAAGCCAGGCCCGCATCATAGAACAGCGCCCCATCCACAGGCGGCAATCCGATCGGCAGCGGGCCCAGATCGAAACGCCGAATGATGGGGAATCGGAGTTCCTCGTTGAACACAATCGCACGCGTACCGATCAGTCGCGGGGCTGAACAGCCATTGGCGTAGACGCTTCCCTGGCCGAGGAATGATTGACACGCGTAACCACCGTAAAAACTCGACTGATCATATCCGCGAACGAAGCTTGGATTGCCAACGTAGATCGGCAACAGGTCCGCGTCACGACCGTACGACCCCGTGAAGAACGCGCGCGTTGCAAACGTCAGCGCATTGAACACGATCGGATCGTAGCGTCGGTAGTCGATAGCGTAGTTGATGAACTTCAGGTTTCCTACCGCGGGCGTAACCGAGAAGCGCATCCGCCGGCCACTGATCGGCCCTGTCACGCCGAAAAGGGAATTGTCAGTGACGTATGCCGCGTTGGGTGACAGATACGTAAGTGTTCCGAGCGACTGACCGTTCTTCAGGCTCTGACTTCCACTCAGGAAATCGTAATTCTGCGTCACGAATCCGCGCCCGATCGCATTTGCTCCCAGGCCCAGCTCAAATCGCTGGAAGCGGTTGAACGGGTACTCTGCAGTTATCGAAGCGCTACGGCTTACGTACCGCAGGAACTGGTAACTTTGCTGAGACCCGTCCGCTGACTGACTGTATCCGGTACTCAGGTAGGATACGTCCTGCGATACGCCCGTTATGTACTGCCACCGATGACTCAGATTTCCGTACGCAAACAGCAGACTGGCGTCCTGCAGTCTGCCGTAAACGCCGCCGCCTACCGCAAGCTGGTGATCACCGGTAAGATCGCTGAACACAAGCGTTGTACCGCCGCCATATTGCGTGCCGTAACCGCCGCCAGTTGATACGCCGACGGTACCGCCACTGATGTAATCGGGTGCGAAACGCACCTTGTACGGATATTCCTTGAAAGTGAGCGTGTCCGGCATTCCTGTAACGGGATCAGCCAACATTGTCGCGACGCTGGACACGGTCGAGCTATCAGCCGCTTCGGCGGCCGATATCGTCCCCGACTGTCTGGCGCCTGACAGCGATCGATACGTCGAAACCGCACCGCTCACACGGCCCGGTGTTGAATCATGCACAGCACTAGCTGCCGCGGGTGCGGCTGCAACAACGGGCCCCTCCGGCGGAATCGCGGTCGCGTACTGTTGCGGGTGATCGATGTACCAGACGGTATAATCGTTGTTATCGAAGTAGGTGAACGCAAGCCGGTCCGTTGCGCGCGACCAACTCATCACAGGACTCGTTTCGGTGAACTGACTGATTCCCGACTGGACGTTTGTAACACGTTCGTCCTGACCGTCTATGAAGTTGTGCAGGTAGATGTTCGGGGTTCCGTTGCGATCCGACACGTATGCGAGTGACTTACCGTCCGGTGACCAGACGGGATTGATGTTGAGCCCCTGCTGGTTTGGCAGCACGTCGCTTGTGCCGCTGGCGATGTTGTATATCGCGATCTGCAGCTTGCCGAGCTTGAGCGTTGCGAGATTTGTGCTTGCGCGATCCGTCGCGAACGCGATTCTGGTACCATCGGGCGACCACGACGGCATGAGATCGCCATATCTGTCCTTCGTGATGTGACGGAGGTTCTTACCGTCCGTGTCCACGATGTAGAGATCGGTAACGGCGTCGGCAATCCCGCTGAACACAATGTGCTTTCCGTCGGGTGAATAGGACGGACTCAGCACCCCATCCACGGGCAGCTTGTCGTACTGTACCACGTTGCCCGTTGCAACGTCTGCTATCGACAGCACGTCGCGACCTTCAGTCTGAGCTGTAAATGCGAACTTCTTGCTGTCTGGGGAGAATGAACCCTGCGAATACAGCAGGCGCAGCTCTTCAAATCGTGGATTGGTCGTCGTACGGACCAGCCGCTTGAGGCGCTTGCCAGTGGTGGCATCTCCGAGATACAGATCGATGAAGATCTCACCCTTCTTGACACTTCCGTTCGACAGGAACGCGATCGTCTTTCCGTCGGGCGATAGCACGGGGGATATGAAAATGCTCCCCGTAGTGATTTTAGGTGTAAGCAGTGGGGTCGCGAAGTCGCGCACACGCTGCATCGTGGCGAGTTGCGGCAGGTATTCCGCGCGCGTCGCGGCGCGCCATTCTTCGCTCAATTGATCCAGGTTCACGCCGAGCTCTTTCTCGAAACCGTGATCGAGACCCGATGTGGTTACGCTCTGGAGAATTTCGCCGATAGCCGCATCGCCCCAGCGCTCTCCGATATAACGCCAGAGCGCCTCACCGTAACGATACGGAAAGTAGTCGTCGGGGTCGTCGGTCATCTGCTTGATGGTTGGCATTTTCCCGTTCTCGACTGCGTTCCGGATCCACATCGTGGTAAGTGGATGGTTCGGTCCGAGCGACAGATACTCGGCCATACCTTCCATGAACCAGCCCGGCGGATTTACCTGCTCCAGATTCTGCAGGTTCGCACCAGCCTTTCCTTCTGCGAATACATCGAACTGGAACTGGTGCACCATTTCGTGCGTGAGCACGTGCTCGAAGCTGTCGTAGTCGCCGGTGAAGGGAAGTTCTATGCGCTGGCGCATCGGCTCCGTCACACCGCCGACGCCCTCACCCAGATCACCATTGATATTGCTCTGCCCGAAATCCTGCCGCGATGCATACAGGAGAATCGGTTTCTTTTCACGAAATTGATGGCCGAGAAGGCGGGAGAGGCGCGAATACGAGCGCTCGGCCATGCGCGCCGCGTCGTGCACGGGGAGTTGCTCTTCCGGATAGTAGTGGATCAGGAAGTGTTCCGTCTCCAGAACGCGCCAGTGAAAGTAGCGATACTTGACCTGATTCTGGCCAAAATATCGCTGGGCTTTCGCGGATGGTGCGGAGACCAGAAGTGCACCAGCCGCCAGAACGCCAATTACCCGCGAAGCGAAAGTCATTTTGCAGTCCCCGTGACGTGCTCGCTATTGACCGGAACGACTTCGGCATCGCCCCAGAGACGTTCGAGCTGGTAGAAATCGCGCAACGTTGGATGGAAGATGTGAACCAGAAAATCGACGTAATCGAGAAGCACCCATCGTCCCTGGCTCAACCCCTCGACGTGATGCGCGCGCAAGCCCTCCTTGCGTAGCTCGGACATCACGTGTTCCGCGATGGACCTCACATGCGTATCGGAAGTACCGCTGGCAATGAGAAAGCAGTCAGTCATGTCGCTGACGCCATCAAGGTTAAGTATCACGACGTCATTCGCCTTGACGTCCACGCATACGGCCGCAGCGCGTTGCGCGGCGGCAAGGGAAGATGAAGTAGTTGCGGCTGCCATTCGGCTCCAGAAACAGGGTTACAGACTGCAAGACTTCGCCGGGAACTCCAAGGCGATAATTCTACACGGGAAACAGCATTTCGTGCGCCAGCCAAAATTCCGGATGACAGCATGCAGCGGGTTGACGGTAGGTACGGACTGGCCGTTAAACACGGTCGGGGGCGCTGGCTCGTGGCCATGCGCCCCCGATCTCCTCCGCTGGCATCCACTGCGTCCTGCTGCAGCCTCGTCTGGTGGGAGTTGAGGTCTGCGGACTCCGGTGCTCAAAGCTCAAGGCTCGGGAACGGGGCGCCTTAGGCAACCCGCTTCCAGGGAGCCTCGAGACTTGATTTGTTACTGCTTTATGACCCAGACCTTGATCTCCGGGTGGACATCGGCGTGAAGCCGGACAGGCACGCGGTAGACTCCAAGCGCCTTGATTGGCTCGTGAAGCTCAACCTGGCGCTTCTCGACGTGCAAGCCCTGAGCAGCCAGCTGCGCCGCAATGTCGCCCGACGTTACCGAGCCGAACAGTTTGCCTTCCTCCCCGACGCGCGCGGAGAAGGTGAGCGATACCTGCTCGAGCTTGTCGGCGAGTTCACGCGCGGAACCGCGGCGCGATTCCTCTGCGATTTCGAGCCGCTGACGTTCCTGCTCGATCTTTCGCTTGTTACCCTCGGTGGCGAGGTAAGCGATCCCGCGCGGAAGCAGATAATTGCGACCGAACCCGCTTGAGACGGTGACGACGTCCCCCGTGTGGCCGAGCTTCTCAACCGACTGCCGAAGAATTACATCCATGGTTACCTCAACTCCTCTGTTGAACGTCAATCATTTATTCGCCTTCGCGCGAGTGCGCCAGTCCATCCACGTATCCCCAACACCAATTCCAAGCGCGAGTGCACCAAGCATGAGCGGCGCCAGAACAGTCATCGCTATCAACAGCGTTGCCGCCCACTTGCTCCGCGTCATGAACGAGAGCACGCCAACCCCTCGCAGGAGATATAGCGCTCCGAAAAAAACCAGCAAATTCAATCCAGCATTTCTTCCGTCCGCGAATACCGGAAGGAAGAAAATCGTCGCCCCGACAGCCAATCCCCAAACCAACTGATCGTTGAACCGAAACTCCTTCACCGACCCCAGCGTCGGACCCAGCTCTGCACTAGCCAGCCTATGGTAGATCACCCAGGCCAGCGCGAGCGCGAGAAGCGATTCGAGTGCGACAAGTGCCGGAACTGTGTTCGGTGCGCGATCTCCGATCGTTCTCAACTCCGTCACGTTTGCCGCGACTATGCTGTCCAGGCCCGGATTTCGTTGTGCAGCTGACTTCCAAAATGGCGTCGCCGCCATTTCGTTCACTTCCGAAACCGTCGCTTCAGTGCGCCGGTTGAACTCCGATTTCATCACCGACCGGACAGACGAGACTCCATCTGGTGTGGAGACCGCGACGGCAAATGCGATAAATGTCGCGATGCCCACCGCCCCCAAGCCGCGAATGAGGAACCTCTGGCCCGGTGTCAGCAGTGACGCCAGGCCGAACGAAGCACCGAGCAGAAGCGTCCACCCGTGAACCAGCGAGCGGTACTCGCCCGGTCCAGCCCCGACCGGAGCCATTGCTGCGTACCAACCAAGCAGGATCGCAGCTATGGCCAGCCACCCACCACCCCCATTCCACCAGCCCAGAGCCGCGCAAATGGCGAGCGCCCCAGCGAGCAGAATCCACGTCTCGGTGACTGGCACTATCGAACGAAGTACGCTCGGAAAGTCCGGGAGCACCAGGAAACCGATGAGCGCCAGCAGCGCGGATCGCCAACCAGGTGCAAGGAGACGACGTGACACAGAGTTACCAGGCGCCAGGCTAGGCGCCCTGGCTCCTCGTGTACGGCAGTAACGCCAGATAACGCGCACGCTTGATTGCGCGCGCCAACTGACGCTGATGCCGGGCATCGACACCACTCAGGCGGCCGGGAAGGATCTTTCCATTTTCGGTGATGAAACGGCTGAGGAAGCGCTCATCCTTGTAGTCGATGAAGCGGATTCCGGCCTCAAGCACCGGCGATACTTTCTTATTGCGTCTGGCCATTGTCAGTCCTCGTCGTCTTCGTCTTCGTCTTCCGCCAGTGCGCGCTCGCGCTCCGCATTGGCTTCAACGCGGTCGGCCGGAATGCCGAGCTCGTGTTCGTAGAGACTTATGAGATAGCGAATGACGCCATCATCGAGCTTGAGCGACCGCTCGAACTCGGGAAGGGTCGTGGTGTCGGCGGCGAAACGCGCGACGACATAGTAGCCATTTTCATGGCGACCGATCTTGTAGGCCAGCTGACGGCGGCCCCAGATGTCGAGCTTTGCTTCTTCGGTAAGGCTGAGCAGGCCGTGATGGCGGCTCAACTTCTCGGTGATGGCGGCGTCTTCGAGTGCAGAATCGAAAATGTACACCGCCTCGTATTCACGAGTCATGTGCTGGCAATCCTCCTTGTGGTCATAACCGCCCCCGGCTGGTTGCCTTAACCGAGGGAAGGGATGGGTTTTTGTGTAGCCTTGAAATATAGCTGGTTGGGCGATCCGGAAAGGCCTGGGGCTCAACGCGAATGGAGCGCGGTCTCTCTCTGGGTCTTTGATTGAGATCGCGCTCTGCTCGCCAGTTGCCGGTCGCCTGATACCCGCCGGGTGAGTGTATTCAGTCTGGTGTTCGTTAAGGCGTCTGCGTAGCCTGCCACGAATCCAGGCTGCCGCCGCCAATCGCAATGCTGCATGTGTACGTGCCCTGGCCGAAGTTCGAACCCGATTGAGCCGATGCGTTCATAGTCCCCGCCCAGGTGGCGGTGCTGCTGTTGATCGGGCACGGAGTCTGGAACCTGATACTCCCAAAGGTGTCCACGCTGCCCGAAGAGAGGCCGTCGCTGCTCGTAACCGCTCCATTGCTGATAAAGAGATACCGCGTCAGCGTGCGCGAGGCGGTTCCGCTGGGACTCGGGTACTTGAAGAAGAAGTTGTACGCACCGTCAAATTTGGCAACGCCGGTTGCAGTCGTACTGGAATCAGTGATACTCGAACAATCCGCAACCGCAAGTACTGCCAGCAGGAGTATGATTGAACGCGCAGGTAGCAGCTTCATCTTGGACCGCTCCGTAGTACGGCGTGAGTAGGCAGGCCCGGCGCCAGAGGAAAAACGGCCGAGTAGGCGAAGGCCAGTATACGTGGGAACGGGGGCCTTGGCCATGAGAATATTCCGATGCCGGTAGACCGGGGTCTGCCGTTGCCCACTTCCACGTTTGCACTGGTGAGTCGCGCGGCGGCGTTTCTGGCTCGGCGACTGCGCCGCAGTTGAGCCTTGCTCGCAGCCGGCTCTTTGAGCTCGCCGAGGATGTTCTCACGTACCGCGCCGATCGCGTGGCGCTGTCGCACAAGAACTACGATGAAAATATTGTTCTGGTACGCGCTAGCGATCTGGCGAAGATGGATGCTGATATCGCTGCGTTGCGCGAACGCGTGGGCATCGAGCCTCAGCCATTGCGCGGGTTGATGCAGCTCAATGTCGATGCTGACCAGACGCTCACCGAAGTAAGACGGCAGCAGGCAGAACTCTGGGACGCGAAGCTCAAGTCGCTATCAGCCCAGGACGAAGGCGCCGATGGTGATGCATGATGCCGACGGCAACGCCTGAGATCGCGGTCACTGACACACACGCCCTGATCTGGTGGGCGTCAAACGTGCCGCGGCGGTTGGGGAGACATGCCCGCAGAGCTCGGCCATCCAATCGTTACGCGTGGATGCTGCCATTCCGGCCGTTGTGGGGCTCCAACATGTCTGGTGATAGCGTTTACTCGGATTCCTGAGTCACATCGACAGTTGGCGTAAAAGGCGCGCAGCGCTGACATCACGGAGCCGCCGTAGTGCGCACGAATGATCGATAGCACCTCGTCGCGCTCCGCCACCGGATGAGCACGATTGGATCTCCGGCCGCCATTGCCGTGCACCAAGCCCTTGGCGCCGCCATTGCTCCGGTATCGTCGGTAGAGACGTTTAACCTGCCGAAGCTCGCCGCAGACCCCATTTCTAATGGCGGTTGACAAGCGGCGACGTTGTTGCTGGCAGAATTCGGGATTGCGCTGTATACTCTCCGGCTTGGAATGCCGCCCGATCCTAAGCCTTAGCGCTGCTCAGAAAGCTGCACCATCGCAGGCAGGCCAGGGTGGCGCTGGATCTTCACCTTTGCGAGCGCAGCTTACAATCTGGTGCGATTGCGACGGCTGTTGACGCCGGTAATGCCATGTACCGCATGAAACGCGCGCCCGACCAGTGGCTCGCACCGTCATCCGGTGACGCCAACGGCGACTAGTACCGACGTACGACCGCATACGTGACTGATGAAACTCACGCTACCCGGCCAGTTTACACATTCAACTACCTATTTTCAGCAACCTGCTAGGAGATCACGAGATGCACGGAGTGATCGGAACGTCATGTAACACGCCAGCGCTCGGCCAGAGGTGTCCTGCCCGAGCTGCGCGAACCCTTGTGGTCGCTTCGATCGCCCTCGCATGCACGCTCTCGCCGCCCGCGGCTGCCCAGGGCACGCAAGCACGATCAGATTCAGGTCAGAGAAGGACCGGGGGCCTGCCTCTCAAAACGACGCGCACCGTTTCGTTTACGACCGACGAGGGAACATGGATGTCGCTCGACGTCTCGCCCGACGGAAAGACGATCGTGTTCGATCTGCTTGGCGATCTCTATACTTTACCAATAGCCGGTGGCAACGCCACGCGTATCACGGGAGGGCCTGCCTTCGATGCACAGCCGCGATACTCGCCCGACGGCAGGACCATCGTTTATACGAGCGATGGCACTGGTGCGGAAAATCTGTGGCTCGTTGATGCGAGCGGACAGCATCCGCGCGCGCTTACGAGAGAACAACAGTCGCAGTTCATCTCTCCCGTGTGGACGCCGGATGGCAAGTACATCGCCGTGTCCAGAAGCGGCGCCGGCATCGGCGGTAGCGCTTACGATCTTTACATGTATCATAAGGATGGCGGCACTGGCCTCAAGCTAACGGGCGCGACGCCAGGGTCAGCGCCGGCGGCTGCCCCAGCGGCTGGAGCTAACGCGGCGTTCGACAACTACATCGGCGCCGCTTTCGGCAAGGATCCGCGCTACGTCTACGCTGCGGCAAAGCACGGCGGCTTCGGCTACAACATGCAGTTCCCAGCCTGGCAGGTGGTGGTCTACGACCGGGAAACGGGCAAGACGTTCGTCCGTACGAGTGCGCCCGGAAGCGCCATGCGTCCCGCGCTCAGTTCTGACGGAAAGTGGCTCGCATACGCCACGCGATCCGACACGTCCACTGAGTTACGTCTGCGTGACCTGGCCAGCGGCGATGAGATAACACTTGCGCCGCATGTTCAGCGTGATGATCAGGAATCTCGTTACACTCGCGATCTGCTACCAGGATATGCTTTCACTCCCGATAGCAAGTCGCTCGTGATTTCATACGGCGGCACGTTCTGGCGTGTGGATGTCCCGTCCGGCAAGACTACGCAGATCCCGTTCACCGCGCAGGTCTCGCAACGCCTCGGTCCGCTCGTGAAGTTCGACTACACGATCAACGATTCGACCGTCACGGTCCAGCAGATTCGCGACGCAACTCCATCTCCAGACGGTAAGCGCCTCGCTTTCACCTCGCTCGACCGACTCTGGGTAATGGACCTTCCGGCAGGCAAGCCGCAACGACTGACCAAATCGGACGAAGGCGAGTATTCGCCTACCTGGTCGCCCGACGGCCATTACCTCGCCTATGTAACCTGGACGGAACAGGGCGGTGACATCTACCGCGTCCGCGCCGACGCCAACGCTTCACCGGAGAAACTGAGCCGGCAGTCAGCGTTCTACCAGGATCTCACGTACACGCCATCCGGCACCAGGCTACTAGCCGTTCGCGGACCGCGACAGCCGCGTGTCGAGGATGAGGGCGGCTTTGGACTCGAGCTCGTATCGATTCCCGCCGATGGCGGCGGTACAACGATGATCTCGCCCATTGCGGTTCCAGGAACACCGCACTTCACGCGCGACACCACTCGCGTCTACGTGTACGACCCGAAAGACGGGCTCGTTTCGATGCGATTCGATGGAACCGATCGCAAGGCTATCATCAAGGTGACCGGTTTCGTTCCGCCAGCTCCGGGTTCAACGACGCGGCCGACCCCTGCCCAGTCGATTCTCATCTCGCCTGACGGCACGCAAGCAATCGCCGAAGTCGGGATGAATGTCTACCTTCTGGACGTTCCGGTGATGGGAACAGAGCCGACGATATCCGTCGTCAAGCCGGCGGCCGCACCAGTGCCGGTGCGCCGAATCACGCGAATCGGCGGAGAGTTCCTCGGCTGGAGCCGCGACGGTAGGTCATTTCACTACTCGCTCGGCCACTCGTACTTCACGTATAACCTCGCGCTCGCAGATTCGCTGGTGCGCGATTCCACCGCGCGAGCTGACTCGCTCAAGGACGTGGATGGAACGCGCGCGGCGCGCGGTGGAAGTCGCACCGACACAGTTGTTGCTGGTCGTACACCTGCAAGCCCAGTCAGCATCGGTACTGTTGATTCGGCGAGAGTTGCGAACGCGACAAAGTCTAGAATCAAGCCAGCGTACGAGCCCAACAGGTTGGATGTACTCATCACGGTACCGAGTGATCGGCCGACAGGGACCGTCGCACTCCGCGGAGCGCGGATCATCACCATGAAGGGCGACGAAGTAATAGAGAACGGCACCATTGTCATCCGCGGTAATCGTATCGCCGCGGTCGGCCCAAGTGCGAGTGTGTCGATTCCCGCTGGTGCGCAGATCATCGACGTACCAGGCACAACCATCATGCCTGGACTCGTTGACATCCATTACCACTCGCAGTGGTTGATTACGGGAGTCCACTCAACCGAGGTATGGCAGTACCTGTCAGAGCTCGCGTACGGTGTGACAACTACGCGCGATCCACAGACATCGACCACCGACGTGCTCACCTATGGCGATCTGGTAGCCACTGGTGACATGATTGGACCGCGTATTTTCTCAACCGGACCCGGCGTGTTCTCGAGCGAGGGGATATCGAGCCTCGACGACGCGCGTGACGTCCTTCGCCGCTACGCTGATTTCTACAATACGCACACGCTGAAGGAATACATGAGTGGTGAGCGCGAAGTGCGACAGTGGATAATCATGGCGGCGAGAGAGCTCGGACTCATGCCGACGACCGAGGGCGGTCTCGATTTCAAGATGAACCTGACGGAGATGCTCGACGGCTATCCCGGCCACGAGCACACCTACCCGATCTATCCGCTATTCAAGGATGTGGTGCAGCTCGAGGCGCAGAGTGGAATCACGTATACGCCGACACTGATCGTCGAATACGGCGGCCCCTGGGCTGAGAACTACTGGTACGAGCACTACGACATCGAGCAGGATGCGAAGGTCAATCGCTTCATGCCAAAGGCAGAGGTCGATAAGCGCGCGTTGCGCCGACCGGCCTGGTTTCGCGAGGATCAGTATCCGTTCCCGAAGTTCGCACAACAGCTCGCGAAGATAGTTGCCGCTGGTGGTCGAGTTGGACTGGGTGCGCACGGGCAGATGCCCGGCATCGGTGATCAATGGGAGCTGTGGTCAATCGCTTCTGGTGGAATGCCGAATCTCGACGTGCTGAAGGTCGGGACTATTTTTGGCGCCGATGCGATCGGCTTTGGCAAGGAGCTTGGCTCGCTTGAGGTCGGTAAGCTTGCGGATCTTCAGATCCTCGACAAGAATCCCCTCGACAACATCAGGAACACCAACACGATCCGCGACGTGATGAAGAACGGCCGGCTGTATGACGCGAATACGCTGACCGAGATATGGCCGCGTCACCGCGCGATCAAGGTGCCCTGGTGGCAAAGCGAGAGAACGGCAGCCACTGCAGAGGTGCAGCATTGAAACGTCGTGGGTCTGCACACCGTACTGATGCTCTCATGAATTATCGCTTCGTTACGTGCGAGCCGATGTGCGTGAACAGGCTCAAACTCATCAAGCGCGTGATGTATGGACGGGCCGGATTCGCTCTGCTCCGACGACGAGTACTGGCAGCCTGAACTGCGACTTCAATCCTTCGGGCCGTACACCTTCACCAAAATCCGCGCAGACCCCGTTTCTATCCGTGCTTCAAGGGCGTTATCATCCGTGCTCAACAGGCCTACACGTTGAACTTGAACAGCAGCACGTCTCCATCCTTCACCACGTATTCCTTGCCTTCGGACCGTACATCGCCTTTCTCCCGCGCGTCCTTCCAGCCGCCATCGTTGATGAACGCGTCGAACGAGACCGTATCAGCCTTGATAAAACCGCGCTCGAAATCGGTGTGAATCACACCCGCAGCCTGGGGCGCGGTGTTGCCGCGATGAATGGTCCATGCCCGGACTTCCTGCTCGCCCGCAGTGAAGTAGGTCTGAAGTCCGAGCAGGTGATAACCGGCCCGGATGAGCCGATCGAGCCCGGCACTATCCAGTCCGAGCGATGCCAGGAAGTCGCCACGATCTTCCGGCGGCAGCTCGGCCAGTTCGGCCTCGATCTTGGCAGAGAAGGCGACGATTTCGGCGGTCTCACCGCTCGCTGCAACAGCATCGCGCAATGCCTTGAGATGCTTTCCCTCGGCGCCGGTCAATTCCGCGTCACTGACGTTCGCCGCGTACAGCACCGGCTTGACCGTGAGCAATGACAGCGGGGCGAGCACTTCTTTTTCGTGTTGCGTGAGCGACGCGTGCCAGAGGCCGCGTCCTTCCTTCAGGAATTCGTTCGCGCGCTCGAGCACGACCAATTCGTTGGCAGCGTCCTTGTCGCCGGTTTTCGCAGTGCGCCGCGTCTTGTCCAGCCGCTTCTCCAGGCTGGCGAGATCTGCGATCGCGAGCTCGAATTCGATCACTTCGCGATCGCGCGCGGGATCGACGCCGCCCATCACGTGCGTCACGTCCTCATCTTCGAAGCAGCGGACGACGTGCACGATCGCATCGGTCTCGCGGATGTTCGCTAGAAACTTGTTGCCGAGCCCTTCACCGTCGGCAGCGCCCTTGACGAGGCCGGCGATATCTACGAACTGCACGACGGCGGGAACGATCTTTTTGGGATGGACAATTTCCGCAAGCTGTGCCAGTCGCGCATCGGGTACTTCCACCATCCCGACGTTTGGCTCGACTGTGCAGAAAGGATAATTCGCAGCTTCAGCACTCGCGGCGGTGAGTGCGTTGAACAGTGTGGATTTGCCGACGTTTGGAAGGCCTACGATGCCGAGTTTCAACATTTGATAATCAATCCAGGAGTGGTGCGTTGTCTGCTGTCATCCTCGCGAAAGCGAGGATCCATGCTTGCCGTGGCTGGGGATGAAAATGGATTCCCGCTTTCGCGGGAATGACGCGGTGTGGTGCATTCGCGGGAATGACGGATGACAATTGCCATCAATTATTCAATCGCATTGCAGCTTCAACATCACCGCGCAACCATGCTTCGCATGCATCCGTCATTGACGGCAGCAACGACTTGATTTCCTCGCGTTCCATTTTCCCGCACGGAGACAGCACATAGTCCGCCAGGTCTCCTGAAATCTGTCTGTCTGCCGGAGGCCCCACGCCGATGCGCAGACGTGCATACTCCTGCGTCTTGATCGTGTGCTCGATGCTTTTCAGTCCGTTGTGTCCGCCGGCACTGCCTTTCGCACGTGTGCGATAGCGACCAACTGGTAGCGCGACTTCGTCTGAAATTACAAGCAGATCCGTCGCCGGCGCCCAGAACGGCCGGCGCGTATATGGACGCAGCGCGTCGCCGCTCAGGTTCATGAATGTCTGTGGCTTCATCAGCCGAACCTTCACGTTCCCGAGCATGCCGTTCGCTACCTGCGCGTCGCCGTCCTTGCGCCAGCCATCAAAGTGCCACTGCTCGGCGAGATGATCCACCAGCCACCAGCCTACATTGTGGCGCGTCAGCGCGTATTCGCGGCCTGGATTGCCGAGTCCGACGATGAGTTTCACGAGGACATGGTGGAACGAAAAAGGGCGGGCGAGTTGCCCGCCCTCTGCCGTGGCTCGAGCGAATTACTTCTTCTCGGGCTCTGCACCTTCTTCCGGCTTCTTGGCGCGAATGACTTCGGGCTCAACAGCCGCGGGCTCGGCTTCGACCGCAACCGCTTCGATCGCTGCGCGCGGTGTTGCGATGACCACGACTGCCGCGCCGGGCTCGTCGAGCACTTCAACACCTGCTGGAACCTTGACTTCGTTGACGTGAACCGAGCCACCGATTTCGAGATCGGTGATGTCGATTTCGATCTGGCCTGGCATCGATGCCGGGTCGACTGAGATCGTCAACTCACGCAATGTGTGGTCGATGATACCGCCGCCGAGTCGAACACCGGCGGGAATACCGATCAGACGGATCGGGACACGAACAATCATCTTCTCGCCGGCCACCAGCTCCTGGAAATCGACGTGAAGAATCGCACGCTTGAACGGGTGACGCTGAATCTCGCGGATAAGGGCGCGCGATGTTGTGCCTTCAACCTCGAGCTCGA
>Ga0207933_1000577_pt1 | contig 34761 bp, 31 predicted proteins | sample NGESurdeep092012_4_FD_184488 | JGI IMG/M metagenome (GOLD analysis project Ga0207933, IMG submission 184488) | Arctic peat soil microbial communities from Barrow, Alaska - NGEE Surface sample F53-3 deep-092012 (SPAdes) | ecosystem: Environmental > Terrestrial > Soil > Wetlands > Peat ... | reverse complement strand
TCATTGGATCGATCAGCTCGACCGAGGCATCGTTCGGATGAGTGGCTCTGGGCTGCTGGGACCGCTCGAAGCGAGCCCGCTGGAATGTCGCCATGTAGGCGCGGGCGGTCTTGGGCCAGGTTGTTCCGCGCGAATACAGATAGGCTCTCTTGCGCATGGCATGGCGTTCCGCGTCGTTCTCGAGCAATGCAACAACCGATTCCGCGATAGCATCCGGATTGTCAAACGGGACGATCACGCCTCTCTGGTCCGCGAGCAGTTCCTTGGCGTGCCAGTAGGGCGTGGAGACGATCGCCTTGCCGGCCCCAAGCGCAATCGCCAACGTGCCGGAGACAACCTGCGCTTCCTGACGGTATGGAGTGATGTAGATGTCAGCGGCGCCAACATGCTCAACCAGTTCTTCAGCACTCACGAAGCGATTGTTCAGAATTAAATGGGAAGAAACGCCAAGCTCAGCGGCCAGCGCCTGCAACCCCTCGCGATAGCGCTCGCCTTCGCGCCGCCGAATGTGAGGATGCGTGACTCCAGAGACGATATACACCACGTTCGGATGCCGGGCCAGAATCGCCGGCAGCGCGCGAATCACGTTTTCGATTCCCTTGTTTGGAGAGAGCAAGCCGAATGTAAGCAGTACGGATTTGCCCTCTGTGGCAAACTTGTCCTTGAAGTAGTTTGGGTCCATAAACGGCATGTCGCGCACGCCGTGCGGGATCACATCGATCTTTCCCGCTGGAACCGCATACACCTCACGCAACAGTTGGGCCGCCAGTTCGGTCATCACGATCAGGCGATCTGAGAGCTGCGCGATTTCCTCAAGCACGATGCGTTGATTGGTGTCCGGTTCGCGCAGAACAGTGTGCAAAGTGGTGACCAGCGGCATTTTCAATCTGCGCAGCATCGCCAGAATGTAGCGGCCCGCGGCGCCGCCGTAGATACCGTATTCATGTTGCAGGCAGACGAGATCGTTGCTGTTGAAGTTCAGGAAATCGGCTGCCCGCTCATAGGAGGCAATATCCTCCTGTGTCAGCTCCAGGCGAACTCGCTCCGGATAATCGTAACTGGAATCGGGATCGTTAACCGGAATCGCAAACACGCGCCCTTCTCCGTATTCCTCGGCGAGCGCGTTGCATAGGTCGGTCGTAAAAGTGGCAATGCCGCACTCCCGCGGCAGATAATTTCCGACCATCGCAATGCGGGTCGGCAGCGGCAGCCGGCTGGCCTTCAACGCGATAGGCAAAGAAGCTGACATTCCGTTTTTTTCATTCTGCGTCTCGGAACCGTTCATCTCGGGGAAAGGCATTCTAACCTCTTTTCAATCTTTGATTCGATCCCGGCCGATTCGATCATCTCTCGAGGTGCGCTCTGCACCATATCCGCGTGGATGTGTAGGTATGATGCAATATCCCGCACACATGCACTGCGACAGCCGGCCTATCGAGCAGGCACTGCCAATTGATGCCAGTCTTGTGCAATTTCCAGCCATGTAAATTGCTGGATCTGGCGGGGCTGCACCGTAACGTTGGCGATGTGGAAGCCCAAAACCTTTTTCAGCTGAACGTCAATCAACTCCGCGGCGTTGAATCGCGCCGCCACTCGATTCAGGGTGCCCTCCAAGGCGCGCTGGGCTGCATCTTCCTCATTGAACCCGTAGCCATTTCGCCGGCAGGGCTGGTCCACCCACTCGAAGTGCCATCCCTTTTGGCGAATCATCGTATCGAAAACCGGCGCGATGATCTCTTCCACGAGAGTCCAGCGATCGCCGACCGGCTTCCTGAGGGGATCCAGGCGATCGGGCAAAATGCAATCGTTGCGCAGGAAGACGGAGTGTGGCTTCACGCTGGCGCGCTTTTCGACACTTTCGGGACCTCGGGGTGGAAGGAACCCGGTAAATGATCGGTTGGTCCGGCAACGCCGGGTAAAGAATGTTCCGCAACGAAGTCAGTCGCAAAACCCGCTACGTTTGCTTTGTTTGTGTCGGATTCAGCCTCGGAAAAGCCGGTGGCATCGGGCTGGCTTTGAGGCGCGCACAACTGTATCTTCGTGCGGAATTTAAGAGACGGGTGATTGTTCACGTCGCTGCCCTTGACGAGGCTCATGGCGGATCCAGTCGGTCGGTTGCGTAGTCGGAAGATGCTCGTCTGGAGCGAAGCCAGGAATGCCGAAGGCGAGAAGGGAGAAACGAGCTGCTGATCTAAGCATACGCCCGCTGGAGCCTGCGTGCCGGCGACGTTCATTCCAGCATCCCATCGGCAGGCGACTCCGCAATCTTTGATTTCGGGCCTTCTGCGGACCATCCCGTGTGGGAGTGCGGCCTGTGTGCGGTATGTAAAACCAGCGCTGCCTCCATCGCCACCTTGGAAAGCGCCAAAATGGCCAATAAGAACCCGACAAAGAACCACACCGCCCGACTGCCCTTGAAATCTGCGAGAAATGCCCTTGTATCATCCCAACTCATCAACGCCAGCGCATTGCCGATTTGGACCGACATCTCATGCCTCCGCGCAGTGGCTTCATGGCCCGCCTGACGCACATGCTCCCCTGATTTCCGTACTATTGCCAATCTCCCGGCAGCGAGCCGGGGCCGCAGATCACTCTTTCAGAAGAGTCCCAGTAGATAGCAAACCAGCAAGATGAGAAGCACTGTGCCAAGCCCTATGCCCGCGCCTCCGCGTGAGCCCCACCTGCTGTAGCCGTAATAACCTCCGCCACCGCCAAAGACCAGCAGCAGAACAATAATGAGAATGATCACCATCTTGCGTTCCGTTTCGCTCCGGCATCCCCGGATTGTGTCTCTCGTTTGATTGCGCCGAGTAATTCCAAATCGACGATTCACCGAAGTGCGTGTGGCCCAAACTTGCGCCTAAACTTGAATGGATTGGCGCGCGCCCTTCGCGATCTCTTCCGTTTGCTTTAAGGCTTAGACGGAGTACCCAAAAGCCTTCCTGGCCAGTTCCTGGTCCGACGCATAGTCGCCGGCGCTATATCCGTGGGCAGCGGCTGCATGTGCATAGGCCGCCTTGGTGTGGAGATCCTCTGGATTTGAGTCCGAGTTCTGCGTCATTGGCTTCTCCTGTATTTGGCGGGATCTTCTGCTTCCTTGAGTTTCCTGTAGTGGACTCAAAAAAGCTGATCAATCCTATACAGGCTCGCCCCGATACTGGCGCGTGGCCGACCGTGCCGCCAGGGCGCGAGTGAGTACGAATGACCGCCGCGGCCCACCGACGATAGCCCCGCGGCGCCGCCTTCATTGCACGTGATTCCTATTGCTCAGACGGCGGCGATTGCCCCGGCTAGATTGAAGCAGTAAGGGTAGGCGCGTAACGGTCCCGATCAACCAACGGGAATTAATGTACTGACGCAACCCCTTATGTAGGCTGCTGCTGCCGGGTTGATCTTAACGGCGCCAAAGCATCCCACCCTCACAAGTGAAACGCAGACACCTTAAGGGGGTCTAATATGCGCGGAATCAGATTTCTAATCGGTACAACAGCATTGCTCGCTGCCTTGGCCATTGCGCCGGCAGCTCGATCGCAGCTTGTGGTTAACATCGGCGTTCAACCAACCTGTTCCTATGGCTACTACGGCTATGCGCCGTACGCCTGCGCTCCCTATGGCTATTACGGACCGGGATACTTCTACAACGGCATCTTTCTGGGCATGGGCCCCTGGGGCGGATGGGGTTACAGCCACGGCTGGGGCGGTCACCGCTTTGTGAACGAAGGCGGAGGGAACTATCACGGCGGACCTGGTCGCGCGTCTTATCGCGCCAGCGGCGATCAATCTCGCGGCAACGCTCCCGTCTATCGCAACAATGCTCCGCGCTCATCACAAGCCACACATTCCTCTGCACCTGCTTCGCGCGGATCAACCTCGCACGCGCCGGCTTCGCACGCAGCTCCGAGCGGCGGCGGTGGACACGAGGGTGGTGGTGGTGGACACCAAGGTGGTGATAGTGGACACCAGGGCGGTGGAGGTGGACATGAAGGCGGCGGCGGACGTCACTAAACTGCTGCTGCTGCATCGGGCAGCAGTTTGCACAACAGACGGCGCAGCTAACCAGCTCCGCCGTTTTGTTTTGGCCAAAGCATTTCAGGTTGCATCTCGCCCAGATGGACAAAGTGAGAGCTGGCTGCTTCGCGGCAACAAGAGACAGCGCGTGGCAGGATCAGCTTCGGCGAGGTCGGCTCTGAGTTTAGCGGCTTTGGCTTAATCGGCTTCATGTTGATCGGCGGCGCATCCATCGGCCGCTTCCCCGGCGAGACCGGTGGCCAGCGAGCAGGCACAAGATTAGCCCAGCGATTGGTTCCATTGCCGCTGGTACCATTGCCGCTGGTTCCAGTACTTCGGGAGGCCGAAGCATGTATGCTCAAGCCGCCGCAATCATTCAAGATCAGTGCGCTCCGTGGACACGGTGGAGCGCTCTATTGGATTAGAGGGTTACTCAGAGGGGGAGGGTCGAGTTCTCTGGCGTGAGGCCGTGTTCCGCGTCGGTGCTGACTAAACACCCACGCGGCTCAGGCCGCTTAATCAAACGGCGCGGCGTCCGGAGACCAGGTTGATGACCAGGATGATCAACGCGATCACCAGCAGAATGTGAATGAAGCTGCCGGCTACATGTAAGCTGAAACCCAGAACCCACAAGACCAGCAGGATTACGAAGATTGCCCAAAGCATAGTCAACACACCTTTCTCATTTGCGAATGCCTGAGCCGGGAAACCCGGCCCAGGCGCGCCTAACGAATTCACAGGCAGCAATTACTTGGATGCAATTGCCTGTGCCTTTGCGTCTCTCACAGCATTAATAAATCGGACTGCGGCTTCAGGCGTCGACACTTCGCCCTGCAGAACGCGGTGTGTGGAGACGTCGAGCCCGTAGAGGGCGTCCATGGAATCGTTGTCCCTGCGAACATCGGCCCCGGTCAGCGAGAGTCCGGCAAACAGGCCTTTGGCGCGCGAGTAGGTCAGGATCTCGGTATTCAACTTCCAGTCGGTGTCCGCAGTGGCATGGCGTCCTACCGGTCCGGCTGCCGCGGAGGCGTCAGCTCCAAGCTGAAACTTCGCGTCTTCCAGGCGCTGCATTCCTCTCTCGCCCTGGAAAATCATGACCAGATCCACGCCTTCAACGCCGATCTGCAATCCCCAGCTTCCGCCAGTGATAACAAAGAACGCCGGCGCGCTCCATCCCTCCCGGGTCCGGCAGGTGGCTACGCCCTTCCCGTTTTCCGCGCCAAACACCAAGCCGCCCTTGATCATGTGCGGCACTACGGCAATGCACTTCGCGTGCTCCAGCACCTCTTGCGGAATGCCATTATCCGGCGCGGCCATGATCTGGTGCAGCACCAATGTTGCATTGTCCAGCCGGTTCCGAACATCTTCGCGATCCTCTGCCGCGAAAGCGCTTACCGCACCCAGACTGAATAACACTGCTAACGTAATGAATTTCTTCATGTATCTCACCTTTTCTACCCATGCGCAGCGTCACTTTCATATTGCGCACTGAGGCGCACCAGGTTCCCCAACTCTAGAGTTGTTTACTGCCGGAGTCTGAGCAATAGGACTCTCTCGATGGATGTCGGCCTATTTCCCCACAGACAGATGGATGGCGCGGAAGAGGCCTCGCGGTTGAGCGCGGGATTTCGCGCGTTCGTACCGCGGCCATCAACCAAATCCCCGCAGCGCCTCGGTGCCATTCATCGCGAGATTTTTCAGCCCCCAAGAAAGGTCTTGAGATTTATCGGGAAAAGTGAGCAAAATTGACCAGATTGCCTCGAACCTCAGGATGCAGTCTTGTGCTAAAGTCCCGCCGGGGGTGTGCAGTAAGGCGAGATCTGCAGATGTTCATTTGAATGAGTAGCTTGATCATAGGCTTCTTATTCCTGCTGCCTACGCTACGTTGGCGGCGGGATGGAATCCAGATTCACGCACGTTGGGCCGCGTTCTTCCCGCAAAGCTCCGTGCGATCACTGTCGCTTAAACGAGGCTTGCTGGATGGTTGAGTTCGAAAAATCCTCATTTGATACCGCAGCCTTTCTCATGAGCGCCGGGCTGGGACGAAGAATTGTCCAAGTGGCACCCAAGCAGCCGTTTTTCACCCAGGGAGATCCGGCCGATTCCGTCTTCTATCTTCAAAAGGGCCACGCAAGGATCACGGTAGTCTCAAAGGCAGGCAAAGAAGCTACCATCGCAATCCTCTCAGCCGACGACTTTGTAGGAGAGGCGGCACTGACCGCAATGCCTGGGCTACGATTGTCCACAGCCACTGCCACTACCGCCTGCACAGCGCTCAAGATAAGCCGGGAAGAGATGATCCGCGTGATGCACGAGGAGCGAGACTTCTCCGACCTGTTCTTGAAGTTCCTGCTGACCCGTAGCATGCGCATCCAGGCCGATCTTGTCGACCAGCTCTTTAACTCCAGTGAAAAACGCCTGGCCAGGATTCTCCTGTTGATGGCGGAGTTTGGCCAGCGGGGCGAGTCGAAGCCTTTGATTCCCAAGATCTCGCAGGAGACCCTGGCAGAGATGATCGGCACCACCCGCTCCCGGGTCAGCTTCTTCATGAATCGTTTTCGCAAGCTCGGCTTTATTGAATACGACGGCCGCATTCGGGTCCACAAGTCGTTGTTGAACGTGGTTCTGCACGATCAGCTGCCCGAGGACAAAGCGGAAAGTCCGGCTAATCCGATCGCCCTCGAGGAGTAAATTCGACCAGGAACTTCGACGACGAATTCCTGGGCCGCCGAAGGCTTCCCACTGGTCCCCCTGCGGGGTTGAATTGTCTTGCAGATTGATGCATGGGCTACTTGCACTCGGGTGCATCCAAGATAGAGTTGGCTCTTAAGCATGCCGGCCACTGTAGAGACGTAGAATGATACTCTAGCCGCCGAGACCGGAGCGCCATCCGCTGCGGCACGGAAAAATAGCGTGACTCCTGCTTATGACAGATAAATGGAAACCTCTTTTCTTCCGTGCAGCGGCAGTTATTCTCGTCATGCTCGTGCCCTGCAAAGGCCTGTTTGCGTACTCTGTTCTCACGCACGAGGAAATCGTTGACTTGGTATGGACATCCGAAGTTCGCCCCCTCCTGTTGCAGCGCTTTCCAAATCTGACTGAAGACCAGATCAAAGAGGCCCATGCCTACGCTTATGGAGGCTCGGTCATTCAAGACCTTGGCTACTATCCTTTCGGCAGCAAGGAATTCAGTGACCTGGTTCACTACGTTCGAAGCGGGGACTTCGTGATCGAGCTGCTCCGTCAAAGCCAGGATGCCGACGAGTATGCCTTCGCTTTGGGCGCGTTATCGCACTATACGGCAGACATTGACGGCCACCCCGCAGTCAATCAGGCTGTCGCACTCCACTATCCAAAACTGAGAGCCAAATATGGAAACTCGGTTCGCTATGCACAGGATACGACGGCTCATTTGAAGACCGAGTTTGGATTCGACACATTGCAAGTAGCAAAAAATCGATATGCGTCGGAGCAATACCATGATTTCATCGGGTTCAAAGTCGCGCAGCCTTTGCTGGAGCGGACCTTTCCGGTGGTATACGGGCTACAACTGCAGGACGTGCTCGCGCACGAGGATCTGGCGATTGGCACATATCGCTTCTCGGTCAGCCAGCTGATTCCGAAAATGACCCAGGTCGCGCTCCAGATGCACAAGAAGGATCTAATGCGAGAGACGCCCGACTTTGCGAAGAGTAAATTTCTGTATCGCCTATCGCGATCCGATTACGAACGGCAATGGGGAAAGACCTATACGAAGCCGGGCTTCGGCACGCGGTTACTATCCCTGCTTTTGCGATTTATTCCGAAGGTTGGGCCCTTCAAAGGTTTGGGATTCAATAATCCTACGCCACAGACTGAAGACTTATATATCAAGAGCATCAATGCTACGGTCGATCAGTACCGCCTCTATCTCGAAGAAGTGCGCGCAGGTACCTTGGTCCTGCCCAACCGCGATCTTGATGACGGCATAACAACCAAAGCGGCGGAATACACACTCGCGGACGAGACCTACGCTAACCTGTTGGCCGGATTGTCGGCGCAAAAATTCGACGGCACCTCGCCCCAACTGCGCGATAACATTCTCGAGTTCTATTCCGATCTCTCGCTGCCGATCGAGACCCGGAAAGATCCGGCTCGCTGGCAAGGCGTCTTGACCAATCTTGGCGAATTGAAGGCAACAGGTCCTTCGCCGGTTAAGTGAGCATAGATCTCCTGTTGAGCAATAACCAGCCTCAGCGTGAAAGCTGCGTCTGATCCAAACTGCTCAGACACTCAAGACTTCGGCCGTTACGCTCAGAACGGTTGGCGCAGGCGGATAGCCGAGTTGAACCCACGGAGGCAGTCCAATGAACAGCAGTCAAGTGAACGGTAAGGTCGACGAAGTAGTGGGAAGCATCAAACGAAACGCGGGCAAAGTGACTGGCAATACGCCGCTCCAGGTCAAGGGCATTGCCCAGCAGACAAAGGGAAAACTTGAAGGCGTCTTGGGCACGGCCAAAGACAAGGCTAAAGATGTGGTGCGCCAAGCCAATCACGGAGCCAACCAGGGAGCCAACCGGAAAACCAGGGTGCAACGAGACACACGCCCGTAATTCGGGTTATTCTCAGGCAGTGGCGCCAAGCAAAAAAGAAGCGCAACTCCTGCAAGCACCCCCAAATCGACGCTGGTTTGAACAGTGGGTCGAACGTCGCCGCGAGATTTTCCCCTCTTGGCTACTCTGGCGCAAGTGGCGTCGCACAACTGAGGCCAGCCAGCATCTAACCCAAAAGGGAGCGCCCACCCCAACTTCCTTTGCCGAAATCCGCCCCATCTCGTTGGATTCGAGCGCTGCTGAAGTCTCTTGGGCCCGGGATCATCACCGGGGCTGCCGACGACGACCCTTCGGGCATCGCAACCTATTCCATTGCCGGCGCTCAGCTGGGAACCAAGCTGCTCTGGACCGCGCTTCTGACGTGGCCGTTGATGGCCGCCGTGCAGATGATGTGCGCTCGCATCGGCAAGGTGACGGGCCAGGGATTAGCGGGAAACCTCAAGCAACGATTTCCCAAATGGTTGTTAATCGCGGTCGTAATAGCCCTTTTGATCGCCAACACAATTAATATCGCCGCGGACCTAGCGGGCATGGCAGATGCGGCTTCCATGCTCTCCGGTGTCAATTCCCGTTGGTTTGTTGTTGCGTTCGCGCTGATCATCTCCTGGGCTACCATCCGGCTCCAGTATCGGCAAATCGCGAACGTACTCAAGTGGCTTGTGCTTGTGCTTTTCGCTTACCCCGTCACTGCTTTTGTAGTGGGAGCCAACTGGGGTCAGGTGCTGCACGCTACCCTGATCCCTTCCATGCCGCATTCCAGAAATGAATGGGCGACACTGGTGGCAATCCTCGGCACCACGATCAGTCCTTACCTTTTTTTCTGGCAGGCAAGTGAAGAAGTTGAAGAAGAAAAGGCCGCGGGCCAAACTACTCTCGCGAAGCGCAGAGGGGCCACTCCCAAAGAACTTGAATTAAGAAACTTCGATGTGGGTGTCGGCGCGTTTTTCTCGAACATGGTCATGTTCTTCATCATCCTTACCACTGCCATCACTCTCAACCGGCACGGCCTCGTGAATATCGAAACTTCTCGGCAGGCGGCTGAGGCTCTCCGTCCGTTCGCCGGCAACTTTGCTACAACACTGTTCACGGTTGGCATTGTCGGCGTCGGGTTTCTTGCCATTCCCACGCTTGCGGGATCTGCAGCATACGCATTTGCTGAGACTCTCGGATGGCGGCAGGGCTTGAGCAAGAAACTCAAACAGGCGCGCTGGTTTTACGCTCTGATTCTGGTCTCGACAGGGGCGGGGGTCGCGCTGGACTTTATCGGCATCAATCCGGTCAGGGCGCTCTACTGGACTGCTGTCATCAACGGACTGCTCGCGCCATTCCTGATGGTCGCAATCCTGATAGTGGCGGCAGACAAGAAACTGATGCAGGGCCAGCCGAGCTCCCGGCTGGGATGGATTGTTGTGGCAATCACTACGGCGGCCATGTTCGTAGCAGGCGTTGCCATGTTTGTTGTGTAGCCCTAAGGCGCGGGCTTATGCGGTTTGAGCCCGAGCAGTTTGAGCCCGAGAGGTTTGGGGCCGATGAGTTTGGGCCCGATAAATTTAGGCCTGGCCGGCTTGGAATTTATTTCGCCCGCGATGCTGCATTATGCCGAGCCGGCTTCTCTGTAGCGCCGATTCTGCGTAGGCCCCTGACCTTCCAGATCCCAAAGCAAATTCCGGCGACCATCAGGCCCACAAACAAAATGATCAGCGGAGTCGACCACTTCTCAAGCGTCCCTGACCAAACGCGGATGGCGTGGCGTCCATAAGCAATGGCGAGCCACGCAACAAAGGAGTACCGCAGGGTTCGAGCCGCGCCGTATACGGGCAGGAAGCGTCGGCGCGAGACGCCCAGCGCGCCTGCCGCGAGCGCAAATGGCAACAGCGGAATCGGCGGAGGAAGCACGGCGGGAAGAAACACCGCCAGGATGCTGTGACGCTTCACCCATCCGGTCACTCGGCCAAGAAGACGAACCGGCACGTGGCGGCGCAAAGCCTCTTCGCCCCCTCTGCGCCCGAGGTCCCATGTGGCGTATCCGCCCACGAGGCTTCCGACAATGGCCATCGCGGTGAGCAACCAGGGGTTTCCATTGTGCGCCACCAGCCAGAGCAGCAGCAGATCAGTGCTGCCGGGTATAGGCAAGGGGATGAATGAGGAGTCGACAATGGCAACGAAGAAGAGTCCCAGCACTCCCAGGTGCGTAAGCCAATGCGGTATTAGGGAGGGATGCACTGGGGAAGCTAGAAAAAGGCCTGTGTGTCGAACAGGAAGGCTCATAATTGCTGCACGGCAAACAAGTGATCACCTTACCATTCTTACCGAGTGATTCAAAATACTCTGCGGCCTCTAGCAAGGCCGCAGAGTATCGATTGCGATGTTACTGCAGGCTGCCAGTCGTAGCGTTGGCCGGGCTGCCAATCGCTTCACCCGATACCACGAGCTCCACTCGCCGGTTTTCCTGTCGCCCGGCGGAATTATCGTTCGAGGCTACCGGCGAGCTGTTCCCAAACCCCGTTGCGCTGACTGTGTTCGCGGTTACGCCCTCTTGCGCGAGGTAATTGCGAACAGTGTCCGCACGGTTCTCGGAGAGCTTCTGGTTCATCTCATCGCCGCCGACATTGTCGGTGTAACCGCCGACCGCGATGTCAAGCCCTGGATATGCGATCAAAATTCCGGCAACCTTCGCCAGTTTCTCCCGCGCGCCGGGTTTCAACGTATATTGTCCGGTGTCAAACAACACGTCCGACATGCTGATAATGAGCCCCCTCGCACTGTCGCGCGTCTCAAGAATCGCATTGAGTTGCACGATCAGTTGCGCGCGCATTGCCGCCTTTTCCTGGTCGGCTTTATGCTCGTTGTCCTGCGCTTGCTGAGCCGCCAAGCGGGACTGGTCCGCGTCCGCCTGAGCCGCGCTGATTGCAACTGCCGATTCATTCTGACTTGTGACCAATGCAGCCTGGGAATTTGCCGCGTTAGCCTGCGCCCGTGCCGCGTCTAACTGCGCCTGCTCCTTTAACCGGGTTGCCTCTTCCGCCTGCGCCCGCGCCCGTGCCTGTGCATCGGCCGAAGCCTGGCGCTCGTTCTCCCTGCGAACCTCGTCGATCTTCTTGACGGCTATTTCTCGGGCGTCTTCCGCGGTCTGCACCGTCTCGCGAGACTTCGCGATGAGTTGCTTCTGATCGGAGCCTCTCTCCAACGCGTATGCATCGGCGCTGCTCATCAATTGCACAGCATGTTGATAGCTTTCGCTGGCGTAAGTCTCAGCGCCCTCGGATCGCGCGATGCGAACTGCATTCCGTGCTTCCAGAAATTCCAGGGGCAGCTTGGCATCCAGAATCACTGGGTCGAATTTATAGCCGGTTGGAATATAACCGCCGCGCTCCATCAGTTCATATTTTGCATGGACCGCTTCAGATGTTCCCTCGGTGTAAGGGCGAACAACATTTTCCATTACGACAACATTGCTCGGCTGGCGGACAGCGAAATAGGGTTCCGCAGTGACAATCAGCGCGAATGCCTGAAGATTGGTCGTCGCCGTCAGTTTGCTGCGATCGTTGCCGCCGATTAAAACCTCTCCAAGGTTCACCGCGTGGCCGTCGGGTGAAATCGCCCACAGCACATAGGTCAAATACTCGGTGCCAAAGGCCGTGGGACTTTGCAAGCTCCCAAAGGTCGCTTCCACTTCCATGGTGCCGCGTTTGCTGCGGACTTTGGCTTTTCCGTCGGCTGAGGGCAGCAAGGCGGTTCCAGCCAGATCCACATCCGTCGCTCCGCCGCGATGCTGATAGTTAATCGCGTCTACAGAGCGGCTTGTCTCGTTCACGGAATAGGCAGGCAACGCGCCGACAGGCACGATCGCGACTGACTCTTGCGGGCTGGCCTGGGCCAACGCGCTCAAGCTGAGTACACTTCCCATCACAAGAAAGAATGTGTGTTTCAAGATATCTCCTGCAGTCAAAAGACTGCTGTATTGCGCTTGTGTTTCAAGGTTGGCGGGCAAAGCCATGCCGGCTTCGATGGCAGTATCTATCTGCGCCCGACGCGGAATTGATGGAGGTGATCGAACACTCCATAGAGATTTGCGATCCACAACACCAAAACAAGTACAACCAGGCCGTTCAGGATCGATTTGATCTGCGACTGCATGGGGATGAACCTGTTCACAATCCACAGTAGAAGCCCTGCTGCAACAATTGTGATGAGCACAGTGGTAAGGGGCATTTCATGTTCTCCATTCGTATCTCGGATTCGAAGTCGCCATGGCATCGTCGAGAAGCTACTGGATGCTGAAGCTTCCAGAAAGTGGAGAACGATGGCTCCGCTTCCCTCACATTCTTCCAAGTCAACGGGGAAATATCTGAGCCATAATGCTCATCCGGCAAAGCGAACGAGGCAGAGGCTCGCTTGAGGTGAACTGGCGCGATTGCAGACAGATAGGACGGCTTTGGGGGCGAAATGACCCAACGTAGTCCAGCTGGAACTTCACTTTGCAGGGAGCCAGCGATTATTCCGGCGCGCCATCGGCGCTTGGATTATGCCAACTGCCGGATGCGGCGATGAGTGCGTCAGCTTCTTTCGGCCCCCAGGTGCCGCGTTTGTAGCGACGCACGGTATGGTGGTTCTTCAGAACCCGATTGACCACTTTCCAAGCGGCTTCAACTGCGTCCTCGCGAGTAAAGAGCGCTCCGTCGCCTTTCATGGCGTCGCCCAACAGCCGTTCGTAAGGCGTCTCTTCGCCCGGCTGCTCATCTGAAAGGTAAAGCTCTCGCTCCTCTCCGATGAACTCCTCACCCGCAAGCTTTACGCGGGCAGCCAGCGCGATTGCTGAATTGGGAGAGAGCCGGAAGCGCAGGTAATTCAATCCGCTTTCCGCCTGCACCGCATCGGCAAAGAGCTTCTGTGGGGGCCGCTTCAGTTCCACCATGATCTCAGTCGCAGTGACGGGCAGATACTTACCAGAGCGCAAATACCACGGCACTCCGTCCCATCGCCATGAGTCGATGAAAAGCCGCAGGGCGCAATAGGTCTCCACGTCGGAGCGCTTCGCCACGTCAGGCTCCTCTCGGTAGCCAGCATACTGGCCGCGTACCACGTCGTCGGGCTTCAGGGGGCACATGGCCTTAAAAACCTTCGCTTTCTCACTGTGCACATCGCCAAAGTCCCGCCCCGCGGGCGCTTCCATTGCAAGCAGAGCTACGATCTGGAAAAGATGATTCTGGATCACATCGCGCAGGCAGCCCGATGTCTCGTAAAATGCGCCGCGCCCGCCCACCCCGAAGTTCTCCGCCAGAGTGATCTGCACACTGGCCACATAGTTGCGGTTCCAGATCGGTTCCAGAAACGAATTGGCGAATCGGAAGTAAAGAATATTCATGATCGCTTCTTTTCCAAGGAAGTGATCGATGCGGAAGATAGAGTCTTCGGGGAACACCGCATGCGCAACCCGGTTCAGTTCGCGTGCTGAAGCCAAATCGCGTCCAAACGGCTTCTCGACGATGACGCGCGCGTTCTCGGCCAGCTTCGCGGCTCCCAGCCCCTTAATCACCGTTTCAAACAGCGCCGGCGGGATTGCAAGGTAGTGCGCGGGCCGTTGGGCCTTCCCGAGCGCAACTTTAATCGCTTTGAATGTGCTGCTGTCCGTGTAGTCTCCGCTCACGTACTTCAGCAGAGACAAAAGGCGCTTCAGTGCTTTCTTGTCATCGATTCCGCCAGCTCGCTTGATGCTGTCCGTCGCCCGTCTTTGCAGGCGCTCCAGACTCCATTTCGGAAAGGCAACGCCAATCACGGGAACTTTGAGTGTGCCGAGCTTCACCATCGCGTAGAGCGCCGGGAAGATCATTTTGTGGGCCAGATCGCCCGTTGCGCCAAAAACCACCAGCGCGTCTGACTGCGACTCGACCATCAGGCGCCCTCTTTCGCGCCGGCGGTTTTCTCGTGGTGGCCGCCGAATTGAAATCGCAGCGCGGACAGCAGCTTGTCGGCGAAAGTGTCTTCGCCACGCGAGCTGAAGCGCTCATACAGCGCTGCGCTCAAGACGGGAGCCGGAACCGATTCGTCAATCGCGGCGGTAATCGTCCAGCGCCCCTCGCCCGAGTCCGACACGTGCCCGGTAAATTTCCCCAAATCCGGGCTGTCGAGCAGCGAGATGGCGGCCAGATCCAGAAGCCATGAAGAGATCACGCTGCCGCGGCGCCAGACTTCGGCGATGTCAGCAAGGTTCAGGTCGTATTGGTAGACCTCAGGGTTGCGCAGAGGAGTAGTTTCTGCGTCCACAGTTTGTTGCTGCTTGCCGACGTTGGCATGGTGCAGAATATTCAACCCCTCCGCATACGCGGCCATAATTCCGTACTCGATTCCGTTGTGCACCATCTTTACAAAGTGTCCCGCGCCGTTGGGGCCGCAGTTCAGGTAGCCGTGCTCGGCGGTGCCGCCCACTTTTTCCCGGCCGGGCGTGCGCGGCGCGGAATCGATACTTGGCGCCAATGCGGAAAAAATTGGGTCGAGGCGCTGAACTACATCCTTTTCGCCTCCGATCATCAGGCAATAACCTCGATCGGCCCCCCACACTCCACCGCTGGTTCCCGCGTCAACATAGTGGATGCCTTTAGGTTTCAATTCGGCGGCGCGGCGAATGTCGTCGCGATAGTAGGAGTTCCCGCCATCAATGACCACATCGTCCGCTGCAAGCAGCGGGGTCAGGCGTTTGAGCGTCTCATCGACCACGCCGGCCGGCACCATCATCCAGATAGCGCGAGGCGTTTTCAACTTTTTGACGAAGTCTTCCAGCGAATTCGCGCCAACCGCGCCATCTTTGGCAAGCGATTGCACGGCTTCCGGGTGAACGTCGTACACAACGCATTGATGGCCAGTGCGCATCAGTCGCCGCACCATGTTGTTTCCCATCCTGCCCAGGCCGATCATGCCTATTTCCACGGGTTCACCTCTTCCTCAAGTTCCCGGCGCTTCTGGCCGCGAACCGATCAAACGACATGCAGCGGCTCCGCCGCTCAGTTACATCTTCACAGATCGATTGTTACGTTTCGATGCTGAAATGGCAATAAGCGACAACTTGTGACGGGGCCGTGGTCTTGCGCGCGGCCCCGTTTGCTCCAACCTCTGTTAGTGCCGTGGGATTAACGACAGATCGCCACTCATAATGAATACGGTGAGCGCCACGGCCATCAGGAACGCACACACCCAGAAGCGCCAGTCGCGGTGCATCCGGCGCCAGTAGGGACCGGGATCCTGTTCACCATGGTCGCCGCTATGTCCTTCGTGGAAGTGCCGGTTTCCTGTCATATCGCCTCCAATGGTCCTCTCGCATTCTACAAAGTAACGCTATGCGAGTCTTCTGTGCACACCGGATGTGCGCCTCAAGCCTATGGCTTGATGGGTGCCATAGCGATAACGGGTGCCGTGGCAGTCACCGGCACTGGCGGGTCGGCAGCAGATGTGGATGTGCTACCAGCCCATAGTGCGCAGTTGTAGAAATAGCCGCAATCCCAAAGTCGGACCCAAACCGCTTGCCGAATCCCGCAGTTCCTTGTCCCCACTTAGGTGGTGAGTTGGTCCACTGGTTGATTCCCGCCGCCACTCCGACGGCGACAATTGGATATGGGCCGACTGTGTCGAAAGCGTAGTTGCTCGCCTTCGTTCTCTCGCTCGGCGGGACATAGGTCAGGTCCGGCATCACCGATGTCGTGGTTGGACTTGTGATTCCTGAAGTTGCCGAAGCATCCCCAGCGGAAGCATCTACGGAAGACAGGCTTGATTGCGATCTCGCCGGCGTTGGCATTCCCGCCAGAGCCGCAGTCACGGCCAGCACCAGAAGCATCGCAGGGCGCATCATTCTATCGGCATGATTTTCGCCCCACTGGCCAACGCGCCATCTCGCCACGGCTACCCGGCCAGCCAACAAGACATGCAACTCCGAGCTCCACTTGGATGACCGCATTGTCTCTCCCCGTTTCGACATCGGCCCGGCATCGCTCATCTCATGCGTTAGATGCGCGGCGGACCCACTGCCGCGTCACGCGGCTATGCCTACAGCGATATTTCCAGAATGGCGACCTTGAGTAATGGTCACATTTGCTCGGAATGCAAGTTGTCCCCGTCTGCAAAGGCTGGGCTGCCGATCGAGGTTAATCCACCCGATTGGAGTCGATGATCCATGAAGCCGATGTCCAAAAGAGAACAGTTTTGCTCCGAAGTTCAGAGGATAATTTCGGAAACCGGTTGTTTCCGCCGTCGCCGAGGAGTCTGCCATGACTGAGGTTCAAACTTTCCCTTCCATCCCCACCAGGATCTTGTTGCCCATCGACTTCAGCCCATCTTCCCAAGCGGCCCTAGAGATGGCAGCTGACCTTGCGAAGCACTTCCACGCAGAACTCCATCTAGTGAATGTGATTCCGATGTTTCCCACAACGACAATTCCTGACCTGATTCCCGAAGGCGAATTCATTCAAGAGGCCAGAACATTTGCGGAGCAGCATCTGGCAAAGTGCCATGCCGCTCTTGGGGCCAGGGGAGTGAAGTCAACCTCCAGCGTCGAAGTTGGAAATGACATCGCCGGAAACATCATGGAAGTGGTGGAGCGCGAGCATATCGATATGGTGGTGATCTCCACTCACGGCATCTCCGGCTGGCATCCGCTGGTCTTCGGATCGATTGCCGAAAAGGTTGTAAAGCTCGTTCAATGTCCTCTCCTGCTTCTGCGTTCAGCCAAGCCCGACGCCAAGGGGAAGGCTCCGGCAGCGCAATCCACGGACTGGTGGTAGAAAAACCTTAGGACTCCGTCTTCGCTGCGTACAATCGTGCCGGACTTCCAGCGCATTTCCTGAAGTGAGCAATACAGACCAGACCGTCGCTTTGAATGCGGACGATGATGGACAGAGATTGATGGTAATTGCGCTTAAGCGTGGGGTGGACTTTCTTTAATTTGACTGTCTTCTTTTTTGTGCAAACGAAACGTCCCGGAATTGACTGGTGCCTGCGTTGTCGGCGCCAAGTCGCAAAGGCCAAATCACGAAAATTGATGGGCTCTTATTACTTTGGGCACTCCGTCCACTGCCATTCACGGCATTTGATCCATTCGCCGCAAATTCCGGACATTGCGCGAAGCAATGATGCTGCCCAGGGCGGGAATTTTCTAAACATCTATAGACCAGCCAAAGAACCGGTAGTCAGCGAGGTAACATTTTGACTGGCGACGACAACACATTCGATTCCGCCGCGTTTCTTGCAAACGCCGGGCTTGGCCGAACGATCGTCGAGTTGAAACCAAAGCAGACATTTTTCTGCCAGAGCGATATTGCGGACTCTGTGTTCTATCTGCAAAAAGGTCGCGCCAAGGTCACAGTCGTTTCACAGAAGGGCAAGGAAGCCACAATCACCCTTCTATCCGCTCACGATTTTGTTGGAGAGGAATCTCTCGCGATGATCGATGGGCGGCATATGGCCACCGCAACTGCAGTGAACACCTGCACTGCGCTCCGGATCACTAAAAGTGAAATGATTCGTGCCCCATGGCGGGGCAATCGCGGGATATCCGTCAGGATCGAGAAATTTGCGGTAGCCGGTGAAGGTGAATTTGTCCGGATACTCTTCCGCGCCATGCTGCTCCGCAATTAAAGCTTGCGAAAGGGGGCCATCCGCCACGCCCATGGTTCGCAGAAGCGCTTCCAGATCCGCTCCCTGCACATCGGGCATAGCCGGCATCTGATCCGTCCCGTTCTGTATTAGGTCGACGATCTGCGCCTTGCTCAGCCGCGTTCCCACGCCAATCAGCATCGGATTCGCGGGTGCAATCCCCTCCATATGAGCACCGTGGCAGCGAGCGCAGCGATTCGCGTAAACGGCCGCGCCTGCGCTGTCTGCACCCGTCTTGTCTGCGGGTGCCCGCGTCGTCATCTCCTGCGCCGGCCCCGATGTCAGCTCTTTGCCCGCATCGCCTTTGACGTTTGACGAACCCGCACGCAGGTATTCGATCAGCGCCTTCATCTGCGCATCGTCAATGTTCGGGAACGACGGCATGCGGCCTGTGCCGTTCTTCACATTGCTGGTCACCTTCTCCACCTTCAGGCGGCTCAAAACATCCACCAGCGATGGAAACGCCGGCGGCGCACCCTCCAAATTTGTGCCGTGGCACATGGCGCACTGGCTTTGATAAACCTGTTCCCCGGGATTCGCGCTGTAGTGCGCTTCAACCAGTCCGCCGGTCCAGGCCATCTCCGTCGCGTTTACATACAGAATGTCCGTCGCCCGATCGATCGCCGGTCCGCCCCACTCCGCGCCGCCGTCAAACCCGGGAAAGATCACTGTCTGCTTGCCCACAGCGAAAGGCAAGAACTGCCCGTCGCTCGCAAAGGTGCGAAACATCTTCAACGCCCACGCGTGCGCCTCAGCGGTGCGGTTGGTCAGCATATCCTCCGTTAGCCGCTGGCGCGCGAACGGCTCGGGCGCATCTGGTTTGGGCTGGGTTGGTGAAGTCACTTCGCCGGGCACGCTGCTGGCCGGGTAAGGAGTCTCATGAATCGGAAACAGCGGCTTGCCGGTGACCCGATTGAACAAATACAAGTAGCCCTGCTTTGTGGTTTGAGCCAACGCCTCCACAGTCTCGCCGTCGCGCATCACCGTGAAGAGCGCCGGTTCCGAGGGAAAATCCCGGTCCCAGATGTCATGGTGCACACCCTGGAAATGCCATAGCCGCTTGCCCGTGGCTGCATCCAGCGCCAGCAGCGTATCCGCATAGAGATCGTCGCCCACGCGGTCCCCACCGTAGAAGTCGAAGACGGCCGAACCGGTAGGCACATACACAATGCCCCGCTTTCGATCCAGCGCCATGCCCGCCCAGTTGTTAGCCGCGCCGGCCGTCTTCCATGCCTCTGGCGGCCAGGTCTCGTAGCCCGGCTCGCCGGGGTGAGGAATGGTGTGAAAGCTCCAGACGAGCTTGCCTGTTCGCACGTCGAACGCGCGCACATCTCCCGGTGGCGCGGGGTGCGTCTCAGGATTTCGACCACCCACAATAATCAGATTCTTGTAGATGACGCCGGGCGTGGTCAGCACAATCGACTGCTTCTCAAAATCCCCGCGCAAGTCTTTGCGCAAATCAATCCGGCCCGATTCACCAAAACTCGCAATCGGTTTGCCTGTCTCAGGATCCAGGCAATAGAGGAAGTTCATCACTCCGGCAAAGATTCGTCCCTCCTTGCCATCAGTCCAATACGCCATGCCGCGCGCCGGTTGCGTGCCCCCGGCAACCCCGGCATCAAACTTCCATTTGAGCCTGCCGGTCGCCGCGTCCAACGCAACCACCTTCTGCGTCGGCGTATAAGCGTAGAGCGTGCGGCCCACCACCAGGGGATTGTCCTCGATGCCTCCCATTTCACCCGCGTCGAAGCTCCATGCCACTTTGAGTCGCTGCACATTGACGCGGTTGATCTGCTTGAGTTGAGAGTAGTGATCTCCGTCGGGACCGCCGTTGTATACCGGCCAACCTACCGAACTCTGTCCCGCGCAAACCCCGCACAGCATGGATGCCAAAAGCGCTCCAATTGAGAGCGTCCCAATCACGGTAGTCCGGTCCATCTTCTTCACTTCGTTCCCTCGTTGCTACACAGTTTAATTGCTACGCGACGTACCCGATGATCTCCAAGGAATCCTAGCCGATACGTAGCTGTTGATGTCACTGCATCTGCGTGTCTCTGGAATTGTAGGTCGATTCCCATCCCTTCTCGCTTATTGAACTCCCAGCAGGCTGAATCCTGGACATTCGGCTTCGCAGAAATTGCTAGTCGATTTCGATATTCCCGATTCGCCAAATCAGCCGCCGCATGGTCTAGAATGGCCTGAGTCCCCCCGGACGAGGTTCCTATGAAACCCACGCAGAAGCGTGCGTTGGCGATGTTCCTTAGCCTTCCCGTCCTTGCTTTGTCTGCATTCGCACAAGCGCCCTCGCCCGCACAAGCGCCTTCGGACTTTGCTACGGCCGAGCTCAACGTCACGCCTTCACCCGCATCGAGTTCACAGTTGACCCTACCTGCGGGGACTTCTGTTGTGGACTTCGACATCTGGCCCACAGGCGCGGATGCGGTCATCCTGACCAAGGACAAGGCCGGCAACCATGTGGTCAGTTGGCACGTGGGCGATTCAAGTCCCGTCCCGCTCCTCGATTTGCCGGCGACCTTTACCGCCGCATCCATCACCGTCCACCCCATGGGGCAGCGATTCTTCGTTGAAGGAAAAACCGGCGAGCAATCTCAGATTCTGGCGGTCGACAACGCGAATGGAACGTGGACGCAGCACACAATCTATCAGACCTCTGCTGACGTTCGTAGACTTCTCGTGGCCCCGCGCCCCTTTGAGACCGGCTACAACGACACAACGAACCAGGCCGTCGAAAGCTACCGGCTGTTCTTCGCCGAACGCCTGCCCAGCGGGGTCTACTCCACGCGTTCGATTACCGAAGACGGCCAGCGCGAATACCAGGTGATCGGCCCGCAATCCACCTATGTAAAGATTCCCGACTCAAATGGCGATCCAACGCCGAACTTCGTCGCATCGGCGCTGCCGGAGTCGTTTCATCCGGATGGGCATTTGCTCATCTGGGAGGATGGCAATGGCTGCTTTCAGCAACTTGCTTACGCGGGGCAGAACTGGGATAAGCCATCACATATAGTAGGCAATCCATGCGGCGGTTCGCTGACGGTGACTCCGAACGGCGCCGCACTTTTGCATTGGAAGAGCGGCGTGCCAGGCGTGGCCGTAATCGGCGATCACGGCGGCTCAACCTCAACGCAGGCCGACGGATATCAGTTCATTTCCACGCCCTCTTCTGTTCCCGACGGCAAGGGAATCGTTGGACTGGTGGAGCAATCCGGCGCACCGGCACTCGCCTACGTGCGGATCGCGGTTCCTCTCGCCGACGTGATCAACGCGTGGATGTTTACTCAGGACGCTGCCGATCGCGACAGCTATACAAAAAGCGCCGGCCTGTTTCGCACCACCAATGAAGATCAGTTGTACGAGCTCTATGACACGGAATCGTATGCCTGCGGTCAATTCGACAGCGCAACGCCAACGCGGCCTTACCTCGTAACCACCGACATTTTTTGGGAGCTTGTAGCCTCAGCTTACGAAGGCACATTCATCGTCGAAGAGCGCCAGCAGGCGATGCCCGCATTCTGGGCGTTCTTGAACGCAGCGCATCAGTCGCTCAACACAACCGCGCCAAACTCGAAATGGGCCGTCGCCTTCAATGCAGTAGCGGATTCCCAAAGCGCGAGCAGCCCATCCGACACCGAAGCTCTGCACATTCAACAGGCGCAAGGAACATTCAGCTCACCCGTTTTCGGCAAGCCGTTCGACTTTACTGAATTGACGCCACGAGGCTATTACACTGCTACTCCCGAAATGCAGGAATATTTCAAGGCGGTTCATTACCTGACGACCGCCGCCGCTGCGATCGATGCCACTCCATTAAATGCGCTGCCCGACGATGTCAAAGCGAAAGCAATGCAGTGGATCGCAGCCTACACTCCGTACATCGCGCCCAGCCGATCGCCGTTGGTTTGGAATGCCGGTGCCTTCGCCCCGCCCGCGTTTGCGCTTCATCCCATCACCAGCCCGCAGATCTTCCCGCTCTCGTGGGGATTCGACAACGAGGTACTGCTCTCGACCGTCTACCACTCCGATTGGCCTGCCGCGCAGCAGATCACCGGACCCAAAGGTCCGCGCGGGCTGCCCTCAGGTCTCGATCTGGCGGCCGCCCTCGGCAGCGGCTACGCCCGCTCGTTGCTCAAGACCGATCTCGCGTCCTATCCCGCGCTCGGTCCCGTGCTCGATACACTTGAAGGGCGCGAACCAAAAACCGCAGCACAAAACGATCTATATGACGCGTGGATTTCCGCGCTGGCCGTCCAATGGGCTGACAATGCCACTTTTCCTGGCGTCGCGCAAGACACGCTGTGGGATGCGAAACGCATCCAGACGGGTCTCGCATCCTGGGCCACGCTGCGCCATGCAACTGTGCTGGTGAACGAAAGAACAACCGCGGAGTGCGGTGAGGGCGGCTTTGAGGCGATTGTCTTGCGTCCGCCAAGAGGCTATGTCGAGCCGGACCCAAAGACCTTTGAAGCCATCGCATCGTTGTTCGATCAGATGGAACAGGTCGTTGCGAAGTCGGCGAACTTTACCGGAAATCTACCGCATGATCCTGAGAGCGAACCGGATTCTTCAGGCGACCAGACAGCTCAGCCGCTGCAAGCCGGTATCATCCGACGTTTGCAGGCGACCGCAGGCAAAGCGCGCCTCTTCGAGTCCATGGCCCAAAAGGAATTGCAGAATCAGCCTCTCGCCGACAGCGATTACGACGAGATCCTTCATGTAGGCGCAGTCGCCGAGCATGACTTCCTGGTTTACAACAGTCTTGCCAGCGCGGACCTCGCGCTCTCCACGCCCAACCCGATGATGAAGATTGCCGATGTCGCCGGCGGTGGCCAAGTGCCGCCCTACCTCGAAGCGGCTGTCGGACGCCCGCTCGAGTGGGATCAAGTGGTTCCGTATTTCGGCCGCCGCGAAATTGTGAAGGGCAGCGTTTACTCCTACTACGAGTTCCCCTCGTCCACGCCGCTAACTGACCTCGCCTGGGCCGGAAAAGTCGCCAACCCGGACCGCGATCCTGTGAATCCATCACCGGCCGACAAAGCGGTTCCCGGCAAAGTCGAGGTCCAGGCCCATCCTGCGTGGGTCAGCTCTTTCATCTCCAGGGAGAGCCTGTCATGTCCGGCAGAACCGCCCTTCTAGCTATCGCGTCGGTCGCACTTCTTGTCGTGAACTCGGCCTCCGCTCAGCCGCCGGCCTCCGCACAAGGGGTGCCAGGGGATTTCCGTCTGCTCTTTACGGGCGACGTCATGATGTCGCGCCTTGTGAAAGTGGAGATCGACCAGCGAAGGACAAGCCCATGGCCTGGAACGAGGACTGGCAAGTCGACCGGGTTTTCCGGCCTCTTCCATAACGCCAGCCTCGTCGGCGGCAACTTCGAAGGTGCGCTCGGCGACCCGGCAAAATGTCCAGCGGAGAACAAGCTGTGCTTTGCCACACCCGACTCCGCGGCCGAGTTGATGAAGCAGGCCGGATTCAGTTTTGTGACCGCGGAGAACAATCACTCCGGCGACTTGGGCTCGGCGGGTCGAAGCGAAACACGCGCTGCGTTCCAACAGAACGGACTGCTGGCGCTGGACTTCGAGAGCTCTCCGCAGTTTTTTCGCTTCGGCGAGATGACGGTCGGTTTCATCGCGGTCACAACCGTCAGAGCTGCGGACGGACGCGTGCAGGAAGTCCCCTCAGTCGAGCTGGCGCAAAAACTGCGGCTCGCTCGTCAACTGGCAAACTTGGTCGTTGTATCCATCCATTGGGGCAACGAATTGCAGGACTGGCCTAGCGATGCGCAGCAGCGTCAAGCGCGCTGGCTGGTCGAGCACGGCACGGACCTCATCGTCGGACATCATCCTCATGTTGTCCAGGCGCCCGCGTGTGTCGAGGGCAGGCCAGTCTTCTTCTCGCTCGGCAACCATCTATTCGACCAGAAATATGCTGAGACCAAGACCGGCCTAATCGCTGACTGCAACGTCGATGCAGGCCGCCTCCTCTGCGGAGCGCTCAGCACGCACACCGACGAGACTACCGCTTATCCCAGGTTGGCAGGCAGAAATGCAGCCGCCGATCGCGCTCTCGCAAGCTGTTCTCCGCAGCTTGGTCCAGGCACGGAGATCGATGGAGTCACAATCCGCCCCGAGCCATGGTCCCCCGATCAGCCTGTAAACGGAATTATTCTCGATGGCTACAAGATCGACGGTAATGGCACAGAAAAGCCGGCGTGGCAGTCGAGACGCCAGAATCTGGTTTCCCTGCAACTGGTCACCTCCATGGCGGCCGAACCAATGTTGCTTTCGCTCGAACGCCACACCTCATCGATTGACGACGAGGTTGGTCTGCGTCCGTATGTCTACGCCATAGGTCCCCATGGCCTGATCGCGAAATGGCGAGGCTCTGCCTTGGCATGGCCCCTGATTGATACGGTGGAATCGAAAGACGGCGTGCTGTGCGCTCTGCATCGCGGCGATTCGTTCCTTATGCCCGACCCCGCCACGAAGTCAACCCGGATTGCTGCCTACCGATGGAACGGATTCGGATTTACTGGCATCGAAACTCCACCTGAATGTGAGCCGATCCTTCGTCAGCCCACGCCATGAATTCCGTCGAATGAATTTCGTTGCCGCTCCCAGTTCTGATTCTCAATGAGTCAGCATTTCTCTCTTCGCTTCGAAAAAACGAAATTCGAAGCACCCGTCGCTCTTCGGCATGAGCAAGGACGTCCTCGCTCCCGATAATGCGCCCCTCACTGAGATACGAGCAGGATCGGCGCGCGCCAAAAAGCTGCCTTTTGGGTAGATGGATCGAGGACCGTGACCTGGCAGTCGTACTGGCCGCGGGGAAGATTGTCCACATCTAAATCGAAGCTCAGCGGCATTGTGCCAAGCCTGCTTGCCGGATCGGGAACGATGGACTTCGGCGCAGTCTCATACAACTTCTTTCCGTTCTGGTAAAAGCTAACGAATGCGAAGAGAGGCTTCTGTGGGCTCGGAGTTGGAGTTTGTGTCTGCTTGTAAGCCTGGAAGTAGACGTGAATTTTCCGGCCGGCGGCAAATACACGCGTCACACTCGGGATTAGCTTCTTGCCATCCTGAACGAGCGGATTGGCGGCCTCGTCCTTCGCCCTGTCCTTTGCCTTCGCGGCATCGTAGATGGCTTCCTTCAAATCCACTCGCTGGCTGCTGAGAACGACGGCGCTGAGCGGGACGCGCTTTTCTTCCTTATTCAGATTGGGAATGACGAACGTCGTCTCAAAGGTTCCGATTCTGCCCGTCTCATCGTCGCGCGCCAGAAACTTGATCATGTACTTGCCGGGCAGCAGCGTAAAGCCCGTGTCATATTCGATGGGGCGCTTGGCAAGCTCAGCTGCCGTCGCATCCGACAGTTTAATATTCACATTGTCGCGAACGTTCGAGACAGTCGTGCCGCCGACAAGATCCTTGATCTCGCCCACAAAATCAATCAGCGTATGCTCCGCGCCGCCGCGCTTCGCCAAGGCCAACTCGCGCCCCGGAATTTTGACTACGATAGGAACGAAATATTCGGCGCGGTTGAGCTGAAAGTAGTCGATCTCCATGGCAATCGTCAGATCGGTGATGGGATCGTCCAGCATGAGCGCGTCTTCAAGCTGGCGCTCGCGGTCAATGTCGGTGAACTTATTAAACTCCTTGTCGGCATAGTAGCCCTGCCGATAGTCGAGCTTCGCCTCCTGATTTTGCGCCAGAGAAATTCTGATGCGCCGGAATTTTCCATTCTGCTCGGTATTCGTTGTGTAGTAGGCGAGGATGTAATAGTCCGAAATGGCCTCCTGCGCCTGAACGATGCCGCGCGTCAGGTCGTTGTTATCGAGGAAAGCCTTGCCGCCAGTATCACCGTCCAGCGCGAAGAGCGTGTCTTGTGATTGCTGGAAGTTGGTGGTGATCGCCTGCGCTGCTGCTCCTGTGTAGACGCCCTGATTTCCAGGCGAACCCTGAGTCGCGTCGCCCAGTGGCGCCTGCGCTACCAGGCCGCGTGCGTCGACAGTCCAGATAGAAACCCCGGCTTTAATCGCTGTATCAGCGGTTGCGTGCATCTGCGCCTGGTTGTCGATCCCTTGCAAGCGCAGGCCGCTGGCGAAATAGATGAGCTCTTTCTTCTCGTTGACCTGCCCCAGCATTCGCACCGCTGTCTGCAGCGCGGAGAGTTGACGGTCTGTGTTGAAGACGTTGAACTCGCTGTCATCCTGCCCAAAGGCTGCGCCTGTGTCCGCGCTGCTGGAGTCATCGACCGTGTCCGCGGAGCCTTGCCCCTCGCCAACGACCAGGGTCTCCAGAATGCTCAGCAGTCTGTTGCGGTTCGGGGTAAAGTCCTGCAAGACGTCCACCGACCCGCCTTGGTAGCGCAGGATGGCGATCTGATCCGCGGTCGTCATTTGGGTGCGGATGAACTGCTGCGCGGCGGACAATGCGCGCATTTCGTCCGACGGCGGCAACGCCGTCATGTCGAAGTAGAGAGCCATGAGGCGGCGGTTCTTGTAGCGTTCGTTCTCGATCGATTCAGGAGCGATTTGCGCGCGCGCCAGGCGATTGTAAATCGTGACGTTTTCGTTCGCCGTTTTTTCCGTTGGCAGCGGTTGCGCCGTCTCCGACAAATCCTCGCGCTCACAATCTCTGATCGTCTGCGGCACGCCATCCTCGGTGAGCACAAAGTCTTTCGCGGTCAATCCATGAATGAAGTTGCCTTGCTTGTCTTTCACCTCCACGGCTTCTACGACTAAATTAGACTTGACCGTCAGCGTAAAATTCTGGGCTTCGCCGGCGCCCTTGTTCTGGCCAACCTGCTGGGGACGCGAGGCCGATACCGACAGGAGGAAGAGGACCGCGACTCCAGAAATTCGCGTCATTGGAACCTCAAATGCACACTGGTTTGCAAGCCACGCATCCCACCGGGCGCAACCGGCAAACCAAACTGTGTGGAGTTTACGAGATTGTTCCAACTGGAAAAGGCCGCGTGATTGAGCGTATTCGCCGCAGTTACTTCGAAATCAAGATATAGTTTTCCGTGCGGTCTGAAGGTTCTTTCGAGTGAACTGTTCAGCGTAAGTTGGTCTGGCCCGATAATCGAGTTTCTGCCCACCGTTCCCCATTGCCCAGCGCTCGGCGCGGCAAAGGCCGCTGCGTTCAGGTGCGAAAGGCCACCTGAATTGTAGATGGATGCACCTGTAAGATCTGGCCTGATGATATTTGAAAATCCGGAGCCCGGAACGGCATCTGGAAGAATTGGTGTCTCGGGCAATCCCGATCCCAAAGTGAACGTGCTCAAGACCGTCCACTCCTTTAGCATTCTGCCCCGCCAGCCGCCCAGCAATGTGCCGCCTGCCAGTCCCTCTCCGCTGGTGTATTGTGCCTGCACGTTGAGCAGTTGGCGCTGATCGAATGCAGAGAGCGAGCGCTCGGCCCTCGGATCGAGCCAGTTCTGCGCCACCGCAGCCGGCGGCGTAGACAGAGCCGCCGATTGCGCCTGTCCCCCACCGCTCGCCCTCGTGTGACCCTGCCCGCCCAAATACGCATCGTCATCGATCGACTTCGAATATGTATACGTAAGCGACGCCGCCAATCCGCTTCGCAGCCTGCGCCGCAATTGAAGCTCGCCGGCCTGGCGGATCGAGTTGCCGTTCGAACTCTCGTACACAAATCCCGAGGGACAACTTGAGCACGGATTCGCCTCGCCAAGCGGATAGCTATTGGGCAAAATCTCCTGCGGGCCGTGCGTTCCCTTCGTCCCCTGATAGGTCGCCGTCATCTGCAGCGCAAAAGGCAGATCGCGCTGAACCGCCAGTTGCCACGCCTGCGCATAGCCGATGCGGAAGTTCGGATCGATTGCAAACGTGTCCGCGGTCGTTCCTGAGCAGGCGACGAGCCCATTGGCCGCCGTTGCGGGAAATCCGTTGGCCAACGTAAGCGGGCACGCTGCGCTATTTTGAATATTCAGGCTCGTCGAGAGCGGATACTGCTGTGACATATCGAGGACGACGCCCTGGTACACCGAAGTGTCGGGATAGATGCCGTATCCGGCCCGGACCACCACCGTTGAAGCAGGAATCGGCCGCCAGGAGATCCCAATCCGCGGTTCGATCATGCTCCGCTCCGGCCGGATTAACGAAGCGGGATAATGACCGCCCGTCACTGGTCCGGCTGGATCGCTGCCCACGACCGGCGCTGCGGCGGTGAATCCATTTGCAACGTCGAGATTCACCAACCGGCCGAAGAGTTCCGTGATCGGCGCGCCGTAGTCCCACCGCAGTCCCGCATTGATGGTAAGAATGGGCATCACGCGCCAGTCGTCGGTGAAATACGCGGAGTAGACTGGCTCGCGAAAATACTTGTCGGCATTACCGAATGCGATGGCGCTCGTGTCGGGAACGCCGATAAGAAAGTCCGCAAGATCGGAGCCGCTTGCCGAACCGCTCGCCGGTCCCTCTGTCGCAGCACCGGTAAAACCAAATGCTCCGCGCGGATTCTGCTCGAAGAAGTCGTTGTACTGCTGCTTGCGGAACTCGCCTCCAACAGTAATGTTGTGCTTGCCGGTGTAGATCAGCATCGACGCGGAAACTGAGTTTGTCACGTTGCGGTTAAAGGCGCTGTTAGCATCGCTCAATCCGACAAAGCCGCTGGAGAAGCCAAGCGACGGCGGACCCCAGTCGGCGGCATTCTGGTCGTTGCCGTTGATGCCGGCCGCACCCGAGACGTTGAACCGATTCTCAAAGTTGGGTGTCACCTCGGTGCGGAGGCGGCTGAACGAGTACCCCATAAAGAGAAATATCCGTGGCTTCAGCCGGTGCGCCCAGTGGATGTTGCCGTTGATGCCCAGCGTGCCAGCCTGATCCACAAAGCCGAAGAGGTTCACATTATCAGCCCGCGTGCTCTGGAAGTTGAACGCTCCATAAAGCTGATCTTTGCGCCCCAGCGTTTTGTCTAGCTTCGACTGCAATGAGTCTTGATGCGTATTGTTGAGCACCGGTGCCTGATAGTTGTAGTTCGATACGTCCGCGATATTGGGCGACGGGTAAAGCTGCAACAGCGCTTTCGCCTGCGGGCTCACGGGAACCTGGTTGTTGTTATACGGTATCCCCGTCGCCGGATTGTAGACCGTCACCGGCTGCCCGAGAGCATTCTCGAGGCCTGCCAGGTTGCCATCCTGTTGGTCTTGCGTAGGCACCAGGCCGGGAATCAGCGCGCTGCTGCTGTTACGTGTCCACTGGTACGAGGAAAAAAAGTTTGGCCCCCGCGGCAGCCAGTGCCCAATCTTGATTGGGCCCTGCAGCGTGGCCACTCCCGTGAAATCGTTGAATGCCGGCTTCGGCGCCTCAATGCCGCTCAACGCATAAGGGCGCGCATTCAGCGCGGAATTTTCTTCGCTCGCCGCAAAGCCGCCCGTATACAGGGCCTTGCTGCCTGAGCGCGTGTTTCCAAACGCCGAATTCGTAGCATACTGTGAAGTCGCCGCGTTGTTCACGCTGCCCTGCACAAGATATCCGTCCGCGCTCTGTTGGTTTTCTTCCTGCGGCTCCTTCGGCATCTCGGGCCCGCTGCTCTGCCCAGGTTGTTGCACGGGCTGTTGCCCAGGTTTCTTGGCCGTTGATTCGGCCGGCGCCAAAGGCACTTCAACGGCTGGCTTTTCCTGCTGCGCCTCAGCGACAATCTGTCCCTGAGGCAACAGCTTCATCTCCCAATTCGCGGCGGGCATGTTCGGCGCGATTGCCACATCTGCATGGATCGTCTCGAAGCACTGCATCTCGACTTCAATCGCCCAATTTCCGTCCGCGAGATCGTCAAACTGAAACGCGCCTTGCTGATCGGAAACGGCGGTCGCTGTCTTCGCACCTTCCGTCGCCTTATGTGTTGCCGTGATCGTCGCGCCGGTCAGCGGCAGCCCGCCAAACGTCACCACTCCTCGATACGGCGAGGCCGCGGCAGTCGCGACTACGGGTGTGGCTGACTGACTAGGAAGCGGAGCCGGAGTTGCGGGTCTCGTTGCCTGGGATCCGACTGCTCCCGCTTTGGCAACGGCGCAAAAGACCAGCAGCAATACGTATGCCGTCAATCTGAAACCAAGCCCGCATGCTCGTCCTGGTCGGCGCAACGCGGATTCGCTCATCTTCGCTTGCACTCCGTTTTCAGATTGAAGGCGCGGCAGGCGAAGGCCACGCAGACGCATATCTTACTTAAGGGAGAATTCAAATATAAGACGTCGACGATCTCCATTTGGCTCAGGTAGCGCCGTCATTGTTCGGGAGCAGCGCATCAGTGCCATCCCGCCGCGGCTAGTTCGGCGACGGCTTCTCCACATGGTCGATCACGATCACGTCGTCCATCGCTTTGGTCGCCGTGAACTTCAATCCAAGCTGCTCCTGCAAGGCCGTATATAAGCTCGGCGGAGCATCCGGGTTGTCGCCCGCGGGCGGCTGAATGGGGCCGTTGGTCCCGCGGAACTGCGCAAACTGCGAATCGTCCGGAGTCCACTTCAAGTTGAAATCGTACCTGGCCGTCAACCCCGTCTGATCTACCACGGGTTTATCCATCACCCCGGACTGCATCCAGCTCGCGAATTCCTTCATGGTCATGTTGCGCACAACCAGGTCGCCAAAACCCCTCAATCCAAATGCCTGCGGATCGTTTGGCCCCGCCGTTGTCTCCTTCATCTTGGGGCCGCTGCTGGCAAGCTGGATCGCGTACACAGAAAGCTCTCGCTGTTCGTGATGAAACTTCAGCGCGAACCGGTCGGCGAGCAGCCCTTGCATCATCTCGCCCATCTGCTTGATGCTCGGCCTTCCCGGCACATCCGCCACGCCGTCAATATCGTAAAGATCGGTCCCCAGCCAGTCAGGCGCGCCAATGATCTGTTTGGCATGCATTCCATACGCAACGGCAATCAAGTCGTTCACGTTGGTGTGAAACGTCCTCGTGTGCGTGCCGTTGAATCCGAATCCCTTCCCCGGCTGGTTCGGCTGGCTCGGCTTGATCGTTACCACATCGAATTTCGGATGGGCATCCGGCGCCATCGCTTTGACAGGCTCAGGAATCGGCCACGCTGCATCCTCCGTGGTGCGCTCCAGGTTCAGCGTCAACCCATTCGGCCCTTGCGTCCATGTGCCGTCGATCGTTTTTCCGTCGGCACTCATTTTGCCTTCGTATTTGCCGCCGATCGCGTCCATTGAAAAGGTCAGCGTGCCGTTTTCAAATGCGGTCTTGTCGGCTACAAATGGCTGGCCACCTTGATCGATGCTGTAAAAAGTAAGCTTGTAGCTGCCATCTGCCGCCTTCGCAATCTTGATTTCCGTCCTCAGATCGCGGTTCGCCTGCGCAATGTGGAGCGTTCCCTGCCAGATCCCGGCGAGGTCGGTTGGCGAAGCTGGCTGTGCAGTTGCCGGCACTGCGGCTTGTGCTGCGGGCACAGCCACTGGTGTACTTGTTTGCGCCGCTGGCGCAGCGGGCGCCGCCTGTGCAATTGCAATTACCACCCCGGCCACCATCAGCACTGCTGTAATCGTTCCGGCTGCAAACCGCGCCCGCTCCCGCAACGCCATCCTGCCGAAACGCCGCTTGTACCCAATCTGATTCCATCTCATTTGAATCACTCCATCTTCTACGTCCATCGCGATCATGCGAAAGGCGCCAGCACCTGATTTTTCCCGATCCGAGGAAGAATACACCTGTAAGGTGAATCTACGCGTTCTCTGCCTCCAAAGTTCCCGTCGTTTATCCCTCATTTCACGCACCGCAGTTCGACTTGCAATTAATTTGGCGACGGCTGCTCGATGTGGTCGATTACGAGCACCTCGACGAGCCCATTTTGCGGTTCCAGTTTCAGCCCAAGCTGATCCTTCAGCGCCTCGCGAAAGGTGCCGCCCGATTCGTGGTTATCCACTTCGCTCGTGTCCTCGGGTGTCCACTCAAGGGAGAAATCATATTCGCCTTTAAGCCCGGTCCTTTCAATGACCGGCCGCGGCAGAGTCGCCAACCCCGTCTGTGCCGGCATTGACGTCGCAAGCATGGCCAGCGTGACATTGCGCCCGCCAAAGCGCCTCTGTGCCGGCGCACTCGGTTGCAGATGCGCAATCTCGCCGCATGGAATCGGCAGCGATGAAAGGACCGTCGCAGGCTGTGCCCCTGCTGCCTCTTTACCCGAACTTTCAGAAAACGCCGTCGTCGCGCAATCGTCGTTTGCCGCGTGGGCTTCGAGTTGTGGGCCCAGTTTCCCGGACTTCTCCAGCACCAGCGCGAATACTGGAGCCCGTCTTGTCTCCCAATGCGCCGACAGCTTGAATCGATCCGCCAGCAGGCTCTGCAGCATGAGCCGCATCTGGTCCTTCGTCGCCGGCCCCGGCGCCCGCGCATTAATGTCGTAGCGGTCCTGCTTCACCCAATCCGGCACATGCAACTGGAGCCCTTTGTAGTAGTCAAATCGCAGCGCGAGCTCCTGAGTTCCGCTCAGCTTATATGCGAAGATGATGTAGCGAATCAAAGTCTGGTTCTTCGCCGAAAACAGGGTTCCGACCGGGTTCAGACTGTCGTTCTTGTCGATTTCGAAATACGCATTCCCGTTGTCCAGCGAAAAGTTGCTGGATATCTGCCCGTCGCTCTTGTCTTCCCGCACCGACGCAACTTCGAACTCCTGTCTTCCGACCGCGACTTTCTGCCATTCCTGAACCGTAGCCTGCGCTCGCAGCGGTACGTCCCAGCCTGTCATGATCGGCGCCGCAGCCAGCAGCGTCGCCGCGCTCAATAAGGCCCTTCTTCCGCACTGAACTCTGTTCATCGGCGATAGACCTCGTGCACTGCACCGGGAGTCGCCAATTTACAAGACCCGCCGGGAACCTGCACACTTAGACACCGCCGCTCCATCGTTTGTTCCCGCTTTCGTGTTTTGGGTGCGAGTTGGGTTGACGCGGGGCTTCTCGCAACTGCGGATTAGGTCCCGTATAGCAAAATAAAGCTGGCAAATTTCGAGCGGTCGAAATTTGCCGTCGTCTTGCATGATAGACGGCAACTTTTTAGTGTACTCACACTCATTGGCAGGCCGGCGTGGATTCCGCCCCATCGAGGAATATGCTTTTCATGACGGAACTGGATTGTCACAATCCGACCTTGTGCAAACCGCTAATTCCCACTGCCGTTGTGTTTTTCGCAATTGCCATTCTTTGCGTGCGTGCCGATGCCCAGACAATAGCGGCGCCGCCGCAAACCTTCGACGTCGCCTCCATCCACATCAACAACACGGAAACCGATGGCCACCACCACATCGTCAGCAATCCGGCCGAGAGCCACTTCCGCACCGTCAACCTCGCGCTCCGCGAACTCATTCAGTTTGCCTACGATATGCCCGACTCGCAGATTCTAGGCGGACCGGCGTGGCTCGACTCCATCATGTTCGACATTGACGCGAAGTCCGACCCCGCAGTTGACGCACAGTTACGTGCCCTGCCAACCGAGCAGGCTCGGTATCAGAAGCAGCTGATGGTGCAGGCGCTACTGGCCGATAGATTTGGGCTAAAGGTCCACCAGGAGACGCAACAACTTCCCATATATGCGCTGGTTATCGCCAAAGACGGCCCCAGATTCAAGCCGTCGCAGATCAATGGCACCACCATCGATACGGGCCGGGCGCGCTTGCATGTCGCGGGCAGCGACGATACCATCGGCATCCTCGCGCGCGAGCTGGCCCAGGTTCTGGGCCGCGTGGTGCTGAACCAGACCGGACTCAGCGGCCGCTACGACCTTAGTTTGCGGTGGACTCCGGACGATGCCGCTGCCTCGGCTTCGTCCTCTCCCGACATCCCGCCTGACATCTTTACCGCGATTCAGGAGCAGCTTGGGCTCAAACTCCAATCGACAAAAGGTCCTGTTCCCGTGCTCGTCATCGACAGCGTTGAGAAGCCCTCGCCAAATTAGCCGCTAGTGGCTCTCCAGAAAAACGGCGTTTCACATAACTCCGAAGGAAGCCTGTCGCCATTCCGGGCTCCCCGGCTTATCCGAAAGCTGCTCCCAAACCGCCGAATCGTCGATCGACCGCATGTCTATTTCTTTTCGGCCTCAAACAAATCTGCTTCGCGGTTCAACTCATCCACCGTCGCTGCGTGCGTGTAGAACGCCAGGCGATAACGAAACGTCGTCGTCTGTCCTTTTTCAAGTGTGTAGTCGAGCGGTGGCTGCGTCGCATCGAACATGTGCCTTCCCAGCGGATTGGCCGCAAACAACCCGTAGCCGCGCGCGTGCCAATAGGTCGGATAGCCGATGTTGCCGGGATGGTCGAAGATCGCCACCGTAACTGTATGCCCCGCATTGTCATGGCCGGTGAGTGAGCACCATCGCCCCCGCGTTGACCACGCCGCTTCTCCTCGCACACCTTCGCTGGTCAGATACTCGCCGGTCGGCGGCGCCACCCCTGGAAGGTCGGCAGCCGCCGCGACGGGCGTTGCAATGCCGTTCGCATCGGTGAAGGTTCCACCCTTTTCTTCAGGCGATTCGAGCCACCGCGCGCC
>Ga0207933_1000576_pt1 | contig 34776 bp, 28 predicted proteins | sample NGESurdeep092012_4_FD_184488 | JGI IMG/M metagenome (GOLD analysis project Ga0207933, IMG submission 184488) | Arctic peat soil microbial communities from Barrow, Alaska - NGEE Surface sample F53-3 deep-092012 (SPAdes) | ecosystem: Environmental > Terrestrial > Soil > Wetlands > Peat ... | reverse complement strand
GAGAAGGGAAGCCATCGACGAAGCCGGCGGCTGGCAGCACGACACCCTCACCGAAGACACCGACCTCAGCTACCGCGCACAGCTCAAGGGCTGGAAGTTCAAATACCTCCAGGACGTCGAATGTCCCGCCGAGCTACCCATCGAAATGACCGCCTTCAAAACCCAGCAAGCGCGCTGGGCGAAGGGCCTCATCCAGACCGGCAAAAAAATCCTGCCCTCGGTCATGCGCAGCGACGCTCCATTCCACGTCAAGCTCGAAGCCTGGTACCACCTCACCGCCAACATCAGTTACCCGCTGATGATCGTCCTCAGCGTGCTGCTGATGCCGGCGATGATCATCCGCTCCTGGCAAGGCCCGATACAGATGCTGCTCATCGATTTGCCGCTGTTCATGGCGAGCACGATGTCGGTCTCATCCTTCTACCTCGTCAGCCAGAAGGAACTTTTCCCGCGCACCTGGTACAAGACGTTCCTTTATCTGCCATTCCTCATGGCGCTCGGCGTCGGCCTCACGATCACCAACACCAAGGCCGTCCTCGAAGCCCTGGTCGGACACAAATCGGCCTTCGCCCGCACTCCAAAATACAGCGTGCGCAAGAAGGGTGAGAAGTCGCAAGCCAAGGTGTACCGCAAGCGCCTCGGCATCATCCCCTGGATCGAGCTCATCATCGGCTGCTACTTTGCCCTGACGGTCTGGTACGCGGTCACGACGGAAAATTACTTCACCGTCCCCTTCCTTCTGCTCTTCGTCCTCGGCTACTGGTACACCGGCCTGCTCAGCCTGTTGCAAGGCCGCTTCGAGCGCAACAGCACCCGCGGCCAGGAAATCCACGAGAAGCCCTACCCGGTGGGCATTTAGCACTCGAAACTCACAGCTCAAAACTCACAACTGAACGAGACCCTTCCGAAAGTCGTGCCCAGCAGCGAACCTCTCCGCTCAATAGCTCCGAGCTCTTTGCCGACCGGAACCCGTTCTCCTCATCCTCGTCCCTCAGCAGAACCCGGATTTACACTTGCTTCAATAGCCTCAAAAACCAAAAGACCCGCCGAAGCGGGCCTTTCAGTTTGCGACGAAACAACATTCGTTAGAAACGGATACCAAACTTCACCGGAATATATGTGCTGTGGTTGCTATTGGCCGGGTAGAAGTTCGTCGACGTCGCGGTCGCCGAGTCGATATTGGCCAATGTGAAACCCGCTTTCTGCTGGCTGTCGACATACACATACCGGACTTCCGCATAAAACCGCTCGTTCGAAAATTGGGACATCTTGTACGTCAATCCAAATCCGCCGTTGAAGCCGGGAGCATTCGACGTGTACTTATCGATGCTCTCGTTCCCCGAGTACTCAATGGGATAGCCAAACTCATCGTAACCCTGGACAAGCGCAGAGACCATAAAGTTCGCCGTCTTGTGATAGAAACCCACACCGCCAACTACGTACGCGCCAACCGAGCCGCTTGTAGGAATATTGATGACTGGGTTCAAGGTAAGCGACCAGATGTGGCTGGTGCCATCAAGGCCGCTGACAGCGCCGGCACCGAAGAGATCGTTATAGATCGCTTCCTGGTTGTTCAGAGTCGATCCCTGGAAGCCGAAATTGTCCCAGTCGAACTGCGCCAGCACGCCGAAGATCTTATTGAAATTGCGCCCGCCTCCCACTTGGACGCTATAGCTCGGAGTCAGTTCGTTGCTCAGATCGCCGGTAGGAATCGTGAACCCGACGCCAGCGATAAACGTATACTTGTCCGATCCATCGGCATTCTGGTTGCCGCCCCGATAGCGCGGACGTCCGTAGCTGCGCCGCGGAGGAGGCTGAGTACCCGGGACCGCCAGAAAATCGAATGGGCTCTTGGAGTCCGCGACACTGACAGCAGCAGAATCGTTACTCGCCGCGCTGGACGAAAAATCCGGCGCCGCACTGCTGACGGGGAGTTGGAAGTTCAGCGTAGGCTGCGCATTGATAGCCGGCGCGTCAGCTTGTTGAGCGTGGGCTATGGCGACGCTCATGCCGAGCACCGCCGAAAGCGCCAACACGCGGCGCGCAACTTGAAAACTGCGATTCAATGTAATCATTCTGTTCCTGCTCCTCCGGTGACGGGAAAGGTCTTTCGGGAGCGTAAACCCCGTCTGCACACGAATGTTGTGGTGGCAGATAGGCACTCTCTAAAGGTTGAGACGGGGAAACATACGTTTTGGATGCAGGCTCGGCCGCCTTGCTGTGACGAGTGGCAATAGGATATCGTGGTATCAACCGTCACGTTTGTGCGGCCATTCAAAAACCATTGGAGCACCCCATGTCGAACGCAACTACAAAGGAACCTCCGAGTCCTCGGACGCCCTTCCTGCGCTGCGTCGCGGGGCGCCGATAGGTCTCTTCCTCAGCTTCCATTCCTTAGCCTGAACCGAAGAAGCATCGTCTCCTTGTCCGCGCAGTGTCCTCAAGACACCGATGCGACGGGAGCGCTTCTAGTCTAAGCTCTTCCGCTCTAAGTTCTTCGCTCATTCCAAACCCGAGCTATCGAACACCGCCGCAAATCAATGCGGAGTCGTCGGAGAACTCGGAAACGACGATCCGGGAAACGAAGAACCCGGGCCCGTCGAGCCGGGAGTTGTCGATCCGGGAGTCGTCGACCCGGGCGTGGTGGAGCCGGGGATTGACGAGCCGGGAATTCCGTTGACCGCATCGCTGCCCATGCTCGACGCCGACTGCGAACCCATCCCGCCGCCGCCCAGAATATTCGACTTCGCATACATCAACTCGATCCGCGGATCGTACAGAAACTCCCATGTGTCGTAGGTCGTCTGCTGGTTGGGCGTCAAAATCGAGTCGCCCGACTTCGCGGTCCCCACGCCCATAATCTGCCCCACGCCCCCCGAGCCAAACCCCGACGACGACGAACTCCCGGTGCCGGACCCCGTCCCGCCCGCTGTGGTCATGCCGCCAGGGCCCGTGGTCCCCGGGGTTCCGGGAGTCCCCGGAGTTCCCACCGTCGCACCCTGAAACCCACCCGCAAGAGCTGAGGTCGAACCAATCGTCGTCGTCCCGCCCGGCGTGCCTCCCGTACCGCCAATGCCCGACGACATCCCCGACGCCGACCCCAGCCCGCTGCCGCCGGCCCCGGTCGAACTGATCCCTCCCAGCGGCTCGCCAAAAAATCCCTTCACGGTCGTCTGGTTTTCGCCCACATGGACGATCCGCCAGTCCGCCTTGCCCGTCAGCGGATCGATATATTGCTTGCGCAAATAGCGTACGTTATTCGACTTCTCCAGCGCCTCCATCGACGGTGGATAGGACTTGAACTTCCTGTAGTACAGCCGCAGCGCGCGCACGTACTCCTGCTGCCGGTGCATGCTTTCGACTTCCTTATCGCGCTGCAGGTCGCGCGCCACCACCGGCGCCGCCACCGCCAGCCCGATCAGCACCAGCGTCACCATCAGCACCATCGCCAGCAGCAGGTAGCCCTGTTCACCGACGTTCACTTCGGGTTGGGTGCGGCGTTCCATTCGTTAGTTAGACTGCAACGGCAGCGTCTGGGTGTTGTTATTGGTCAAATCTTCTACCTGGACGCTGTTCCCAGCGATCGACACAATCTTGTACTTCCGCGCCACGATATCGCCCGGCGAGGCCAGAAAAACGTCCTCGCCCTGCAACAAAAACGCCTGCCGCGAACCGTTCGACCGTGTCGCCGTCCCGAAAAATTTCAGGTTGATCGGCGGACAAGACGGTGGACACGTTGGCGGAGGTGGTGGTGGGGGTGGCGGGGGTTGAAACCCCTTCGGTCCTGGACGAGGACCCACTAAAGGTGAAGGAATCACCTCCGGCTTCACATATACCAGCGAGAAAATATTTCGCCCCGACCCCGAATACACCAGGTGCTCGGTGCGCAGCATCGCGCCCTCATCCAGCGTCGGGTCGAGGTTCCCCGACGACGACGCAATCTTCTTCGCCTCGGCCCCGGCGGCGTTCCCGGTCGGCATCGTACCCGTCTTCGAGGCATCCCTGCCCGTCGAACGCACGGCCGGCTCGTTCGTCTGCTCCGAAACGTCAGTATGATTCGCGTTGAACGCCTTCGCAATCCCGGTCGGAGGCGGCGGCGCGGACCTCGGCGTATCGTCCCCCGCAAACTGGCTGTAGATAAACTTCCCGACAAACAACACGGCGAGCACCATCAACGCCCCGGCCCAAATCGTCTTCTTGCGATTCTCGCTTCCAACCTTCATCGCGGCCTCCCGTTTCTGGGAGCCGCTGGAAGAGGCGGTTTCGCAATCGGCTTTGGGGCCTGCGACGGCGCAGCAGCAGCGTCCTCAGTCTGTGGAGTGTCCGCCAGCGGCTCATCCGGCCTCGCCTGCCGCAGGTAAGTCGTCACCCGCATACGCAGGTTCACCTGCCCGCCGTTCGCGCCCGTAAACGTAATGCTGTTGATGACGAAGAACATCTTGTCGCGTTCCATCGCATTGATGGCCTGCACCAGCGGCCGGTAGTCTCCCGCCAACGCCGCATCCATACGGATCTCAACGAGCTGTGCCGGCCCCGAAAGTTCCGGCGAGTAGTTGTACGCCACCCGCCCCAGCCGAACATTCTGCGCCTTGGTCACCTTCCCCAGCTCCGTCAGCACCTGCGATACCGCATACGGCAGCCGCTCGTCATAGAAGCGGTCCGCGTCCGCGGTCGAGTTCACCAGCTTCACATCCAGCCCGCGCAACGGCATCGCGGCGATCTGCGCCGCGCGCGCGGCATTCTGCTCCTCGACCAGCGCGTCGGCATTGTTCGCATGAAGCGCCTGCATCATCAACCCCAGATGCACCGCCAGATACAGGATCAGCACCCCCAGCGCGGCCACTCCCGCAAAATGCAGGTTGACAGCGGTCAGCAGCTTGCGCGCATGCGCGGTCAGCCGCGGCACATGCCGCATCACCGACGAGCTGTTCGGCGGAGGAACGACGACAGCGCTGCTCATCGCTTACCTCCCGAGGGCTTTGCCGGAGAAAACGGCTTCAGCACGATCCCATCCTTCGGCCCGGGCTTACTGGGATGCTTCGCCGACTTGACCGCTGGAACTCTCCCCTTCGCCGCCGCATTCTTTGCTGCCGGGGCCATCTCCGCAGGAGCTTCCTCAGGCAGCGGATTGTAGTTCGCCGTAATCTCGAACTCCACGCCCCCCGGAAGCACCCCGGCCGCCGCGGCAGCGGCAGCCGATTGCTGCTCCTTGGTCTTCGTCGTCTCGCCCGAAAGTCTTGGCGCGATAAACCGCGACGACCGCTCCAGGTTCCGCACCAGCTGCACCGCCCGGTCGCGGTCCCCCGACACCCGCAGCCTGATAATCACATCGTGGTCGGGCGTAATCACCGGCTCGATCGACGTTACCTGGACGCCCGTCGGCAGCACGTTTTCGAGGTCCATCATCACCGCGGTCCACGAAAAACTCTTGGCAGCAAATAACGCGTTCAGGAAGTGCGCTCGTTCCAGCACACTGGCATTCACGGGCTGCCGCATCCGCGCCTCATTCTGCTGCTTCTCCATCTGCGCGGCCACGGTGCGGCGATGCACTCTCGCCATGTCTTCCTGGGCGATGGTCAGCTTCTGCTGCTCGAAATGCAGCGCCACCCCCAGCCCAATCGCGACCACCGCCAGCACCGCCATAAAGATCCGCAGGCGCGCGAAGAACGGCCGCAATTCGACAAACGGACGCGAAGCGAGATTGACGGATATCCGCATTACCCTCGCAGCGCCCCCAGCACACCGGCCAGCCAGCCCCGCGGCACAGAGGCCGACACCGCGCCCGACTCCAGCGCCTCGGTATCGACAATCTCGCGCACCCGCAGGCCGTCCGTCTGCGCCAGTCCATTGCTCAACAGAATCTCCTGTAGCGCATTCGCGCCCAGCGGCCCCGCGCAATAAATCCGCGTCGGCGCACTGGCCAGCGTGTCCTCGTAATACGCCGCGGCCACGCTCACCGCCTGCGCAATTTCCGTAGAAATATCGTCCGAGGGCCCGCCCGCGGGCTTGCCCGCCGAAACTTCCCACGTCCTCGGATCATGCGTCGCGACCGGAGCCGCCGCTCCACTCGCCAGCACCGGATCACGCACCACGTCCTCCGCAAACTCCCGCATCGACGTCGGCGCAATCAGGATCGCGTTGTGAATTTCCGCATTGAAATCGTCAGTCAGCGTCGGCGACGCATACGGAGAATGCTCCACCGGAGCGGGCTCCACATACGGGTCGCGCCCATGCTCGGGCAGCGCTTCCTGCGCAGCCCATTCGCCCGCGCTGTCTTGCACATCGACCAGCGGCAGCGCATGCCCATCCGACTCAAACAGCGCTGGAGGGAAATTCGCCGGAAACCCGGCCCCAACCGAAGGCTGCAAATCCACACTGCGGTGCAGCATCAGAATTCCGCTGCGCACAATCGCCGTCGTCACGCCCACCGGGTTCGCGTTGATCAGCAGCGCCGCGCTGTCGCCATCGTCCATCGCGGCCGCGCAGGCGAGCGTGCTTGGCAAGACCGCCCCCGGTTCGAACCCGGCCTCACGCGCTGCCGTTTCATACTCGGAAAGAACATCCCGCGGAATCGCCACGGCCAGCACCCGCACCATGCTGCGGCTGGTGCTCATCACCTGGTAGGTCAGCATGGCGTCGTCGGCATCGAACGGCAGCATCTTTTTCAGCCGGAAGCGCACGATCGGCAAGGCTTCGGAGAGCCGGTTCGGCAGAACATCGAAATCGAGCAACAGCACTCGCACCGCCGCATCGGGAATCACCACGGTAAGGTCCGACCCGCGCGAATTCGGCCGCGCCCCCACGTCTTCCAGTGCTTTCCGAATGGCGGCACTCACCGCCACGCGATCGACAACATTCCCCGGCTTCAAACTCGGCGCAACCGCCCCCGGCGCCAACGTCACTCGCGCCACAGCCGACAGCGCAGACGCAGCCGTCTCCGCGCGCGCCGCAACAACGCCCTGCGGCGAAATCTCACACGCAAGCCGTGGCCGGTTTCCGGAAGGTTGGGGAAGTAGGTTCATGAAGCTTTAACTAGATTACCTTGGGAGGCGCTTTTATTGCGGCACTCTGCCATTGGACGTGACTTGCCGCCAGTCGTCTGTCCCTATTCGATATTTTGTTGTCATGCAGAGTAGTTGCGTGTAAAAGGGTTGCACGGAGATAACGGATGACCCTTTCGGAATGGCTTCTTTTCAGCCTCCCCTGGCTTGCAACATTGGCTTCGGGAACTCTCGCCGGCATATTCCTCGGCGGCGGCCTTTCGGCCCACTCAGCCCGGCGCCTCCCCGAAATAAGCTGGACATTGCGCCAACAGGCTGAAGACGAGCTTTACCGCCGCGTGATGCCGCCGTTCCTCATCCTGACGGCCCTTCTGCTCGTTGTAGTGGCTATCTGCGGCCGCTATGAGGCCCGCGCCTGCTTCGCGATATCAGCCGTATTGACGCTGGGCGTCATTCTCCTCGCCGTCATCCGCCAGGTGCCGCTCAACAAGGAGATTGGAAGCTGGACCCCCGGCAGCGCTCCCCAGAACTGGACAACGGTGCGCGACGAGTGGTTGCGCCGCCACTGGCTTCGTACCATCGCCGCGCTGGGAGCATTCGGTTTTGCGGCCGCCGGGGCACTGTGCTTCGCGGTCTGCCGATTTGTGGAGGGCCTCAACCCGCGCTAGCGTCCTGAGTCGGAAGTTCGCTATAGGACATTGTCATCCTGACCGCCGTGGAGATGCATACATTGGACGATTCAATGTCCATGTTGTTACCCCTAATGAGTCCGCTTTGCATGCGTTCCTCGTGACAAAGCTACGGAAGAAGTAACGTACGGTTAAAATCGGCGTGGGCTTTGAGTTCTGGAGGAATCTTTGACCCCGCAGGCTCGACGACAACAGTTTGAATTCCAGCCCTGCGCCCATACTTCAATGCAGGGACACAGTCCGTATCGGCGCTCACAAGAATGATACGGTCCACCGCCCGGCTATCGGAGTATGCGGCAATGTCCAGCCCAATGCGCATATCTACACCCTTCTGTTCAAAGATCGGTTCGAAATCCGCGTCGGTCAAGGAAGCAGGGGCCACCGGCGTTTTCTTCGGCCTGTAACCCCGAAATTTAAGCACACCCGTCGAACGGCAAAGAGGTCTTTGTGCGAGAGCGCATGGAGCCACGCATCGCTCGCTTTGAACGTATGGCTATTTCCGCTTACCGGTAATTTCACCGTTCCCTCGTACAGCGAACAATCGTAGTAGAGGATACGAAAAATGCTCTCTTCCGGTGTATTGCAGACGTGCGCGAGCTTTTCAATAAAGTCCGGGTCGTAGGTTTTTTTTGGCCCTCTTCGCGAGCACGCGGAGAAATCCGCCATCGATCAGCACTGCTGTCTTGAAAGTCAACATCCTCAAATGATAAAGCCCCCGTGAGGGGGCTTGTATATAGCTCGCCTACGAGCGTAGCGGATAATACCTCAACTGTAGTGCGTTTTGCGCACCATTGCAACCCACAGCGTCGATTTACATCGTTAGCCGCCTAGCGTCCTTGCTCGATAAACGTAACCTTATTGATCTCTTTGAGCGTCGTAATCCCGGCCCGCACGCGCTCCAGCGCCGAGTCCCTCAAGAACGCCATGCCCTTCTGCTTGGCCTTCTTCCGGATCTCCGACCCTGGCCGTTTTTCGAGCAGCATCTCGCGAATTTCGTCGTCCAGCTCCAGCAATTCGTGGATCGCCGACCGCCCGCGATACCCCGTCCCACCGCACTCGATGCAGCCCGTGCCTTCCTTGAACTTCACATCCCGCCACTCCGACGGAACCAGCCCGTTCTCTTCCAGTTCGGCGTCGGTGTAATGCACGTCCTGCACGCAGAACTCGCACACCTGGCGCACCAGCCGCTGCGCCAGAATGCAGTTCAGCGCGGACACAAAGTTGTACGGCTCAACGCCCATGTTCAGGAAGCGCCCCAGCACATCGACCACGTTATTCGCATGGACCGTCGTAAACACCAGATGCCCTGTCAGCGCCGAGTTGATCGCAATCTGCGCCGTCTCCGCGTCGCGGATTTCGCCGACCAGGATCTTGTCCGGGTCATGCCGCAAAATCGACCGCAGACCGCGCGCAAACGTCAGCCCCTTTTTCTCGTTCACCGGAATCTGCGTAATGCCGCGAATCTGGTACTCGACCGGGTCTTCGATGGTGATGATCTTGTCTTCCTCGCTCTTGATCTCGTTCAGCGCCGCATACAACGTCGTCGTCTTGCCCGACCCCGTCGGCCCGGTCACCAGCACCATCCCATACGGCTCGCGGATGTACCGCCGAAACCGCGTAAGGTCCTTCTCCGCAAAGCCCACCACGTCGAGCGACAGCTTCTTGAACTTCTCCGACATCGACTCTTTATCCAGCACGCGCAGCACGGCATTTTCGCCATGCACGGTCGGCATAATCGACACACGAAAATCGATCAGGCGGCCCTTGTAGCGCACCCGGAAACGACCATCCTGCGGCACGCGGCGCTCGGCGATATCCAGTTCGCTCATGACCTTGATGCGCGACAAAATCGTCTGATGATGCTCGCGCGCGATCGGCGCCATAGCCTGTTGCAGCACGCCATCGATGCGGTACTTCACCAGCAGTGAGTCGTCGAACGTTTCGAGGTGAATATCCGAAGCGCGGCGTTCCAACGCAGTGAAGATGGTGGTGTCGACGAGGCGGATAATCGGCGAAATATCGTCGTCCGCCGTCAGCTTCTCGATCGAGATATTCTCGTCCGAGTTGACATCATCTGTGGTGACTTCGTACGCCAGCCCCTCGCTTGCTTCGTCGAGCACCCGTTGCGACTGCTCGGTCTTCTTCAGCAGATCGGTAATCTGCGACAGCGTGGCAACACGCGTCACAATCCGCGTCCCCAACAGGCCGGAAATTTCGTCGATCACCATCAACTTCGAGGGGTCCGAAACCGCAATCGCCAGCTTGCCGTCGGTCTGCTCCAGCGGCACAAAGTTGTACCGGAACATCATGTCCACGGGCACCGACTTGAACAGCTCATGCTGAATCTTGAAGTTCTTCAGATCGACGAACTCAGCGTGATATCGCCGCGCCAGCATCTGCGCGCGTTCCGCCTCAGAGAGCGCTTCATTGGAGTAAGGTGCCGCAACGGGGATAGTGGCCATAGTTACTTTGACTCCGATGGAGCTTACAGGTTTACCAGATACACGGAACTTCGCCAGACTCACGGATCGGACCGTCCGCGGTGATGAGTGACTGTCCATGCACGATTGCGGTGGCAGCGATGATGCGGTCTGTAGTATCTTTGGGAAAACGGGGCGAGAACTGCACAGACCGTTCCGCAATCGCAGCGGTGATGGGCAGTACACGAAAAATTTGTTCGACTGTGGAGAGAAAGTCTCGTGGCGTCGTTTTGACCGCCACAATCCCCCGCTGAATCATCATGGCAAGTTCCCAGAGCGTCTTGTCGGAGATGCAGATTGCCTCGCTGCGCAGGCGTGCATCGTCGATCGCCCCAACGGCCTTCTCTGAAAGCATCTCCGGAACTTGTGCCATCCAGAAAACGATCTGCGTATCTACGATCATTTGTACTGGGCCGCGGACCTCTCGAAAAATTCTTCGAGTTCTTCATCGGAGTATATCGGCGAAAGGACATCTCCCTTGATTTCGAGCTTCCCCCGGTAAAACCCGTAAATAGGGTCCCGGTCAGGCTCCGGCATAGGAAGCATCCTGGCAACCGGCCTTCCATTCCGCGTGACGATCAGCCCCTCACGCTTCTGCTCGACCTCGGTCAACAGGGAGAGGAAATGTGTCTTGGCTTCCGTAGCACCGAGGGTTTTCATAACAGATCCTCAATGACCACTCTAACATGGTCATAGAGGGCCCTCCTGCCCACCCAAACTCAAAATCGGCAGATAACGCGCGCAGGTTTACCAGATACAGGACACTTCGCCGGACTTAAGAATTTTCTCGTCGGAAGTCACCAGCATCATCCCATGCACGATTGCCGTAGCGGCAATCTGACGGTCGGCTGGGTCCTTGGGAAAGTGCCTTGATAACCCCGCAGCCCTCAAGGCTATGTGACGATCGAGAGGAAGTACGCGATACGCTTTCTCCAACTTCTCAAGAAACTGTTCCACTGGCGGATCAAACTGGATTTTGCCCTTGGCACCCAGCAAAGCTATCTCCCAAAGAGTGATGGCGGCAACCGCAAGGCCACCCGATTCCCTCTTTGCCGACTCCATCGCTTCCAGTGCTCGCTCTGAAATGCGGCCAGACTCGCCGGCAAGCCAGATGACATGCTGCGTGTCCAACAGCAGCACCTAGTCGTACTCCCAATCTCGCGGGTCCGATACGGGCGAAGTAATGTCTCCAACAATCTTCACGCCACCGAAACGATAAACGGCAAGAGGGTCTTCATCGGTCTGCGCAGTCTGGATCACCGCAGCGGGCTTCGCCTTTTGTGTCACCGGGGCGGCCATATTGCGCAGTTGGACTTCGTCCGCAACGCCCAGACACTGGGTCTTGAACTTTGCTGCTCCCATCGTCTCCATCGTCCAACCTCCCGCTTGACCAGTTTAACATGGTCGCGTCCAAATCTTTCCGCCCTATTGCCCACCCAAACTCAAAATCGGCAGATAAAGCGAGATCAAAATCACCACCACCACCACACCCATCACGATCAAAATAATCGGCTCGATCAGGGTCATGATCGCCCCCAGCCGCGTCTGCACGTCTTCCTCGAAAAATTCCGCCACCGAGTTCAGCATCTGCGGCAGCGCGCCTGTGCTTTCGCCCACCTCGATCATCTCGATCGACAACTCCGGAAACACCTTCGTCATCTCGAGCGATCGAGCCAGCCCCTTGCCCTCGCGTACGCTCTCGACGCTCGAAATCACGGCCTTCGCAATCTGCCGCGAGTCGATCGACTTGGCCGCCGTCTCCAGGCTCGGCACCAGCGGCAGACCGCCCGTCAGCAGCGTCGCCAGCGTCCGCGAAAACAGCCCGACCTGGTACTTCAGCCATACCGACCCCAACACCGGCGTCGATACCCGAACCTTATCCACCGCCGTAGCGCCCGCATCGGTCTTGGTCCAGCGGAAGAACAGCCAACCCGCGAACCCCAGCACCGCGGCAAAATACAGACCGTACTTCTGCGCACCCGTCCCCAGTTCCAGCATGAAAACCGTAAGGTCGGGCAGCTTCGTCCCCAGCTGGTCGTAGAGCTGCGCGAACCGCGGCACCACGAACGTAATCAGGAAAATAAACAGCCCGATCACCATCACAACCAGAAACGCCGGATAGATCAGCGACGCCTTCAACTTCTTGCGAAAGCTCAACGAAACCCGCTGAAAATCCAGGAACCTTTGCAACACTTCCTCAAGGTTGCCGGAGCGCTCGCCGGCCAGCAGCGTCGTCGTATACACCAGCGGAAACCCGCCCTGCGCCTCAAACGCCGACGAGATCGATTCGCCCGTCTTCACTCGCGCCGCAACGTCGTCCAACTGCCCACGCAGGTTGGCGTCCTTCTGCCGCTTCGCCAGCAATTCCAGCGAGCTCAAAATCGGCAGCCCCGCCTTGATCAGCGTCAAAAACTGCTGGTTGAAGATCAGGAAAGTCTCAAGGTTGACCTTCTTCTTGGTCGACTTCCCCAGCATCGACTTCGCCTTGACCGAATAAACCAGGTACCCGGCCTGCGTAAACCGCGCGCGCAGTTCTTCCGCCGTCGCGGCAGTATGCACCTGCTCCTGCACGCGGCCCCGGTCATCGGCGAGTTTGATGGTGAATTCGGTCATAGTCGGGTGCCATCGCGCATAGTTCGAAAACCGGCGAATGTTCTTTCCATCTTAGACGGCGGTGACCGCGATTTGCTGTTTCATTGAGAGCACCTGCCGGTGAACTGCTGTTTCCACTCGCATACACGTAGCACACGGGCGAGCAGTCAGGCGATGGGCCGAGAATTTGAAAGGTGCTACAAGGAGTGGTCCCCACACGGTCTCGAGATGTAAGGTGCGCTTAATTCGAAACCGCACTGGCGAGACCGGGTGATCCCACCCCATCCCTTATCGCATACTTTGCGCATTTTCATCTGAAATATCAGGGTTGTCCCCCGGTCGTACACGACCGTACCTTGTTACGCCCGCAGCCGGTTTCGCAACGTCCCCGCCAGCTCCACCAGGTTCTTCAGCTTTGGAGCCTGCGAAGGCGATGCCTCGCGCAACGCCAGCTCCGACTCCAGCAGAATCCCCGTCAGCGACGCACTCAACTCGTTCCGCAGCTCGACGATCGCCGCCGCCCGGGCCTTCACGCCATCCTGCACCCGATGCGCGAGGGCCGACCGCGCCTGGCGGACAATCCGCGGCGCCTTCGAAATGACGAAGTTCAGCTCCAGCACCGGAGCGGCCCCGGCATTCTGATACAGCAGGTCCGCCCCGCGAGGGTCCAACTCCGCCAGCGATTCCTCCAGCAGCACCAGCGAGTATTCCGTCCGCCGCAAAGCGGCCAGCCCCGCCCGGCGCTGCGGTGCAACTTCCACCGCGGCGTCAAGTTCCTCGCGAAGCGCGTTCGCAATCGGCTCTGCGGCAAGCGCAGGCGCAATAATCAAAATAGTCCGCGACATCGTCTACCTCTTCCGGCCAACCAGCCGCATCCGGTTCTGGGTTGTCGGTTGTGGGTTGTCGGTTCTGGGTTGTCGGTTCTGGGTTGCCGGTTCACAGAACGCACAACCCACAACCGAGAACCCTAATCCGCTTCCTCATCCTCGATCCCATACTCCTTCAGCTTTCGATACAGCGTCGTCTTGCCGATGCCGAGCAGTTTCGCCGCCATCAGCTTGTCGCCGTTCAACTGCCGAATCGTATTGAGGATCGCCTGCTTCTCCATCTCCGCAATGGAAAGCACCTGCGGGCTCTCGGTCGCGTGCAGCGCGATCGCGGCCGCTGTCGCCGCGCGGTCGCGATGCGACAGATGGTCCTGCAACTGTGTCGGGAAGTCGCCCATGTGCAGCACAGGCCCGCTCGAAAGCGCACACGCCCGCTCGATCGCATGTTCCAGCTCGCGCACATTGCCAGGCCAGTCGTACTCCGCCATCAGCCGCAGAGCATCGTCGGCGAAGGTGTACGTCAGGCCGTTCTCGCGGCGCATCCGTTCCAGCGTATTCGCGGCCAGCAGAGGAATGTCCGCTCGCCGGTCGCGCAGCGGAGGAATGCGGACGTTCACCACGTTCAGGCGGAAGAACAGGTCCTTCCGAAACCGTCCCTGCTCGACCATCTGCTCCAGGTTGCGGTTGGTGGCCGCCAGAATCCGCGCCGCGATCGGCACAGTATGCGTCGCGCCGACCGGCCTTACTTCCTTCTCCTGTAGCGCGCGCAGCAGCTTGGCCTGTAGGTCGTGCGGCAACTCCCCAATCTCGTCGAGGAAGACTGTCCCGCCTTCGGCCGCGACCAGCAATCCGTCCTTGGACTTGTGGGCGCCGGTGAACGCGCCCTTCACATACCCGAACAACTCGCTCTCGATCAGCGTCGGCACCAGCGATCCGCAATCGACCGGTATAAACGGCTTCGACGCATTCGTCCCATTGAAGTGGATCGACCGCGCAACGATCTCCTTGCCCGTCCCCGACTCGCCGAGGATCAGCACCGGATGCGTCGTAAACGCCACCTTCGACAGGATGCGATACAGCTTCTCCATCTCCTGCGTGCGGCCGATCAGGTTGCCCATGCCCTTCTGGGTGCGTAGCCGTTCGCGCAGCGCGCGCGACTCCATATCGAAGTGCCGTCGCTGCGCCGAGCGCTCCAGCACGGTCGCCAACTCCTCCAGCGCGAACGGTTTGGTCAGGTAGTCGTTCGCCCCCGTGCGCATCGCCTCCACCGCGGACGAGACCGTTGCAAACGCCGTCATCACGACCACCGCAGTCTCCGGATGCTTGGTCTTCACCTCTTCCAGCAGCACCAGACCGCCTCCGCCAGGCAGCTTCAGGTCCAGCAGCATCAGGTCCACGGGATGGCGTTGCAGATGCGCTCGCGCCGCGGGGACCGAGTCGGCCACATGCGTCGAAAACCCCATGCCCGCGGCAATCTCCGCGCAGGCATTGCGCACCGGAGCATCGTCGTCGACCACCAGCAGTTCCAGCGTCGCGACGCGCTCGATGTTGAGCGGAGGCGCGCCCGCAAAGGTCGCCCGCTGCTGCGTTGTCGCCAGCGTGGATGTGGAGGTCGTAAAGCTATTCGAGGAGTCCAGTTTCGTGCTCAGCATGATAGGTTGACTCCTTCTTGGCGGGTGTGTGGGGAAGAGTTGTGGCGGTTGGTCCTGGCAGCGGCAATCGGCCAGTCGATCTGTAGCTTGGTCCCGCGTCCGGGCGCAGTCTCGATCGAAAGCTGCCCACTGGTGGATTGAACGAGGTCGTGAATCACGCGATGGCCAAGCCCGCTCAACGCCCCCAGCGGCAGCGGCGCCGGCTTCAGGAACTCCGCCACCACCGCCGGAGTCATGCCGGGCCCGTTGTCCATCACAGTCAGGTGCAGTCCTGCCGCATCGCCGGAAACGGCAATGTGGATGCGGCTTTCCGACGGATCGCCTCTGGAGCCGTGCGCTCGCAACGCCATCGCCGCATTGCGCGTCAGGTTGACCAGTATCCGCTCCAGGACCTCGGGTGGGAACGGGAGCGTCGGCAACCCATGCGCCACGGTCATCGACACCGTCGCCTCGGGTGCGCCCAGCGACCGCAGCAGCGGCGCAAACGCCCGCACCACGGTGCCCGCCGACAAACGCTTCGGACGGCTGCGGCCGATCGCCGCGACTGGCCCCTGCGGGCCTTCCAGCAGCCGGTGGATCAGCGCCCCGCTGCGCTGCGAAAGCAACCGCAACTCACGCGCATAATGCAGATGTTCCGGCCGCAGCACGCCGGGTAAATCAAGGAGGTCGCAATACAGGCCGAGGGCTCCTAGCAGGTTCCCAGCATCGTGCGCCAGGCCGGGACCTTCGGAAATGGACGAGAGAGTACCGGAAGGGTTTAGGTTCCGTGCGGCTGGACTGCTCAGCGGGTGTGCCTGCATGGCGGTTGCTCCGGTTTGTCGTTTGGACTACATATCTAATGTTAGCTATATCACGTTGAGTGCCAAACCGGGAGGTCGCTGTATCTATATGAAGGCAAAGAACTAATCGCATTTCTGGAAAACCCGTCGCAAGGCGACATGTCCCGCGGCGGGATTCCCTTTCCGGGCATTTTCCCGGTATGTATTGATTGCACAGGGATTTGCTTCGATTTCTTTATCGGGACGGATTCCCAAAACAGGACTCACTTTTCCAATTTTCGGAAACTTAGCCGTAACTTCCTATAATGGCCGCATGGCTGAAAAAATTTCTTTTCGCAGTGGCGGCCGCGCCCCCAATCAGGGTCGCGTCCTGCGTTTGACCCCAGGATTTGTCCAGACCGCCGAAGGCTCCGTCCTCATCGAAGTCGGCCACACCCGCGTGTTGTGCAACGCCACCATCGACACCGGCGTCCCCGGCTGGATGCGCAACTCCGGCCGCGGCTGGGTGACGGCGGAGTACGGCATGTTGCCCCGCGCCACGCTGACCCGTACCGCACGCGAGTCCGAGCGCGGCAAGATCGGCGGCCGCACGCATGAGATTCAACGCCTCATCGGCCGCAGTCTGCGGTCCATCGTCGACATGAAGCTGCTCGGCGAACGCACCGTCATCCTCGACTGCGATGTGCTGCAGGCCGATGGAGGAACGCGCACGGCCGCGATCACCGGCGCTTGCACCGCGCTTGCTCTGGCGCTCAACAAGCTGGTCGAAGCGGGTACGCTCAAGCAGTCGCCGCTCAAGCAGATGGTCGCGGCAACGTCGGTCGGCGTGGTCGATGGCCTGGTGCTGCTCGACCTGGCGTACGAAGAAGACTCGCGCGCCGAAGTCGACATGAACGTCGTTATGACAGCCGACGGCGGCCTGGTCGAAACCCAGGCCACGGCCGAAAAGGGCACCTACAGCCGCGCGCAGTTGGATGAGATGCTGAATGTTGCGGAGCGGGGCATTCGCGAACTGCTGGCCGCGCAGACTGCCTGCCTGAACGCAGCAAATTGAACGAGGTACGAAACATGAAGCGTTGGCTCACGCTGGCTTTTTGTCTGGCATTTGGTCTCGGACTCGCATCGGCGCAGAAGGCGCGCTACTCCGAGTCGCACCGTCCCGATCCGCTGCTCTATCCGTTGGTGGTGCATGTCACCCACGCCCGGGTTCAGGGAGCGGGCACGGCGGGCGTCCTGCACCTCGACGCCATCATCGACGGCAAGAAGGTCGAGCTCGAAGCCAACGCCGCTGCTCTGCTGCACGTCGGTGACTACCAAGGCCGCGTCGTTGCCGAAGACCACAAGAAGTCAGGGTGGTTCTCGAAGTCCTACGAGCTTCTCTTCAGCGACGGAACGACGGTCGCTTTTACTGAGGTTGCAGAGTCCGAGTAGCGAAATCCAATCGTTGTGAGGTGAATGATGGAATGTACGCATTTTGACAATCTCGAACCCGTAAAGGCCTCCGGCAAGGGCTGCAAGGAATGCCTCGAAATGGGCGACACCTGGGTGCATCTGCGCGAGTGCCTGAACTGCGGTCACGTCGGCTGCTGCGACTCGTCCAGGAACAAGCACGCCACCAAACATTTCCACGCGACCAGGCATCCGGTCATGCGCTCCATCGAGCCCGGCGAGACCTGGGGCTGGTGCTATGTGGATGAAGTGATGGTCGATCTTGCGTAATCGCGAGCAATGTCCGCGAGAATCGTCGAGGGCCGGCCCGCCGGACCGTCGTCGCCGATATTCTCGGACCATGTGTAGTCGACGTGGAACGTGCTGCTGCGCGTCTCAGTTGCCGACGCGCAGCAGAACCTTCGCATGGAAGACCGGTTAGAAGTTGATATGACCCGCAAATTGCCAACTGCGCGGCAGGTTGGCGATGCCTGCGACCGTTCCAAACGCATTGCCGGGTGCTGCCGCTGTGGTGGACCAGGCGACATTGGGAGCGGAGAATTGTGTGCGGTTGAATACGTTCGAGACATCGGCCTCCACCGCCAGCGAAGTTTCATGCCACAACTTGAAACTCCGCTTCAGTGAGCCGTTGACGTTGTTGACGCCCTCGGCCCGCAAGCCAAGAGGGGCCGTACGAGGTGAGTTTCCAAATTTGAACTGCGGCGTGCTTCCGATAACGGAGAGGTCGGCAGGCTTGGCGAACGCGGTGGGATCCACGTACTGGACCTTGTTGACGAGGTTGCTGTACGTTCTGCCTCCGGGTCCGCTACCGTAACCGCCGTTGATGCGACCGGACTTGGCGCCTGCGGCGAGACTGGGCATGCACTGTCCCGCATTGGGCGGAGTGTTGGTGCAGTGCGTCGAGGTGACGGCAAGCGGGACTCCAGAAGCAAACTGGTAGATGCCGGATACCGACCAGCCGCCGAGCAGGCTGCGGGTCAGGAGATTGTCGCCGCCGAGGTGGCCTCGCGTCCCGATCGGCATCTGGTACACGCCGAAGGCGTTCAGGACGTTCGGCTGGGAGATCGTGGTTAGACCGCGATCGATCCGGTCCTGCTTATAGCTTTGCGTGGAACCGTCGACGATGCCGGAGGGAAGATCGTAGCCGGAGCGGAAGGTGCCGTCGTCGCCGATGTTCTTCGACCAGGTGTAATTGACGTTGAAGGTCAGGCCGTGGCTGGTGCGCTGGGTGAGCGTGATCTGTAGCGAGTTGTAGGAGAAGTTCTGCACATTGGAGCCCCAGCCGTCGGTGATGCCACTGTACTGCGGGAAGGCGACTAACGCCTGAGCCAGTGTGAGCGCTGCCGTATTGGGCTTGTTATTGGCGGCAGTAACGAAGAATCCGCTGTCTCCTCCAGGCATGGGGAGCGCCATACCGCTGGCGGACCGTGCTTTGGCGATGTTCAAGGAAGTTGCCGGCGCAGTCAGGATTGGCTTGGTTCCGGTGGAGTCGGTGATGCCGCCGAGGGCCAGCAGGTAGCTGGGGTTCAACTGATTGACCCAATAACCGCGCGGGTTCCCACCGCCGCCAACCTCAAAGACGTGATGCGCTTCGTTACCGACGTAGTTCACCGCCAGCGTCATGTCCCTGGTAAGGGAGCGTTCAAACCCTAAGTTGAACAACGTGAACTCCGGCGGAGTGCCCGAGGCGATGGGGTCTTCGTAGGCGAGACTGGAGGCCGTGACGACGTTGTTGGCGGCATTGAGGTAGTTGCCGGCGTTGAGGTTGGCCTCGCTTGCCAGGGTGCTTGCCGAAGGAGTTGCCGGATAGGTCAGCCCGAGTGCCGAACTGGCCGCGGCGCCAAGGTAAGAAGTCTGAGGGTTGAGAAAGAAAGCGGGCGCTGCGCCGGCCCCTGTAGTCACTTCGGGTGTCGTCGCCGTTGCTACCGTGGAGTAGCCGAGAGACTGGCCCTGGCCGATGGCGCCGCCGCCCGCGGTACGTCCACCACCCGTTCCGCCGCCGAAGGAATAAACGATGGCCGCGCCGGCACGAATGACGGTCTTGCTGTCGATTGAGTACGTCACGCCGATGCGTGGACCGAAGGCTTTCCAGTCGGTTTTCACCGGCGTCTTGCAGTTGCAGAAGGTGGGCGAAGATCCATTGCCGGCAAACTGAAGCGCGCCCGCAGTGCCGGTGGAGGGATTCGTGAGCTTGGGGTTCATAAAGGTGTAGTGGTTTTTCAATTCATGGTAGGGCTGCATGTAGTCCCAGCGCAGACCCATATCGACCGTGAATTTGCTGTTGACCTTCCAGGTGTCTTCAAAATACGGCGCCAGGGTTTTGTAGCGGCTATCGATCTGCTGTACAAGAGGTGACAAGCTGACCGTTGGGGAACCGCCAACCGCGCCCACCAGGAAGCTGGCGTAGGAGTAGCCGCCGCCAGCGGTAGCACTCTGGGAGGTAGCGAGGGTGTTGGAGTTGGCAGCGAAGCCAGCCGTGCTGATGGGGATGTAGGGCAAGGTGAGAAGGCCGGTAGGTCCCTTCGGGGTGGCATTCTTGGTTTGGAGGAACTCGTAGCTCGCACCGAAAGCCATGGAGTGACGGCCCTTGAGCCATTGAAGGTTGTCCACCAGAACAAATGTGGCCGGGGACGTAATCGTGGTGGCAGCGGCGGCGCCTTGCTTCCAGTTGGTCATCGCCGGGCTGATGCCGGTGGTCGCTCCGAACGTGACGGTGGGGAAGTCGGTAGTGGCTTGTCCTGCCGGTGACGGCAGATTCGTGATGCCCAATGTGTCTGCCTGGTACTGTTTAATGCCGTCGGTGGCGTCATGGATATCCATGAAGAAGCGGGTATAGCCATACTTGAACTGGTTCACGATGTGGGGGCTGAAGGTATAGGCGTCCTCGACGTTGAACTGTTTCGGATACACGCTGGCCAGGTCGCCGCCAACGTAGGGTAGTGGGAAGAAGGGAGCGCCGTAGTTGTTCAGGAAATGGTTGACGCCAATAGCGCCGATCGTGGATATGCGGTGCTTCGCGCTCAAATCGTAGTCGACTCGATAGTCGGTGAGATGGTTGTCGTTGCCGGCTACGCGAGTGCCGATGTAATTGTTCGTAATCGTCGTCGGGTCCGACGGCGAGGGCATGAACGACTGCATGGCCTGAGAGATAGGCGAGATGTCGCCGGTCGGAATGACGTTGTTCGTAAGGACCCCTCCCTTGATGGCCTGGAACGGCTGCCTGGTGCAGACAGTGACCACCACGCAGTTATTGACCCTCGGGTCGAAGATGATGGCCGGATTGTTGGCGCCTGTGCCGGTCAGTCCTCCCGAACCCACGCCTCCATTGAGTTCTGTGAAGTCGCCTGAACGCATCAGTGTGGTCGGCGCGGTGAGGAAGGCCGGAGAGCCCGACCCCGGCCCGTTGCCGTGATACAGATCGTAGGCTACGAAGAAGAAGAGCTTGTTATGGGTGAAGGGCACCTTGCCGCCGACGGAGGCGGAGAACTCGTTCTGATGCTCGAACGGCTTGCCCTGGCAAAGCGACCGGTTGGCGGACGCGATGCATTGTGCGACGGTCGAGCCGAGTTTGGGCACCCACTTGTTGACGAAGCTCCACGAATCGAAGATGGTGTTGCGAACGTAATCCGAGACCTGGCCGTGAAGTGCGAGACTGCCGGATTTCATCGTAAAGTTGAGGGCGCCGGCGCCCGCGTACTCCACGGGCGGAATGCTGGTGATGACCTGAAACTGATCGATCGCGTCTACGCTGACATTGAGGCCGACCAGGCGCGTGTCGGCTTGCTGGTTGATGGTCTCGGCCGGAACACCGTCCAGGTAGATTTGTTGGAGGTTGTTGCCGAGGCCGCCGACGATGGCCGCGCGCAATGAACTGGTGCTGGCCTGCGTGCCGGTCGTCAGTGAGGCGAACGCAGTGGGGTCGCGCTGGGCGAACGTCACGGTGCTCATCAGAAGAGGAAGATTGCTGTAGGTCGTGTTCTCAATCACAGTCCCCAAAACTGCATTGTCCGTATCCAGCACGGGAGGCGCGTCGCTGACGGTGATCGTGTCCGTCGCTTCGCCGATGGTCAGGACCGCGTCGAGGTTCGCGGTCCCCAATGCATTGACGACGAGGTTGTCCTGCTTCAGCGTCTTGAAGCCTTTGGCCTCAACCTGGACCGTATACGTTCCTGGAAGCAACGGCGCGATCGTATACACGCCGGCGGAGGTGGTCGTCCGCACGATCGTCACATTGGTCGCCACATCGGTGGCCGTGACGGTCGCGCCCGGCACAACGGCCCCGGAACTGTCTTTGACCGTGCCCGCGATGGTGCCCTCGCCGGCAGTTTGCGCCGGCATGATGGAACCGATGAGACAAAGCATGAGCAGGACGAAGCCTGTCGCGACACATCGGATCGCTCGGATAGAAAAATTGCAGCCGTTCATAAAGCCTCCGCAGCCGTTTTCCATTTCCCAATTTCACGCAAGGAATATCGGCAATGTTTTATATGCGGAGGATTATGGAGACTCGATTCGCGTGTGTCAATAGGAAAATAATTCGCCGGTCGGAAAGGAGGAATAGAGGAAGAATTATTCCTGTAATGGATTTGGGGCCGGAATCCTCGTCGCGGAGTGCCTGGCCCCGCTCCGATCGCCAGCGCCTATTTGTCGTCTGGAGTCGGCGTGGGATCGGGGCCAAACCGCTTGCCGAGTTCCGGAGTCGAAAGGACCTCTTCGGGTTCCGGATTCATGGCCTTCTCGACTTCCACTCCGAACACGTAACTTCCGCCGAACATAGTGCTGGTGAAAAATATCATCCTCTTGTCGGGCGAGATGCGGACGTTGGGTTCGAGGCGATAGTCGTGGTGGGACATATTGACCAGATGCTCGGCGTGGAAGACTCCGGGGCGAATGAAGTCCGGCGCATCGAGGCCGTCCTCGTCGCGGCGCATCTCGGGATGGAACAGCTCGATCCATGTGCCGTTCTTGGAGTGCGCCACCTGGCCGGAGTCGCCCCCGTCGCCGGCGAACAAGCTCAGGTCGCGGGTGAGGTTGAAGTGGATCGACCACTCGTCGCGCTGCATGTGATAGGCCACGCGGCGATGGGTCTTGAGGTTGATGCTCGCGAGCCAGAAGTCCTCGCCTTTGGGCGTCTGCCAGTCGTACCAGATGGTCTCGCCGTCCAGTCCCCAGAACTCATGGCCTGCAATTTCCATCAGCATCGTTCGCTTGTGCATCAACTGGTTGTGCGAGCCGTCCGTGCGTATGGTCCAGATGCGATCGACCTTGTGCCAGGGGCCTTCGTGGCAATACATCAGCAGCGTTGGATCGGCGGGCGAAAAAAGCAGGTGGCCGATCCAGTCGGTGGAATGCAGCAGGATGTTCATTTTGCCCGTGGTGAGGTCGATCGTGAACAGCACCACCGGGATGTGCGCGGCGAGCCGCCTTTCCATCATCTGCGATTTGTCCGCTGCCTGAACCAGCGGCGTGGGGATGGGCCGGCCCGTGGCGTCGGCCCCGGTATGCGTGTTGTTGCGGCTGGGGTCGCGCGAGGCGGCCTCATCGCTCTCGGCAAACGAGCCCGCGCCGAGTGTCTCGTCGGCGTTGACGGTCGAGATGTTCGCCCGCCGAGGCAGGGCCGTGAGTTTCGTGATGGCGCCGCTGTCGAGGTCCGCTTTGTACATGACGCTGGCGTCGGCGACTGGATCGAAGCGCGTGTAGAAAACGCTGTCGGTCTTCGCGCCGACGACGATGGCATGGACGCCGCTGCGGAACGACGGCCTTTCGCCCGGCGCAGCCGCAGGGTTGGGGACCAGAAGCCGCGTCTTCCTCGTGGCCAGCTCCATCGTGTGAATACCGTCGGGCGCGGTGTACACCATGAAGCGGCCGTCGGGCGAGAAAGCATTGTTGTTGAAGTAGAAGCCCGAGGAGTGCGGCTCGTCCGAAAGCCGGAAGATGCGATGTCCGGTGTCCTTGTCGACCCATGTGCGAGGCGGCGCTGGCTGCGCCTGAAGCAGCGTTGCAGCGATCGCTGCGAGGCAGCCGGCGAAAGCGATCTTACCCGTGCGTGAGGACATATGCGGTCTTCCTTTGGGCTGAGTGACGAGGGACGGCGCTCAACCGCCTTGCGTGATTCGTTGGGCTTCAATCGAGATGAAAGATCTCCTGGAGTGGCTGCATCTCGTCATCGGCATTCGCTGTGAGGCTCTCGAAGAATGGGCTCATCTCCGCCTGCCACCGGGTATTGACTTCGAGCGATTTCATGGTTGCCTTCGCTGCTCCAAAGTCTTCGCAGGTCAGGTAGCCGATCAGCAATCCATCCTGTCGCAAAAAAAGCGAGTAGTCGTGCCAACCTGCGGCTGTCAGGGCCCCCCTCATGGCCGGCCAGACCTGGGCGTGACGGCTGCGATACTCTTCGACCCGGTCTGCTCGGACCTTCAAAACGAAACAGATGCGTTGCACAATGCAGCTCCATGGCTTGCCGGAATCGCTTTCCCACGTCGCGACGGTGGCAATCGCCCGAACTATAGGTGCGGACCCATGTGTATGTCAATAGGAAAACTATTCCATAACTTGCTGCCGAATCCGTTTCTACGTGAAGAGTGCAACAATTTTCCACGGCAATGAATGGCTTCCCGTGAACGGCAAACGTTCAAAAGCCTATCTGCGATCGACGGAAAGTGCCGCGCTTAACCCGGCATGGACCGCACCGACAATCGCATGTCTTCGGTCTGGGGAAGGCATAAACAAACATTCCTATTGACAGCTGGCACGGATTACTCCAATATCATCCTGTTTCCAACAGCCACGCTTACAGAGTTTCACTCCCCGCCGTCAGGGTACATTGCCATTCGTTGGCTTCGATTTATTTTATTTTGATATTCGGCCACGCATCTAAAGTCCACTTCCATAGGAGCACGCCATGAGGATCAAGCCTCTCCGCGCCAGTTTGTGCGCCGCATCTATCGCTCTAGCCCTGACGTTCTTCGCCGGCACACAGGCAAAGGCCCAGCAGCCTGCTGTCAGTTACAACTCCACGTTCTCGATAGCGGAGCAGTCCCTCGACAGCAAGGGGCGCACGGTCATCGTTATGCAGGGAACTGGCGACCTGCCCGGGGTGCTGACCCTGGTGCTTTCTCTGGCGGCGGATGGCACGATCAGCGGTGGGGAGTGGGCCCTCAATGTCTCCTACACCGCTCCTCTGCATCCGGACGCGGCGCCCGACCCCAACTCGCCGGACCCGGACTCCGCACAGGGCGAGCAATTGATTCAGAAGGGTGTCCTGAGCGGCACCATAGGCAGCGGCTCGACCACGGCTGCGAACGGCGTGGTCAGCGCGATCAATTCTCTACAGCTGGTCCTCACTCATGGCACGCTGCAGTTCGCGGCGGTGACCCAGGGCAGCGGTTCCGTTGTCGGCGCGCATATCGACGACCGGGCGAACTCCAACGCACACACTTCTTTGACTTTCTAAGGACCAAACCATGAAAAGCATACTTGCGTTTCGTCGCGCCTCTACGGCTGCCGGTCTTTTACTGGCCTTCCTGCTCGCAGCACCTAGCGCATTTGCCACGCACCTTCGCGGCGGCAACATCTCGTGGACGGTGACTGCGACAACGGCTATGACTTACACAGTGCAGTTCACGCTGACGGAATCGCAGCGCTGGTCTTACCCAAACACCGCAGGCAGTTGCACCGGATCGGGTACGGCCGGATCGACGGCTGCCTGCGCACCTGTAGGCACGATGGTGTCCATGTCAAATTACAACGGCGGCGCGTTCACCTTCGGAGACAACACCGCTTCTGCCTCTCCGGCGGGAACGATTACCTCGATCAACCAGGCGCAGGACTACGCTAACGTTACCTTCACGTTCAGCCACGTCTATACCATCGCTTCAGGACAGCACACTGCCTACTTCCTTGCCTCCAACCGCATCAGTACGCTGAAAGTCGGGCACGACGTGCCGGAGTATATATCCACTCTCGTCCAGAATTACCCCAATGGCACACCGGTAGCCTCGATGCCGGCTATCCTCTCTGTGCCACTGGAAGTCTCAGGCATAACCCAATTCAATTTAGCCTCTGCGGTCACAGATATCGACCCCAATGCCACCCTCACCTATCGTTTGTCCACCATTGCGGAGGTGTATGGGCCGGGCACCACATCCGTGCCGTGTCCCAATACGAATGTCAACTACACGCAAGGCGACCCCCCGGGATTCACAATTAGCCCGGCTGGACTTGTGACGTGGAATACGACCGCAATTGCAACCGCCGTATCCGGCGGCAACTGCGGTTTCGGCGCGCCCAAAGCCGGCGATCTGTGGGCGGCGCAGGTGATGGTAGAGGCAATCAATAAGACCACAACCGCTGTGATATCCCAGGTGCCGGTCGACATTCTCATGCAGTTTATAAGCCCCGTCGGCGCATTGCCGACGATTACGCTCAATCCTTCAACGACGCAGACTGCCAATATCGGTTCGCCGATCGCCTTTACAGCAACAGGCAACAGCACCAATGCCGGAACCAAGATAACGCTCAATGCGAGCGGCGTGCCGCCGGGCGCGGTAACAACCGGACTCAACGCAACGGTCACACCGCCTACCACCAGCAATTTCAACTGGACACCCGGAGGTACGCAAGCCGGAACGTATGTGGTGACCTACACGGTAACGGACAGCAACCTGCAGCAGGCGCAGGCGTCGGAGACACTTGTTGTCGCGACCTTGCCGACGATTAGTTGTTCCGCCGGCGGCAACGTCCTCTATGGAGCCACCGGCGCCGCAACCGCCACTGTCTTCGATCCAAGCAATGAGGTTCTGAATGTCGTCTGGACCGTGGATGGCAATACCGTTCAGACCGACAACAACATCACCGCTTTTCCAACGGCTGCAACGGATTCGCTCAACCAGGTTGGGGCGGCTGGAGTTCATGCGGTAACCGCGACTGCCACAGATCCGCACGGCGTCGCTGTGTCATGCTCCACGTCGGTGACGGTCTACCAGCCGACATCGTTGACGCTTTCGCCGGCAAGCGGCACCGCTGGCGGCCCGGTGACGTTGAACGCGGTCTTAGCGACCTCTCCCGGCGGAACTCCGGTGGCGGGGCAGACAGTGACCTTCGACTTCGGTGGGGTCGTGCCGACTCAAACGGCGACTACCTCTGCCAGTGGCGTGGCCACGGTGTCGGCGGTGTTTCCAACGGCCGGCACGTTCCCGGCTACGGCAACGTTCACGAATGCCAGCGGCTTCTTTACGGACGCCGCCGGAGACATTCCCCCTGTTGCGGACACGGCCACCGCGAGTGTGACGGTGGCACAAGCCACGACGAGCCTGTCGAGCTTGAGCGCGCCTGCGTTCGATCAGGTCGGCAACTCGCTGACGGTGAGCACGACGCTGAGCCAGACCAGCGCGCCCGCTGGCCCGCTGGCCGGCTATCCCATCGTCTTTACCCTCACGGCGCCAGATGCAACGGTGACGACGCAGACCGGGACGACAAGTGCAAGTGGATTGGCGACGGTGAGCTTCACGCCCGTAACGAGCGGTGTGTACAACATCTCCGCCCTGTTCGCCGGCACAGCCGCGCTGCAACCTTCGACATCCTCGCCCGCGTTGGTGTCGGTCTACCAGCGGACATCGCTGACGCTGTCGCCGGGGAGCGGCACCGCCGGCAGCCCTGTGACGCTGAATGCGACCCTGATGACCGTTCCCGGCGGAGTTCCGGTGGCCGGTCAGACGGTGACCTTCGACTTCGGTGGGGTCGTGCCCACCCAAACGGCGACGACCTCTGCCAGTGGCGTCGCCACGGTGACGGTGTCGTTCCCAGCGGCCGGCACGTTCCCGGTTACGGCAAGCTTCTTCAATCCCACCGGCTTCTTCACGGATGCCGCAGGAGACGTTCCCCCTGCCGCGGACACGTCCAGCGCATCTGTGATCGTCGCGCTCGCCACGACGAGCCTGTCGAGCTTGAACGCGCCTGCGTTTGATCAGGTCGGCAACTCGCTGACAGTGAGCACGACGCTGAGCCGGGTCAGTGCGCCCGCCGGTGCGGTTGCCGGTGTTCCCGTCCTCTTCACCTTCACAGCGCCAGACGCAACGGTGACGACACAGATCGGGACGACAACTGCAAGTGGGCTGGCGACAGCGAACTTCACGCCCCAAAATCGCGGCGTGTACACCATCTCCGCGCAGTTCGCCGGCACATCCGCCCTGCAGCCTTCGACAACCTCGCCCGCGCCCGTCACGGTCTACCAGCGGACATCGCTCGCGCTGGCGCCGGTAAGCGGCACCGCCGGCAGCCAGGTGACGCTGAACGCCACGCTGGTGACCGTTCCCGGCGGAACTCCGATAGGGAATCAGACGGTGACCTTCGACTTCGGTTCCGCTCCCGGCGCGCCCAGCGCGACAACGGCGATGACCTCTTCCACCGGTGTGGCCACGGTGTCGGTGGTGTTCACGGCTGCCGGCACGTTCCCGGCTACGGCAACCTTCTCTAACCCCAGCGGATTCTTTACGGATGCCGCCGGAGACGTCCCCCCTGTTGCGGACACAGCCACCGCGAGTGTGACGGTGACGGCCGCCACGACGAGCCTGTCGAGCTTGAACGCTCCCGCGTCCGATCAGGTCGGCAACACGCTGACGGTGAGCACGACGCTGAGCCGGGTCAGTGCGCCCGCCGGCCCGCTTGCGGGCATGCCGATCATCTTCACACTCACAGCGCCAGACGCAACGGTGACGACGCAGACCGGGACGACAAATGCAAGTGGTTTGGCGACGGTGAGCTTCACGCCCGCGAATCGCGGCGTGTACACCGTCACCGCCCAGTTCGCCGGCACAGCCGGCCTGCTGCCTTCGACAACCTCGCCCGCGCCGGTCACGGTCTACCAGCGGACATCGCTCGCGCTGTCGAATGCGAGCGGTACCTTCGGCAGTCCGGTGACGCTCAACGCGCAGCTGATGGCCATACCCGGGGCAGCTCCGGTCAGCAATCAGACGGTGACCTTCGACTTCGGCGGCGTCGTGCCCACGCAAACGGCGATGACCTCCGTCGACGGCATAGCCACGGTGACGGTGTCGTTCGCAGCAGCCGGCACATTCCCGGTTACCGCGACCTTCTCTAACCCCGGTGGCTTCTTTACGGATGCCGCCGGAGACGTCCCCCCTGTTGCGACCACGACCACCGGGACGGTGACGGTCGCACAGTTGCCACTCACCGCAACGGCGGGCAGCTACAGCGGCGTCTATGACGGCAACACTCATGCTCTTTCAGCCTGCGTCATCAGTTCCAACCCCGATGGCCTTACCTGCGCCAACAGCCCGTCCGGACCTGTCGGCCCTGGTGTGGGTGCGGGCACCGTAGCGCCGGCGATTGGCGGACCGACCGCAAACTACATCGTCACGTTGAACAATGGCGCCTACAGCATCACCCAGGCTCCAAGCGTGGTTACGGTAAGTTGCCCCGCAACGGTGCCTTACGCGGGCGCGGCGCAGACGCCTTGCACGGCGACTGTTACCGCGGCCGGCAGTCTGAGCCAGTCCGTCCCCGTCAGCTATACAGGAAATGTCAACGTCGGCACCGCGCAAGCTTCCGCGACATTCGCTGGAGACGCCAACCACACCGGAAGCAGCAACACCGCGACGTTCAACATCACGCCCGCATGGCTGACGGCGACCGCAGGCAGCTATAGCGGCACATATGACGGCAACACTCATGCGCTTTCCGCATGCGTGGTCAGCGCGAACCCCGACGGTCTCACCTGCACCAACAATCCCGCCGGACCTGCCGGCCCCGACGTTACCGCGTTTTCAGTCACGCCGGTGCTCAGCGGTTCATCGGCCAACTATAACTACCATCCGATGGACGGCTCGGTGTCCATCACGCCGTTGTCTGCGACCGTAACCGCCGGCAGCTATAGCGGAAACTACGACGGCAGCGCGCACGCTCCCTCCGCCTGCGCCAGCAGCTATGCGGGAGTTACCTGCGCGAACAGCATAACCTCCGTCGGTCCGGTCGCAGGTTCTGGAACCGTCGCACCGGTGGTTTCTATCGTCACCGGCGCCTCGGCGGACTACGCGATCACGCCGACAAGCGGTTCCTGGTCGATTACTTCGGCGACCTCCACGACGACAGTCACTTGCCCGGCGAGCGCGACCTACAACGGCACCCCCCAGACGCCCTGCACCGCAACGGTGACGGGTGCCGGAGGTCTTAGCCAGTCCGTCTCCGTCAGCTACACGGCAAATGTCAACGTCGGCGCTGTGCAAGCCTCCGCATCGTTCGCTGGAGATGCCAACCACACTGGAAGCAGCAACACCGCAGGTTTCAACATCACGCCTGCTGTGCTTACGGCGACCGCGGGCAGCTACAGCGGTGTATACGACGGCAACGCGCACGCAGTCTCCACCTGCGTGGTTAGCTCGAACTCCGACGGTGTCAGTTGCACCAACAACCCGGCATCGGTCGGGCCGGCAACAGGCTCTGGATCTGTCGTCCCGGTAGCGTCGTTCTACGGCAATACGGCCGCCAACTATACCATCACACCGCAGAACGGCTCGTGGTCTATCACCGCGGCTCCGTCTACGACAACCATCGCTTGCCCTGCGAGCGTTACCTACAACGGCTCTGCGCAGACACCATGCACGGCGACGGTGACTGGCGCCGGTGGCTTGAGCCAGAGCCTCTCCGCGAGCTACACCTCGAACACCAGTGCCGGCACGGCAACGGCGGCGGCGACATTCGCCGGCGACACGAACCATGCGGGAAGCACGAACAGCACAATGTTCGCCATCTCGCAAGCGCCGCTCAGCATCGCATGGAACCCTGCGTTGGCTCCGATCGCCTACGGTACGGCGCTGACTGCAGGCGCAGCGCCGCTGAATGCAACCGTGACCGGCAGTGTCCCGGGTACATTCACCTATAACGCTATACCGGTTGGCAGTGGCACGGCGGCTACGATCGGGAGTGCAACCGTGCTTTCGGCCGGCACCTACAATCTGACAGTGACGTTCGTTCCCACCGACAGCACCGACTACAAGACGCCGGCTGCGGTGACGGTAGGGACGCTCGTTGTGACGCAGGTCTCGGCCGGCTCGCTCTCTCTTGCGAACATCTCGACCAGTTATGGTGTGGGCCTGACCTCGGCACAACTTGCGGCGAAACTGGCCGGCGCCGATGCCGGCGGACAAGGCACAACAACCTACTCCATCAGTGGCACCACTGCGGGAGGCCAAGCACTGAATGGGCCTGTGACCGTGGGTGCCCTCGTACCCGCGGGCAGCTACACTCTCGCTGCAACGTTCACTCCGGGAGGCGCGGGCTGCACGACCTGCTCGGACTTTACTGCGGTGTCTACGACGGCGAAGCTGACTGTGGCGGCCGTTCCGCTGACCATCACCGCAAGCAGCCTGAGCACGGTCTACGGCAGTGCTGTTCCAGTGATAGCGCCAGCCTTCGCGACCTTTGTCGGTGGCGATACCGCTGCGAGCCTGACCGCGCAGCCTGTCTGCACAACGACTGCAACCAGTGCAAGTAACGTCGGCAAGTATGCCACCAGCTGCTCGGGCGCTGTGGATGCCAACTACATCATCAGCTACGCCGGCGGGACGCTGACGGTCACCCCGGCTGTGCTGACGGTAGCGGCAACACCATTGTCGCTGACCTACGGCGGCTATACAGGGCCGTCGCAACTTACGTACACCATTACCGGCTTTCAGCTGGGCCAGACGGCGGCAACCGACCTGTTTGGGTTCCCGATCGAGACGACCAATGCTCCGTCTAACGATACGGTCGGCAATTACACGATCACCGTTTCAGGCGGCTTGTTGTTCCTGCGCTCCCCGTACCGCTCCGACTATACGATCGTGTATCAGTCCGCTCCGCTGACCATCACGCCGGCGGTGCTGACGGTAAGGGCAACGAGCGTCTCGTATGTTTACGGTGCGACTGATTCGGACCGATGCGGCCACGTCCAGAACCATCTGACCTACGCCATCACGGGATTCGCCTATGGTCAGAACCAGTTTACGGATTTCTACGGCGCCCCCTCGGAGACGACGACCGCAACGCCAACCAGCAATGTGGGAACGTACCCGATCACGATCACGAAGGGAACGTTGACTCTCAACTCGCAACTAGCGAGCGACTACACCGTGGTCTTTGTCAATGGGACAGTGACGGTGACGCCGGCGACACTGACGGTGTTGGCGAACTCCTATAGCCGTCCCATCAACACGGCGAATCCGGCGTTCGGCTACAGGCTCTTCGGTTTCGTGAACGGAGATACGCAGGTCACCGCTTTGACCGGGGCGCCTTCGTGTTGCTCGACAACGGCGACTCCCGCAAGCGCGGCGGGTGACTACGCCATCGTCATCGGGCCGGGGACGCTCGCGGCAGCGAATGGCAACTACACCATTGTCTACGCCAATGGCCTGCTGGTGGTCTTCAACCCCAACAACCGCGGCGACCCCCACAACAACGGTCGTGGCGGCTACTGCGATAACCTCAATTGGGACCGGAACAACTGGCCCGACCGTGCCAGTTTTAGCTTCTATTGGGGATCGGGCCAGGGGCCCACTATCAAGCCGTGGGGCAGCTACTAACGCTGCGACGACCGTGCTTTTGGATGCCGGCAACCGCGTCGATCTGAAATATTGGCATGCCAGGAGGCCCGTAGAAGACGCCGTGCGATTTCCTGACAGGTTCGGATACCCTAAACTGCCTTGAAAATTGTCCTGACTGAAATCGAGTGAGTAGGCCAGCATAGCTTGCCTCGGACTGCTGACCAACCCCATCGATTTGGTGGGGTTTGTTTGTTGCTGGGGACCATGAGAAGCGACTGAAGTATTGTGTGGGAATGTGAGTTGTTACAGTGCCTGACGGCAGACCCGGCAGGCGGTGTAGAGAGTCGCAAAGGGTGCATTTTCGGGCGTTCTGCCGAGCAGCAAGGCGATCTTCTTGATGGAAGCCAGCAGGCACTGCCGCTGCGCTTTGACCAAACCGCGCATCCTGGCATAGCGATGTCCGTGGGGCTGTTTGGCGCTGGCGAAGCTCCGTTCCACCGGCTCTTTTCTTCCTTTGTAGATGCGTTTGCCGATCGGCTCCGGCCGGTGTTCATCGGCGTAATTTCTCGCAGATAACCGCAAGGCTTTTGTGGACATTCGTCCAGCATCGCGCGGAGCGTATCAAGCATAGACGGAGATCTCCGAGAGATATCGCCACACTTCGATGGGGCGAGCGCATTGGACCCTGGCAGACATCTCACAACCATGCACAAACGCGAGCCTCATTGGCATTGGCGCCGTTGAACGAAGACCCCGTTGCGAAGGCATCACATGAGTTGATCAAGTCGACAATCGCGGCAGCAGTTAGAGGACGGCCAAATAAATATTTCTTGCCTTGATCGCATCCCGCCTCCCTGAGTGCTTCGCCTGGTCTGGGGTCTCTACGCCTTCGGCGGTAACTGTGAGGCCCAGGATTCTGCCCAGCGCGACGACCGTGTCCACGATATCCGCGGCTTTCGGATCGACTTCCATCTGAGTGACGAAGGAACGATCGATTCTAACCTTGTCGAAGGGAAACTTCCAGTGATACGACAAGCTTGAATATCCTGTACCAAAATCATCCAGGGCGATAGAGATTCCGCTCGACCGAAGCCGAGCAAGCTGATCAAGTACGGTTTCGGTGTTTTGAAGCCGCAGACTCTCTGTCACTTCGAACTCCAGCCGGACTGGGTCGAGTCCGGAAGACTCGAGTGCCCTGTCGACGACCGCCACAATGTCTCCAGAACTAAATTGAAGTGGGGACAGATTGACCGCTATCTTCAGCGGTTTTGTCCAGGATGCAGCCTCACGGCAAGCCGTCTCCAGCACCCAGGCACCGATAGGAACGATAAGGCCCGCTTCTTCGGCAACCGGAATGAAGTTGGCCGGCGATTGTGGCTCCCAGCCTTCTGGCCAACGCAACAGCGCCTCGAAACCGACAAGTTCGGCTCCTTGCAGATCGACGAGAGGCTGGTAGGCCAGGTGAAATGCGCTGGTCTCCATCGCGCGGCGCAGGTCCGCTTCGAGACAACGGCGCTTGCGAAAAATTGTGTCCATTCCGGTTTCGAAGAACGACGCGTTGCCTCGGCTTTCCGCCTTGGCCCTGTAAAGAGCAATGTCCGCGCGGGTGAGCAACCCTTCCCAATCCTCGGCGTCCGTCGGCGAAATCGCAACGCCTATACTCGCTGCGCAGACGAACTGTAGTCCGTTAATTTCACGGGGCTCTGCGAGAAGCTTTAAGAGACGCGTTGCCATGCAGGTAGCTCCGTCGGGCTGGTTCATTCCGACCTGCAATATGACAAACTCATCTCCACCAAGCCGAGCCACCATACGTGCTTCGGCCTTGGCGGCATGCCATAGGCCGTACTCTTCCCTGGCTGCGTCCTCAATGGTGGTGTCCGCAGCGATCTCTTTCCGATGGAGTTAACATATCTCAGATATATATAGTGATCTGGAACGCATCCCTATGAAACGCGCCGCCCTTTACATGCGAGTCTCCACCCTCGACCAGCATCCTGAAACCCAGATGTATGACCTCCGGCAGATGGCCGAGCAGCGCGGCTATCGGATCGTCGAGGAATATACCGACACCATCAGCGGCACCAAAGCCCGCCGGCCGGGACTGGATGCCATGATGCGCGACGGCCGCCGCGGCCAGTTCGACGTGGTCCTGGTCTGGGCTTCGGACCGCATCGCGCGGTCGGTAAAACACTTCCTCGATGTGTTGGACGAGTTGAACCGGCTCAACATCGAGTGCGTCAGCTTCCGCGAACAGATCGATACCGGCGGTCCCCTTGGCCGGGCGGTTGTCATCATCATCGGTGCGATCGCGGAGGTGGAGCGCGGCCTGACGCATTCCAGCATGAACGCATGGCAACCCTACGGCGTACGGAATACTGATCGCAGTAAAGAGACGTACTCAGGCGACATGCTGGTCTGGGTGTATGGAAGCTTTGACCACAGGACGCCGACAAAGTTACGGTACTCTAGGAAGCTAACGCACCATTCCACCTTTTTGGCTGACGATCAAACAGACATCCTGCGCGGCTTGTTTCCGAAAAGGACGACTTCCATCAGACTCAACCCGCGATAGGTATCGTTCACCTTCATTGAGATTCATCCACCAAGAGAGCTTATAGGGCGCACCTTGTTCGGTTTCTTCGGTGGTGTTTGCGGAGTAGGTGACCTTGCCCTCAGAACGCGTCTCTCATAAGCGTACCGGTTTTGGACTTTCGTCGTGTTGCGGTTGAACCTTCGCGGTCAGGCTGCGAGGGGCGATTGCTTGCTGCTC
>Ga0207933_1000574_pt1 | contig 34883 bp, 25 predicted proteins | sample NGESurdeep092012_4_FD_184488 | JGI IMG/M metagenome (GOLD analysis project Ga0207933, IMG submission 184488) | Arctic peat soil microbial communities from Barrow, Alaska - NGEE Surface sample F53-3 deep-092012 (SPAdes) | ecosystem: Environmental > Terrestrial > Soil > Wetlands > Peat ... | reverse complement strand
GCAGTTTTACGAAGACAAGTACCGCCAACAACAGGTATCACTGCTCAACAAGAAGGCCGCTCAACTCGGATTCTCCATCATGCCGGCGACCAATTCCGAGGTTCCGGCGTGAGTAGTTTCTGGAGAGCCCGGCCGCGGACGCCTGTCGGCCGGGTACAATCGAAGAAACGGAAGGGCCCGATCTCGAGACAATACCATGACAATCGACGAAAGAATCGAGCGGCTGGCCGAGCGCCACGAAGCGCTGACGGAGTCGGTCGAAATGCTGCGGGACCGCACGGGCGAAATAGCGAGGTCCGTGGAACAGCTGACTGCCTCCGTGATGAAACTGGCCGACGTAACCAATCAGGACGCGGCTGACATCCGCGCTCTGGCACGGATTGCGGAAAGTCACGACAGGCGAATCGCGAATATCGAAGGGGAACGCGCATAACCGGCCTCTCGGGCGCCCAGGCGTCCGCGGACGAGGTCCTTCCAGGCAGGGTACAATCGAGGGAAATCGACGGGCGCGTAGCTCAGGTGGATAGAGCATTAGCCTTCTAAGCTAAGGGTCGCTGGTTCGAGTCCAGCCGCGCCTACCAGGCTTTCAACCGATTTCGATGAAAGTTTCGCATTTCCCCCCAGAAATCTCTTGCGAAGGGCGACGGGACCTGGTATAGTTCAGACTTAAGGTACAGAGGTGAATGCTGCGATATCAACAATTCCTCTGTCGCCGACGGTTTTTTGCGTTCCGGTAGCAGGCAGTAGTAAAGATCAAATAAAACGCCGGCACCGATCAGGATGTACCGCCAGCTCAGCCACTTGAGGAAGAACTGGTAGTTCAAATCTCCGCCCGACACGGAGAAGTTCACTGGGCAGTACAAGAAGATATCGTTGTAGTTGAGGCTCAGGTTGCAGGAACTTCGACCGATTCACAAAACTTTCAAGGAGAAGCACACAAGAATGTTAGATTTTCGAAAAGTATTATTGGCGCTTTCGGTCGCGAGTCTCGGACTCGTCGGCACCGCCAGCGCTCAGACCCCAGTCTGCACTACCCTAGCCCCGCAGCCATTCGAAGGGTCCATCGCGCAGGAAGGCACGACTGAAGCGCTCCCCACCGCATTGATCAGCTGTAATGGTCAGTCCGTTACTGGCACACTCATCGTAACGCTCACGGCGAGCGCCCCGTTTACAAACCAGACCCTCCCCCATTCGACGAGCATTGACGCGACTGCAACGGACAATGGTGGCGATACTGGTACTGTAACCCAAGTCGGTGCTGCAACGATACAGATTAGTTTCGCATCGGTCACCGGTGTACTCAATTCAATCACCGTCCTGGACTTACGCGTGAATCCGAGCGGCAGCCCTCTTTTGTCGCAAGTCTCGCTGACGCTGGGATCGCCCTCCATCCCGGTTACCGCGCCGGCGGCAAACTTTGCTTATGTCCAAAAAACCCTTAGTTCGGTAACGATCAACGCGGCTCCCGTCGTCAACACGAGCGCCTGCTCGCTCTTGCCAGCGACCATCAGCCCCGTCGCGAATGTGGTTCTTACGAACGGGTTCCCAGGCTCGCTTAAAGTTCGTCCAGAAATCCAGAACGGCAGCGCCATCGCCGCCACGCAGGGTACCACCTTCGCCGTAACGTTCAGTAATCTCAATCCTGGCGTGAACTACTACGTCCAAACCCCGCTCACGGCTGGTTCGTTAACGCTGACCGCCTATACCTCCGCTGCCGCCACAACGGTCGCAACGCCTGGCGTAAATGGTCTTCTTCTCGCGGCAGTCAACGGCTCCGCCACCGTCTATTATCAAGTTACGGCGGACTCGCAAACAGGCACCGAAACGGCCACAATCGCTCTCACTGAGGTTGTCCCCAGCGTTGCCGGCGTCACTTCCTATAGCAGCGCCCCGGTCGCCGTCAGTATCGTTCTGGCCAGCGCCGGCACCGGCTATCCAGGATACTCATCCTCGCAGACTGCATACACTGCTACCCAGACGGCGTCCAATACCGGTAACGGTTTGCTGACGCCTTGCTCTACGACTCTTTTGTTCCCCTATGTAGTTAATACGGCTGGCTATGACACTGGTATCGCGATCGCCAATGCTTCTACGGGTATCACCGGCGTTCCGAGTGTCACTCCTACGTCCGGTGCCTGCGCCGTTACCTTCTACAGTGGTTCGGGTACGCCGGTCGTTTACAACACAGGTGTCATCGCGAGCGGTACTGACGGTACTCCGTTCACCGTCTCGGCTGCGGCTCCGGGTATCGCTGGATATGCGGTCGCCGTCTGCAACTTCCAGGGCGCTCACGGTTATGCTTTCATCACCGACGGATTTGGCGGCGGTGGCGCGGGATTGTCTGCTGACTATCTCGCGGTGGTTGTTGCAAACCAGTACCTTGGCGCTACAGGAACCGTCGCATTCTAACGACATCCCCAACCAATCAACCGGGAGGGAGCGCTTCGGCGCTCCCTCTTTCTTGCATTCTATGATCGATCCCGTTCCACGACCATGCGGCCTCTTCTTCTTTGCGGATTCCTCTTTGCTCTTTCTGTCGCGCGCTCCATTTCAGCGGCTGATCCTTCAGCCGATGTCGATGCGGCTCTCAGATCCCGTATTCACGACTTTTATCAACTGCAGGTGAATCGGAAATTCCGCCAGGCGGAACAACTCGTTGCAACCGACACGAAAGATTTCTACTACGACTCCCGAAAGCCCGATATTCGGGCCTTTAAGGTCGCCAAAATAGAATATGCTCCCGACTTTCAAAGCGCGAAGGTCACATTGTCATCCAGAATGCAAATCATGATTCCCGGAGCTGCGCCAAAAGTGCTGGATGTCCCCTTTACGAGTTACTGGAAGATCGATGACGGTCAATGGTGCTGGTACGTGGACCAGTCGAAACTGCTCAACACGCCTTTCGGCCGGGTTAACGCAAAGACCGATGGAGCCAAAGAAGACGTGTCGAAACTGGCGCAGCGAATCTCCGCCGCTGCTCTGATGGATGGTGTCCGCGCGGATGTGAAGAGTGTCCACCTCGACCCGGACAACCCCCAACCGCAGACCGTTACCTTGAAGAATACGCTGCCCGGTCCCGTCACCGTTCAAGTCCTGACGGCTTCTCCGGCCCTCAAAATTGCGGTCGCCAAGCCGGATCTCGGCGCGGAGGAATCGACACAGCTTACGATTACTCCTGTTGTGGGAAGCCCGGACCGCCGCCCCTCTCAGGTGCTTCTGAAGATCGGGCCGCTCGGCCAGATCATTCAGATTGGTCTCGATTACCGCCCAGCCAAATAGCTCGCTTACCAGTCGGAATAGCGGGTGCCGTCGAGCCCGATCTTATCCGATCCGCTGCGAATGTCGAAGATCCCGGGCTCGGACGAATCCACCGCCTGCCCCGATTCCTCCATAATCACCTTCCAGGTATCGTTGCGCTGAGTAATCGGGTCCCTCGGCACGTCGTGCAGATATCCGGCAGTCACCAGATCCTGCAAATCCTGGGGCGCCTTCTGCTTGTCGAACGTATATTCGTCGATCGAGTTTCGCATGGCAAAGAGATTGTTATGCAGAACGCTCTCTTTGGCACGGATGATCGCCTTCTGGTAAAACGGCACCGCCACCGCGATCAGGATGACGATAATCGCCATCACGATCATCATTTCGATGAGCGTGAATCCGCCTCTGACCGTAGTTTTTATCTGGCCGCTACCAGTCGGAGTAAGCCGTGCCATCCGCCGCTTTGTCATCGCTCTTCGTGTATATGTCAAATACATTCTGGCCGCCCCAGCCGGTGCTTTTCGGATCGTCCTGCATACTGCGCAGACCCCATTCCCGCTTCCCCGTCATGGGATCGATCGGGATGCGGCGCAGGAACTTGAGCTTCGTATCCGCCGCCTTCCCCGAACCCTTCACGCCATCCACCAGCGCATCGAGGGTCTCCGGGTAGCCGTAGGTGTCCTGTTTCTGGATACCCAGCTTTCCGCTGTCCGCAAGGTCTTTATACTTATCGATTGCCTGCCGGATTTCAGCCTCCGCTTCACGCAGCTGCCTCTCCTTCAGACGCCGGACGTTTGTGCGCGCCACGGGCACGGCCATGCTGGTGAGCACCATCAGGATGGTAAACGCCACGATCAACTCGATCAATGTCATCCCGCGGCGCGACGTCGTGCGAATCATGCCTTACTTCACATTCACCACGAGCGGAGGCGGCGTGGTAGCGCCAATCGGCCCGCCGGCGGCATTCCTCAGCGCGAGCGACGAAATAGAGACGGTTGTATTGCCCCGGCCCACCGCCTGAAACACGATTATGAACAGGCCTCCCCCGCCGGAAACGCCGCCCCCTCCCGGGCCGCGGCTTACGCTCACGTCCGCCTGCCCGCTGTCGTTCAGAATGTTCTTCGAAGGCTCCGCCCGCGCGGTCTGGGCAATACCGCGCTGCGGCAAATCCCCCGCGACCATATTATTGATTCGCAGGATCCGCGGATCGTATCTTAATTGCGCCGCAACGGAAGCCATGTCCGTAATATTGTCCCCGTATAAGGTCACGGTGACGGACGAATTGAGCTGCGTTTCCACCGTTCGCGGCTGGAAACCGATACGCGCGGGCCCTGAAGTTGCAGCGACCCCCGGCAGCACGAACGGCGGCGCGGTTGCCGGTGGCCCCGCGCGCGGCGCAGGCGGTGGAACCGTGGCAGGGAGCGCTGTCGGCGCCACGGCTGGAGGTGGTGCGAAAGCGGGCAGGGTCGCTGCCGCGGCCGGTTTTTGGTCCGGAGCGATGCGCGGCGCACGCTCCACCTTGATCTGCTGGGCCGTGCCCGCGGCCACGCCCCGCAGGTCCGACTCGGTGATATCCGGTCCGCGCACAATATGCGGAATCAGGGCAATCACCAGTTCGTTTTTATCGTTCTCGACATTCTCGCCGCTGAAAAAACGGCCAAGAATCGGGATGTTGGAAAGGCCGGGAATACCGGTCTTCGACTTCGTGTCGGTCTTCTGAATGATGCCGCCGATCAGGTTCACTTCGCCTGCGCGCAATCGCACATCGGCCGTCTCTTTGTTCTGGCCGATCTCCGGTTCCGAAATCCCCCCGAGATTCTGGTAATTGTCCACTTGCGAGATATCCAGATCGATGTGCATCGAGACTTCGTTGTTCTCGTGCACCTTGGGCAGCACTTCCAGATTGACGCCCACATCCAGATACGTGAACTGCGTGTTGACCAGAGGACTGACGCCCACGCCGGCCACGCCCGGCTGAAAACTGCCGCTCGCCGTGGGAACCTTCTCCCCGATCTTGAGCGTCGCTTTCTGATTGTCAACCGCGCGAATCTGCGGCGCCTGCAGCACGCGCGTTCCCGAGTCGTTCAGCACCGCTTCCAGCGCGGCGCCCGGCAGGTTGGTAATCGAGAAATCGGAGCTCGATATGTGGCTCAGGGCATTGAGCGGCACATTGGTGCTGGTCGGCGCGCCCGAAGTGCCGGATGTAGTGGTGATCGGCGTCGTTGTGGTCGCCGTCGTGCCCGTCGTTGTGGTCGTGCCGGCTGTAGTGCTCGACGCGGAACTCTGGATGCCCGGAGTCGTGATCCCCGGCCGCGGCGCAAAAATAGCGCTTGTAGTGATCCCCGTCGATGCAAACGCGGCGGTGATATTGCGCATATGCGTGCTGTTCACTTCCATTACCATCACGTCGATAATCACTTCCGGCCGGGCCTTGTCGAGGTCGGAAATCAGTTTTTCCACCAGTGCCATGGTGTCCGCCTCGGCCCGCACGATCAACGCATTCTGCGAAGTAAAATTAAACACTTTCTGCACGTCGACCACGGTTCGCAGGACTGTCAGCATCTCCTGTAGTTCCTGCGGCTGCGTGACATTCGACAGATAAAAAACCTTCACCACCTGTTCGGCATATTCGCGGCGCTTGTTGGGATTATCCACCGTGACGAAAATCGTATTCGCCGAAAGCGGCTTCCAGAACGACTTCGTCACGAGCGAAAGCTCATCGAGCGCCTGTTCGAGCGTGGTGCGTGAGAGATCGATCGACTGCGCGCGAATCGTTTGCGCCGTGTTGTAGTCCGGATCGAAAAGAACGTTGATGCCGGCGACCTTCGCCACCGTCTCAAAAAGCACCCGCGGCGGCTGGTTCATCATCTTGAGATCGATCAGTTCGGGGTTCAACGGCCGGAGTTCCGGTATGGGAAGTAGCGAATCCGTCCGCTCCTGCGATTGTTTGCGGGCCAGTTCCGATGGCGTAAGTGCCTTGTCGTCTTCTTCAGTTGCTTTGGCGGCTTCCCCGGGATTGCCGGCCGAATTCGCGTTCCGCCGGATCATCGCCCGCGTGCGCTGGATCTCCTGGTTTGCGATATCGGACGAAGGATCGACTGCGTAGGCTTTCTCGAACTCGGCCAGCGCCTCGGAAAGTTTGCCCGCGTTGCGCAGCTTCTGGCCGTTTTTCACGTGCATATCGCCCGCTTCGAATCGCACGCGGCGCACCTCAAGCTGATAACCTACGTCCGCAGGGTCCAGTTCCAGAGCCTGCTCGGCAAGTTCGAGCGCATGGTCAAGATTTCCTTTGGCCTCCTCGCTGTGTGCCTCGTTCCAGATTTTGTCGCCTTTTTTGGTGCTCGCCAGCAGCGAAACCGGAGGGATGAAGAGCAGCCACGCGAGAAGCAGAGCCGTTAGCTGGTGCGCTGTTAGGCGCGCTGTTAAACGACAGAAACGGTTCATCTTGTGCATGACCGGTCAATGCGGCCCGCGAAGAAACAACCGTGCGGGCCCCAGGCGGGGTGAACTATCATCTAACTGTCTGACGCGAAACGGAACAGCGGCGTTGATAGGAAGTTCCCCGATACTGAAAGGAGAGCGATGGCGGCACAAACGGAATCATCGAAGACCTTGAGCGATAACCGCCAGGCAGGCCATAATTTCTTCCTCTTCGACCGCTACGAAGCCGGTATGGCTCTGACCGGGACGGAAGTGAAAGCGGCGAAATCCGGCAAAGTGCAATTGCGCGACGCCTACGCCATGATCGACAACAATGAGGCGTGGCTGCACAATGCCCACATCAGCGAGTACAGCCACGGCAATCGCGAAAACCACGCGCCCGTGCGCATCCGCAAGCTCCTGTTGCACCGCCGCGAGATTGACAAACTGCTGAGCGCAACCAGGGAAAAAGGCCTGTCCCTTATCCCCACCCGGATGTATTTAAAAAATGGCAGGATAAAATGCGAGATAGCCCTCGCGAAGGGTAAGAAATTTCACGATAAGCGGGAAGCCGAGCGCGCGAAGAGCGACGAAGCCGAAGCGCGGGACGCCATCCGCGCCAGCAAAGCACGCTCATTCTAATGTTGTGTCTGCAAAATATGTGGGGCGGGCTTCAGCCTGCAGCCGCCTTCAGGCGGCTTTCCGGGGAAATGCACTAACCGGTGGGATTTAATTGGAAAGGGAGTTTGAATGGAATTGACACTGGTCCGGACGAAGGCCTCCGGGATCGACACGGACGTGGTTGTGCTTCTGGACTGGGAGGATGGGGACCGCGGCAAAAGTTCGCCGCCGCTCGCCGCCTTCTATAATTCCGGCGAAATCACCGGGAAGCTTCTCGAATTCACTTTATTACATGGGCTGGAAGGGTACAAATCCCGCCGTGTTTTGATCGCGGGCGCGGGCAAACGGGAAAAATTCGACACCGCCGCTTTGCGGAAAGTCACGGGCGCCGCCATCCGTTTTCTGAAGGGTAAGGGCACTGCCGGTGTTACTTTCGTGCTGGAAAGCGGCCCGTCGGGGCCCGCACGGGTCCAGGCGGTGGCCGAAGCCGCAATCCTCGGCGCCTGGGAACCGGATTATTTAAAGACGGAAAAGGAAGGCAAAGCCATTGCCTCGGTCGCCATCTCCATAGCCGATCCGGACCCCGCTCTCGATGCCGCGCTGGAAAAAGGACGCATCCTCGGTCAGGCTGCCAATCTGGCGCGCGACATTGCCGTGGAGCCGCCGAATCTGCTCACGCCTCTCACCCTTGCCGACCGCGCGCGCCGGATGGCGGACGCGCACGGTCTCACCTTCGAGGTGCTCGATCGGGACCGTATGCGGCAACTCGGAATGGGCGCCCTGCTGGGCGTCGCGCAGGGCAGCGCCGAACCCCCCGCTCTCATCGTCATGCAGTACAAGCCGGAGATCGCCGCCTCGGGCGACCATCTCGGGCTTGTCGGCAAAGGAGTCACCTTCGACACCGGCGGCATTTCCATCAAGCCCGCCGAAGGCATGGAGAAGATGAAGTACGACATGGCGGGCGGCGCGGCCGTCATCGCCGCCATGCAGGCGATCGCGCTTTTGAAACCGCCGGTCGCCGTCACCGGTATCGTGCCGGCGGTCGAAAACATGCCCGGCAGCCAGGCTCAGCGCCCCGGCGATATTGTCACCTCCCTTTCCGGCAAGACCATCGAGATCCTGAACACGGACGCCGAAGGCCGGCTGATCCTGGCCGATGCCATTACTTACGCGAAGCAGCTTGGCTGCACGCATCTCGTCGATGCCGCAACCCTCACGGGAGCAATTGTAGTGGCTCTCGGGCACTCCAGCTCCGGCGTCTTCGCCAACGATGACCAGCTTCTGGCGCGCTGGATGGCCGCGGCGAAAGAAGGCGGCGACAAGATGTGGCACATGCCGCTCGACGATGAATACCGCGATCAGCTCAAGACCGTTTACGCCGATATCCAGAACATCGGCGGCCGCTGGGGCGGGGCCTGCACCGCCGCCATGTTTCTGAAGGAATTCGCGGGCGATACCCCGTGGATTCATGTCGACATCGCGGGCACCGCATGGCTTGACGACGCCAAACCGTTCCTTGCCAAGGGTCCTACCGGCGTTCCCGTGGGTTCGTTTGTGAATCTGGCCCTCAACTGGTGCGATCTATCATAGGTGAAACCTGCCAACTGGAGAATTCGATGAAAAGAATCTGCAAAACTGCGATAGCGGCCTCTGCCGCGCTGCTGCTTGCGAGCGCTGCTTATGCCCAGGTGACGCTGAATTCCGTGCGAATCGGCGCCAAAGACACTCCGGCGCTGGCGAAGTTCTACCAGGCCGCGTTCGGCATGCATGAAGTCAATCGGATCGCTTCGCCGGCGGGGCCGGAGATCTTCGTCAACTTCGGCGCGACCGTCGACGCCGCAAAAGCCAACAGGAGCGAGCCCATCGTCATCATGCATTGCGATACCGACGATCTGAAGGACCCGGTTCCGCACGTGATCCTCAACGTGCCCGACATGGCGGCGACGGTCGCAGCCATCAAGGCGGCCGGTGGCTCGATGACCGGCAATCCCCGTCCGTTCGGGAACACCGGCGTCCTCATCGGCATTGCGATCGATCCCGCCGGTAACCGCCTTGAGCTGATTCACCGGCCATAAGCGCGGGAAGATGCGAACGACTACAGCGACGTCGACGTCGTGTCGTGACTCATTCTCTGGGAATTTGCCCCTGCGATCCCGGCGCAAAAAACAATCAGGCCCACGAAGAGGTTGTTGACGATATGGCCCGGATGTCCGGTGTAGCCATAGATCCACGGCGATACGAACACCCAGATACCGAGGATTGAATTTAACCAGCACAGACCGGTCGCGGCAGGCCGATTCCTCCGCATCATGCTGACGAGGAAGATCAGCGCTCCCACGACCCAGCTGTTCCAGGCATTGGAACTGCCGTACGCGCCATAGATCCACGGAGAAAAGAAAAGCCACAGCCCCGCGAGAAGAGCGATGAGACTGGCGCCCTCCGCCGGATGAGCATTAATTCTGGCAGATGTCATTGTGTACCTCCGACTGTACGGACAGGCAGTTTTCCTTCCACTTTCGGCCCGGCTCGCGTGCGGCTCGTGTCCAAAGATACAAATCAGTCTCGTTGATGGCTGCTATCAAAACAACCCTGAGCAATTGACACGAATTGTAAGAACGTGGTCTAACGTACTCAACAGGGTCTTATCGGCGAATTGGATAATTTCGTGCGTCGTTTCGTTCACCTGTGTTACAGGGATTGCAAAAAAAGGGAGTGTAAGTGAAGCGAATTTCGCAGGTAGCTGTATTTCTTCTTTTGTCTGCTTCAGCAGGCTTCGGCCAAACCGTTTTAGCCACCGTCACGGGAACGATTCTGGACCCTGCGGGAGCGGTAATTCCAAATGCTCCCGTCACGCTCAAAAGCGTGGACACCGGACAAGTCTACACGGCAGCCAGTTCGGGCGCCGGCAACTACACCGTGACGCAATTGCCGATCGGCGACTACAGTCTGACTGTCACGGTTCCCGGGTTCAAGACCTATGAGCACAGTAAATTTCATCTGGCGGCGGGACAGGCCCTGCGCGAGGACGTTACGCTCCAGGTGGGCCAGTCGACCGAGTCCGTGACAGTGTCGGCGGAGTCCTCGCTGTTGCAGACCGAAAGCAGCCAGCTGGCGCACAACGTCACGCTGTCACAGCTTGACAACCTGCCGCTTCTGTCGGTGGGCGCGACCAACGACGGCCTCCGCGATTATTTTGCCGCGTCGCGGCTGCTCCCCGGAATTCAGTACAGCGATACCGGCGCCCTTAACAGCGCCGTTGTCTCCGCCGTGGTTAATGGCACCCCGGCCAATACGCTTCAGACTCGTCTCGATGGCGCGACGATGAACCCCACCAGCCTGCGCCTTCTTGGCGCGACCATGGAGACGCAACCATCGACGGATTCGATTCAGGAAGTTGCCATTCTGACCAGCAACTTCGCCCCGGAGTTCGGCACCGCCGGCGGCGCGGTGGTGAACATGGTCACCAAGAGCGGCACTAACGCTCTCCACGGCAGCGGCTATGACTACCTGGTCAACGAAGCCCTGAACGCCGCGCAGCCCTACACCGGAATCAGGAACAAGGTTCGCCAGAATGACTACGGATTTACCGTTGGCGGTCCGGTTTGGATTCCCAAAGTCTACAACGGCAAAAACAAGACATTCTTCTTCTTCAGCTTCGAACAGTTCCGCCAGAAGCTGACCAATGACACCTCGCCGGACACGGTACCGATTGCGGCGTATCGCCAGGGTGATTTTTCCAACCTCATCGCGACGGAAAATCGCCTGGTGACAACGGCTTCCGGCCCCTACGTCGACCCGCTTGGCCGCACCATCCCCAGCGGCACGATCTTCGACCCGAACTCCGGCACCACGGTCAACGGTGTCATCGTCCGGAATCCTTTCCCAAACAACCAGATTCCCGTGTCCCGATTCGATCCGGTTGCCGCCAAAATCCTTGCGCTGATACCGCAGCCGCAGGGTCCGAATGCCGGGCAGGCGGGCGCTAATTATCTGGCGCCATTCGCCCAGGGCCGTGTGTCCAGTATCCCCTCCATCAAGGTCGACCAGGCCATAGGCGCCAGGTTGCACACGGCGTACTACTTCCAGCGGACCAACACCAGCACGCCCCGCACGGCCACCGCGGCCGACGACCTGCCGAATAACATTACGGGTTCGGCCATTTCCGCGAACGCCGCCAGAACCGGGCGTGTCAACCTCGACTACACCGCGACACCCGTGCTCCTCCTGCACACCACGCTGGGCTGGAACGACTCCGATTTCCTGCTGCAAAGCCAGAACTTCCCCTACAACGCCGAGGCGGCACTGGGCCTGCCCGGACAAACGGCGGCCCGCACATTCCCGATCGTCAATACCAACGGCCTCTCGGCCACGAACGCGGTCAACACTCAACCGGTGAATTCGGCGGAAGGCGGCCTGAGTACGATTGGCGGCTCGTTCGACCAGCATTTCTATGAGCGCCGTCCCTCGTTAAATGTTTCCGGTACGTACGTGCGCGGCGCGCATACTTACAAAGCAGGATTCGAAATCCGGCAGCAGAAGTTTCCCAATTACAACTGGAGCAGCTCCGCCGGCAACTATCAGACGTTTTCAAACTGGACCACACAGCCCTCGCTGTCCAATACCACCGTCTCCTCGGGCTTCGCCGGCTTCGGTTTGGCTTCGTTCCTGCTGGGTGGCGTAAGCGGAGCCAGCATCAACGCGCCCATCGCGGCCATGACGGAGAACTACCAGAGTGCCATCTATCTGCAGGACTCCTGGAAAGTCAGCCGCAAACTCACCTTGGACTACGGTCTGCGCTGGGACTACGGAACCTACCAGCGCGAGCAGTTCGGCCGCTATGCTTCGTTCTCTCCCACGGTCCCGAATCCGTCGGCCGGAGGACATTTGGGAGGTCAGATTTTTGAAGCAACCTGCAACTGCCAGTTTGCACACAACTATCCCTACGCGATCGGACCGCGCCTGGGCGCCGCCTGGCAACTCAATAGCAAAACCGTCATTAACGGCGGCTTTGGCGTGGTTTATGGCGCCAACTCAGTCCAGACCGGCAGCACCACGAACTCCGCAAGCGCCTCTACGCCGGCCTTCGGGCAGATTGTCGGCCAGCTGCAAAACGGGATACCGTCCAACGTGAACATCCAGTGGCCGACGTTTAGTGCGGGCGCGGGTCAACCCGCGGGAGCCGTCGTGGCCCCACCCACGCTGCTCGACCCGAACGCGGGCCGCCCGATGCGCCTGATGCAATGGAACCTCACGGTGCAGCGCGAAATTACCCCCAATATGCTTTTGAAAGTCGGCTATGTCGGCAACCGGGGTGTGTGGGAGGAAGCCGGCACGAGTCTGTCTGCCCTGAATGCGCTGAACCCGGCGGTCCTGCAGAGCTATGGCTTCAATGACTTAACCAGCGCGGCCGAATCGTCATTGCTGACTACACCCATCGCGAATCTTTCCGCGGCACAGAAGCAACAGTTGAGTTCCATGGGGGTCAACCTCCAGCCCTATGCCGGCTTCCCGACCAGTCAGACGGTACGCCAGGCCCTTTTGCCCTTCCCCCAATACACCGGCCTTCTGTCTCCCGCGGGAGCTCCGCTCGGGAAAAACTGGTACGACGCGGTCCAGACCACGTTTACCAAGCGCTTCAGCCACGGCCTGGTTGCAAATGCGAATTACACCTATTCGAAGACTCTGGCTCTGATCGGCACGCCCGATCCGTTCAACCGTAACCTCGGTAAGAACCTGAGCCCCTTCGATCTTCCGCAGCAGTTCCGGCTCACGGCTCAATATGAGGTACCGCGCTTGCACTCCGATCTCCCCGTGCTTAAGAACAAAGCGGTTGCCTACGCTTTGTCCGGCTGGGGTACAGGCTGGTCACTAAGCTACCAGAGCGCGCCACTGGTAGGTCTGCCCACCAGTACGGGCACCGTGCCGATCAGCAACTTCCTCGGCTACGGACCTGGCCCCGCGCAGTTGATTCCGGGCATGAGTCCGTGGTCGGTGAACTGGACCGACCTCAGTGGCGTCCACCACACCACGCCGCTCAACATCAACTGCCATTGCTTTGACCCGACCACAACCCAGGTGCTCAACCCGCTCGCATGGACCAACGTTCCCAACGGGCAGTTCGCGGCGAACGAAAGCTCGATTCGCTCGTTCCGGGGCATCCGCATACCTCAGGAGAACGCCAACTTCAGCCGTGACTTCCGGATTAAGGAAGGCATAAGTCTGAACATTCGAGTGGAGTTCACGAACATCTTCAACCGTCTGCAGTTGCCGGTCGGAATCAACCTCGCCAATTTCGCGGCCGCGCCCACGAAGTTCACCACGGGCGCCAACGCCGGCTTGTACAGCGGCGGTTTCGGCACCCTCGTTACGCCGCTCACCGGCTCTGTCACCGGCCAGCGCGCCGGCACGCTGGTCGCCCGGATCACGTTTTAATCCGGCTTTGCACTCATAGGGCGCGCGAGATCCGTCTCCGCGCCCTATGAAAGCTTTGGTCCGCTTCGCCCGCAAATTCGGCTTCAGTTGCGGATAGCTGCCCTTGCTGACACAATAGCCTTGCCATGGAACTCAGGGTGCTCGGAATCATACTGGCCGGTGGCAGGGGAAGCCGGCTTTATCCACTGACCAAAGAACGCGCTAAACCGGCAGTGCCCTTCGGGGGGAAATACCGGATTGTCGATTTCGTGCTGAGTAATTTCATCAACTCGGGCATTCACTCGATTTACGTTCTGACGCAGTTCCGCAGCCAGAGTCTGCTCCAGCATCTCAGCGAGGGCTGGCAACTCGGCGGCATTCTGAAGAACCAGTTCATTATTCCGGTGCCCGCGCAGATGCGGTCGCCGGACGAAACCTGGTACCAGGGGACCGCGGATGCCATCCATCAGAACATCAACCTGATCGAGCAGGCCGCCCCCCACATCGTGGCGATCTTCGGCGCCGATCATATTTACCGGATGAATATCGCGCACATGATCGCGGAGCACCAGGCCACCGGCGCCTCCTGCACCGTCGCAGCCATTCCCGTACCCAAAAAACACGCGCACGAATTCGGCGTAATCGAGACTAGTCCTGACCGCCGCATTCTCGCGTTTCACGAGAAGAATCCGGATTCGCCCTCTATTCCAGGCGATTCCGAGAATGTTTTCGCCTCCATGGGCAACTATCTGTTCGCGACGGGCGTGTTGTTGAAAGCGCTTCGCGAAGATGCCGCGGACGAAGAGAGTTTACACGATTTCGGCCACGACATCCTGCCGAAACTGGTTGCAGGCGAGCACCCGGTCTACGCTTACGATTACCGAACCAACAAAATCCCGGGTGAGCCGGAGGAAGTCCTGCCTTACTGGCGCGACGTCGGGACCCTCGAGGCATACTGGGAAGCCAACATGGACCTGCGCGCCGTCAAACCGGAGCTGAACCTTTACAACCGGGCCTGGCCTTTGCGCACCAGCAGTTACCCGGATCCCCCCGCCAAATTCACTTTCGACGACGAAGACCGGCGCGGCGAAGCGATCGATTCCATCGTCTCCGGCGGCTGCATCCTGTCCGGGGGGAGGGTCAGGAACTCAGTCCTCGGGCGCGGCGTGAAGGTGCACGCCGGCGTGTCGATCGAAGACAGCGTGATCCTCGACAACTGCGACATCGGCCGCCGCTCGAAAATCCGGCGCGCGATCCTCGACAAGAATGTGCGGGTCCCACCCGATTCGACGATTGGCTACAACCTCGAACAGGACCGGCGGCTCTATCACGTCACTGAAACCGGTATTGTCGTGGTGGAAGGAAATCGCTTCCCGGTCGACATCTCGTCCGTCTTCGTGTAACGGTCATTTGAAGCGCTTTTTGAAAGCGAAATCGATTCCCACATACCCGTTTTCTTCGCGGGTCAGGATGGCCGACCAGCGCCGGCTGAAATCCCATTCAACCTGAAGCAGCTGCGTGCTGGTGTTCGACACGTCCGAAATATAGGTGAACAGCAGATCCGGCGTTACCTGCTGTTCGATGGTCAAACGGGCCTCCGGACTGCCCGTGATGCCCGTGATCTGCGGATCGATTTTTATCCTGCTGACGCCGAAAAAACGTTGCAGATTGCCCGCAACCGGATTGGCGATCGCCTGGCCGATCAGAGCGGATCCCCCGATCTGCTGCAAACTCTGGGACTGGCCCGTATTCTGGACTGCCAGCGTCGGATCCGTCGGACTCCGGCCGGTGGCGAGCAGCGCCACGATATCCCCGAACTGCAACGGCGGATCGGACCGGACGCTGAGGTTCGGCTTGTTGATGGGCCCGTTCACGGTCAGGGTGACATCCACGCCGCGAGCCTTCGTTTCCAGATCGAAATTCAAAATCGGATCGATCCTGGCCGGATTGAAGAAGGAGATGGAGCCCTGGTTAATCGTATATTTATTGCCGAAGAAAACGATTTCGCCCTGAGTAATATTGATCCTCCCCAGCACGGCGGGATTGAGCACGGTGCCACGGAGCCGCAGGTTGGCGTCGGCTTCGATGCTTTGGGCCACGCTGGTCTGGAACGCGACATCGGGCGCGGTCTCTATCTGGATATCCATGTTCATATTGCCCAGGATACCGGGCCTCGCCTCCGGCGTTCTGATCGGTTCGGCGGCGCTTGCGATGATGCTTGAGATATCCGATTTTGGATTGATCGAGATCCGGCGGATAACGACAGTGCCGGAAGCTTCACTGCGGTTGGAGGTGCCGGCCAGAGTGATATCCGCGTCTGAAACGGAGCTGACTCCGGGAGGATAACGGACCCGCACATCGCGTGTCTTCGCCTCCAGCCGGAATGTAAACAGGCCATTGGTCAGGGCCGCAAACCCGGTAGCCTGAACCTTGCCGCCGCCCGATTCGGCGCTGAAGGATTGGATGGTGGCGCGCGGCCCCGTGAAGAGAAACACTCCTTTTGCGTTCGTCAGGCCGTTCGAGAAACCGGCGTAGTGAAACTCGGCCATTTGCAAGTCCGCGCGTCCGGAGATCTCGGGATTAGTCCAGGCGCCGCGTACGGCCGAGTTGATCGCGAGTTGCCCGGACGACATTAAATCCTGGTCAAAGGTCTCCGCCAGCGCCAGATTCAGGTTCCCCTGGACGCGCAGATTGAGCGGCAATCGATCCTTCAGCGCGATTGTGCCGGAGACGTCGAGACTGGTGTCCGGAGCCTGGAAACGCGCGCTATCCACACGGATGACCGATTTCGACAGAGTGGCCCGGATGGGGCCGTTGTTTTTCAACGCAAGATCGGGGATGTTACGGGCGTCGCCCGTCACGACCAGAGGATGCAACTCGAATTGAGAGACATCGAACGATGCAACCAGGAGATCGGGCGTCCCGGCCGGGCCGGTCACCGTCACCTCGCCCGCGGCCGAGCCGTCGAAATTGGGTTCGTTTTTCCGTGCCAGCGGGCTCATCAGCACGGCAACCGCGCGCAATTCGACTTTGGAGAACGTTAACCTGGCATTGACCGGATGATTTCCTCCAAGGCCGACCGTGCCCTCGCCATGAATCGAGGCTTGCGCGGCATTCGAATCGAGGCGCGCCGTCAGGATGCCGTTCGCCGTCCTGGCCGTCAGGCGCAAGTCACCGAAGCTCCGCGCCCCCAACCCCAGACCCGTGGCATTCAGATCTCCATTCAGGTCAACAAAATCGATCCGCTTGCCGTGAATCTGAAGAACGCCGTCGGCCTTGATCAGGGCCGTGCCCGACAGTCCCGGTTCGGCTTTGCGGGCCAGCGCGATCTGGTTCAGCACCATGGCATTGCTCGACACACTGAAGGCCAGCTTGTCCGCGGCATACCGGGCAGTAACGTTGAGACGTTTCCGCCCGGCGTCAACGGCCGCGGTCAGGACCTGGGGCCCGCCGTTCAGGTATTGGGCGCTCCCGGTTACGGAGTCGAAAGGCTCGCCATAGATCTGCCCTTTCGTGAGCGTGAAGTTCGCGTTCGCGTGCGGATCGCCGATGGTCCCGGTCACTTGAGAGGCAGCATTCAATGTGCCGCTTACCGGAATGTCCTTCCTGTCCGCTATTGCGAGCAGATTGGCGACGGTGGCGTTCGTAATCCGGACGTTGGCGTTCACGGCGGATGTTTTCACCGGCTTCCAATGGCTGAGCGAGACCGACCCGCCCACTCGCGCATGCAGGTTACCCCAGTCGAGCGCGGCGTCGGTGACGGTGGCCTCCGAGGCCGTTGCCGTAAAACCGCCCGCCAGCGAATCGATCGGTTGCCCTTCGTAGACTGCATTCAGGATGGCGGCATGTCCGGCTATCCGCGGATTTTCAAGCGGGCCGGAGACCGAGCCATCGAAGGCAACCGAGCCGCCGTTCGTCAGCTTGACCGGCAAGGACAGACCTTTAAGCACGGGCGCGAGGTCGTTCAGGTCCCGGGACTGTGCCTTAACATTCAGCGTCCGTCCGAGCACCCCCGAGACGTCGATTCGCGTTTGCGGAAGGGCAAGCCAGGATTGCCCCAGTTCGAGCGTGCCCGCTGCTCCGTCGTACTTCGCGGCGATCTCGCCTTGCACGGGAGGGCCGCTTCCCGCGGGTGAAACGGTCAGGGCCACGCTGAAGAAAAGGCGATGGAGATATGGCTCCTGCAGCCTCCCGGTTGCATCGAACGGTCCGGACAGGACGCCGTCGTAAGGCAGTTTCGTCAGGCCCCCGAGGCTGGCGAGCGTAGCCGCATCGAAGTGCTGCAAGCGGCCCGTCACATGGACGTCCCGGAGGTGGCGGACCTCGGCGCTGGCGGTCAACTCACCCCCGAGCGCGCCGATGCGCAACCCGCTCACCGCGATACTGTCCGGGGCCGCCGTCAGATTACCGGCAACCCGCATGTTACGCACACGGCCGTAGCCGATTCCAGCTCCCTGAACGGCGCCGGTAACCAGATAATCCGTCGAAGATACATAGCGGATATCGCCCGTGCTGTTGAGGGTTCCGGTGTGACGGAAATTAACCAGCCTGAAGACCCGGTCGGCTTCGGTGAGAGAGATCCGGGCCCGGTACCGCGCGGTTATCACCGGCGCGGTAAAGCCGTTCACCAGGACGTTGCTCAGATCGACCCGCGACTCGCCCGCGGTCAGCGTGGCGCTGGAAACCAGGAGCCGGTTTCGCTCCATGGAGGCAGTGGCGGCAACCTGGATATCGACCGGCCCGAACCCACTGAGCGCGAAGTGGAGGGGTGCGACGGAAAGGGAACCATCGTAGCGGACGCCGGCGGCGTTGTACGTCACGTGCGCCGCCAGGTTCTCTCCCCGCGCGCTCCATGGGGTGGCTTCGCTTTGGGGTCTTTGAGGACCGCCCTCGCGCTCTGTAATAACCAGACCATTGCTCAGATCGAACGTCCCGATTTTCAAGGCGAGAATTGTTTCCGGCACCGTTTTTCCGCTGACCGCGTTTTTCGGCCTGGGGATATTCGTCGTGCCATCCGCATGAACGATCAGGTGCGTCCGCGGGCTATCCGCGGTCACGCTCGCAATATCGAAATCCCGTTTCATCAGGGAAATGATTTTGAAGCCCACGGAGAGCCGCCGGATCGTCAGGAGAGGCTCACTTCCCGAAGGTTCCGTCCCATGGATGACCAGGTTGTCAATTTCGGCGGTGAGGGTGCTCCAATCCAACTGGAATTTGCCGATCTCAACCCGCCCGCCCGTGGCCCGTTCCGCTTCGGTGACGATCCTTTCCCGAAATTTCTCACGCAGCCAGTCGCTTCGGGCAACCAGTATGCCCGCGACCACGGCGACCGCCAGGAGGAAAACAACGGTGCCGGCGGAGATGAGTGCGATACGGGCGGGACGGGTCATTTTCCATCACTTCCGGTTTTGCCGCTCCCCGGCGGCGGAGCGACAGTTTTTTCGACGTATCCGATCGCGGCTCTCTGGCGCTGATCCGCTAACCAGATATCCAGTTCCTGGTTCGCTCGTTCGTCCGTGAGCTTCTGTTCAATTCCGGCGCGCATATCATTCAGAGAACCCTTTGCGCCATGCTCGCGGAAGTATTTCTGAACATCCTGATCGGTGACCTGAACGGCCGGGCGGAAACGCAGATTGAGAAAGGTCAGGAGTGCCGCCTGGTGCGCGAGATCGCCCTCCAGGTCCTGCTCGGTCAGGCCGTCCGCATGCAACGCGGCATCCATTGCGGCGGGATTCGAACGGTAGTTCGTCTTCGCGTATGCGGACAGCAGTTCCTTCGTTGTCCCCGCATCCAGCACGGGATAGCGGCCAACTTCCATTTCGCGGTCGATCAGTTTCTGATCGAGCAGGCGTTGCGCCGCCTGTTGCCGCGCGGCAAGGCTGAAATCCGGTTTTTCGCCATTTTGAAACGCAGTCAGGCGGATGCGCAGATCGATCTCACTATCGGTGATGACCTTATTTCCCAGCGTGATCGCCACGCGATCGACAATCACGGCGCCCGCGGGAATCGCGAGACACAGCAGGATCGCGCACGCATGCAAGCCTCGCATCACATGGAAGCCGTGCATCACATGGAAGCCGTGCATCACATGGAAGCCGTGCATCAGAAAGCCTGCCCGATCGAAAAGAAGAACTGGAAATGGCTGATCCGCTGTAACGACGCCTGACATGAGTTGGCCACGGAACACTGCAGCAACTGCGAATAATTACCCGGGAAGCCATTATATTTCGGGGGATTGATGCTGTACGCCAGATCCAGCCGCAGCGGCCCGATGGGAGTTTTGTAACGCACGCCAAAACCCACCGCGTGAACCATGTAGTTAAAATCGTCGACATTTCGCTGTCTTACGCGGAAAGACATGCTGCCGATGCTGGAATAGACGTTTCCCGCATCTTCGAACAGTACCCCGTTGATGTTCGGGCCATACAGGGGAAAGCGCAGTTCGGTGTTATTGAAAAAGAGGGCCGACCCTCCCAGGGGAAAGCCGGTCAGAGAGTCGCGCGGTCCCGCCTGATTTTCCGGAAATCCGCGTTGCGTGGTGCCCCCGCCACCGAAGAAGCGCTCCGCCAGCGGTATGGGATCGCCCAGATCGTTCGCCGCGATACCTGGCGAGATGTTGAATGCGGGCTGGAGACCAATCTGGGTTTCCCGCGCGAAAACCAGTTTCGACCCGAGCCGGTAATAGGTCGCATTCCTGCCGAGGATGCGGACGAAGCTGGTTTGGGAGCCGAAAGCCCGTGTCGCGAGACCCACGTCGAGGGTGTTGTAAATCCCTTTATGGGGATCGAGCGGGTCGTCCCGGCGATCCTGCACGACATTGATTTCAGCGATACCCACGCGCACGGATTGCTGCAGGAGCGGCACCAGCAACGGGTTAATTTTCAAATCGGATACGCCCACCTGCCGGTAAGAAAAATCGTAGAAGATGGTGATGGGCTTCGAGACGCGCTCAGTAAGCTTGACGGTGGCTTCCTCGCGTTTGGACTGGAACGTTCTCACGTCGAAGGTGTCGTCGTACAGAATCGAAAACGTGGCGTCGAACTTCGGACGGTTGAAAATCCGGGGCACGAAATAACTCAGCACGCCGCGTTTTTGCAGAGTGGAGACCACCCCCTGCAGGCTGACGGTCTGTCCGCGGCCGAAAAGATTCAACCGGCTGACGCCGACCGAAAGCCGGGGGGTCACGCCTGGAGCGCCTCCGGGATCGGAAAGGTCCGTGATGGCGTTACTTCCGCCAATACGCGCGAATTGCAATCCGACGCCGGTGGTAACGGAGTAACGGCTCGCTTCATCCAGGTCGTAGAGAACATATTTTCTGTCCTCGTCACCATCGGGATTCTGGATCGCCATATCGACCTGAGAAAAGATCCCGAGATCGTAGAGCTTCCTTTGTGTATCCGCCATCGCAGCGGGGGACAGCGGATCGCCCGGACTCAGTTCAAGCTGTTTATCGACCAGTTCCGGCTGAGTGGTTTTGAGGCCGCTGACGACCACCTGTCTGACGAACTGCTGGGGGCCTTCGTCAATGACGAATTCGAGGGCGACGGTGTGCGGGCGCGGGCCTGGCCGCGAACTCCACTCGAACGAGGCGTCGGCAAAGCCGTTGCGGCCGTATTGCTGGATGATGGTCTCGCGGTCGGTCGCCACGTTGAATTCGCTGAAAACCTGTCCCTCCTGCGAACTGAGAGACTGAATGGTTTTGGCCAGGTCAAGTTTCGAGGCTCCCTTGATAGTGAGCGATGAGACCAGGTACTGGGGGCCTTCATCGATGGTAAAAAACTCGGCAAGATCGCCTGCACGGCCCTTGTAATTGTCGACGGTGCGGGCGGCGACCCGCACGTCCCGGAAACCGTTCGACTCGTACAGATCCTCGATTGTGTCGATATCCCGCTTTACGAAGGCTTCGCTGAAGCGCCCGTTGCGGAGCTCGAACGACCGGGGCGCGAGGAACAATCGTTCCCGGATCGTTTCCTGGTCGAAGTACTTGTTGCCCGCGATTCCGAGATAAACGAAGCGATGGCGTTTGCCGAGTTCGATTTCGTAAGCGATTTCCGTGGAGCCGTTGCGCGACTGTGTCTGCCGGAAATGTACTTCGACGTCGAAATAGCCCCGCGCCTGAAAATAGTCCCGAAGATTGGCGGTTCCCTCCGACAACAGGTCCGCATCGACCGTGTGTTCTTCGAAAATGGGCACATTCTGACGCAACTGCTTCTTCGAGATACTGGCGCCAGGCGTTGTGATGCTGACGATGGACCCGGGATTGACGTCAATTTCCGGTTTCCCTTTGTCGCCTTCCTGGTCAATGTTTTTCAACACGACGGTGGCCAGCAGCCTGTTCGCATTTTCGTATTTCAAACGGATGTTGTCGATTCCGGAACGGGTGCGGTTCAGCGTGATTCCACGGAATCCGGGGAGCAGAAACCGGCGCCAGCGCGTGGCTTTCACGATAGCGGCCGCGCTGAGGACCGAGGTGTCGCCGGTAATTTTCGGAACGCTGTATCGCGCGCGCTTGCCCGTCCTGATGGCGAAGGTGATATTTACCTGCTGGTAGGTTGTGTCGTAAGCCAGCTGCGGATCGATGGACGGATGGAAGTAGCCGTTCTGCACCAGCAGTTTGCGGATGTTTTCGGTGGCGACGGGGATCTGTGCGGGATCGAACCGGTCCCCCAGCTGGAGCCGCGAAGCGTTCACGATTTGTCCGGCGGGGGGTGGCTCGGGGAGGTCATCGGTGGTACTCACCTTGCCGATGAACCAGCTGTTCTTCGTGATGAAGCGGATTGCGACCCCGCCCGCGGACGGGCTGGCATCGACCTGAATATCCAGATAGCGTCCCGTAGCATAGAGGCGCCCGATCGAGGTGCGAATGTCGCTCGCGCGGTAGAGTTCGCCGCGCTTGACGGGCAGGATTTCATCGAGTTCGCGGCCTTCGAGCGGCTGTTGCGCGGGATCGAAAGCTATGTTGACGATGCGTTGCCCTTCGAACGAGGAAGAGGACGGCGGATTTGTTCCGGCCTGAGTGGGCGTGTCCCGGGCGACAACTCGTATGGCGAGCCCGAAGCTGAGGATGAAAACGGCTAAAATGCTTCTGGCATAGCAATGCCCCACCAGATTCATCCTAGCAGCGCGAGGGCCAATCGGGGCCGCGCGGGGGCCAACCGGGGCCGCGCGAGGGCAAATCGCGGCCGTTGCCGTGCCCGCGCGACCGAAGAGAGACGTTTCGCCGGGCGGGGGTGCGGGGCAGGGTGGTTTGCCGCCTGGGTTCGTTTGGCGGAAATTGCTTTTTCGGGAGTGGAGGTCGGGAGAACCGGCGCGACAGGGGCGGGATGGGGTCCTTCGCTCCCGGGTTGGGGTGGCTGCTCGGCCGGGGGTGTGCGGCGGTCGCGAACTTCGAGAAAACGGCGGTGGGCGCGGAGGTACTGGCGCTCGTAGCGGGAGTCATAGCGATTGATGAGTTCGAGGGAATGGGAGTCGTCGCCGAGGGCGCGGAAGGCGAGGGCCGCGCGGGTGGCAGGGTGTTCGTTCGAGGGCGACATTTCGGCTTGCCGGTCCATTTCGTGATCCATGATGGCCTTTTCCATGCCCCAGACGCGCAGTTGGCGCCAGCGGGCGGCGGCCATGTTTTCGATCAGGGATTCTTCGAAGGGAGTTTGAGGCTGGAATTCGTCGCGAAGGGTGGCGAGGAGTTCGAGGAAGCGGGCTTCGGACTCGCACTTGAGAACGACCGTGCCGGCAAGCATGCCGTGGGTTAGGGCGTTTTGAGAGGAGGCAAGTTTGCCCTCCGGGGTGACGGCGCCGCGGGACTTGGCGCCGTTCGAGCGGGATGCCTGGATTTGACGTTCGGAACGCATACGATTTGGTTATTGCATGGGGGATGGAGGGAGTTTGCGGGATTGGGTGGGGATTTGTTGATTCGGGGGTAGATATAAATGTTTGGCGCGCGTTACCGGGGAAGTCCGAGTCTATGATTTTTTGCCACGGATGAAAACGGATGAAAACGGATTTTGGGAGCCGTGGTTGGTATCGGCACTGGGGGTGAGAATTCGCGCCAGCCCTGGTCCGAATTTTGTGAGACAGTATCTTCTTTAATCCGGATTTAATTCGGAGACGCGCGGGTATGTCCAGCATTTTTTGCAAGAAAGGTTCGGAGTGATTTACTGGGCGCATTCGGATCAGGATGGCCGTCCGCCGGGAGACCCGACGGCGAAATGGCAGCGCCTTTCCGAACACCTTGAAAACGTTGCCGCCATAGCCGGTAAGCTGGCGCACGCTGCGCGCCCGGATGACGCGTCTTTTCAAACTACCGTCGAGTTGGCTGGCCGGCTTCACGATTTTGGAAAGTACACTGACTGCTTTCAAAAGATGATCCGTAGCGGAGAAGGCCGCTGTCAACATTCCGGGCACGGAGCCGTCATTGCAAACGACACCGGCTATCCGGACGCCGCTTTTGCCATTGCTGGACACCACGCGGGCATTCCGGATATCACCGGCGGCGCGGGCACCTTGAACGTCCGCATCAAGGACAGCAGGGAAGAAGCCGAATTCCTGCGGGCGCGGGCTTCGGAAGATTGCCCGGCGCTGGTCCCCCTTTTCTATCCATCGAGCGCTCGCGCGACAGGCCCGACGCAGGATAAATTCGACCTGCACACCAGAATGCTATTCAGTTGTCTGGTGGATGCCGACCGGCTGGACAGCGGCGGGCAGCGGCCTTTATTGACGCCGCTCGATCCTGAGGCGCGTCTGGCGGCTCTACGGGCGTATATCGAGGTTCTGGCCGGATCGCCTGGCGACGCCGCAGTCAAGAAAGCACGCGCGCAAGTTCTGGAAGACTGTCTGAACGCGGCCGTTTTTCCCGAACGGCTGCTTTCACTCACCGTGCCGACGGGCGGCGGGAAGACGCTCTCAGCGATGGCGTTTGCACTCAAGCGGGCGGTCTTGTCTCCGCACGACTGCCGCCGCATCATCGTCGTCATCCCCTATCTCTCGATCATCGAACAGAACGCCGAGGTTTATTCGCGCGTATTTGGCTCAGATGCCGTTCTGGAGCACCACTCGGGCTCGTTCGACCGCTTGCACCAGGGCGCCGACAACGAGCATTTCGTTCCCGCCTCGCCGGACGAAGACGAAACGTATAGGCCGGTAGCGCTCCGATCGGCCACCGAGAATTGGGACGCGCCATTGATCGTGACGACGTCCGTGCGCTTCTTTGAGAGTCTCTTTTCCAACCGCCCATCCGACCTGCGCCGGGTGCACAACATCGCTCGCTCTATCGTGATTCTCGATGAAGTGCAAACGCTGCCGCGCCGGCTCCTTGCCCCGCTGCTCAGTATGATCCGCGAACTTTCGGAACATTGGGGTTGTACGTTTGTCTTCTCTACCGCGACACAGCCGGCTTTCGAGAAACCAGCGGAGGCCGCGCGCAAAGACGCCCGCTGGCCGGGCGGCACAATTCGCGAGATCATAGTAGAACCAGCGCAATTGCAAACCGCTTTGAAGCGCGTGACCATCGAATGGGAACTCGACCGCACGGTGGGCTGGGCGGAACTCGCGGGCCGAATTCACGATACACCGAGCGTGTTATGCGTGGTGAATCTTCGCGAACATGCCAGCGCCCTTTTCGACGAACTTATAAAACGGGCGGGCGTGGATCGCGCGCAGGAATGCTTTCATTTGTCGACGCGGATGTGCGCGGCGCACAGGTTGAAGATACTGGGCCTGATTAAGAGTCGGCTGGATCGGAAGCTGCCTTGCCGCGTAATCTCAACGCAACTAATTGAAGCTGGCGTCGATCTCGATTTTGACGTTGCTTTTCGCTCTGCCGGGCCTCTCGACGCCGTTCTTCAGGTGGCGGGGCGAGCGGATCGCGAAGGCCTTTTGACTGCGCGGGCGGGATGCCCCGCGGGACGTCTTATCGTATTTCGACCTGATGATGAACGGACGCCGCCGAACGAGTATAAGGAGGCAACCGATCTCACCCTGGCCATGGCTCGGGATGCCTTGCAGTGCGGGCAATCGATTCAGCCCGATTCGATGGAGCGAATGGCGCGTTACTGGAACCGGTATTACGGAGACGTCAATCAGGGGCAGGGGCTGCAAGATCACCGGCTGGAGTTCCGATTTCGCAAGCTCGCCGAAGAGTTTGAGATGATCAGCAACCGCACGCTCGATGTGTTTGTGCCTTACGACGTTCGGGCGCGCGATGCAATCAACGAACTGCGGGGTGCAGGGTTACTTACGAAAGCGTTGAGGCAGAAACTGCGGCGCTATACAGTCGGGCTGCAACCGTATGAGTTCGAGACGGCGAAGGGCGTTCTCGAAAAAATCGGGAAAGAAGGCGAGATCTGGGCGGCGGTCGAGGGGGCATACAGCGAGAGCCAAGGGCTCAAGTTCGAACTCAATGCCGCGGACAACATCATTTAAAGAGTCGGGGGCGACTGCCCCCGACTCTTTGCGTTTTCTGCGCCTAGCCGCAAACAAATATTTTTCAATCCACTCAGCTTCGACCAAGTACTTTGTTAATAGTTCTTGACTTCGTTCTGAGACAGGAGTAGTGTACCAATAACAACAATAAATGTCATATTAGTGTGTTGTTAAGCGCAACAATTTTATGGAGTACCAACGCAGGATGCCCGTGAATTCAGTGAGGATCAAGATCTGCGGCGAATTCGCCTGTTTTACACGTCCGGAGGCCAAAGTCGAGCGTGTCTCATATCCACTGCCGACGCCGTCAGCGGCCCGCAACATTCTCGACTCGATCTGCTGGCGTCCGGAGATGCGATGGATCGTCACCAGCATCGCGGTGTTGAAACCCATCCGCTACATCTCGGTCCGGCGCAACGAAGTGCAGAGCAAAATATCACCCGCCGCCGTGAAGACCTGGATGTCCGACGTTTCGAAATACGAGCCTCTAGCGGCGGGCGCTGGCGCGAACACGGATGGTACGCCGCGAAATTCCCTTCTGCTTCGAGAGGTGGCCTATGTCGTCGAAGCGCATCCTGTTGTCTTCGACAAATCCGGCGACAATACGCCGATGAAATACGCCGCGATGCTGCAACGCCGGGTCGAAAAGGGCCAATGCTTCCAACGCCCTTCGTTGGGATGCAGGGAATTCGCGGCCGATTTTTCCATGGCGGCTGAAAACGACAAGCCGGTAGCGGTGACCGAAGATCTGGGGCGCATGCTCTATGACGTCATCTTCCGGCCCGAAGGGAATCAAGCGATATTCTTTGACGCCCGGCTCAACGCCGGAGTCATGGACACCCGGCCTGAAGCAGTCCTCACCGACGACACCAGGCGCCAGGAGGTCCTGCAATGTTCATACAAGCGTTAGCCGCGTATGCCGACGAGTACCTGTCCGAAGAGCTCGCCGAAGACGCGTGGGAGGAAAAGCCCGTCCCGGCTCTGATTGAGATCGGACCCGGGGGAACCTTTCTGGGAATCGTTCCACGACTTCGGCAGGAGACTCGCGGCAACAAGACCGTCACACGGCCCGAGGCACTACAGATACCGAGATCGCCCGTAAACCGCAATAGCGGACTTCACCCTCTGCTTGCTGCCGACGATATCAAATACGTTCTCGGAGCCGGCGCGTGGACCGCGCCGGAAGACGAACAGAACGCCACGGAGCGGCACCAGGCTTTTGTCGGGCTGATCGAGAAGGCCGCAGCGACTACCAAAGACCCTGCTCTCGAAACATGTGCGCACTTCTACAGCCGGAGCGATCAGGTACAGGCTGCGCGGGAGGCGCTGAAAGACGCGAAGCCGGGGGTTCTGATCGCTCTCTCGGTCGACGGGCCACTCGTTTCCAAGGGTGCCGTCAGGAGTTTCTGGAACGAACATTACCGGAAGGCGTTTCAGCACCGCGTGGAGGCTGGCGGCATCGGCGAATGCATCATCTCCGGTATTGTCGGGCCGATCGCACCCACACACGAAAAAATCAAAGGCATGTCGAGTCTGGGCGGACAGCCCGCCGGCGTGTCCCTGATGTCCTTCGATAAACCGGCATTTCGCTCCTATGGCTGGGAACAGAATGCGAACAGCCCGGTATCGCCTGGCCGCTCGATGGCGTATGTTATGGCCCTCAACGATCTGCTGCGGAGCGACAAAGGGCGCCGGCGCGATGTTGCTGGAACAGGTTTCATCTACTGGACCAGGAAGCGGACCGACTTTAATCTGATGAGGCTCCTAGAACAGCCGAGCAAGGAACAGGTCTTCGAGTTGTTGGGCTCGGACCCCGCCGCCGATCCCGATCCCAACATGTTTTACATGGCTGGTATCGCAGGCAATGGCGCGCGATTGCTGATTCGCTATTGGGTTGCCGAAACGCTGGCGACTGTAAAAACCAACGTCAAGGAGTGGTATGGAGGACTGGCGATCACCGCTCCGAACGGAGAGTCCGCGCCTTATCCCCGGCGCTGGCAACTCCTGCTGGCTATCGACCGCACAGGCGAGCCGAACGACGGCAAAGTACTGGCGCTGATACGCCGGGCAATAGAAGGCCGCGCGAAGCCGCTTGGATATGACATTCTGAGCGCGCTGCTTGCCCGCCTGCGCCATGTGCCCGAAGACAAATCCCAAGGTCCCGAAAAACAACTTGATCGTTTCGCGCCCGCACGAATGGGGCTGCTTCGTTTATGCCTTAACGATATTTCCAAAGGAGAAACGCAAATGACAGAATCTCTCGATCCACAGCAAGATCACCCGGCGTATGTTTGCGGGCGGCTGCTTGCCGAGTATGAAAACCTGCAGGAAACGGTTTACCGCACGGCGGGCGAATCCAAAATCAACGTCACGGTTGGCGACCGTTATTATTCGCTCGCATCCACGAATCCGGCGATTGCGTTCCCGAAGATCGAGGAGTTGGCAAAGAGCCATTTCCAGAAGTTACGCCGCCATAACACTGGCGCGATGATCGCAATCGAACGGAACGTCATCGACCTTCACGAAAAGCTGGGTACGCACTTCCCGCCGCTGCTCAGTCTCGACGAACAAGGCCGATTTGCACTTGGGTATTACCACCAGAAAGCGGAAAGAAGCAAACAGATTGCGGAGTATCAGGAAAAGAAGGCAAATGCCGGCAACGGCGCGGAAGAACAGGATTAAAGACGATGAACCCCATTCAGAATCGATACGACTTTGTACTCTATTTCGACTGCCAGGACGGCAACCCCAACGGCGACCCTGATTCCGACAATAGCCCCCGGGTGGATCCGGAGACGTTTCAGGGACTCGTTTCAGACGTCTGTCTGAAACGCAAGATCCGCGACTACGTTTTTTGCGCAAACAGTCAGAGCGATGTGGTTCGCCCCGGCTATGATGTTTTTGTGCTGGCGGGAAACACGCTCGAGAGCCGGCAGCGCATGCCTTTTGACAATCTGAAAGAGGAGATCAAGGCCGAGGGCCCCAAAACCAAGCCTGCGGATATCGAGAAAGCGAGGGCGTGGATGTGCCAGAATTTCTTCGATATACGAGCTTTTGGCGCGGTGATGAGCACGACAAATTTCAATTGTGGACAGGTGCGTGGACCTGTGCAGCTGACGTTCTCCCGGTCAATCGACCGCATCTTCACGACGGAGCACACCATCTCACGGCAGGCTTTCACTGGCGAGAAAGACATCAAATCCGGCACCGGTACGTTCGGCCGCAAGCATACTGTAGCGTATGGTCTTTACCGCGCGCATGGCTTCATCAACCCCATGTTTGCCAATAAGACCGGCTTCTCCGAAGAGGATTTGCAGATGCTCTGGAAAGCGCTCTGCAACATGTTCGATCTGGACCGGTCCGCCGCGCGAGGTCTCATGTCCACCCGGGGCTTGTATATTTTCAAGCACGATTCGAAGCTGGGGTCGGCCTCCGCGCAGCAATTGTTCGAGTCGATCAAAGTTGAACGTAAGCCCGGCGTCGAGAGCCCGCGTTCGTTCAGCGACTACACGATAACACCGCCCGAACAAGCGTCCCTGCCAGCCGGCATCGAACTCATTCAGGGCTGTCCGCTCGCCGCTGTCGCCTGAGCGGAACGCCGATGTACGGGGAAGACGATTTGTTGCCGCTGTCCGGATTGCAGCATCTGACGTTCTGCGAACGGCGCTGGGCGCTGGTGCAGGTGGAGAGCCTTTGGGAGGAGAATCGCTTTACCGCGGAGGGGCGCCTGCTGCACGAGCGGGCGCATTCGAGCGAAATCGAATCGCGTCCAGGTGTCCTGATCCGGCGCACGCTGCCGCTGCGATCCTTCCGGCTCGGCATTTCCGGTCAGGCGGACATTGTGGAGTTTGAGTCCACGCCCGATCCCGGCCGTGGCATTCAACTTCCGGAGCGCCGCGGATTCTGGCGACCCTTTCCAATCGAATACAAGCGGCACAAAGATCGCGGGGGATCGCGAGCCTTCAGCGTTCAGCTTTGTGCCCAGGCGATCTGTCTGGAAGAGATGCTGGGTGTCGCCGTCCCGGCCGGCGCGGTGTACGACGGAACGACGCGCCGCCGCAGCCCGGTGGAGTTTACGGCTGAGTTGCGCGAAACGGTGGAACGGGGCGCCACGCGCATGCACGAGCTGTACCGGCTTCGATTGACACCCGCGCCAGTCTACACAAAGCTGTGCGAGAAGTGCTCCATGCTGGAAGTTTGCCAGCCGAAAGCGCTCACCAAATGGTCTTCCGTGGGTCGATATCTGGCCAGCGCCCTTAAAAATACTGAACGCGATTCCGGCGGCAGTCCATCGTGAGACCACTCTTGAACACGTTGTACGTGACGTTGCAGGGGTCTTATCTGTCGCGTGAGGGCGACACCGTTACTGTACGGCACGAAGACGCGGTGAAGCTCCGCATTCCGATACGGACACTACAGGGCGTTGTCTGCTTCGGCCAGGTTTCCTGTAGTTCATTCCTGATGAGTCTCTGCGCGGAATACGGCGTTGGGATCTCGTTCATGACGGACTACGGCCGTTTCCTCGCCAGAGTACAAGGGCCGATCTCCGGCAACGTGCTTCTGCGGAAGCAGCAATACCGGGCATCCGACTCGCCCGGCCACACTGTTTCGATCGCGAGGGCGGTCGTGATGGGAAAGATCGCGAACAGCCGGACTGTCCTTTTGCGAGCCGCAAGGCAGCGCGACGCGTCTCCCGCGCGCGAGGCGCTGGAACATGGCGGACTGCGACTGCTGAAAATATTGTCCGACGTGGAGAAAGCCCCGTCCACGGATGAGGTTCGGGGCTATGAAGGGGACGCCGCGCGAACTTACTTTGCGCTGTTCGATCAGCTGATAGTCGCGGGAAAGGATGAGTTTGTGTTTTCAGGCCGAAGCCGCCGCCCGCCGCTGGACAATGTCAACGCGCTACTGTCGTTTCTTTACACTCTGCTGACACATGATACGGCGAGCGCATTGGAAGGTTCCGGCCTCGACCCAGCCGTGGGCTTTTTGCATCGCGACAGGCCGGGCAGGCCAAGTCTGGCGCTGGACCTTGTGGAAGAGTTGCGTCCAGTATTAGCGGACCGGTTGGCCTTGAGCCTTATCAACCGGCGGCAGGTGTCCGGAGCGGACTTCCACAAGACGGAGACGGGCGGAATTGCGCTCACGGACGCCGCACGAAAGGAAGTGCTGATCGCCTGGCAGAAACGAAAGCAGGAGGAAGCGATTCATCCGTTCATCGGGGAGGCAGTGCCGCTTGGACTATTTCCACATTTGCAGGCTGTCCTGCTTGCGCGTCACTTACGGGGCGATTTGGACGGCTATCCGCCTTTGATCTGGCGCTAATGCCGATTTAGAGAACCGAAGCTTCGGGAGGACGGGAATTGACACTTATTCTGGTCGCTTACGACGTCAGCACAGTGACTGTAGACGGCCGCCGCCGGCTGAGACGCGTGGCCAGGGTGTGCCAAAATTATGGGCAACGGGTACAGAATTCCGTCTTCGAGTGCTGGGTGGATGCTGCCCAGTGGGTCAGTCTCCGCGCGGCGGTGTCCGCCGAGATCGATCCGGAATCGGACAGCCTTCGGTTCTATTTTCTGGGGGATCGGTGGCGGGGACGAATTGAGCACCTGGGCGCGAAACCCGCATATGACCCGGAGGGTCCGTTAATCCTCTAGAAAGGCAGGCTTGCGCGCACCCCAAGCGATCATTTCGACTGGGCAAGATCCGCGATATGCGCAAGTCTATCGATAGATAATGGCTTACCACGTTGGGCGACTCTCGATTTCGGTTTTGAGAGGACGTTTGTCGGAGTTGCGCGGAAGACGGCAAATTTCGCTCTTTGTTATAACAACTTAGGTGTACCTGGTCGCCCCCCGCGCGGGGGGCGTGGATTGAAACACACTTACCGCAGCGGTGTTTTCTACCCATCCACGTCGCCCCCCGCGCGGGGGGCGTGGATTGAAACTACCAAAATGTCAGCGCTCAAGGCGTCTACTTGAAGTCGCCCCCCGCGCGGGGGGCGTGGATTGAAACGCCTATCAGACGTGATTGATCGTCCGAGGCGCCAAGTCGCCCCCCGCGCGGGGGGCGTGGATTGAAACCGCCGGGATCGGACGAGTTATCCACCAGACCGCCGTCGCCCCCCGCGCGGGGGGCGTGGATTGAAACGCCCCGGCCTGGTGCTCGAAGCGGAGGTTGCCGGGTCGCCCCCCGCGCGGGGGGCGTGGATTGAAACACCTGGAAGGGCACCACGACGCCGCACGACTGGCGTCGCCCCCCGCGCGGGGGGCGTGGATTGAAACGCTCGGCTGAAAGCCTACCGTGCGGGACGCCCCGAGTCGCCCCCCGCGCGGGGGGCGTGGATTGAAACCGGCCTTCCCAGCTCCCGCAGGAGGTGCCGGACGTCGCCCCCCGCGCGGGGGGCGTGGATTGAAACAGCATTCAGCCAGTGTCCGGGCTTGACGGATGGGTCGCCCCCCGCGCGGGGGGCGTGGATTGAAACTGAAGTGCGCGGCGCTGGAGTTGGACGCGGCCGAGTCGCCCCCCGCGCGGGGGGCGTGGATTGAAACTCGCTTGAGAAATATGTCGGCACGAATGCCGCCCAGTCGCCCCCCGCGCGGGGGGCGTGGATTGAAACAATCTCAGAATGCCAGCACTTCCTGACTGAGACAAGTCGCCCCCCGCGCGGGGGGCGTGGATTGAAACCGACCAGACCGATAAAGGACTCCAGAATCCCGGTCGCCCCCCGCGCGGGGGGCGTGGATTGAAACATGTCATCCGTCGCGTTCATCCTGATCCCAATCGTCGCCCCCCGCGCGGGGGGCGTGGATTGAAACAGTTCCCCGAGCGCCCACGCCATTGCCAGCGCTGGTCGCCCCCCGCGCGGGGGGCGTGGATTGAAACAACTTTAGAGACACTGACGGCCAAAAACAACATGTCGCCCCCCGCGCGGGGGGCGTGGATTGAAACTTATGCGTGGGACGAGAAACGCGCGCTGAACGGCGTCGCCCCCCGCGCGGGGGGCGTGGATTGAAACTCGGGTACTGCTACATGTCCCGCGACGAGAACCCGTCGCCCCCCGCGCGGGGGGCGTGGATTGAAACGTCAACGGCGTGACACAGTTCACCACGGCGACCGGGTCGCCCCCCGCGCGGGGGGCGTGGATTGAAACTCCGCATCGATCCCCTCAGCCTTCAGGTACGCCAGTCGCCCCCCGCGCGGGGGGCGTGGATTGAAACCGTCCACGCGGATGCATGGGTATCCTGCCCGTGCGTCGCCCCCCGCGCGGGGGGCGTGGATTGAAACGAGCTACCGGATGACATCAAGGCCTCCGATCTCTAGTCGCCCCCCGCGCGGGGGGCGTGGATTGAAACAAGTGTCACGGATTGTGACCGTTACTGAGCGCCGAGTCGCCCCCCGCGCGGGGGGCGTGGATTGAAACTCGTATGGGCCGTTTGGCGCGATGGGAAGGAACTGTCGCCCCCCGCGCGGGGGGCGTGGATTGAAACACAGGCCTCGGGCTGGCTTTCGCCGAGAAAGGCGTGCGCGGCCACCGCGGAACCTTCGAGGCGTCGAATCGGGGTGAGGGCGGAGCCCGGCTGAGCCCGCTGCCTCGTGGATCTGCACTCTTATTCTTTCGGCGTGTCAAATCGGCGTGTCAAAATGGATGATCGCGATTGCATTCGGACATCGCAGGGAAGAAGTCATCATGAAAATAGTCTGGGGCATGGGGGAAGTGGCTAAGTGCCGCGAGTGCCATACAGCGAACGTTGCCGATGGCGAACCGGACAAAACGAAGTGGCTGAAAGGCGCGACGCTCGATTTTAAGCCGGCGGGCGATATTCCCGGAGGGCATGCCACTACGTTCGATATCACCTCGGCAAGCTGTCACGAAGACGCCGTGGCCATGGCGGCCTGTCTGAAGTCCTCCCTTAAAAGAATTATGAATCTGAAAATAACGCGGTACGAGAGTGCCCGCCCCAAGCTTCGTGCCAGAGCGTTTCGCCTTTGCTGTACAGCTATAGCTCTTACGGCGGCCCTTCCATCGGTACGCGCGCAAACCGACGAGATTCAGGTGTATGACGCCGCGATCGCCGAGCAGGGCAAAGTCAATCTGATGATCCACATGAACTTCACGCCGATCGGCTGGAAGACACCGAGATTTCCCGGCGCGATTATTGCCAACGATTCGTTCCAGACCACCGCGGAATGGGCCTATGGTGTAACCCCCTGGTTTGAGCAGGGTCTTTATATGCCGGTCAGTTCACCACACTCGACCAACTACGGGGGGACCTTCGATGGCTTCAAGATCCGCGAGTTGTTCGTCAGGCCGCACGCCGATGAGCATACGTTCTTTTACGGATTGAATTTTGAGTTCAGCGTCAACCATCATTATTGGGAGGACCGCACTTACACGTCCGAGTTGCGGCCCATAGTAGGGTTGCATCTGAAACCCTGGGACATCATCTTCAATCCGATCGTCGACACCGACTACACGGGCGGCCCCGGCAACCTGCAATTCAATCCTTCGCTGCGAGTGGCTTATAACATCAACGGCCGGTGGGCCGTCGCTGCCGAGCAGTATGCCGGCTTCGGTCCGCTGCACCATTTCGTGCCGGTGAATCAGCAATTCCAGGAGTCCTGGGCCGTTGTGGATCGCACCAGCAAGACAATCAACATCGAAGCCGGGGTGGGCGTAGGCGTCACCGGCGGAGCCGACCGGCTGACATTCAAGCTGATGCTGTCGCGCGATCTCAATTAACCAGCGCCCGATG
>Ga0207933_1000573_pt1 | contig 34903 bp, 31 predicted proteins | sample NGESurdeep092012_4_FD_184488 | JGI IMG/M metagenome (GOLD analysis project Ga0207933, IMG submission 184488) | Arctic peat soil microbial communities from Barrow, Alaska - NGEE Surface sample F53-3 deep-092012 (SPAdes) | ecosystem: Environmental > Terrestrial > Soil > Wetlands > Peat ... | reverse complement strand
TCCTGGGCGACAGAAGATACATCAGTCGAGAGGCAATTGGTGGAATTGATGGGTCTTTGCTATCAAAAAGAAGGTAAGGTTGGTCTTGCTGATAGATGGTTTTTTCGAGCGGACGATATCCCCGGGGAATCGATGTTGGAGCCATTGCACACTGAGGATGAATTGACTGAGATCGAGGATCCCTCAAAACTCACCACTTAATTGCCACTAATGATTCTTCCGCGACCTAAACACAGGGAATTTCTGGGGCCAGGTCGGGGGTGTCAAGTTTCTACGGACTAGACCGCCTTGGGTCTAAGACTTTGCAAACTAATTCAGCTTCAGCAGTTACTTACCAGGTAAGTTATGACGCTTTTGGAAACCAGAAGTCTGCGACAGGAGCTACTTCAAGTCCATTCGGATTCGTCGGAGCCGCAGGCTATCAGCAAGATTCCGATTCGGGGTTGATGCTCCTCGGGCACCGGTATTACGATACTTCCACCGGCCGCTTTCTGACAAGAGATCCGGCTAAAAACGGGAGCGGTTGGTACGATTATTGTCTCAATAACCCTGATTACTGGGTCGATGGTTCTGGTTATAACCACAAGCCGCCAAAAGGAAACGGCAAGAACGGGAAGTTGGACGATCACGAAAGAGGTGTAAGAAGAGGCAAAAACGAGGAGAAGAACAAACAAAGATTTAGGGGTGTCTATGATCGCCAGGTAGAGAGGGCTCTTGAAGGCGAGGGCAAGGTGCCAAAGGCGCCCAAGGAAGGTAAGAAGAAGTCGGTTATGGTCGACTGGGGAAAAGTAGGTGTTGTCGCAGCTGGAGTAGGCGTGATTATCATCATCGGCATTGGTATATTTTTCGCACCTGAGATAGCGGTCCCCGCAGTAGCTGCGGCCGCTGCGGGATAACTGCTTGCCGTCTTAGGATAGCCTGCCAAATTTCCATGCTTAAGCTGAAAGTTGATCCAAATTGGACAGAAATCGAGGCTAAAATGGCTTGGGCGAATTTGGCAAGGTCTCTTAGCGAAAGGAATAGGAAGCATGACGCTCTTTGGGCTGCTGTGATACAGGCTTCGGTAGATCCAAAGGACGCATTCAACTGGGCTGTGCCTGCTCTTGTGGCGGGGGAGGAGGGTGAGTACGTAGCCAGCAGCTATTGTTACGAGCGAGCATTGAAGCTCGATAAATATGACGACCTTTATCGGAATTATTTTGTAGAGAGTCTTTACGAAAGTAATCAATACGCCCGTTGCATTTCAGAGGGAAAAAAAGCTCTAAAGATTTTCTGCAACACAAGATGTTACATGGAATATATTGGACTGTCATATCAAAAACTAAAAAATAGGCGAATGGCAACGTATTGGTTTAATCGCTCGAAAAAAGCCATAGGTGAGACAATTCTCGAGGAAGAGGACTAATGTTGAGCGTCGCAAAGGTTGCGGAGAACAAATTGCTTGAGCTCATAAGACAATTCTCGACGAACAGCAGTAAAGTTGAGGGGGCTACTTACACTCCTGGCATTTCTGAGTCCAGATCCGGCGTATCAAGTTTCTACGGACTTGACCGGCTGGGCTCTAAAACTTTGCAGACCAGTTCCGTCTCTGCTGTGATTTATCAGGTCAGTTATGACGCCTTTGGAAACCAAAAATCGTCTTCCGGAGCTACTTCAAGTCCATTCGGTTTCGTCGGAGCAGAAGGGTACCAGCAGGATTCTGATTCCGGTCTGATGCTCCTCGGGCACCGGTACTACGACTCCTCCACTGGCTGCTTTCTGACAAGAGATCCAGTCAAAGACGGCGGAAACTGGCACGACTACTGCAAAAATAATCCCCTAACTCAGCCTGATCCTAGCGGGCTGGTAACTATATTCGGCTTTGAATTTACTTTGCAGGTAGTTCTAGATGGGTCGAAGACCGGCGTAGGAGGAGTTAGTTCAACTTTCGGTGGTCCTGACTTGGGTCAATCCGTGCAACCCGGGTTCGGCGGTTCAAAGGACATTGCAATCGTCGCACTCGCGTGTTTAGCTTTAGCAGACGACGGTGCAACTGCTGACGAGCGAGGATTGGGTGGCCTCAGTGGGGATTTAGACACTTCGCATCCCGTTTTGGACGAGACGGTGCCTAAAAAAGGTCCCCCGGGTGCCACATTTATTGGACCCAAAACAAGTAGGAGGTATGGACCGGATGGGAACAGAGAAGTAGATAGCGATTACGGAGCGTTCGGCGGAGAGGGCAGCGACCACGGTCATGACTTGCATCCCGCTCCTGGGGATTTCCCGGATCGCAGTGGGCCGAGACCGCCCAAGGCAGGTGACCCTCCGCCCCCTGGGAGTAGCCCCAAAAGTCCATATTCGAATCCAAGCTCAAGTATGGCAGGAATAATCACAAATAGGGGCATCCTTTATCAATGACTGTTAAACTTGAAAGCGTGACGCTGCGTGTTGGTACGCTTCAGAACCTCCAGAGTTCAGAGTTGGTTATTACAACTTCCGAAGAAAACGGGATTTACTACACCGAAAAATACCTGACAAAACATTATAGTCTAATGGGGTTTGGCGCAATCATGCGACTAGGTTCAAACGAGCCAATTGACATTGATTTTTCTGCGGCTCGATTAGTCGAAAATAGTCCTAAATCAAGTAACCAGGGCCGGTTTTCGGATTGCGAGTCAGAGACAGAACTTCCTGAGGGTCGCCTACTTAAAATGAAAAACGACTATTCAAGATGACTTTGGAAAAGTACTTTAGTCCCCATTTTACAATTCACGACGGTTATTTGGTTGGGATTGAAAAAAAGGCAGATCGCATAATTGTCTCTGTCAAGGACAGGGACAGCAACGATTTCCTCATAGGCATCCTAAAAGAGCTAAGCCCTGTAATCGTGAGCACAGGTATGATCTTCCCCGTAGGCTTGGGTAGTCTGTCTTGCTATCCAGTCCCCGGAGATATCTTCCCGACTGCTTTCATAGAAACGCAATTGATGTATAATCTAGAAGATCGACTTATCAGCTACGACCGAACCCGCTGGAGACTACTCATGTCGATAAATACCTGGGACGGTAGTTATTTATTTTTCCTAATCCGAAAAAATGCAGTAGCGTCGTTGGGCACGATTTTGTTTTCGACGACATGGTCCGGAGACAGAAACTCCGATTAAATTGTCAAGCAAGTGCGATTGCAGCTTAAAATACTTCAGGCCATAATTTACATCCGGATTCGGAAATATTAGTGGCTCAGGACGCAAAAAAAACGCGGCAGAAACGCAAAAAAATGAGATATTCATGCCGTCGGTAATCAAAAGTTTCAAGAAGATATGCCTGGCCCCACCCCAAACAAGTTTGATATGTTCACTTTGAGCAAAAATCCGTTTCATCGCCTTTGCAGGTGAGTGCAACTGCGACTTAGTCTTTATCTTTGTAAATGCACTTGCATCAGGCATGATGGCAATGACGTTTTTTGCCGTAGGTATGGAAAATTATTTTGTTTCGCTGCTTCTATTGTGCTCTAGTCTTTTATTCTATCTTTTTCGCTGAAGCGGTACAGGCAAACTAAGGGGAGATTCTTGGAAGAGATTGATCGATTTGGGCTTGGATAGTACAATTAGAAAAACCACCCCGCCCCGTTTGAGCGGGACGTCTCTCCGGCGAGGGGTATTATAGCAACCATGATCCTTGCGCTTCCCAGGCTCGCTACCGTCGGCTCTTCTTAAAGTAAAATCATTCAAGACCCTCATGCCTAGTTGTGACCGTTTCCGCCGAGTACTCATAAAATTAAGCGGGGAAGCGATGGCAGGGGAAATGGGATTTGGAATTGATCCTAAAATTGCAAATTACATCGCAAAAGAAGTGGTTGCAGTTCAGAAATCAGGGATACAAGTGGCTTTGGTTGTTGGCGGAGGAAATTTGATTAGAGGCGAAACGTTCTCAGCTGAAGGCGGGATTGACCGCTCCGTGGCAGACCAAATGGGAATGCTCGGCACTCTTATGAACGCTCTTGCATTGCAATCTTCAATTGAACATGCAGGATGTCCGACGCGCGTTCAAAGTGCGATCGCCATTGCTCAAGTTGCGGAAACCTTTATCCGCCGAAGAGCGATTAGACACCTTGAAAAAGATCGCGTGGTTGTTTTTGCTTCTGGCACAGGAAATCCTTACTTCACAACCGATACGGCGGCAGTGCTTCGAGCTTTGGAAATTGAAGCGCAAGTGCTGATTAAGGCAACGAGGGTGGATGGAATCTATGATTGCGATCCTAGAAAACATGCCGAAGCAAAGAAATACGATAGCCTCACTTTTAATGAGGCAATAAGCAAGAATCTAGCGGTCATGGATCAAACCGCGTTTACGATGTGTCGCGAGCATAACATGCCGGTTATTGTGCTCGATTTCAATCAACCTGGAGCGCTGCTAACGGCCGCTCTTGGAAATAAAATCGGCACTTACGTAGGAAACGAATAATGTCAACTGATCAGATATTGCAGGATGCAGAAAAGAAAATGAAGGGTGCGGTGGATCACTTGATCCAAGATTTCGCCACTTATCGCACTGGGCGAGCCAATATAACCGTGCTGGATAGGGTGCATGTGGAGGCTTATGGTTCGGAGCAACCCGTGAGCCAAATCGCAAACATCAGCATCCCCGAGCCGAGGCAGATATTTATTCAGCCTTATGATAGATCTCTGACTCCGGCGATTGAGCGGGCGATCATCAAGGCAGAACTTGGAATATCGCCAGTTAATGATGGTACCGGAATCCGGTTAAATTTTCCTCAAATGACGGAAGATCGGCGTAAGGAAATGGTGAAGCAGGTTCATGCGAGAACAGAGCAAGCCAAAGTGGCAATCCGGAACGTGCGGCGAGATGCGAATGACCACCTTAAGGCGATGGAAAAGAAAAAAGAAATCTCAAGCGATGATTTGAAAGGCAGTGAAACCAGGGCACAAAAAATAACCGATGCGGCAATAGCTCACGCCGACGAACTGAGCAAGAAAAAAGAACAAGAACTTTTAGTTATATAAGTTGAAAGGCTCTTTAACAATGCCTGCTGAAGAATCAAAAATTTTAACGCTAGCTAAGAAAATCGGAATCGACCCATCTACTTTGCCTTGCCATATTGCCATGATCATGGATGGTAACGGCCGCTGGGCCAAGAAAAAGGGTCTTGCGCGACTGATTGGTCATCGGGAAGGTTATAGGACTCTTCGAAACGTTCTGCTTGACTGTAGCGGACTCGGTATTCGATATCTTACGGTTTATGCTTTTTCGGCAGAGAATTGGAAGAGACCGAAGGACGAAGTCACCGGACTGATGAAGTTAATCGAGCAAGCGGCTCGGGATGAACTGAATGAAATGCATCAAAACGGGGTTCGGGTTAGAGTAACCGGTCGAACCAATGAATTGCCTGCGGGATTAAAAAGCGCATTGGAAGATGGAGTTGAAACGACAAAGAATAATAAAGGAATCACGTTCGTGCTTGCCGTGAATTATGGGGGTCGCACAGAAATTGTGGACGCAGTGAAGCAACTCATCGCTACGGGCGCGGCTTCCGAGAGCATAACCGAAGAAACGATTTCTCAGGCGATGTACAACCCTGATATACCGGATCCAGACCTGATGATTCGTACCGCTGGCGAAATGCGGTGGAGTAATTTTCTTATGTGGGAATCAGCTTATAGTGAGCTATTTGTAACCCCTAAGCCATGGCCAGAATTTGCGACGACTGAGCTTTTGGAAGCGGTTCAACAATATCAAAATCGGATCAGAAAATTCGGCGCGGTGGTTGAGTGAATCAACAGCCTAATCGCATAGGCTATACCAGCCTGACCACGCGTTAGGATCATTAGAGGGATCCCCGCTTTTGTGACCATCGGGGCTCACATATTCAGAATCAAACTGCCCTGAAGTTGTGATCGATTTGGCGTGACCGTCAGCAAAAATAACGGATCCGCCAACAGAACTCCATGACTGGAAATAATCGTTTGGGGGTGGGCAGTCGTATCCATATTTCGAACATCCGGGATCGTCCGATTTTGAAAAAAATGGCATCATTTCGATGCGAATCATGCGCGATTCAGCCGGGTATTCGATTTGGGTCTCGTTCACTGGCTGAGTCACGTCGGTCATCATCTGAAATGGGTTATAAATCGCAAAACTATTGTTTTGAGAAGATTCATTGGCAACCGTTGTGAACATACAGTGGCCAAATCGATATGATGTGCCGTAAGCTTGCCAATAGGTCGAAGCTCCGCCCGCCTTTATAACCCCTTGATCAGTTGCCAAATAAGGTCCGCCTGAATCTAGTGGGCTTTTGAATATTCGTTTATCCTTTGTATAGGGAAGTAGCAACACTTCGGTTCCGTGATGAACGGCTGGGTTATAAATAGTAGGATCGGAATTGTACGCGTAGAAAATCGGCATGATGTCATCGTTGTCGGTGAGGTACATAATGTTTGCCATCCCAATCTCACGAGCGTTACTGAGGCAAGCGATTCTCTTTGCTTGCTCTTTGGCTCGGCTAAAAACGGGAAACAAAATAGCGGCAAGGATCGCAATGATTGCGATGACGACGAGCAGTTCGATAAGCGTAAATGCGCATTTTTTAACCATACAGACCTCTTTTCCAGAACTTCCGCGCTCGATAAGATGAGGGCGGCTTCCAACTATGGAGGTCGTCTGCAATCCCTACGCCGGTATTAACCGATTCAGGTTCATGGGGTCTTTTGGGATTATCCAAAACTCTCAGCCATTGGCTCCCCCTGCGGTATTCCTGTACTTATAATATACGGCATTTCTAGATGCGTTGATGTTTGAAGTGGTCTCAATATCAATTCTCGATTTTGTGAAAGTGCTTGCTTGACGAGGCTTTACTGATTTTGTATAGAGATATTCAAGCTAGTGATAACGTATAAAAATCAAATGTCAGAAATAGCAAAATTCAATATCGACCCCGCTCATTCGCTCGTTTGGTTTACGATCAAGCATCTTGCAATCGCTAAAGTTAAAGGCGAGTTTACTTCCGTCGGAGGAAGTTTAAGCGTAAACCCCGACGACCCTTCAACCCTAAAGATTGATGCTACAATCGTGGCAAATACGTTTCACACCAACGATGATAAAAGGGATGCGCACGTCAAAAGTGCAGATTTCCTCGATGTGGAAAAATATCCTGAAATTACTTTCGTTAGTGACGGCTCGACCAGAATTAACGCTGATCATTACATGGTCACGGGCAAACTCAGCCTTCATGGTGTCACTAAAGAAATCTCAATTGATTGTCATGACCGGTCGGATGAAATTACGGATCAAGTCGGCAATAGACGGTTCGCAATTGTTGGGAACACAAAAATTAATCGCAACGATTTTGGAGTGAAATTTAATGCCCCGCTGGGCACCGGAGGCTTGATGCTCGGCGAGGAATTGGATATTCAACTAGACCTGCAATTCGTTAGAGCATAAATTGCCTGGCTAGCGGCGAGACTATCGTTTTGTGGTGACGTTTCTTAAATAAGTGTCGCGCACGTGAGCGAAGTAATCGTCATCCAGCTTTTTCATGTCAGCGTGATTTTTCGGCACGACAACGAGAATCAAACTGCCCATTTCATCGGTGGTTTGCTCACCCCATCGCACTTCCTTTGGCGGACTTGATGGTTGCCGTGGATTTGTTGCCGAATTATCGTAAGTGATCAGAGAATTAAGTTTAGTGCCAGCTGGCAAGTTTATTGAGTGGGCAAACTGATATTGACCTTGCCAATTGAAATCCCAATCTGTGATATCCAACAAATCGATGCTTTTGCCGTCTGGCAAAATGGCGGTGAGCTGCATATGTTTTCCTAAATAGTGGGCGTGGGCACTCACCCCAACTGCATTGGTACCGACCGGAAGAGTGTAAGAATCGAGAAGTTGGTAGTTTTTATCGCCAGCGGGAATGTCGATTCCGCTGAGGAAACCAAATATCGGGGGCAGAAGCAAAGCAGTAAATTCGTTAGCCGGAGGTTTTTTCGCAAAATAGAGCCCAACGGTGGATTGCTCAGTTTCTTTCATTCCATTAGGATGAAAATGGGTGCTGAGAATAAGGTCTGAACTTTTTGGTAAGTAATACGCGAGCCCGTCTGGCAAGATTCTCGGTTGCGCACCGACTGCCCATCCGCCAAGATTTCCGAATTTTGACCCTGATGTGGGACTACCACTCGATCCAAAAGTCATAAAGCTTAGCGCTCCGCCACTCCCGGCGGCATGAAGAGCAACTTGCTCAATTCCCATTAGTCCACCAAAACCGGGCTGACCATCTTGTCCATCAATTGACTCTGCGTAGCCGGAAGAATCGTAGTAAAACAAACTATGGTGGACAACGGTTCGAGCAGATGGTCGGAAATCGATTGCAGCTAAGTATTCATCTTTTTTGAGGTGAAGCGGGATCACGAAGTTTCGGTACACGTCTGGGCCATCGGCTGGCACCGTGAAGGGTTTTGGCATCTTCACGATTAAATCTGGCTGGCCAAGGGACCAAGTTCCGGAAAATTGAGGCAATTTTGGCAAACTCGCTTCGTCACCCTTAACCATGCCCTCTTTTACCCATGTCTGAATTTTGTCGATCTGATCTTGAGTCAAACTTTCGTCGCCTTGATAATGAACCGAAGTTGGAGCCGGTTTCCAAGGCGGCATATATCGCTTTTCAGTTACCTGGGCAATAAAATCGCCGCGTTGCTGGACGTCTTCATAGGTCTTCAAAGTAAACGGAGCAGCCTCGCTCGGTCTGTGGCAAGAGTAGCACTTCGAGTAGATAATCGGGGCAATATCCTTGCAATAAGTAAGAGTTATTCGTTTTGTTTTGACCTTCGAATTAGAATGATTCGGTCCTTTGGAGGTAAATGAAAACGCCGAGATCAAGCATATCGTTGCTGCAGAAGAGCAGAGAAGTGTAACTTTGTTCATTTGGAAACAACCGGTTTATTTAATATACAGCCAATCGCAGGGGATTTTGTTTCGCTAATTGCCTTGCCTTGTACGCATTGTTGCAATGCGTCTATAAGATCGTGTTGGTTGACTGCGACCCGTCTGGTGCCTAGGGTTAGGTAGCTGTCGTCGATTCTGCCCTCGTAGAGTAGCTTGTTCTGGCTTGAAATTACCGCGACTTCCGGCGTTACCGAGATTCTCCAAGAATTCGCAAGATGCTGAGAAGAATCAATCAAAAAAGGCAGACCAAGATTGTATTGAGTCAAGTGTTTTTGCGCGGCTGAATGGGAAATTGATTCTTCGAACACAAGATGAAAGTTAAAATGCGATTTAAATCGGGCATAAATGCGATTGATCTCGGGCGCATATCCGTTGGATATTGGGCAATCGTGGCGAATAAAGATCAATACTTCAGGTTCGGGTTTCTTCGAGGTGAAGTGTACATTTAATTGGTTTTGGCTCAATCCCAAAGCGTAAAGACAAATCATAAATTGTTAATCTTCATGTAATACGATATTCGGTCGAAGATTCTTACCGATAGGTTCAATTAAATCTGGATGGATTGAGGATCGTTGGAATTAGATTATCTTCTGGCCTCAATAAATCCTCGACCAGTAATTTGCCTGTAATTGGACCTAAGCTTAAACCCACCATGGCATGGCCAGTTCCGATTGATAAATTTGAAAATCGGGATATTTTGCCAATTATTGGCAGTCCATCCGGCGAACATGGACGAAGACCTCCCCACACAGGTAAGTCGTCAAAATCTGAAGATTTGAATTTTGGGAAGTACTCTGGTAATGATTTTTTAATTCCGTTTACTCTGTTTTCATTAATGCGATAGTTGTTAGCTCCTATCTCCATTGTTCCGGCCGCGCGTAGGCTGGTGCCAATCGGCGTTATCGCTAGTCGGGCTTCTACTAAGATGGAACAAATCTGAGGTAATTCAACTGGATTTGGCAACGTTAAGCTGTAACCTTTACCCGCTACTACTGGAATATTAATATTTAATTTCGAAGCCAGAAACGATGACCAAACACCTGTAGTTATTACAAAATGATCCGCCTCAAATTCGCTATCGCGTGTCTCAACTGCTACGATTTTGTTTGATATTTCCTTCCAATTCTTGACTTCTTGATTGTAAATTAACTTAACTCCGCTATTCTCGAGCTTCGTGGTCAGCATCTTGATAAGGAGACCGGGATCCAGGCACGCGTCGTCGACAAAATGGACCGCTCCATGAACGTTCATTACAATTTGAGGTTCAAGTTTGGCTAATTCTTCGGCATTTAAGACTTGGGCAGGTATACCGAGGCGATGCGCATGAGCTACCACTTCACATTCCTCTTCAAATGCTTTGCGTGTTTTGCAAAGCATCAGCAATCCTTTTTTGATCAAGCCGATGTCCCCAATATCTTCTGTGATTTTTTCAAATTCCAATTTACTCAGCAAGCCTAATTGCGCAAGTGTTTCAGCGCTCCTGCTCACATTTTTGTTCGTGCAGTTCCTTGCAAAGTGATAGGCCCACTTCAGCGTTTTCATATCGGTAAAGTTGATTCCAAATGGAGACTCGCTATTCAGAAGCATTTTTAAGCCCATTTGTACCATTCCTGGAGCGGCTAATGGCGTAAAGTGACTTGGGACTATCATTCCAGCGTTGCCGGTAGAACAGCCTTTGTCTGAGGTATCATCTCGTTCTAAAACAATTACTTCAATGCCACTCTTAGCAGCGTAATAAGCGGTGGTTAATCCGATAATTCCGCCTCCGATAACTACTAATTTCATTGCTTAATTTTAGACAGTCCTAGCCATTAATTGACTTCGGGCCGCTCAGCAACACAAGAACTCATAAACTCATGAAACTTCACGAAAATTTCGGTCGATTTGGGCTCAACTGCTTCTGGTATGATCCTAAAAGAATTGCATAAATTTCTCGCTATGAAAATCACTCGCATGTTATTATCAACCGTGGTCACTGTCCTTGCATTGAGCCTTTCGTTTGCTTCTGTTGCGGCTCCTAGTAATGAGCCACTCTCGGTTCAGATTACGGGAAACGGCCAGCCAATTCTTTTAATCCCGGGATTAACTTGTGGAGGAGATGTCTGGCAAACCACGGTTGATCATTTGAGTCCGAATTATAAATGCTACGTGTTTACCTTGGCTGGATTTGCGGGCCAGCCTCCCATTCAAACAAACGACTTTTTGAAAACCGAGCGCAATGCAATCGAGAAATACGTCAGAGACAACAAGATCAAATATCCAATAGTGATTGGTCATAGTCTCGGAGGCTTTTTGGCTTGGTGGCTTGCGATAGATCAGCCTAAAATGTTCAAGGCAGTAGTTGCGGTCGATGGATTGCCATTTCTCGCTCCCATGGTAAGTCCTGCCGGCACCGCAGCCCAGGACGCTGTAATTGCAAAAAGTTTCAAGACCGCTTTCGCAAAAATGACCCCGGCTCAGTTTGCGGCAAGCACAAAAATGGCATTGACCTTCCAAATTACCTCGCCAGCCCAGGTAAACCAATTCGCTACGACTTGCTCCAAATCTGATCCCGCAACGGCGGGAGAGGCGATGTCTGAAATGATGACGATTGATCTAAGACCAGAGATGTTTAAGGTAAAGATGCCCGCACTGCTCTTCATGTCGGCTGCATTCTACACAGCACCAGATGCCCTGTCTAAAATGAAATCAAGTTATCAATCCCAAATTGCGGGCGATCCAACCGCTCAGCTTGCGGTTGCCCTGAAAGCTCGACACTTTATCTTCTTAGACGATCCCCATTTCTTCTTCACAACATTGGACGCCTTCCTAAAACCGTTAAAGTAGCAGTTGCGCGGCGCAAGCTTGAGAGTTAGCGTGTTGGTAAATCATTCATCTCGGGGCGGGTATTCAGGACGTTAGGGTTAAGTAATTTGAAACACGTCCCGCAGGCGAGCCAATCACTTAGTCCAGAACAGATTTTATTCGGGTATTGCCACGGAGCGTTTCCAATGGCAGACGAACTTGGAAAACTGAATTGGTACAGATCGCTTGACCGCGCCTTGATTCCGATAGAAGGGATCCACGTCTCAAAATCGCTGAGAAAATGTATTCGGCAAAAACGTTTCGAAATTACTTTTGACACTGCTTTTAGTCAGGTAGTGCAGGGATGCGCTAGGGACGGAGAGACCTGGATCAGTGATGAGATTGGGCAGGTATTTTTAGAAATTCACTTACTTGGTTGGGCGCATAGTTGCGAAGTATGGAGCGATGGAATTCTTGCAGGAGGCATTTATGGGCTTGCAATCGGCGGGGTATTTTGCGCCGAATCAATGTTTCATCGGAAGACTAATGCAAGTAAAGTGGCACTATGGGCACTTGTGAATAACTGCCGCGAGCTCGGTTTCACAATGTTTGACGCTCAGATTATGAATCCTCATTTGGCCAGTCTGGGTGCTGTTTCGGTTTCAGACGAAGAGTACGCTAAGCGTTTCTTGCTGGAATCAATGAAATTGACGGAGTGGAGCATTAGTCCTTGGAAACCGTGCGAATCCAGTATATAAACAGGGAACAAAGGCAAAAACCTAGTAAAAGAAATCCACGGAATTGCATTTAGCCTTCCGATAATTACCTTGTCGGCACAATGAATCTGGTGCCAACGGGGCAAAGATTGCCCACAAAAAGGAGCAAGGATGGCACGAAAACAAATGAAAATAGTCCGACTTTTGGAGCCGGAACTTTGTCTTGAATGTCGTTTTGCTGAGCGCGCCAACGTCGAGAACCATGACGGGGAAGTCCAAAGGATGGTTTATTGCAGGCGGCTAGATTGCGATAACTGGGATGTGATGACATTTGAGCCAGCCCGCAGCGTAGCGTTCGACAACGGCGAAAATTTCCAAGCTAACTCAACCGATTAATTGACCAGCTCGATTTTTGGGATTCTTGAGCAGCGTCCCATGCCATTCCAGAAATTTTTCCTTTGCAAGTTGAATTTGCTTTGCGTGTTTAACGGATTTATCCTTTTCAAATTCAATTGGATTTGGAAAGAGCCCCCAGTTGATGTTCATCGGCGCAAACTCACGCTCGGTTTGATCTTGCAAATGTGCTAGTAAAGAGCCGTAAGCCGATTGTCTTGGAGGTCTCGGGATTTCTTCATTTTTCAAATAGTAGCAAGCGGAAAGCCCGGCGAGAATTCCCATCGCTGCAGATTCGGTATATCCTTCCACCCCTGTAAGCTGCCCCGCGATAAAAATTCCAGGTATCTCTTTCAGCTCCAAAGTTGGTTCCAGAACCTTCGGGGAATCTAAATAAGTATTTCGATGAATGACTCCAAACCGAACAAATTCAGCGTTTTCAAGCCCAGGAACCATTCGAAAAATTCGCTTTTGCTCGCCCCATTTTAATCTGTTCTGACATCCCACCAAGCTGTACAAGGTTTTTTCTCGATTTTCAGGTCTAAGTTGCAAAGCGGCGAACGGTCTTTTGCCAGTTGCGGGGTTGGTTAGTCCGACCGGTTTGAAATTTCCGAATGCCAGGCTCATTTCGCCGGTCTCAGCAATCGCTTCAATGGGGGTGCATCCGGTGAAATATTTAATCTTTTCCAACGATTCGTCTTCTGCGACTACTCCATGGGGCAGGGATCGCTCGGCATTGACCAGTTCTTTCACAAACGCAAAGTATTGATCCCGATCAAATGGGCAATTTAGATAATCGTCGCCATCTCCTTTTCCGTACCTGCTGGCCGCAAAGATTTGGGTGAAATCAAGGGAGCTTGATTCGAGAGTTGGGCTCACTGCGTCGTAAAAATAAAGACCATCCTTTCCGGTTATATGAGCTAACCATTCGCTAAGCTCGGGACTTGTGAGCGGACCTGTTGAAATAATTACAGGACCCTGTTGAAGTGCGTCTTTCACTTCCTCTGGTCCGCAGTGTTCGCGAATTACGTTAATCAGTGGATGGGATTGAATTCGCGATGTTACTGCTTCAGAAAACAGGTTCCTGTCAACTGCTAGAGCTTCGCCAGCAGGCACACGATGATCTGCAGCAACCTCAAGGATAATCGAGCCCAGCTGGGCCATTTCATATTTAAGTTGTCCGATTGGTGTGTTAGGGAAGTTTGATTTAAATGAATTTGAGCAGACGAGCTCGGCTAAAAAATCCGTAATATGAGCCCCGGTTTTGCGGCTCGGGCGCATTTCATAAAGTTGAACTTGAACGCCATTCCCGGCGCAGACCCATGCCGCTTCAACTCCGGCAAGCCCACCACCAACAACCGTCACGACGGGGGATGGCATTTTACGCAGAGCCTAGTTTGAAAGCGATGGCGTCACCCATTTCCTTGGTGGAAACTAATCTGCATCCTGTTTCGAATATATCAGCGGTGCGCAATCCGGCTTCCAAAACATGTTCCACCGCTTGTTCAATCTTGCAGGCTGAAGGATCATCACTCAATGAATGTCGCAGCAGCATGGATGAGCTTAGAATGGCGGCTATTGGGTTAGCCCGACCCTGACCGGCAATATCTGGCGCAGAGCCATGAACAGGCTCGTAAAGCCCAAAATTACTTCCTGTATCAGATCCTCCAATGGATGCGGATGGAAGCAAACCTAAAGACCCGGTGATCATTGAAGCTTCGTCCGAAAGGATGTCGCCAAACATGTTTTCCGTAAGAATGACGTCAAATTGACCGGGATCTTTGACAAGTTGCATCGCGCAGTTGTCGACAAGCATGTGACTGAAGTGGATATCGTGGTTTTCCTTGGCATGTTGATCCACAATTTCTCGCCATAATCTGCTCGTCTCTAATACATTAGCCTTATCAACGCTTACTACTTCACGTTTTCGAGTGCGCGCAACCGCCATTGCGATTTGTACGATCCGGTTAATTTCATCGGCGCGATAAATGCACGTATCGACTGCGGTTTTGCCGCCATCTCTGCGCTCGCGTGGTTCACCAAAATAGATTCCACCCGTAAGCTCCCGAATCACAACTAAATCCAAAAGGGCTCGTTCAGGCTTTAATGGGCTTGCGTGGATGAGTGGCTTCCAGGTGCGTGCCGGACGAATGTTCGCATATAATTTAAGCTCGCGCCTTAACGCTAACAAGGCTCCCACTTCTGGTCTCAGATTGGGCGGCTGGATTTGATCGTATAACGGGCCTCCAACTGCACCAAATAAAACCGCGTCAGATTTCTTGCAGAGATCGAGGGTTTCAGGGGGCAATGGATGTCCGGTTTTGTCGTAAGCTGCACCTCCGACTAAGCCGCTTGTAAAACTGAGGCTTGGTTTGAGTGCTTGCAAAACTTTTACAGCTTCAGCGGTCACCTCGGGACCAATGCCATCACCGCCTAAAACCGCAATTGAAGAAGCCATATTTGTAGAAAGAGTATATCCGCCTCATCAACTTTTGATTTGATTTTGAACCTGCGGAGGTAGGCTTGACGAGTATGCATACGGTGTACGGTTGGGATTTGCAGGTTTTCAGAGCCATTCATCTCGGCTGGCATCAGGCATGGCTAAATCCAATTTTTTTGATTTTCACTGGTCTCGGGGATGGCAATACCCAAACAATTTTAGTGTTAGCAGGGCTATTAACTCGAATTGGTAGGCGGCTATTTTGGCCGCTTGCTTGTGCACTATTTTTTGGAGGAATTTTAGGGGCACAAGGTCTAAAGCATCTATTGCCTAGGGATCGTCCTTCCCAGCTCCCGTTCTCTCATCCTATGCAAAGCTTGTTTTACAATAGCTTTCCTAGCGGTCACACCACTTCTTCCATGGCTCTAGCACTGTTGCTTTTTTTAGCACTTTACAAAACCAAAAAAGCGTGGATCGGATATCTTGCTTTAGTACTCACGGTTTTTGTTGGACTGAGCCGTATTTATTTAGGAGTTCATTGGCCAACCGACGTTATCGGCGGTGCATTTTGCGGGGCATTATTCGCTTCTTTGGTGTTTCTGGCTTTTCCTCAAGTGCGAAATGGCACGTGGAACGATGACCCGGTCGCTACGCCGGCTGTCTAGAAACCCATCTTGCGAAATCGTTGGTATCTGGAATCTCTGAGGTCAATCGGGGAGCATTTTGAGAGATCAGCCATAGCATGTTCAATCGCAAATTTTAAGTTCTGGGCAGCAAGGGGAATATCTCGATGAGCTCCGCCTTTAGGTTCCGGAATAATTCCATCTATGAGCCCTAGTTCCAATGCCGATTGAGGCGTGAGCCTAAGAGCAGCGGCCGCTTGCGCCGCCAACTCTGGCCGACGCCATAAAATCGCAGCGCAACCTTCCGGTGCAATTACGGAGTAAATCGAGTGTTCAAGCATTAAAACCTTGTTTGCCGCACCAATCCCAATGGCTCCTCCACTTCCACCTTCACCGATAATCACGGAAATAATCGGTACGGTTAGTTCGAACATTTTCATCATGGAAGCGGCGATCGCTTCCGAAATCCCGCGTTTTTCTGCTTCCACCCCCGCGTCTGCTCCGGGGGTATCGATGAAAGTGACCACCGGCAATCGAAATCGTTCAGCCATTTCGAAAAGGCGAATTGCTTTGCGATATCCTTCTGGCCTGGCGTATCCAAAATTTCGGAGCTGACGTTCTTGGATGCTTCTGCCCTTTTGATGTCCGACAAACATTATCGATTGATCATTGAATTTTGCAGGTCCTCCGACAATCGCGAAATCGGCACCATAATTCCGATCTCCTTGCAGCTCCACGAATCCGTCAAAAATGGCTGCCGCATAGTCAAGGCTATAGGGTCTCGCTTGGGCGCGGGCAACTAGCACGGTGTCCCACGGACTAAGCTGGCAGTACATTGCATCCACATACTTGTCACGCCGAATTTCAAGCTCGCCGATTCGCACATTTGCTTCCGTTCTTTTTCCATCATCGCGCTCGCGACCAGCGAGAACCTTTAGCTTTTCGATTCCCTCTTCAAGATCCTTTAATGGCTTTTCCCATTCTTCAAAAGTTCTAGCCATGTGCGCTGGCCCCTACCGTTTTTTTATGGTTTGACTTTCGTACTGGCAAGTCGACTGCTTCCTCTAAACTTGATCCAAGAAGATTTACCAAATTAGAAAGCGTTGATTTAAGCTCCTTGCGGTGAACTATTCGATCAATCATTCCAGAAGCGAGACCGAACTCAGCGGTTTGGAAGTCATCAGGAACCTTTCCTACACCGGCTTGTTTTGAAACCCTTAATCCGGCAAAACCAACCGTGGCTTTCGGCTCAGCGAGGATTACATCAGCAATGCTTGCGTAACTGGCGAGAACTCCTGCCATTGTCGGATCGGTGAAAACAGCAATATAAGGAACGTGATTTCGGCGGCAAAGCTGAGCGGCGGCGGTTGTTTTCGCCATCTGCATCAAGCTGAGAAGGCCTTCTTGCATTCTTGCCCCTCCAGAAGCACAAAACACAATTGCGGGAACTTTAGTTTCTGCTGCTCGTTCAAGGGTTCTCGTGATTTTTTCTCCTGCAACCGAACCCATTGAACCACCCATAAAGCTGAAATCGGCAACTGCGACGCTTACCCTTTGTCCATCAAGTTGAGCAAATCCGCAGATTATGGAATCGAATGTTCCTGTTTTCTCTTCTGCAGCAAGTCTCTTTTCATCGTAGTCTGGAAAATCAAGGGGGTTCCCGGATCGAAGGTCTTGATCAAGCTCAACAAACGATTCCGGATCAAAAATGGAATCTATTCGTCTTTTTGCACCTAAGCGATGGTGATGACCGCAGTGAGGGCATACTTTATTCAGCTCTTCAAATTCTGCAACGAACAAAATTTTCTTGCAACCTGCACATTGAAGGAAGGAGCCATCGTTGGGATGTTTTGGGCTGCTCAAGGTCTTATAGGATACCTACGTTCGCATATGGAGTTTGTCCTCTACTTCAATTGCAAAGACTAACTCGTATCAAGAAATAGGGGAAACTTTTCTACTCGGTCATCATTTATTTTAATGCCGGTTTGGATTAGTTTTGTTGCCTGCTCTCCGGCTGAATTTGAACGGCTTAGGATGGTTGCGATTTCTTGATCTTTTTCAACGAAATCTCCCACAAGGGCGTGGATTTTTACTCCAACTTGCAAGTCGACCTGGTCTGCTTTGTTGGCGCGACCGCCTCCAAGATTAATGCAGGCTTTGCCAATGATTCCCGCATCGAGCTTCGCAAGAAAGCCTTTCTTAGAACTTTTGACTTCAAGTTCAACCATTTTGTCTAACGGGGCTGAGAATTGGGTTGCTCCCTGGGCTGAAAACCATTCTTCCAATTTTTTGTATGCCAGCCCACTTGTGATCGCATTTCCAACTTTTGCTGATGCCTCTGCAAGGGTTAGAGTGGGGTTTACGAACCGGAGGGTATCTCGGGCGGTTGTCACGCACAATTCTCTTGCACGACTGGACGTGCGCGATAATTTTTCATTTTTTAAGATCGAAATTGCTTCGTTAACCTCGATTGCGTTGCCTACGCATTCTCCCAGAGGCTGATCCGCATCCGAGATATGAGCAATCAATTTCAGATTGCAAGCTGTGCCAACCTTTAGTAGGGCATTTTTCAGCTTAATTGCTTGAGGCAATGTCGCCATAAAACTCCCCGAGCCGCACTTGACGTCGAGCGATATAAATTCGCATCCACCCGCGATTTTTTTGCTTAGAATTGAACCAATAATTAGCGGCAGGGAATCAACCGTTTCGGTTGAACCCCTTAGCGAATAAAAAACTTTATCAGCGGGTACTAATTGCTGCGACTGACCAGTAAGTACGATTCCAATTTTTGAAGCTTGACTTATCATTTCTTCGGCAGTTAGATTTAATCTAAATCCTGGAACAGAAGATAGTTTGTCGAGGGTTCCGCCCGTAATACCGAGCCCTCGACCGCTCATTTTGACCATCGTCATCCCGCAAGATGCAAGAATTGGCAAAAGAACAATCGTTGTCTTGTCACCCACGCCTCCGGTGCTGTGCTTGTCCACTAATGGCTTTGGCAATGCTGAGAGATTAAGTTGATCACCGCTTTGCGCCATTGCCAAAGTGAGGTTGACCGTCTCATTTTCGCTGAGTGGATTTAAATACGCTGCCATCAGCCAGGCAGAAATTTGATAATCCTGAATTTGACCCGAGCCAGCTAGGCGACAAAATTCAAAAATTTCTGACTTGGAATGGACTTTACGATCACGTCGATCCTCTAGGAATGTTTTCAGATCAAATTCTTGGCGGCTCATTGAAATTTATAAGGGAATCGATAGATTCCGGCTTCGGTAATGATCGCAGAGACCAGTGATCCGGGGGTGATATCAAATGCGGGATTAAAAACGGGAGTGCCTTCCGGGGCAATCGGATGATTTTCAAAATGAGTTAGTTCGGTTGAGCTTCTTTCTTCTATTTTGATTTGATTTTGTTCGGTCCATGTCAGATCGAATGAGGATTCAGGAGCGGCAACGTAAAATGGAATCTTGTGGAATGAAGCAAGAGCGGCAAGGGAACAGGTGCCGATTTTATTTGCGACATCGCCATTTTTTGAAATTCTATCTGCGCCCACGACCACCAAATCAACTTTTTTTGCTTGCATAAGGGAAGCGGCAGCAGAATCGGCTATGCAGTGAAACGGGATTTGTTCCTTTAGAAGTTCAAATGCGGTTATTTTCAAACCTTGAAGTCTGGGTCGTGTTTCGCAACTCCAAACATGAATTTTTTTTCCAGCCGAATGGGCACTACGAACAATTCCTAGGGCTGTTCCATGTCCGGCCGTCGCCAATGCGCCGGTGTTGCAAATGGTCAAAATTTGCGCATTATTTGGTATTAAGGCTGCTCCATTTTCGCCTATGCGCAGATTATTCTCAAGATCTTCGGTTTCAATTTTTTTAGCTTCCTGCAAGAGTTGTTCATAACTTCTATCGGGAAGATCCACAAGTCGTTGGACTGCCCACTGAAGGTTAACTGCAGTTGGTCGAGTTGCAAGTAGCTCACTTGCAGCCCTTTCAAGATCGGCTTTTTGACTGGAAGCTAAGACCAGACCATAAGCGGCGGCGATCCCGATTGCGGGAGCACCACGCACCCGCATTTTTAAAATTGCCTCAATAACTTGTTGGTAAGTCTGAATTGTCAGCCAAACTTCAGACGCGGGAAGGAGAGTTTGATCAAGTAGCAATAAATGGTTATCTTCCCAAATCATTGGTCGCATAGCCATGATCTCACTGTACCAGTCTATAAAATCCGAAGATAGCACGAACGCGAAGTAGGATTTATCAGTAAGTTATTAACATGACGCGCGCGCCAGGAGACCGGATATTTGGGGTAGAGACTGAATTTGGCTGTCTGGTGTCGGATGAATCACTGGGCGGTCCAGAAACTGCGGTTGAAGTCATCAAGGATTACATTTTCAGCGAGCTTAAGCTCGGGGCAATTGACTTGCATGCACGGGATGATGTCTTTGAGCCATCTATGAGCGGAGGATTTCTCATGAATGGCGCCCGCCTTTATATTGATGCGGTAGGTAGCCACCTAGAATATGCCACGGCAGAATCACGACTATTAAAGGATCTCATATCAAATGATAGGGCCGGACAAAGGCAAATAGTTAGATCAATTAACGAGATGGGGTTAAGTGATGCCATAAGCATTTATAATAACTCGGTAGACCATTTTGGAGGTCACACTTTTGGTTGTCATGAAAACTACTTAATTCGTGCAGATGATGATTTCTTGTCCGACTCGGTTAATATGTTTTATCCGTTCCTAGTTACGCGTCAGATTTTTGCAGGTGTAGGCAGAGTAGGCGGGCATATATTAACCTCTGGAGGTGTACGACCAAGTTATCAAGAAATCGTTGATAATCCAATTGATTATATTTGGGTGAGCCACGTTTACAATGTTATTTCCGATCCTAGGGTTAAGTTTCAACTTAGCCAGCGCGCAGATCATATTTTAAAGACTATCGCTAGCCGCGTTCGATTTAATCGGGCAATGATAAATCCAAAATGGGAGCATTTCTACTCTCATGACAAGATGACGAGGTTGCATCTCCTGTTTGGAGAAAGCAACCAAAATGAAACTGCTTATGCGTTAAAAGTTGGGACTACTTCCTTAGTCTTGAGACTACTTGAAGACCATTTAGTTCCAGAAGAACTATGTCTGGCTCAACCGCTGATTGCCTTGAGAGAGGTTAGTCGCGATGAATCATATAAGTGGGTAGTAAAGCTTGCAGATGGTACCGGAATTGGCGCGATTGAGCTTCAAAGGGAATACCTGAATATGGCTCAGCGATATCGAGGAGACAGTGAGCAAACGGAGTGGATTCTTGATGAGTGGGAATCAATACTAAACGGTCTTGAAAAGGATCCAATGAGTTTAGGCAGTAAGATAGACTGGGTTGCTAAGCGAATCATGGTAGAGCAATACATGGCTGAGGAAAACGTTAATTGGGATGATGATTCACTTCATTCAATTGATTTGGAATATCACAACATTGATCCGGAGAAAAGTCTGTTTTACGCATATCAAGAAATGGGCATGACGCAAAAGTATTGCTCCGAACTTGACATCATAACCGCGATGACTGATCCTCCTCAAAACACGCGAGCTAAAGGGCGGGCTAAGTTGGTCGAGGAAGTACTCAAGCGAAAGAATCCAAAGTTTTACATGTTTGATTGGAATGCAGCTGCGTTAGACCGTAATAAATACGTCGAAATGCCTGACCCATTTGAAACTTATGAAAACGCCGACTATATTTCTATTTGACCATCTGATCTATTAGTTGCGGGCGACTCGTAATGTTACTACTCCCCAACCCGGAACGTTTATAGTCTTTGGGCATCGCTTGAGAGGCTTTTCTGTTAAGTCAGAATAGTAAGCGGCATGGGGTTTTCCATCTAACCAGCGTAATTGAACGTCTTGGGCTTTTCCGGATGCCCCCCAAAGCCTAACTATCAAATTGCGTCCATCATCGGTTGGTTTTAGACATGTAACAATAACGGCTTGATTAGAAAGGGCAAATAAAGATTTGGTGGAAAAAGCAGTGTCGGAAACGATTAAGGGCTGGGCAAGCGAAATGCCAAATTTTGATTCTGATTCGGGCCTAAATGGACCGTGCGCTTGGATTACATAACGAAACTGCAGATTTCCTTGCTGACTAGCTCGGTAGTTGGTATACCAAATATTATTTAACGCCCACGAGTAAAACGTTTGAGTTGGTCCCAGATACTTTATCCAGTCAGTAGGACTATTCGCACTACCAAGCACGTTTGCAGTGATTCCGCCTACCTCAATAAGCGGGGCATCAACAGAGCTACATGTAACTCCAAATTGTTTGTTGGATACATCCACGTACCTTTGGGTGCAAAACCAATTTTTGTTAGCACCAGGAATTTGATCTTTATCTGGTCGCACAAGCGACCATGGCATGTCGATTGATACCTGACCGTTTGGCACATTCAGAGGAAATGCAATATGGACGCCTTCTTTATCTAGCACGGGAAGCTTGTCAATTGAATCAGTGATTTTAACTTGATTAACGCCCTCATCTAGCTCAATAGTCTGGATCAAGCTTTTTGCACCTGGAGCCAGCGAAGTAACTTGAACCTTTGAGACAAGCGGACCATTGTCCAGAACTTCAAACTCTGGCTGCGAAGTGGTCTTGATTTTTGAGACATCCGAACCTAGCAAATAAAGATATTGATTAAGATCATATTTCGCATTCGTATTAACTAACTCGCGACCAAATTGCAAGCTCTTAATCGATTTAATCGCTCCAGTATTTGGGTTTAGTTTTACATCGTATAGCGAGTTGCGAATTTCGCGGTTAGGGTTCAAAATCTGTGAATGAGGGCTATGACCATAAATAACACGAATCGGGATCGAGGCAAACGGTGGTACGTCCGGAACTAAAACCGCTAGTGAGCCATTTTTTAACCTTTGGGATTTTAAGACTTTTTCTTGTAGGGTCACAACTTTATTGCCCATTTGGGATTGGTTCGGCGACAAATAAATCATGGAGGTTTGCGGCCAAGAAGTCGTGTTTATTATGTAAAAGTACTTGCTCACAACGCTTTTGCTATTCAAGGCAAGTGAGATTAAGCTACTGGACAAACCATCTGCCTTAGTTACGTATCCTTTCTTTACTGCCCATTGGCTTTTCTCAAAGCTTGATTCGGAATCAGAAACACTGTTATAGGCACCCCAAGTATGTTCGGAAAAAAGAATCACATTGCGCCAAGCATCTAAATACGAATTAGCAGGAAAAGCTAGAAGCGGTTTACAAGCATAAAGTGCTTCTCCTTGAATAATCCTATCCGCATTAGCCCTGTTTTCACCAGTTTCTAATGCAGCCGAACCTGCTCCGTCTTCCCAATAAGGTGAAAAATCGCCTCTTATTACTGGAATGCGTGGGCCATACTCTTTAATAAAGTCACGACAAGCATTTGAAATTGTTGAGATTATAATATGAGGTACCGCGTACTTTTCATTCCAGGCTTTTACTGCGTAAGGAACATCCCCATCAACCGGTGGATTATCGCTTTCACTCCAAGGGATGCCGAGCATTTGGTAGGGATAATTTTGCTTACTTAATTCACTTAGTTTAGGCAATAGATAGGAGCCAACGAAATTTTTAGTAGGATCTTTTGTTCTAAAGATTTTTGAGCGATCTCCATTGAATTGGCGGATAGGATGTCCCACTCCATAAGTCACAGTCTCCCAAACAAATACTTTCGACTTGCCTGACGGAGATAACCACCAAAATGGGTGATCTTGCCAAGCGGTTCTCGTGGTTCCGATTCGGTCACCCGGATTAGGCATTAGCACTAAATTGGTTATTTCCGCCTGATGTAGTGCAGTTACATCTCCCCACGTGACTCCCGGCACATCGCTTTGAGTGGCAGTATCCATCTTCACCCCTAATTTATTCGATATAATACGAGAAAATCGATAGCTTGCCATCAACTCTTCAGGTCTCATTAGACCGGTTAGTTCGTTTGCATATGCAGCCGAATCTGCTAAGATTCCCTTATTCATTGCATCGGAAACTTGCGCAATTTCGGCAGGAGATCTGGATTTGAGTAAGTTGTCTAGTACAAATGTGCCTTCAGAATTGAACCTAAATTGATCATTCGGCGGAAAGTTAGCTGACTCTTTGTGCATCTTAATAGCGTCAAACTGATTCCGCTCGTGAAGCTTAACCACATCGGATTGTAAGTTGGTATAACCGATATCTAAATGTGAATGCGGAAATAGGTAAATATTCCAATTGCGAATTGGGGTAACTGAAATAGCTACTGCGAGTTTAAAGCTTGGACTTGATATTACTAATGAGATAGCCTGGGGTTTAATTACTTGTTTGATCGGAACTTCAATCGCATTTGATCCGGGTTGTAAAGTTTTTTCAAATTCTTGATTAGCAAGTTTAATCTTAACCTTGCGCGCACTTCCCAGATTAGTTAAATTGAAATTGACAAACTGATAATTACCGCGGGGTCCTCGAAGCACCGCTTGTTCGGTAGGTTCCGACGACTGGTATATTATTTTGGCTTGAACTGGTATTGTTGCAAGGTCGGGGCTTCCCTCAAGCTGAAGTGAATCGAAAACTGCCCAACTGCCTACCGAATTTCTTATTGAGATTGAGTTCAATCCATTTCTCAGAAAACGAACTGGAATGTTTGTAATCCATTGACTTTGTTTGCCCGTTTCCGGCTTGCCTGATATAGATTCGTCCCCGTTTCCTACCGGAGCTTGCCAACGGGTGACCAGCTTTCCATTTACGATCAGGGATAAAAGTGGCGGCGAAGCATCCTGACTATCAACAAAATCCACTGTGAATTTGCATTCGCTGTTTGGATTTATGCGAGCCAAACCAAAATAAATCGTATCGGTGTGGATCGTGCCATGGGCCCACGCGTCATCTGGTCCAGGGATTATGTAGGGCCAATCCTTGACGTTCGAAGCACCTACTACATAAGCAGCATCACTGGAGTAGTTTAAATATCCAGAAGGCCCCAGTTTGAACTTAGAAGGTGATCGATCTGGCTCACCTATCTCCCAAAGCACCTTGGTTGAAGACTGGATGATCGGAATAGAAATCAATAGCATTTAAGAACTAACCGCCAGTTGTATTAGGTCACGATGAGGTTTGAAATTTATATGTTCTTTTACCGTTTCAATGGTTTCGATTGGAATGCCATGATTGCCATCGATAAGACCGCCAATCACGGCTTCAACCAAGGTTTCTGGAGTCGATGCCCCCGATGAAATGCCCACGGTCTTATAATTTAGCCTCCATTCGCTTTTTATTTCTTCAGGCAGGAGAACTAAATGACTTTCCACTCCCATAGATTCGGCGACTTCTCGGAGCCGATTACTGTTCGAACTTGTTTTTGATCCAATAATGAGGACCAAATCGCACTTTTCTGCAAGCGTTCTAATCGCGGCTTGTCGATTTGTTGTGGCATAACAAATGTCTTCTTTAACCGGAGTCTCAAGAGAGGGAAAACGACGTTTGAGCACATTCATCGTGGCCTCAACTTCGTCCACGCTGAGAGTTGTTTGAGTGAGAACGGCCAGCTTTGAAAAATTCGGAAGTTGGAGATTTTCGGCATCTGCGGGAGTTTCGACCAGAGCCATTTTACCGGGAGCTTCTCCCATCGTTCCTTCCGCTTCCACATGCCCCGAATGGCCGATGTAGATCATGAAATATCCCTTGTCGGCGTAATGCCGCGCTTCATTGTGAACTTTAGTCACAAGCGGACAAGTGGCGTCCACAATCCTAAGATTACGTAGAGCGGCTTGCTTTCGAATTTCAGGTGAAACTCCGTGAGCCGAAAAGACTACCGGCGAAAATTCGGGAATTTCATCGATGCCTTCCACGAAAATCACACCCCGCTCCTCAAAACTTTTCACCACCCATTCGTTATGAACGATGGCATGGCGCACGTATAGCGGACTTCCGTAAATTTTGAGGGCGAGATCGACCACCTCAATTGCATATGCCACTCCTGCACATAATCCGCGCGGGGCTGCTAAAAGTATTCGCTCCACGGTTGACAGTTTACTTTGTGGGGTCTAAAATCCAGCTATTTTCGGTCCAAAGTGATTTTTACTCCAGCAGATTTCGCGATTATGGGAGCTGGTGGCAACCGCTTTTCAACGGATATCGTCACCGAAGCGACCAACGGATAATTCGCTAGTATTAATCTAGCAAGATGAGTAGCAAGCCGTTCCATCGTGCGAAATTTATTTTCTGTGCCCTCCTTCAGTACAAATGAACATAGCTCGCCGTAATCAACCGTTTCATTAATTTGGTCAGAGTCAGAAGCATTACCGTTTACATGAAGATTCAAGTTTATTAGGTACCGGTGACCAATTCTTCGCTCTTCATCGGAAACACCGTGAAAAGCGTAGAATTGGAGCTGTTTTATGAAGATCTCATTCATTTTTTGCGAGGAAACTGATTAGGCATAAATCAAGCATTCGGAATTGAAAATCGTACACTAAACCTGCGAATCGGGGGTATACTTTCATTAATATAAAAACGCCAAGAGTAGGGCGGCCATAAGCCGCCTTTTTTTATTCATGAGCCTTTAATTTGAAATTATGCATCAGTTGAAGGATTTATGAAGAACAAAAAGCGAAGGCAGAGTTGAGAACAAACGATGGAAATATTTCAGCAGTTAGAGCAGATCGCGCGAGAGCGAGAAATTTCCGTGGAAGAACTCCTGCGGGAAATTGAAGAATCGCTAGCCACTGCCTACCAAAAATTTGTCGGAACTCGCGCCGCCGTTACTGTTCATATCGACCCAAAGAAAGGATGGAGTGCAATCTTAGATAAAGAAGTTGTAGGAGTTGTCACCGAAGCCGGATATCAAATATCGTTAGAAAAAGCGCGGGAGCAAGATCCCAAATCAGAAATTGGTGACTTTATCTCGAGCCCGGTAGATCCCAACCGGTTCGGCAGAATCGCAGCCGCAACTTTTAAGCAGACACTGAGCCAAAAGTTGCGGGAAGCAGAATCGCGTCAAATCAATGAAATCTTGCGCGAAAAGGTGAATAACATTGTCAGCGCTACTGTATCGCGTCATGAGGGCCAAACGATCTACATGCAGATTAACAACATTGAAGCTGAATTGCCATTTAGGGAGCAAGTTCCAACCGAGCCATATCGGATAAATGATCGGCTCAAGGTGTATTTGCTTAGAGTTGATGATGCAGCGAGAAGAGCAAGAGCAACCGTAAGTAGAACCCATCCCAACCTGCTGAGAAGGCTATTCGAGCACGAAGTGCCAGAAGTTCAAGAAGGTTTGGTTGTAATTAAAAGCGTGGCGAGAGACCCTGGGCAGCGTAGCAAGATATCGGTTACAACGTCGGATATTCGAGTTGATCCAGTTGGAGCGTGCGTCGGGCCGCGAGGTGCCAGAGTTCAAACCATAGTTGATGAATTGTTTGATGAAAAAATCGATATCGTTCCGTATAGTGAAGATCCGCTCGTTTATATTACCAACGCCTTGAACCCGGCGAAAGTTAATTCGATAAAGCTTGATGAAGCTCAAAAAAGTGCCTATTGCATCGTGCCAGACAATCAGTTGTCGCTTGCAATTGGTAAAGGAGGTCAAAACGTGCGGCTTGCGGTAAGGCTGACTGAATGGAAAATCGACATTCGGTCGGACAGCCAGGCAGCGGCTGACGGGAAGAAGTAATCGCAAAGCCAGTTCCAATTCGAACCTGCACCGGATGTAGAACTCAAAATCCGCAGAATTCGATGATTCGAATTAGCATCGGAACGGATGCGACCCGAAAGATATCGGTGACAGTGGATGGATCAAAACGGGGCGAAGGTCGGGGTGCTTATTTTTGCAAGAAACTGGTCTGTTTCGACGAAGCACTTAGAAAAGGAAGGCTTGATCGGACTTTAAAAGCGAATTTGACTGCGGAATGGTTGAGTGAGATTGCTGCTAAAAGAAATGAACTCAATCTCTCCCAAGAATAAAATTTTATGGCAATAAATACTGAAGAAAAGAAAATAACCACGACCAGATCTGTTTCTGCCTTGGCCAAGGAATATGACTTAAAGCCAGGCGTGGTTTATGGCGTCTTGGCCGAACTAGGTTTGAATTTTGATGGGGATTCGTTTGAATGCGATGAGGAAACTCTTGAGCTAGTTGAGACGGGATTACTGGATAAGACCGGATCAAAATCATTAGCTCTCAAGCACGGAATAAATGCCAGAGAAATCGCAGCCGCGCTTGATCTTCCAGTGGCAGAGATTCAAAAAGTGCTGGTAACAAAGCTAAAAGCAATGGCGCAAGTGAATTCTGCCTTAAAGGATGATGTCGCGGAGAAGCTTGTGAGTTTGTTTGGCTTTGAAGTCCAGTGGACTGAGCAGTCGAAGCCAAAACCAATTGTTAAGGCAGTTGTCGATTTTAAGAAGCAAACGGTTGGACCGCGTCCGCCTGTGGTTACGATCATGGGACATGTCGATCATGGCAAAACCAGCCTGCTTGATTACATCCGTAAATCTAATGTTGCATCAAACGAGCATGGCGGGATCACTCAGCATATTGGAGCATATCAAGTTGATCTTCCGGAAGGCAAGATCACATTTTTAGATACTCCTGGTCACGCAGCATTTACGGCGATGCGTGCTAGAGGAGCGCAGGTCACCGATATTGCAATCTTGGTGGTTGCTGCGGACGACGGAATCATGCCTCAGACAATCGAAGCAATTCAACACGCTAAAAACGCGAAAGTACCGATCATCGTAGCTGTAAACAAAATAGATCGCCCCGACGCAAATCCTGACAGAGTGCTTCAACAACTTCCTGAATATGAAGTAGTTCCTGAAATCTATGGAGGCGATACGATCACGGTTCCCGTAAGCGCAGCGACGGGGGAAGGCGTGCCCCATTTGCTCGAAATGATTTTGCTTCAGGCAGAAGTTCTGGAACTAAAAGCAGATTCGACAGCTCCGCTTCAGGGAAGCGTAGTGGAAGCAAAACTGGAAAAGGGTCGCGGACCGGTCGCAACAATTCTGGTTCAAAATGGAACGTTGAAAATCGGCGATTCATTGATAGTCGGCCATACTTTTGGTCGGATCAAAGCCATGAGTAACTATTTAGGCGAAAGGTTAACAGAAGCTGGGCCAAGTACGCCAGTGGAGATTTTGGGCTTAAGCGAGGTGCCAGCAGCGGGGGATCGAATTGAAATTGCGACTGATGAGCGCTCAGCTCGACTGGTGGCAGTAGGACGCCAAGAGGAAGAAAGGTCAAGGACCCTTACTTCCAAATCTCGGGGCATGACCTTAAGCGAATTGCGGAAGAAGTTAGACACTGAAGAGCTTAAGGAATTGAATTTGATAATCAAAGCCGACGTTCATGGGTCGGTGGAAGCGGTTCGGGGAATGCTGGAGAAAATCAAAAACGATGAGGTCGAATCGAAGATTATATTGAGCGGCGTCGGTTCGATCACGGAATCGGATATTTTGCTTGCAAGCGCGGCGAATGCAATCGTAGTTGGTTTCAATGTAAAGCCAGAACCGGGCGCAAAACGCGAAGCGGAACGCAGAAAAGTTGAAATTCGAACCTATACGATAATTTACGAATTGATCGAGGACATTGAAGCAGCAGTTAAAGGTCTACTTGAACCTAAATTTGAAGAGCAATTCCTCGGCACGGCTGAGATTCGGGTGAGGTTCCAATTTTCCAAGAAAGGAATAATCGCTGGTTCATACATAACGGAAGGAAAAGTAACTCGAAACGCTGAATGCCGTGTAAGTCGGAATAAAGAATTGGTATACACCGGGAAAATCGGAAGCTTGAGGCATTTGAAAGATGACGTAAGGGAAGTGACGGTTGGAATGGAATGCGGCATAACCTTTAACGATTGGACCGAATTTGCAGAAGGCGACACGGTAGAAGCTTTCGAAATGGTTCAAGTCAACGCGTAATTCTTAATCGAATTCGTCACGGCTTCAAGAAATAATATGTCGCTAGCTAGCCCGTTCGCGCATTCGTCCCAGAATGGATTCTTATTGCTTGCCCAATAAAATTGCTTGTGAATAAAGCAAGAGTAAGCACTCCGTGCTAAACTAAAACCGTTATCGAAACCGTTATCAAAAGTCACGAAATTGAAATCAATGCAATAAATTGCTTATTGCCAAGTCCACCAGGTGGCTCTCCTGATCATGATATTTTCGTTCGGGCTTTGGGTCGATTAAGCATCAATGTTAAAAACGGCGCGGCTGTTAAATTTAGAAGCAGGTCGACTGAAGAACTTGCAGCGTACTTAATCGCTCATAGAAATCAGCCAGTCAATCGGGAAACTTTGGCGGCCTTACTTTGGCCGAAGAGTAGCAGAAGTCAATCTTTAGCAAATTTGCGGATTAACCTAAGCTGGCTGAAAAGTCAGCTTAAACTTAGCGGTGATCGATTCGAACATGTCGGATCCAGATTTCTTCAATTCCGCCTCGAAGACTATGAATTTGATCTCGCAATTTTTGATCACTTGATGAGAAGGAATAATCCTACTTGGCTTGATCTCATCCTGCAAGGCGTTTCGCGAAAAATATTCGAAGGCATCAACTCTCACTGGTTGCTGGCTATCCGTACAGAATTTGACTCCAAAGTTGAGCGAGTAATAGTCGCGATTTTTGAGAGTTTGCTTAAGGAAGAACAGCAGTCTCAAGCCCTTGAAGCTCTAAGAAAATTAATCGCAATGTTTCCTGGATGCGAAACTCACTGGCAGAAACTTCTAATTCTTCAAGCAGAAATGGGCGACCGAGCCGCACTCTTGGCAACCTTTCACGGAATGGCAAACCAACTTAAGCGCGTAAGCGGCTGCAGTCCTGGCAGAGAAACCTGCGAAATATACGAACAACTTTTGACCAAATTGGAACCAGATTATTTTGCAAAATTGCGAATTGCCAGGAAAATTCAAAGCAATCCGGGCGTTTTTGGTGGCCCAATTCCATTTGGGATCTTCGTGGGACGAGAATCTGAAACAAAAGAACTATCAAGTCTAATTGAACGAGAAAGATGCGTGGTAGTAAAGGGACTACCTGGAGTTGGCAAAAGTAGCTTGGTTTTAGAGGTATCCCATCGACTTGGTCAATCTGGCCAAACAATATGGCGATGTGACTGTTCGCACATTAATCAGGCAGAGGTCACTTCATATTTAATTTCTAGAGTGCTAGGGGTTTCTGAATGGTCCGGAGTTTATAACATAGCTCAGTTATTCGCATCTTTCGAGGACAAGTCGGGAATCTTGGTATTCGATAGTTGCGATAGGATAATCGAGGAAGTTGCGCAAGTATCTGAAGAGATATTAGCTCATAGTAGTGGCATAAAGATAATCATAGTTGCGCGAACTGCAGTGAATCTAAATGCTGCAAAAACGCTGGAGTTAAGACCTATGGAATATCCTTCAGAAGACTTTGAATCCGAACTTGACCTGGCCGCTTGGTCGGGCACAAAGTTGATGCTGGCAAAGCTCAAAGATTTAAAGCCTGAGAAGCGGTTTCGTCCAAATCATTGCAAATCAATTTGCAAGATTGTTCGGGCAACCCACGGCATACCTCTTGGAATTGGACTAGCGGCTTCACGTTTTAAATCACGATCCCTCGAGATTATTGCTCGGAATTTAACACTAGATTCTGAGCTTGAAACTCGGATGCCCAAGTCGTCCCGTTCGGGAAACGCAACCACACAAGGAATACGACTAAGTTTATCCTTACTTAAGCCGAAAGAACGAAGACAACTAGCGCAAATAGCTACGATCCGAGGCTGGTTAGATGAATCACTAATAGGGGTTCTTTTAGACAATGCTAAACATGATGAACTAGATCACTTACTTGATTCACTTCAGGGTGCTTCCCTAATTGAAACCAGCTCCAACGACTCGCACCAACGCTGGAAACTGCCTGAGCCGGTGCGTGAATATTGCCGCACGTATGAGCTAACAGAAGTATTGGTCGGTAAAGGACATCGAGCTTATGTAGACTGGCTCATTTGCGAATTAGAAATCGCAGACCAAGCAGTAAGGGGAAGAGACAAAGTTCAAGGACTAGATCGATTGGGGCAACTCGTTCCCGCGATTCGCCAAAATATCCAAATCTGCAAGTACTGGAACTGGTCCAATTCTTTGGTTAGGACGCTGTCCCTGAGTTGGCAATATTGGGAAAGTAGGGGAATCTTGGACGAAGGACGAGAACTTGTTTTGGAGTGTTTGACAGAGGCAGGTAATAGTTGTGCCAATGAGCATCATGCTTGGCTACTTGCCGGTGCGGCTAGCTTGGCTTGGTTACAAGGCGATATCGCCAATGCCAAAAATTTTGCTGACGCAGCAATTGCAAGGGCGAGTTTTGTTGGCAGCATAAAAGCTCAGGCTCTTGGTATGCAGACCAATATTGCGATTACCTCAAGGTCACTGGAACTGATCGCTCAAGACAAAAAAGTTCTGGAAAGAGCACAAAAAGCAATGAGTCTTTGGCGTGAATGTGGAGACTTGCAAGGAGAGCTTGAAACAAAATGCCTGATTGGCCATCTCCATTATCACTGCAATGAACCCAGGGAAGGGCGCATCGCTTTGCATGAAGCCCTGCATGAAGCTAATTCTGCGGGTCTGATTTTTTTACTGCCACGCATTTACTCGGGACTTGGAAACATCGAAGCGTCGCAAAAGAATTTGACGGTTGCATATGGATTCTATAGCTCGGCAGTAGAGAAGGCAAAGAAGAATCGAACGATGCGCATCGAAGCGGTAGTTCAAGGCAATATAGGAATATTAAGTGACGAAACCAATGATCTCGATCAAATGCGCTCTGGGTTTGAAGCGTGCTTACCCTTATGGGCTCAGATTGGTAATCAAAGGCAATTAGCGCACGCGAGATTTAACATAGCCAGAATCGATGCCGAACAGGGACACTTCAAACAATCGCTCAAAGGTCTTGACTTTGCCGAATCGGTCTTTACAAGTCTCAGAGATGACGGGTTGCTTGAGGTTAATGCAACCGGCACAAGTACTCTGGGCCTGCTAAGCCGCGATTTGCCGATGGTGCAAAGGGCCCTGGCACGGCTTGCGAAGTGTGATGCGACTGTCAATCAATCTCAAATACATAAATTTCAAATCTTGAGAGACCATTGCTTGCTTGCGATTCGGTTCGGAAAATTTGCGGAGGCAGAGGAAAGTCTATTGCAGCTTACCAAAATCCAGACTCAAGAGTTCAAGATAAGTCGAATAATCGATCAGCTTGAATGTTATAGTTCCATTTGCTTAAGATCTCCCAGCAACGCCCTCCATAAACTAAGACTACTGGCAGCAACCGGGTTGGATTCGATCATTTACGGCCTCGCAGCATTAACATTAGTGCAAGAAGAAAACCATGAGGTCGCGAGCTATTATCTGGGGCGTGCGCGAGAGTTAACGAGATCTGAACCATGGCTTGACCGCACGGTTTCTCAATATTTCGCCACGGAGTGCGACTTGGAATTCGAGAAACTTCAATTGAAAAATAGCCAACCGCTCATGAGTTTAGAAATTGTCCGAAGCAAATTCGACCTCGAATTTTTGCAGCACCTTCAATCTGGTAACTTGGCCGTTCAATGGATGATCCCCAATCACGAAATTGGCGATAACTGGTCCTATACGATCTAGATCGCTTAAAGAGTGCCGCGTAGCGCTTGTTCGCGTTCAATCGCTTCGAACAATGCTTTAAAATTGCCTTTTCCGAAACTTGTGGCACCTTTGCGGTTGATGATCTCGTAAAACAAAGTCGGGCGATCTGTCACCGGCTTCGAGAATATCTGAAGCAAGTAACCTTCGTCGTCCCTGTCAACCAAAATCCCAAGCTCTTCAAGATCTTTGAGGTCTTCGTCAATTGACCCCACCCGATCAGGCAGTGACTCGTAATATGCCTTTGGAACTTTCAGAAATTCTAGCCCGCGCGCTTGCAATCGGCTGACGGTGTGCACGATGTCGTCTGTTGAAAGGGCTACATGCTGAACGCCAGCACCTCCGAAAAATTCCAGAAATTCATCTATTTGCGATTTCTTTTTGCCTTCGGCTGGCTCATTAATCGGGAATTTTACTCGCCCGCCTCCGCCAGACATCACTTTCGACATAAGAGCCGTGTATTCGGTTGAAATGTCCTTGTCATCAAACGAAATGAGTTGCTTAAATCCAAGCACATCTTCATACCAATGAACCCATTCGTTCATTTTTCCAAGTTCAACATTTCCCACGCAATGATCGATTGTGCGAATGCCAATTGGGTCGCCAGGCATATTCAGGGATCGGAAATGAGGAAGGAAGTGACCCTTAAATTTATCGCGATTTAGGAAGGTATGAAGCGTGTCGCCATAAGCGTGGATGGAAGCGATTCGAACTTCGCCACTCTCATCCTTTAGAGAATATGGCTGTTTGGCCGATCTAGCCCCTCTCCCCACCGCAGTTTTGTAAGCCCAATCCACATCATCCACTTCAAATGCGATGTCTTGAACGAAATCACCATGAGTGCTGATCGCTTCGCTCATAGGATGCCCTGGACGAAGCGGAGCGCTGAAAAGCAGTTTTACTTCATCCTGCTCTAGGAGATAATCAACTTCGTTAGGCTGGCCGGTTTCGAGCCCATGATATGCGGTTATCGCGAACCCAAATGTGTTTTGATAATAATATGCGGCTTGGCGAGCATTGCCCACATAGTGGCGAATGTGATCAACTTTGCGAATGGGAAATATGTCTTGCATTTTTGCTCAATTCCTCATTAATGAGTTTTTATCACTTACTATTATGGACGATTTAGTTGGCTATCTTCGCTAGGAATCTGTCAGAGATCGGAATCTAAGCCCTTGTCGATTAAATGCACGAGTTGATCGTGTGTGGGAAAATCTTCTGGAAGGCGAAGTTATGAACGGTCTCTGAGTTGTAGTTCGGTTCTGAGGAGTAGAATCGCGGCAAGCAGCGCAGTGGTTCCGGCAAAGATGTAGGCATAACCTTCACCAAGTACAAATAGCGCACCCATGATAA
>Ga0207933_1000572_pt1 | contig 34994 bp, 36 predicted proteins | sample NGESurdeep092012_4_FD_184488 | JGI IMG/M metagenome (GOLD analysis project Ga0207933, IMG submission 184488) | Arctic peat soil microbial communities from Barrow, Alaska - NGEE Surface sample F53-3 deep-092012 (SPAdes) | ecosystem: Environmental > Terrestrial > Soil > Wetlands > Peat ... | reverse complement strand
GTGAATCCGGGCAGCCGGCCTAGCCGATTTCACAGAGATGGTGTGGAATACGAGGCGTTCCTGGACCTTGGGTCAACGACGGGGGCGCTCTATTCTCGCGGCTGGCTCATCTTGTAGGTCAGCTTCTCGGACTGGAAGCGTCCCTCCGGCGCTGCAATTCCAGCCGCCTTGAGCTTTTGCATATCGTCGTTGTTGGCGGATGGTCCATCGTAGATCACTCGCATTTCATAGGTTCCCGCTGCGTTGGCATCGACGCCCATGGCCAGAGGCCGCCGCACTTGATAATCCTGACCGGCCTTCAGCACCAGCCATTGCTTTGCCCGCTCGCGAATGTCCGGAAGGCCGCTGGGATCGACTTCGAGACCGCAGTCGACCGGTTCCTGCTGCCGGCTTGTGCCTTCGGAAACGAATTTTACCTGCAGCGAGAGCGCGCCGGGCGCGGGTTTGCAGAGCAAAGGAGGCTCTGGGATGTGCAGCGTGTGACCTGACTGATTAATGATATGCACGACCAGGATCGGCTGATCTTCGGGAGCGGCTTCGTCGAGCGTCGCCACCAACTTCAGGTCGGGCTTGTTGATCTGCTTCGCCCAAGCGCCGGGTACGAGCATGAGCAGCAGGGGGAGCAGCAGCAGCGTTCGCGGAGCCGGCATTCGAAGGACCTCACTACTAAGATCCTAGCGCCGATTCCAGCAAGATGCCCTGTGGCCTGCGGAAAATGCTCTAGCGCCCGTTGCGCTGGATGATCTTGAAGAAGAGAGTGGGACGATCTTCAACCGGCCGGGTGGCGATCTCCAGCATCGGTCCGTCCTGGTCGCAGCCTATTCCAATGCCGAGCCGCCGCAGTTCGGAGACCGGCTCTCGCAGCCAAGACGGCGGTTTCGCCATTTCCGCGCTGGGCAAACTGTGGGATGGAACGAACTCGACCCCTTGATCGCGCATTCTGGCGACGGTAAAGAGAATGTCCGTTGTTGCGAGGCCAATGTGCTCGACGCCGGGCCCGTGGTTGAACATCAAATAGTTGACCAGGGGCGATTCGGCCGATCCACCAGGCCGCTGCTCCGGGGGCTGCTTGATGGCAAAGCGAAGCCGGCCGCGGCCGACACCTGCCGGCTTGGTCATGAGCGCCGAGCGGGCCGAAGCGCTCACCGACTCAGGGGGGGCTGCGGATGCGGAAAAGCCCAGCACTTGCGAATAGAAGTTTTTCCAGCGATTCAGCGCATTCCAACCGACATTGCCGCCCACATGGTCCACTTGCGCCAAGCCGGTGGAACGAGCCAGAGGGTCGTGCGGAACCGCGGTATAGCCGGGCAGAAATGGGCCGCGATAGCTATGCCGCTCGACGAAAGTGTGGATGGTTTCGCCGTAGGCGGCGATCGATGCCGTTCTAACCAATCCGTATTCGTCTCGAGCTTCGAGAGGCTCGCGAACGCTGCGTGCGCCGCGCCGGGTCGCCTCTCTCCAAGCAAGCCGCGCATCATCGACGCAAAATGCCATGTCGCGGACGCCGTCTCCGTGCCGATGGATGTGTTCCGCCATTTCCGTGCCCGGCCGCAAGGGGGAGGTGAGAACGAAGCGCACATTCCCTTGCTCCAAAACAAATGAGGTGCGGTCACTGCTGCCGGTTTCCGGCCCCGAATAGGCAATCCAACTCATGCCCATTGCCATGCGGTAGTAGTAGGCGGCCTGTTGGGCGTTGCCAACATAAAACTCGATATAGTCGGCGCCGTTGAGAGGAAGGAAATCCTGGGAAAAGCTTGCTACATCACGCTGCAAAACTGTGGACATACAGTGAGTGCTCCGGAGATCAAATCAAACAGTTCTTCGTTTGAACAAATCCAATTCTTAAACCTTGGATGCGTCTTTGCCTAGGTAGCGGAGGTATCGTTGCTTGGTACTTCCGTGGGAGCAGTGCTCTAGCTTTAGACGCAGAGCAGCTTCTTTCGGCTTTCTGCGCTTTGCGCCAGCCCCCGAGCCCGGCTGCGTTTTCGGGCGGAGTGATGGCTCTAAAGACTGGACGCCGAGCGGACGCAAAACGCTTGCACAGCCCATCCGCAGGAACCACAGAGATGACCCCGGGCCGAGAACGCTCATGTTCGAAATGAGGGCAGATGCGACGGGCTGGGCAGGCGGCCGGGTCGGGGGGGTGCGCAACCGTTGCTCAGCGCCGCACAACCCAATGATGGCTCAACGCGGAGCGGAGCAGCGGGAGGGAGGCCGATGGGAGACGGCCCCGGGGCGGAGTCTCCGAAACCGTGGCAAAGCTTGGTATGATGAGGAGGCAGATGCCCGCACAGGCGCGTAGCTCAGTTGGTTAGAGCGCTACCTTGACACGGTAGAGGTCAGGAGTTCGAGTCTCCTCGTGCCTACCATATTCCCTCCTTGAGAATCGGTTTCTCCTGTTTGGTCCAACAGGAGAATTCTGCAATCGTTGAGCGAGCTGACGCTATCCCTGTTCGCCGGCCGCCGTCCGATCCTGCTCGCCGGCCGCCAGATTCGGTTCCGAGACGACACCCACCGGACTCAGTCTTAAAGAATCCTTAGGTTGGTTCTTGCGCAATGGCGAATCGACAAAGCCTGGTGCAACTGCGTTAAAACGGATATGCTCCTTCGCGTACGCGTTTGCCAGGCTCCGGGATTGCGTATGGTCCCTCTTTGGTGATTTCGGCTCTCGGACGTCCTCGGAATGAGCAATTGCAAGAAATCCGGAACCGACGGGGCAGTTGGGTATAGACTTGCCCGAAAACGGATGCCGAGATGGAGACCCCCCGTCCGATTCTGTGAAGATCACGTGGCCGTAATCGCGAACCATTCGTCCAGGAGAGAGCTTTGAATCGTTATCCCAGTCTCGCGCTTTTGTTGGCAGCGGTGCTTTTGGTCCCGTTCAAGAGCCATGCTCAGCAGAAGCCTGCCCCAAGGTCGAAGGACCTGCGCATCTCCGTCATCGACGTAGAAGGCGGCGCCTCCGCGCTGTTTGTCACCCCGGAAGGCAAATCGCTGCTCATCGATACGGGCTGGCCGCCCGGAATGGGCAATTGGCCGCGCATGAGTGAACCGCCGGCCGGCTCGACTCTGTCCAGCGCCGACCGCATCGCCGCGGCAGCCAAGCGGCTGGGCGTCACCCACATCGATTACCTACTGATGACCCACTACCACGTGGATCATGCCGGCGGCGTACAAGCACTCCTGGCGAAACTACCGGCCGACACGTTCATCGATCATGGCCCCAACAGCGAAGTGCTTCCTCCAAATGCCGCGAACAACCCGCGCATGCGCAAGTTCATGGCCTTTTCGTCGGCTGCGCTTTACAAGAAGTGGGTCGCGGCCTACCAGGGCCATGGGCACATTACCCCCAAGGTCGGCCAGGTGCTGAAGATCGGCTCGTTGCGCATCAAGTTTGTGGCCAGCAATGCGCAGCTGCTGGATAAGCCGTTGCCCGGCGCCGGCCAACCCAACCCGCTGTGCGCCGGCGTGCCGCAGATGGCGCGCGACGGCGGCGTGGAGAATGTCCACTCGCTGGGCATGCTCATGACCTTCGGCAAGACGCGCATCCTCCACCTGGGAGACAACAGCTGGAACAATGAGCTGAAGCTGCTCTGCCCGGTCAACAAACTCGGCAAAGTCGACGTCTACTTCGTTACCCAGCATGGCATGGATCTCTCCACCAGCCCGCCCACCGGGGCTTTCGATCCGCTGGTGGCGCTCATGCAGAACGGTCCCCGAAAAGGCGGCGACGAGCCGGTAATGAAAACCGTCGAGAGCTACCCCAACCTGAAAGGGTACTGGATATTGCACTACTCCGTACGCTACCCGAAATTGAATCCCGACTCGAACTATATTGCCAATCTCGACCAGCTACCGGATATGGCCTATCCAATCAACCTCGACATCACGCCGTCTGGTGAAATCACAGTAACCAATCCCCGGAACGGCTTCACGAAGACCTACGAATCACGCGAAGCGCGCAGTCACTGACCTGCCCCAGTTTAAGCGCGATTCATCGGCATCCGGCATATCGAGTGGCTATTGACGGAATAGAGGGTGGGCCCCCATCAGGCGATGGGGGGGCCATCCTGGCCGGATCGCGCCCGCCTTCTTCCCCAGAAAGCCATGCAGGCGAACGGACGCCGAACGCCGAACGCCGAACGCAGCCCGATGTTTGCCGGACTTCAATCCGCTTATCGAGAAGTTCGCCGCAGTGGAGCCTCATTGCATCCTTCTAGCCATCATTGCCTATCCTAAGTTATATGGAACGCTAGAATTCGACTTAGGGGATCACAATTTATGGATCATCGTATTCGCGCCGGTCAACTTGCGGAAGATCAGGCAACGGCTCTGATGGAGAGCTATTCCGCCAAACTTCCCTCCAGTTTCTATCTGGGCGCCGCTCTCTTCTCGATGGCGGGATCGCTCGTTTTTAAGATGCAAGGCAAGGATTATCTTGCACTTTTTATCGGGCAATGGGCTGCTCCGTTTCTGATTCTTGGAACCTATAACAAAATGGTGAAGCAGCACGGTTCAGACGCCCAGGGAGGCCAGGAGGGATTCCAAGCTGCTTAACGCCAGCAGGCATTCGCCGTATGCCGGATTCCGAGGTCCAATGAAATTCCAACCCAGGAGGCCAGCTCGCTGGCCTCGACTTATTACCGCTGTCATTCTGTAGATGCGCCAGTAGGCCGCGGCCCAGCGCCGGGCCGGCCTGCCGGATTTATGCGAGCAGGCGAGACGCTCGAGATTGATGCCGTTCCCGCTCAGCGTGACCCTCTTGCAACAAACCTGCATGATGGAGATCTAGTTGGAATCTTCACTATTGAGTTTTCCACTCGCATGCGGATGAAGGTCAAAGGGCGCTCTGAGCTCCTGGGAGAAGGCCGGTTTCTGGTGCACGCGGCGCGAGGTTACTCACAATGCAGAAAGTACATTTAGACCCGGGTGCTGCTTGAAGACTCTTCTCAGCATGGGACGGAGAAATAAGTCGCGCGCGGGGCAGTCCTCACTGCCGACCAGCGGAAATGGATCGCTGCGTCAGACACGTTTTTTATTTGCCAGCTTTCACCCTGAGACTGGCGCCGATGCCTCCCATCGCGGCCGTAATTCCGGCTTCATTGAGGTTGCGGATGAGAGGTATTTAATTTCCCCGAATTACTGGGGAATACCATGTTGAATACCCTGGGCAATATCACGGTCGACCCGCACGCGGGGCTTCTTTTCTTGGAGTTTGGGACCGGCCTCCACTCTTCAGATAACCGGAGAGGCCGAGGTGATCTGGGACAAGGAGGAAGTTTCCAAGTTTCCGGGTGCGAATCAGGTCGCGAAATATTGGATTAGCCAGCCGTTGAGACGCCGCATGCCATGCCGCTCCGTTGGCGTTTTCTTGCTTACTCAGCGGCTAACCTGGGGCCTGCGGTCAGCCCCGATTCTCTGGCCGCGCTGGGGATGGAGTCTTGTTGGGAAAGGCCTCTCATGATCAATATCAAACGCGTGTACGACAAAGCAGAGAAGACGGATGGCACCCGGCTGCTGGTGGAACGGTTGTGGCCTCGAGGAATCAAAAAAGAATCACTTCAAATAGAAAACTGGCTCAAAGACGTCGGGCCAACTACGGAGCTGCGGAAGTGGTTCAGCCACGACCCGGAGAAATGGGACGAATTCCGACGCCGCTATTTCGCGGAGTTGCAGGCCAATCCTGATGCCTGGAAGCCAATCCTTACCGCTGTACGCCAGGGGGCGGTGACCTTGATTTACAGTTCACACGATACGGAGCACAACAATGCCGTGGCTCTTCGTGAGTTTTTGAAGCGGCACACGCCGAGAAAGTAGCCAGGAATGGGAAGGGAACGCGAGTCAGTTCGGTTCCTGCTGTGACCCGCGGCTCCGTCTCTAGTGGACGGGACCGCCTGGATGCTGTACCGAGGCCTTGTCAAAGGGATCGCCTGCCAACAGCTTAGCCCGGGCGCCGGAATCACTTTCTCAACCGTCTCCCGAACCGCTTTGGCATGTCCTCCAGTCCGAACATCCATGCTTTTTCCTTAGTCCGGAACCTGTGCTGGAGCCCCATGGACTCGACAGTTGAGCCAGACCCGCATCAGGGCCGGGAATACCGATCAAGTTGGGCGCCGTCCATCATTGCAGGCCGGGTCGATCGTGAAGGCCTCCCGCAAGGGAGAATGCGCAGTGTGTCGAGCGCTGACGGCGACGCGAAGGCGCGGGCCGCTTGTGTGGGGAATCTGTGCTTCCGCGGGCTGGGGCGAGCCAGTGTTTTTCCTGGAGACGACGTAGGCGGCGAAATAGCTTGGAGCGGTGGCTCGGTCTTCAGAAACGGTTAGACTACAGGCAGGCGCAGGAAGTACTGAGCCAGTCGCAAGCCTATTGCGGTCTGATTTTTTACTGCTGCTGAATGGGCTTAGCGAGATGGGTGCTCTCAGTGCCTGGAAACGCATCGAATTTTTCGATCCCTGAGCCATTGACAATGTGGGAAGTCGCTTTGGGGCACGAAAGACCTAGTTCAACGGCACATAGAGAGGTATTTTGATGGTGGAGAAGAAGAACTCATGACGAACACAATCGCGGAAAGCAGCGCAAAGCAGCAGTCGCTTGTTGAGCGGCTGTTAGAAATGTGCGGCGGGAGCTACTCCCCCGAGACAAGACGGAAGTACTATATCAGCGGGCCGCAATGGGCCGCAGCGTACCAAGGACAAGCTCTCTTCCACGCTCCAACGCGGACGGCGGTCTCACCTGCCGAAGTAATGCGGCATTATGCCGAGATTGGCATTGGGTTCTGGACCACGCACGATACAGACGTAATCGGCACGGAAGATCTGATGACGGACCGCCAGACCGAGATTGTCGCCGGACTGAATAAGTCTCTCTCGGAGAATGGCCTGAAATGCTCGATGGTGACTTGCGAAACCTTTTTCAATGAAGTCTGGAGCGCCGGGCCAGCTGCTGAATCGCCCGAGGTGCGGTCTTACGGAACAGAACGATTGAAGAATGTGGTCCGCATCGGCCATGATCTGGGAGCCAAGTTCGCGGTTTATTGGCCAGGAACCTTGGGCTACCTCATGCAAGGCGCGATCGATGAGACGCAAACGCTTCGATGGTTCGCCGATGCCCTGAACGCTACCTGCGAAGAAGACATTAGCTATGCCAAGCGGAGAAATGAGCCGACGCTGAAGCACTGCCTTGAAGCGAAACCGTTCGAACCTCAAGCAGAAATTCTTCTTCCGACCACGGACGCCATGATCGGGTTTATCAGTTCAGGATTGCTGACCCATCCGGAGATGGTCGGCGTCAACCCGGAGTACCTGCATGAGCTGATGTGGGGAGGCGCGCCTCGCGCGTCGCTGGCAAGAGCTATCCTAGCCGGAAAGCTCTGGCACTTCGACGTCAATGATGGCTATCGTCTCAAACACGACGTCGATCTTCCGGTGGCTGTCGTCAACCCTCTGGATTGGCTGAACGTACTTATGCTGCTGCGTGCGCATGGTTTTGAGGGTCCATTTAATTTTGACTACAAGCCGCCGCGCACCACGAGCAACTGGGGAGTATTCAAGGTCAGCTTCCCCACCGCGGTCGATCGCTTTATCGTCTTTTGGGAAATGGCTGGTGAAGCGCTCGCCGATCCCGTCATCCATGAGGCGACTGAAGCGCTGAAGGCCGGCGGCGGAGCGGGACGCTCCAATGATGCACGGAGCATTTTTGAAGCCAACAAAGAGTTGCTCACGCTACATGAACTCATCGCGCACCGACTAGTACAGATTTTGATCGGTAGTCATAAAGGTCGAAAGTTCTTTGGAACGCACTGAAATATGGCGTGTTCCTCGGATGATGGAATCAACCTATGCGCTCAAGAGCAGGTGGATTATCGACCGGCTTAATGTGGTCCGGATGATGAGAGCTATGTGAACCAGCACAAAGGAGAGGAATGGCTGCCGCCGGAGCTCAACCTGGATCCGATTTTTCCAGCGAGAGCCGACGGCACAAAGTGCTGGTAATTTGTCTCATGTTGGCGACCACATTCTTTTGGGCGAGCAACATTGTGGCTGGCAAGGTGGCGCTAACGGGTTTTCCCCCGTTGGCGCTTGCCCAGCTTCGAATGGCCGGGGCAGCAATTCTATATGTTTTGCTGTATATCGCCTGGCGAGGCTTTCCCGCCTTGCACCTGACAAAACGCCAATGGCTGACCCTGGCACTCATGGCGCTGACCGGTATCACCCTCAATCAGATTTGCTATATAGGCGGCCTGTCACTGACCTCTGTGACACACACAGGTCTGATTCAAGCTATCGGCCCAATTTTGGTCCTAATTCTTTCCGCTTCGATGGGGATGGAATCGCTCACCCGTGGAAAGATTCTCGGCATGACGATTTCCTTTGTGGGAGTCGCCGTGCTTTTGATTGAAAAGCCAGCCCAGGGGAGCGGGTCGAATTGGCTGGGCGATTTGATCGTGATCGCGGCAGGCGGATTCTTTGCTTATTACACGATTTTGGTGAAAAAAGCTTCCCATAGCTACGATCCACTCACATTGAATGCGGTGGTCTTCGGATTGGGAGCAATCTTACTGATACCGTTCTGTGCGACTTCCGTGGCGGGCATCCGATGGAGCCGGATATCGCCGCACGCGTGGTGGGGTCTCGCCTATATGGTGCTCTTTGGCTCATTCGTGGCATATCTGATTTATGCTTTCGCATTGGAAAAGTTATCTGCTTCTGGGGTGGCTGCGTTCGCTTATCTGCAGCCGCTGATGGCGGCCCTAATGGGCATCTGGCTCTTGGGGGAAAGACTCTCCATGCCGGCCATAATCGGGGGCGTTTTGATACTGGCAGGTCTGTATCTTACCGAGGGCGCGCGTGGAGGAAGGAAACATATTCAGCACCTGGCTCGCGGTCGCATTTGAGCGTTGGATGCTTCTGAAGACTTGCTGTCGGTTTCTTTCCAATGGATTCATTACGGGCCACCGAGTTCTGCTACTCATTGGTGCAGGACTTGAGTGAGGTGCCGGCTTTTTCACCGGAGTCTCAGTAGCCACGGGGAAGATTGACGATGCCTGCTGAGCCAAAAACCCGTCGATAGCGCGCCAGCTCCGCATCTGGCCCGATAGCTTTCGCGTAATTATCGGAGAGCTTAATCGCGGGCCGGGCATTGACCTCGGAGAGCTTGCAAACCAGATTGACCGGATCGAATCCGTCTCTGCCGTCTGGATTGCAGTCCCGAAAGTCATTGGTGAGGAGCGTGCCCCATCCGGAGCTAAAGCGTATTCGTCGCTGCTCAGCCCATTTGTTTCCCTCAAGAAAGTCGGATGCACTGTGAAAATCTTGTGGAGTAAAGCCTTCCCGAATCTCCCCAGAAAAATACGCGTGCAGACTAAGAATATCGTCGACTTCCAGTGCATCGGAGGCGATGATCAGCTTTTGTCGTGGATCGCGGCCGCGCCGCCCTAGCCACTGGATATACTCATCTCCCGCGGCATACGGATCCTTGCTGTCGATGCGCACACCGGTCCAATCCGCCATCCATTGCGGGGCCCCTTCGAGAAACTGCGTTGTCCCATAGGTGTCCGGCAGCATGATCAGGAGTGCTCCTTGGTATGTTCGTTGCCATAACTCAAGCACTTTGTATTGAGATGCTTGGAGGGCAGCGTCGTCGGGCGCCATCGCGGCGAGCGCCATGGGGAGTTCATGAGCGTTTGTCCCGATCGCCTCCAAGTCGTGCTTGAACGCGAGATAGGTATTGGAAGTGCCGACAAAGGCGCTTCCGAGCGTGTCTCCCATCGCCTTCACAACATATTCCTGCCAGAGGAAGCTGTGCCGGCGTCTGGTACCGAAGTCCGCCACCTTCAGCGCGGGAGTCCCGCGCAAGCGCTCAATCTTACCCCACAATTTCGCTTTCGCACGGGCATAAAGGATATCGAGTGCCAGCTCACCCGTTTCTCGCAGGCACGCCCGCGTTTTTAACTCGCTCAGAATGGAGAGTGCATGCACCTCCCACATCGTGGTTGCACTCCAACGTCCCCGAAAGGATAGGTTGAACTGCCCATTCTCCACCGAGACCTCGTAGTCGGAGAGTCGAAAGCCATTCTCCAGCCATTCGAGAAATGCGGGATCAAAGATTCCGCGGACTCCATAGAAAGTGTTCCCCGCAAGCCAGACCAGCTCCGACTTTCGGAAGGACAACCTTCGGACGTGCTCGAGCTGTTGCAGAAGCTCCTCAATGCCGATTACGTCGGCAAGGCGTATGGAGGACGACCGATTGATGAGCGAGAAGACCGTTTCCGTCTCTGGGAAGTTTCTCCAGATGAACTGCAACATGAGAAATTTGTAAAAATCGTTGTCGAGCAAGGAACGCGTGATGGGGTCAAGGTTCCAATTATGGTTGTGCGCCCGTTCGGCGAAATTCACGATCATTGCAAGGCCTCAGGAAGCGGCTCCGCCGGCGCGAGGAGTCGAGATAGACACAGAGCGGAGACAGTCGCGGAGGGCGGGGTGCCAAACCTTTGGGCACGCTCTCCATTCTTGCGGCACCAGAAGTCCGGTTGCCCGACGATGTGATTGCTCTGGCTGCGCAACTCGATCCAGCGGCGATCTAAATGATGAGATTGCGCAAAGTCTTCTAGAGACATGCGGCATACCTGAACTGTTTATGAGATGCGATTAGGATGATCGTCGATATCGTTGAGATGTCTCTGGCCAGAGGTTAGAATCACAACCATGAAACTCCGTATGCGTGGAGACTCACTCCGATTCCGGTTGACACAGGGAGCGGTCTCAAGTCTGCTTGCCAAAAAGAAAGTGAGTGAGTCAATACATTTCTCCTCTTCAGGAGAAGGTGCGCTAATTTACTCGCTGCAGATGCTTGAGCGAGCATCCGAGGTGAGGGCACGCTTTGTGGACGGGGAGATTGTCGTGGATCTCCCAATGATATTGGTGGAATCGTGGGCGGCGACGGATCAAGTGGGTATCGAATATGCGCAGTCCCGAAGCGAAGGAAGACAGCTTCGCATCGTCGTCGAGAAAGACTTTCGTTGTCTGCTACCGGGGCCGGAAGAAGATGAAAGCGACAACTTCCCGAACCCTGAGAAGTCTTCCGTGCGCTAGAGCGGATCCACGATTGCTATGCCCCACCGTGGTTCGAGAAGTGCGGCTTTTCTTAACGGAAATGCCGCGTATGGCGTATTTGCAATCAGATAACCGCTGACGTGAGGTTCGATTTGCGCATTGACGTAGCCTTGCAGCGTGCCAACCCAATTGCCGTAAATCGGAACGTCTTTCTGGATGACAGTTGTGACTTCAACGGCAGGCGCGCTTGCCTTCACCGCCGGCGGGTGGCTGCATCCGGCACAGACGAGAAGACCAAGTAGACCGACGGAAAGGATGCAGAATCGATTAAAGTGAAGCGGCCTGCTTTTCAAGCGGTCCTCCCCTTCGCATGCGCCGCGGCGTCGGCTCGACGGCGCTCGGCGGCGATGCGGTCTTCGAATGTTGCAGTTTCGGAACCAAATAGCCGGTCAAGACCGCGCGCAGCTCCCGAATCACGGCAGCCTTTTCTTCCGGTCTGGACTTGGCATAAAGCGCGAGCAAAGCGCGGTTGACATGCTGGGCCACGGCGGCGATCCGCAGAGCCGCGGTTCGCGGCATCTCCGGCCGATGCGCCATCAACACGGCGGCGATTTGCGCTCGGGTCAGCTCGCGCCGTTTTGACGTGCGCGGTGTTGGAGGAACGTCCAGCAGTGCAAGCAAGGCAGGATGGTTCTTGACGGTCTCAAGCTGCAGGTTCACCATGCGGCAGGCGAGCTGCTCCGCCGTCAGATTCGCCGCCTGGCGCCCCAGTGCCATCCAGGATTGGTCAATCTCTTCGCCATACTGTGCGCGCACGGCTTCGGCCAGAGCTCGCTTGTTGGGGAAAAATTGGTAAAGCGAGCCGATACAGGAATTGGCTCGCTCGGCTATAGCGCTCATCGTCGCCCGCTCATACCCAACTTCGTTGATCACGGCCGCCGCAGCACGCAGGAAGCCGGCAACCCGACGATGTCCCCGCTTCTGTTGCGGGATTCTCCGCGGTGCAGCGGAGGAATTTGGGGTTGTGGACGAATATGAGGGCACACTCACATCATAGCAAAATGTGAGCGCCGTCTCATGTTATGCGCGGCATTCCTATCGGTATGCTCAATTCAAGGCAAGCACCCTGGCGATTGCTCCGAGTTCATGTGTGTACGGCTATGGATTCATCGGCGAAAAGATCTTTGCGGTGCACGTACAGCTGATAAAAGAAGATCAACCATCCTTCAAGGGTGCAACCGCTCAAAGCAAGCTGCCGATTGCGGTATGGATAGCCTGCAACATTGATGAGGGATAAACGCCCAGCCATACGAGAATTACAGTAAGTGCGGCCAGCACCAGGCCTGCGGCAGGCATGCGGAGCGGGAGGGGTTGGTTTGCGTCGCCCGGTTGTTGATACAGTATCACTACGATTCGCAGGTAATAGAACAATCCGATGGTACTGGCGATTACGAGGATGAGGATAAGCGCCCAGGAGCCTGCGGCGGCGCCGGCTGCGATGATGTAGAACTTGCCGAGAAACCCTGCTGTCATCGGAATGCCGGCAAGGGAAAGCAGCATTGCGGTGAAAATCAGCGCGAGTACCGGCCGCCGCCAAAAGAGCCCTCGATAATCCTCCATCTGATCCGCGTCCCGATGCTCCGCCGAGAGGACGGTGACCACGGCAAACGCTCCTAAGGTCATGATGAAGTAAGCGACCAGATAGAAGACGACGGCGCTAGCTCCAATCGCTCCTCCAACCTCGAGCGCCACCATCAGGTAGCCCATGTGCGCGATTGAGGAGTACGCCAGGATGCGTTTCACGTTGCTTTGCAGCAGAGCGAGCAGATTGCCCGCGAGCATGGAGGCGATGGCGATGATGGTGAACACCAGAAGCGCCGGGGCAAAACGGTTGATTCCCGATTGCGCGAAGTAGCGGAGCAATAGCGCGAACATACCGCCTTTGGAAACGGTGGCGACAAAGGCCGTCACCGGAGCCGGGGCTCCTTGATACACATCCGGAGTCCACATATGGAAAGGAACGAGCGCCAGCTTGAAGCCGATACCCGTGACAACGAGCGCCACGCCGGGCAGCAGCAGGGTAAGGTTGGGGTTTGGATTCGCAGCGAGTATATGCTCGATGCGCGCGAAGTCCATGGTTCCCAGATCGGCATAGATAAGAGCAATTCCGAAAAGCAGGAATGCAGCGGAACTGGCGGCCAGAACCAAATATTTAATGCCCGCCTCCACCGGAAGTGGCCGGTCGCCGAAGTAGGCGATTAGCGCATAGAGCGCGATGCTGAGCACCTCAAGGCCGAGAAAAAATGAAGCGAAATGACTGCTGGCTGCCAGGATCATCGCACCGAGTGTTGCGACCAGAAGCAGGACGTAGAATTCCTCTTTATCAATATCCCGGTTTCTGAGATAGCCATAGGCCAGCAGTGCAACAGCGAAGCTGGCTGCGCTAATCAAGCCAAAGAAAAAGAGCGCATACCCATCGATGTCGAGAAGGGCTGTCACCTGGGTCGCCGGAACAAAGAAGACCGAGCAAAAGCTAGCAGCCAGTCCGGCAAGGCTCAGCCCAAAAGCAACTGCATGATTGCGACCCACCGCGGCCGCGATCAGCACCGCCACGGAACTCCCGGCAATTAGCAGAAGCGGCAGAAGGGCAAGCACATCGGAGGCAGTCATGGCTCATCTCCAGAGAGCGGGAAGGTGGTTGGCGGCTTGAGCAAAAGTATGGAAGACGGGTTGAGGGTAGAGTCCAAGCCAGAGCAGGACGACCATCATCGCGCCCAGGGTTAGTCCTTCCCGAAGCGCCAGGTCCGGCAACCGCCAAGGACGCAGGTTTGGTCCCTGGAAGGCAAGCTGTACAAAGCGGAGCGCATAGAAGGTTGCCGCGAGAACCCCGCAAGCTGCCACTACGGTCATCGCAATGTGGGAACGATAAGTTCCCAGCAGGATCAGGAACTCGCCGACAAAATCGCCCAGCCCGGGAAGCCCCAGTGAGGCCAGAGCGAAGAACAATCCGGCTCCGCTTAAGCGAGGCGCGGTATCCCAGAGCCCTCCCATGACACCGATCTCCCGGGTGTGGGTGCGATCCTCAATCGATCCCGCCACGACGAAGAGCGCGCCTGTGCTGATGCCATGAGCGATCAGTGTCATGACCGCACCTTGCAGTGCGATGGCGCTTCCGGAGAATATCCCCAGAAGCACGAAGCCAAGGTGACTGATGCTGGCGTAAGCAAGCAGACGCATTAGATTAGTCTGCGAAAATGCCAGGATGGCGCCATATAGGATGGTAAGCACCGCCAACGTCATCGCCACCGGCGCGAAGGTGCGAAATGCACCGGGGAACATCGGAAAGAGAAAGCGGATCATGCCATACCCGGCTGTGGTCGCCAACAGCCCGGCAAGGATCACGTTGGTTGCGGTGGACGCTTCGGCGCAGGCATCCGGCAGCCAAGTGTGAAACGGAAACATTGGTAGCTTAACCGCAAAGGCGATGAAGAAGCCCAGCATGATCCACATCGCCATGTGCGGACTGAGGGGCGTTCCGAGCAGAGCTGTGTACTGGAACGTATAGACGCCCGTCGCATGGTAATGCGCAAAGTATAAGGCCAGTATCGCGATCAGCATTAACAGACCGCTGAGTTGCGTGAAAAGGAAGAACTTTACTGCGGCATAGGTGCGGCGCTCGCCGCCCCAGATGGCGATCAGGAAATACATGGGAATGAGCATGAGTTCCCATGAGAAGTAGAACAAGAAAAGATCCAGAGACAGGAAGACGCCGAGAATGCCGGCTAGAATCCACAAGAGATTGAGGTGGTAGAAGCCGAGGGCCTTGATGTTGGCAGACCAAGAGATCACTACCGACACAACTCCAAGCACGAGCGTGAGCAGCACCAGCAGAAGGCTCAGGCCATCGAGCGCCAGATGGAAATGGATGCCGAACTGAGGAATCCAGCTCCAATCCACCTGTTCAAACCAAGTGTTCATACCGGCATTGCCGGAACTGACGTGGCGAAATGCCTCAATGAAGGCTAACGCCAGATCAACCAAAACGGCAGCCAGCGAAATCCAGCGGCACAGCAGGGGATGGACGCGTGCCGCGAGCCACGCAAGCAGGCCGCCGCCGACCAGAACGACGATAAGCCAGAGAAGAATCATAAGAACAACACCACCGCGATGTAGATGATCGATCCCGCTGCGATGCCGGCTGCGTACCAGCGCAGTCTGCCCGATTCCGTTAGCGCAAGAACACGCCATGCCAACACGTTCAGCTTGGCTATGCCGCTATAGAAGCCGTCGATGAGATCACCCTTGTCAATCCGGGCCACCCACGCGTAAGGCCGCACGAGAAGCCGGTCATAGAGCCAATCCATGCCCCAATCGGAAAACCAGAACCGATGCAGAGCGGCGCCGGCGACATTGTCGGTGAGGGAGGCGGTGTACGACCTGCTGCGTAGGAAGAGTACGTAGGCGAGAACCAGACCTAACAGGAACACCAAGCCGGCTACTGTCTCGGAACCGATTTCCGAAATGTGAACGGCTCCTGCCGCGGCGGCGTTCCATGGCAGCGCTGTTTCCAGAAAATGCGCGAAGGGAGTCTTGACGTATCCGCCCACGATAGAGAGAAACGCCAGCACTATGCAGGGAATCAACATTGCCATGCCGGGCTTCTTCGTCACCTCGCTGTGCATCTCGCCAAAGAAGACCAGGAAGATCATCCGGAAGGTATAGAGAGAGGTGAGCAAGATACCAATCAGAGCGACGATCCAAAATCCCATGCTTCCGTTGGCCGCGCTTGCCGCCCCCCAAACAATCCAATCCTTGCTGAAGGCCCCGGCAGTAATCAGCGGCAATCCGGCCAGCGAACATCCGGCAATCAAAAAGGTCCAAAATGCAACCGGGAGCTCTTTGCGAAGGCCCCCCATGCGGAAGATGTTGTGCTCCTCGTGCAGAGCCTGAATCACAACGCCGGCCGCGAGGAACAGCAGCGCCTTGAAAAAGGCGTGCGTCATGAAGTGGAAAATCGCGGCTGGCCATGCACCCACTCCCAGGGCTAGAAACATGTACCCGATTTGGCTGATGGTGGAGTAAGCCAGCACGCGCTTCAGGTCCCACTGCGTCAGCGCGCTAAAGCCCGCGATCAGGAGTGTTGCCGCTCCTACGACTGCAACTGCGAACTGCGCCGGAGGCGCGAGAGAATAGAGCACATGCGTGCGCGCGATGAGATAAACTCCGGCCGTCACCATTGTGGCGGCATGGATCAATGCGCTTACCGGCGTGGGGCCGGCCATGGCGTCTGGCAGCCACGTCTGCAATGGGAGTTGCGCCGACTTGCCCACCGCACCACCTAGCAGCAGGAGTCCGGCCGCGACGGCAGCCCCTGCTCCTACGTGCCAGTGCTGGGGAGCGCGCTGCATAAGTTCCTGGATGTTCAATGTGCCTAGGTCGTAGAACAGCAGAAACAACCCGATCAGCATTGCGGTGTCGCCGACGCGCGTCACGATGAACGCTTTTCTTCCGGCCAAGCCGTTCTCCGGGTCGCGATACCAGAACCCAATCAGCAGATAGCTACATAGGCCGACGCCCTCCCATCCCAAATACAGCAGAAGAAGATTGTTGGCCAGCAGCAAGGTCAGCATCGAGGCAACGAACAAATTCATATACGCGAAGAACCGGGAATAGCCGTCGTCGCCTGCCATGAACTCAGTCGAATACAGATGGATTAGGAAGCTGACAAATGCGATGACGACGACCATGATGAGCGAGAGGGGGTCGAGATAGAAGGCAATCTCCGGCCGAAAGTCGCCCACACTCATCCAGGTCCAAAGCACCTCGGTGTATGCATTGCCCGCCGGAGGAGCGTGCAGAAAGGAGAAGGTAACGAGAAGAGAAATTAAGGACGACGCCGCAATGGAACTCACGGCGATCCACGCCACCACTTTCCTCGGAAAGCGGAGTACGGCCAGCGCAAGCGCACTTGCGAATGGAATGGCCGGGATCAGCCAGAGAAGGCTGAGCATCGTCAACTTCTCATCTCGCTTGCGCGATTGGCGTCTAAAGTGTGGTGTTGGCGATAGAAGCGCAGCAGCAGCGCAAGCCCCACGGATACCTCCGCCGCCGCCGCCGCCAGGATAAAGAGGAACATAATTTGGCCGTCAGGTTGGCCCCATCGGGACCCAGCCGCGACGAAGGCCACGCCGGCGCCATTCAACATGATTTCAATCGAAATCAGAATGAAGAGGAGGTTGCGGCGCATGAGGAGCCCGGCAAGTCCCAGAGCGAAAAGAATCCCTCCAAGGATTAGTCCATAAGCCAGTGGGATCTCTGTCATGTTCCCGCCCCCGTTCTCCCGGGCGCGGACCGGCCCAAATGAGACGCTCCGACCACCGCGCCCAGCAGCAACATAGATGCCAATTCCACACCGATGAGGTATGGCCCGTAGAGGGCGAGGCCAACCTCTCTCGGCCCCACCATTGCACCTATGCCGCCTGCGGGTTGTGCACGAACGATCAGATAGATCACCTCGGCGAGCAAGATGGCAGAGAGAATGATTGGCCCAGCCCAGGATTTGCCCGAGAGCCACTGCCGTTCCGATTGGCGCGCCTCGCCGCCCAAATTCAACATCATGACAACGAAGAGAAATAAAACTACGATGGCCCCCGCATAAATAATCACTTCCAGCGCAGCGAGCAGGGGTGCCCCCATTGCGTAAAATACGACGCCGATGGCCAGCAGCGAAACGATCAGATAGAGCAGTGCATGCACCGCCACCGTACGAGTAATGGCCATTGCGGTGGAGATGATGGCGATGACCGCGGCAACATAGAAAGCAGATTGGAGAAACATGGTCATGGCGTCAGCCTGCGGAGATCCACCGGGAGCAATTCGTTTTCCGCATCGCCCTTTCCTTTGTCCCCGATGCTTACACCAGAGACGCGCCAATAGTTATAGCCAGGGTATTTGCCTGGTCCGTCGATGAGCAGGTCTTCTTTTTCATAAACCAAATTCTGGCGGTTGTATTCGGACATTTCGAAGTCCGGTGTGAGCTGGATTGCATAGGTTGGACATGCATCCTCACAATATCCGCAGAAGATACAACGCGAAAAATTAATCCGAAAAAATTCCGGGTAGCGGCGCTCATTCTCGTCTTCGGTAGCCTGGAGAGCGATGCAATCCACCGGACACGCAATTGCGCATAGGTGGCACGCGACGCAGCGCTCGCCGCCATCGGGATCGCGCGACAGGATAATTCGGCCCCGATAACGCGGCGCTAGATATGCCTTTTGCTCCGGATATTGAATCGTAACCCGGCGATGAAACGTATGCAGAAACACGCTCCACATTGTCCGGATGATACTAAGCATCTCAGGCCACCTTCCTCATCAGCCTTACTTAAAAACCGTCACAATGGCGCCGGTCACAACCAAATTGGCCAAAGCCAGCGGAAACATCACCTTCCAGCCCAGGGACATAAGTTGATCGAACCGCAGCCTGGGCAGCGAAGCGCGCAACAAAATAAAGAAGCAGAGAAAGGCAAATAACTTGATGAAAAACCACACGATGGGGGGAAACCACGGGCCCATCCAGCCGCCAAAGAACAGCACAGCAATCATGGCGGAGATCAAGGTAATGCCCAGGTATTCACCTACGAAAAACATGCCAAACTTCATCCCCGAATACTCGGAGTGAAAGCCTGCAACCAACTCAGCCTCGGCTTCAGGAAGGTCGAAGGGAAGCCGGCGCGCCTCGGCTATACCCGCGATCAGGAACAAAATGAAGCCGAGAAACTGGGGAATCACGAACCACAGCTTACTTTGTGCCTCAACAATCGTCGTCAAGTTGAAAGAGCCGGCTAGCAGCACCACTCCCATCAAGGACATGCCCATGAATACTTCGTAGCTCATCATTTGAGCGGCGGCTCGCAGACCGCCCAGGAGTGAATATTTGTTTCCGGATGACCAGCCGGCTAGCACGATGCTGTAGACACCAAGCGAAGACATGCCCAGAAAGAAGAGCAGGCCGATGTTGAGGTCTGCGACGATGATGCCCGGCGCGATGGGCACCACCGCGAATGAAAGCAATACCGTCACCATGATGATGGCTGGTGCAATCACGAAGACAGCTTTGTCCGCAAACGGCGGAATCCAATCTTCTTTCGTGAAGATCTTGATCATGTCGGCCACCACTTGCAGCAGTCCGAAGGGCCCCGCGCGGTTTGGGCCGTAACGATCCTGCCAGAGCGCAAGCAGCCGCCGCTCCACCCAGATGAGCGCCGCCGAAAGGCTCAGGGCCACGATCAGGATTCCGAAGATCGACGCAAATGGGTAAGGACTGGTCATGATCCCCGCTCAATCCTGCACCAGGCAGGAAGCTCCTCTCCACAAAGAGCGGTCAAGCCCGCCGGGATGCCCGCAAGTCCGGGCGGCAATTCTGCCAACACCTTGAGGGGCAGCCGCTGTCTAATGCCGCCGATCGCAACCTCAACCACTGTGGGTTTTCCTTCCGAGAGGAAGCTGGCTGCATCGGCAGGATTTAACGCTAAATACGGTTCCGTCACCAGTTCAGCAATGCTGGACGCATGCGCGCTCAATTCTTCCGAGCCAAAAATATGCTCTATCGGAAGCAGGAGCCATTCCTGCGCGCGTCGAGTGAAGAGATTCGGGATGCCGTCGAAGTACCCGCCCGCTGTTGAGGGTTCAAACAGGCGGACCCCCGGAACGCCTCCTCGCAGCGCTTCACCGATCTCGCTTTGAAATTTATTAACCGACTGAATTGAGTTCCATCCGGGAGCCCAGAAAAACGGTTGCAGTGCACCCGGCGGTTGAACGGAAGCGCCCTCCATCGAATAGGAGAGTGAAGAATCCGGATCGTCGGGCGGCTTGGGCTCGACCACACTGATGTTAGCGGTTATCGAGGTGCGTCCACTGTAGCGATGGGGCTCCCGGGGAACTTTCGCCCCCGCAATACGGAAACTCGAGAGCGGAGCAGCCTTGATGACGGGAGCCAACCGGGGAATCTCTGCGCCGATTTCCGAAAGCACATCATCGAGCGACGACCACGACTGGTCGCCCAGCCATCGCCAACTCTCCTTTATGTCATCCTCCGGCACGAATACCTGAAAGAACCGCTGTGCGCGACCCTCATTGCTCACCAGCGTTCCGTCAGATTCCGCAAACGTACCAGCCGGCAGTAGCAGCTCGGCCTTTGCTGTCGTTCCATTTCCGAGTTGATCAAGCACGATCAGATGCGCCGCCTTCGCGAGATAGCCATCTACCAGCTTTGCCGGGAGCTGCCGATATAGGTCATTTTCAAGGACGATCAGCGTGGCATCGCCATGGTCCTGCACCATCGTGAGGGCCTCGCTCATCGGGCGCGCTCCTAGAAGAGCCAGGCCAAAACTGTTGCACGCTGGAGCGATGAGGCTTAGCACCGCGGAATGGCCGTTATCGCACAATGCACGCGCCACATTTGCCGCGGACTCAATCACGGAAATGCTGCGGCAACTTGGTCCGGCAATCACCAGGGGATGCTTCGCGCCCGTCAGTGCGGCGGCGATCGTGCCCGCCAATTCCCGCATCTCGCTGGATAAGTCGGGAACCTCCGGCGCTTTTGCATCGATTTCGTGAGCCACGGCAAAACCTAGGCGCGCGATATCCTCCGGTGCTGCCCTGTATGTCCCGGTGGCGACATCGTCCAGCCGCGTTGCGCCGGCCGCGGCGATGAAAAGCGGGCTCCTCTTTGCCTGAGCAATTTCGCGCACCGCATCATCCATCCAGAGCGGGAAGTGTAGCTTCTGTGCCGTTTCGAAAGATTGCTGACGTAGAGATTGGCGGACACTAAGCGCCATCCGCGGCGCAGAATTCGTAACGTCTTCTCCCAGGATCAACACGGCATCGGAAAGCTCAACGTCGCGAAGCGAGGCAGAGCGGGCCGGCCCGGCTTGTAGGATTTCCACCATAGCTCTGGTTCTCTCCCACTCGCCATCGGAAACGCCGCAGAAGAAGCGATCCTTTCCAACAAGCCACCGCAACGCGTAATTGGATTCGATGGAAGCTCGCGGAGAGCCGACGCCGATAAGCTGCTGGCCGTCCGCGACAAGAGAGTTCAGCCGGCGCTTTGCCTCCGTGACGGAGGTAGGTGCTCCATTGATTTGGGCCGTACGGATCCTCTGCTCGCTGTTCACGAACTCATAGCCGTAACGGCCCCGATCGCAAAGAAAATATCCGTTTACCTCGCTATTGAAGCGGTTCACGACGCGGCGGAGCAGACCGTAGCGTTCTCCCATGGTGGTATTGCAGCCGAGGCTGCAGTGGCCGCAGATGGAAGGAGCCATGCGCAGATCCCACTTGCGCGTATAGTGGCGCCGCAGCGTGCGATCGGTGAAGACGCCGGTGGGGCAGACCTCTACCAGGTTGCCGGCAAACTCACTTTTCAGCACTCCGTCCTGCTCGCGCCCGAAAAAAACGCCGTTGCTGATGCCGAAGGCATTTAGATCATCTCCTCCGGCATAGTTGCGATAAAAGCGGACGCAACGATAGCACTGGATGCAGCGGTTCATCTGGTGATAGACAAAGGGGCCGAGGTACTGATCGTGAAAGGTGCGCTTCGGGAACCGGGAGCGGCGATAGTCGTGGCCGGTCATCACCGTCATATCTTGCAGGTGGCACTCACCGCCCTCATCGCATACCGGGCAATCGTGGGGATGGTTCAGCATCATCCCCTCGATGATTCCCGCGCGGAATGCAACAGCTTCCGGGTCGAGGAGGGAGATGCGAGTATCGGGAGCGGCCGGGGTCATGCAGGCCATCACGAGCCGGCCCTAGTATCTTGGGCGTCCTTGAATTGCTTGACGGCGCATTGGCGGCACGCACCCACCGACCCCATCGCGGGATGCCAACAGAAGTACGGCAGATTGAGCCCGAGCGAGAGGCAGGCGTGGAGCAGATTCTGCTTAGGATCGGCTCCGCTGGCTTTCCCGTCGATGTAGATGGTGCCCATCAGCTTCTCCAGGAACAACGCTTCTCATGGATGTGACGCTCGAAGTCGTCCCGAAAGAACTTCAGAGCGCTCTGCACCGGCTCGGCCGCGCCGGGAGCCAGAGCGCAAAAGGTATGCCCGGGAGACCAGAATTTCGACAGGTAGGAGAGCTTGTCCAGGTCGCCGGGCCTTCCCTGGCCATCTTCTATAGCGTCGAGAATCTTCGTAGCCCACTTCAGTCCGCTCCAGCAGGGTGTACACCAGCCACAGGACTCCTGGGCAAAAAAGTGAGTGAGATTCGCGGTAATCCCTACCGGACAGGTTTGATCGTCGAGGACGATCATCGTACCAGTCCCCAGCCGGCTGCCTGCCTTTTCCACCGAGGTGTAATCCATTGCCACATCGAGATGCTCTTCCACCAGGAAATCGGTAGAGGCGCCGCCGGGAAGCACTCCACGAAAGCGCACCCCATCACGCATGCCGCCGGCATGCTCTTCCAAAATCTCGCGGATCGTCGTGCCCATTGGAAGTTCCCATAGTCCAGGCCGCTTGACCTTGCCGCTCGCACCGTAAAGTTTGGTCCCTGCGTCCTTGGTGAGGCTTAAGCCCTGGAACCACTTGGCCCCCTTTTCAAGAATGTGGGGCACGTTCGACAGTGTTTCGACATTATTTACAATTGTCGGCTTGCCCCAGAGTCCTGAAACCTGAGGGAAGGGCGGTTTGGCGCGCGGATTTGCGCGCTTGCCCTCCAGGGCGTTCAACAAGCCGGTCTCTTCGCCGCACATGTACCGCCCCGCACTTACATGGAGATACATCTCGAGCGCATAGTCCGAAGAGAGGATGTTCCGGCCAAGATATCCGACGGAGTAGGCCTCCGTAATGGCCCGGGCCAGCCGCTCCTGTGACAACTTGTACTCGCCGCGGATAAAGATGAACGCGACGTCTGCCTCAATTGCAAATCCCGCCAGGATCAGTCCCTCAATCAATTGGTGAGGATTCCCCTCCATTAGGTAACGGTCCTTAAAAGTTCCCGGCTCCATTTCATCTGCATTGGCGACCACATATTTGGGTCGCGGAGCGTCTGCTCCCATCGGAGTAAAGCTCCACTTCATTCCGGTGGGAAAGCCGGCTCCGCCGCGGCCGCGCAAACCAGAAGTTTTGACTTCTTCTTGCACTTGTTTGGGTGTCATCTGCAACGCCCTACGCAGCCCTTGATATCCGCCCAAACGCTCATAGCCCTGGAGGCTGAGAGCTTCGCCGCCGGCGGGAATGTTCTGTGTAAGCGGCTTCTCCGTGGGCATGGCTATTTGCACCCTTCCAATAGCGTGTCAATCTTGGCCGGGTTGAGATCGCCGTGAAGTTCGTTATCCACCAACAGCGCGGGCGCATGGCTGCAGTCGCCAAGACATACGATAGGCAGAAGCGTGAACCGGTTGTCGGGAGTCGTTTCTCCCATCTGAATTCCCAGCCGTTCAGTCAGATGTGCGCGCATCCGCTCGTAACCCATAATCCAGCAGCTCACACTGTCACAGAGCATAATGACGTGCTTGCCGACGGGCTTGCGAAAGATCAGGTTGTAGAAGGTCGCAATTCCGTCCAGGTCTCCGGCCGACATTTCGAGTAACTCGCCGATGTCATGGATGCTTTCATCCGAAACCCAGCCGCGATGGTGCTGCACGATCTTCATCGCATCGATGCAAACCGCCTGCTTGGTGGGGTAATGGCTGAGCTCCACTTCGATCTCCTGCCGTTCTTCCGCCGTCAACATAGCCTTCCTCTCCTCACCGGTCCACGTCGGCCAGCACGAAATCCATCGCCCCGAGAACGGCAAGCAGATCTGGAATCATGTGGCCTCGTACCAATCGAGGCAACATCTGCATGTGCGCAAACGACGGAGTCCGGATGCGGGTCCGGTACGAGGTAGTGCTGCCGTCGCTCACAAGGTAGTAGCCGTTGTTTCCTTTCGTCGCCTCAATTGCCCTCAACGACTCACCGGGTGGAATTACCGGCCCCCATCCAACTCCCAGAAAATGGGTAATCAAGGTCTCGATGTCGTGCATGGTGTGGTCCTTGAGCGGTGGGCAGGCAAGAGGTTGGAGGGATTTATAGGTTCCTTCCGGCATATTGTCCACGCATTGCTGAATGATGCGCAGGCTCTGCCGCATCTCTTCCACCCGCACCGCTCCACGGTCGTAGCAATCGCCGTGGCTCCCTACCGGAATGTCAAACTCGAAGTTTTCGTAGCCGGAGTAAGGTTGCTTCTTACGAAAATCCCATTCGAAGCCGCATGCTCGCAGACCTGGCCCGGTGACTCCCCATTCGATGGCTTCCTCGGTGGTAAAGGCGCCCACGCCTTGCGTCCGGCTTTTGAAGATGCGGTTCCGCATGACCTGGGTGTCATACTCTGCCAGGCGTGGCGGCAGGTATTTTATGAAGTCGCGGATCGGCACATCCCAGCCTTTGGGCAGGTCCTGAGCCACCCCACCGATGCGGAACCAGTTAGGATGCATGCGAGCGCCACAGATGCCCTCAATAATGCCAAAGGCGCGCTCCCGATCGTTGAAGGTATAGAAGACCGGCGAGAGCTGACCGAGGTCTTGGGCAAAAGTTCCGTACCACACCAGATGACTGATGATGCGGAATAACTCGCACAACATCACGCGGATTACCTGTGCCCGCGGCGGCACAACGATCCCGGCGAGCTCCTCTACGGCCATCAGATAAGCCATGTTGTTCATCACGCCGCCCAGGTAATCGATGCGGTCGGTGTAGGGGATGTAAGTGTGCCAGGATTGCCGTTCTCCCATCTTCTCTGCGCCGCGGTGATGAAAGCCGATGTCGGGCACAGCGTCCAGAATCTCTTCGCCGTCCAGTTGCAAGACCACCCGCAGTACGCCGTGGGTTCCCGGATGCTGTGGTCCCACGTTTAGGAAGACGAAGTCCTCCCCATCCCGTCCCCGATGCATACCCCAGTCTTCCGGCCGGAAGCGCATTGCTTCCTGTTCTGCCGCTTCCTTTTCATCAGGAAGATGGAAGGGGCCCATCTCCGTAGCTCTTGCCGGATGATCCTTTCGGAGGGGATGTCCCACCCAGGTCTTTGGCATCAGCAGCCGTTCCAGATGCGGATGACCCCGGAAGCGGAGACCGAACATATCCCAGACTTCCCGTTCATACCAGTTGGCGGCCGGCCAGAGATCGGTTGCGGTATCGGCCTCCGGTTGATCGACGGAAAGAGGCACTTTAATGCGGAGATACTGATTGCGTTCAAAGGAGAGCAGATGATAGACAAGGGTGAAGTCACTTGCCGGCGGACCCTCCGGATGGTTCCTCATCCGCTCGTCGATGGCGGTGAGGTCATAGAGCATGCGATACGGGTGATCAACATCCTCTTTTAGATAGGCGAGTGCCCGGTGGGCGCTCCCGGCCGGAAGCCAGAACGTTGGGATGCCGTCAGCCGTGCTTTGGACCTTAATCTCGCCCGCACCCAGCCTCTTCTCCAGCCCGTCCGCAATCTTCGCAGCGGTCGTGGCTTCGGCATTGACTGGAGCGTCCGTCATAGTCAGATTTCGTCGATCGGCCGAAGGTCCGTGGCGCGTTGCCGTTGTTCACGATGGAGGTCTCGCTGGGAAGGCTGGGATGGGCGCGTTGTCTCCTGCGGTCCCACCACCCAGCTCAATGGGCGCCGCTCCTCTCCAATTGCTTTCTGCAACAGCAGCAATCCTTCTTCAAATGCGTCCGGACGTGGAGGACACCCCGGAACATACACGTCAACAGGAAGAAATTTGTCCACGCCCTGTACCACGCTGTAGATGTCGTACATGCCTCCCGAATTGGCGCACGATCCCATTGAAATTACCCAGCGCGGTTCCATCATCTGCTCATACAGCCGCAGAATGACCGGCGCCATTTTGATGAATACCGTGCCGGCAACCACCATCAGGTCCGCCTCGCGCGGTGTTCCCCGTATTACCTCGGCGCCAAAGCGGGCGATATCGTATTTACTGGTGAGGCTGGTGGCCATCTCCACATAGCAGCAGGAGAGTCCGAAATTAAATGGCCAGACAGAATTCTTGCGTCCCCAGCCCAGCAGGTCCTGTAGCCGGGAAAAGACGACGCTGCGCCGGATGGCATTCTCGGTCGGATCTTCGTCCGGGCGAATAAGTTCCACCAGCGAATTTCGTTGGATGAGAGGAGACGGCATCAAGACCTCACTTTCGCATGTCGGGCGGCCCTATACCAGTCGAGCGCCCCGGTTCGCCATAGATACGCCAGCGTTGCCGCCAAAACTCCGATGAAGATCAGCACCTCTACATAGCCGGCCAATCCCAGCTCGCGACCTGCAACTGCCCAGAGAAAAATGAAAACCGCTTCCAGGTCAAATACGACAAAGAACATCGCCACCAGATAAAACTTGACCGCAAAGCGCACACGCGCGGAGCCTTCGGAAACAATGCCTGACTCAAACGGGGAACCTGTCGCGGGTTCTTTGTGCCGCTGACCCAGAACATAAGAGATCGAGAGCATTGCTGCGACGATCAGAAGGACCGCGGCAAAGTAAACAGCCAAGGGCCAAACGGTCATAGAGGCGCTCCGGCCGGGCTGTTGTGGTCCCTTACCAAGTCAGCTCCCTGCAAATTGTTCTGGGGCTCTGCTTACAGCCTGCAGCGTGAGCGGATTCCGCGCAGGCGAAGAGCGTTGTCTCCTCTAAAGCGAAGCGATTGCCAAGAAAATTAGATGGCGCTCGCCGCCATCAGGTTACCTAGTGTGCAAAGCAAGCGCGGAAAGCACTGTCTGCTGTGACACAGGTCACATTTCGGACGGTCTGAGCCCATAATGGCCCGCTCCCAATGTCCCCACTTTGGGTAGCATCTTCTCGAAATTAGTGCTACCTTTTCGTTGCCTGGTTTGTGTACCGAATGGACGCGAGCCGAGGCTATATTCATTGTCCATCTCTTCTCGAACCATGCAAGCACAGCGATTCCAACCGGAACTGTTCGAGACTCCCGCGGACGAGTCTTCCCGCGAAGCTGCTCTGCAGCATCCGGATCCGGCTTGCGCAGGGCGGTCCAAGCTTTCCCGCGTGTTCGAGACTGGCGCCGGCAACCTTCGCAGCAGGACAATAGGAATATATCTGCTGCTGGCTTTCTTCAACGCTGCGGCATGGCTATGGGCGTTGCTGGCCTTCCGAGGGCATCCGGTGTTGCTCGGGACGGCCTTTCTGGCGTACAGCTTCGGGCTTCGCCACGCGGTCGACGCAGATCACATCGCCGCGATCGACAACGTGACCCGGAAGCTGATGCAGGAGGGCAAGCGCCCGGTCACTGTGGGCTTCATGTTTTCGCTCGGCCACTCCACTGTCGTTGTGCTGGGGTCGTCGGCGATTGCTGCGGCTACGCTCGCCCTTCAATATCGGATGAATGCCCTCCGCGCGATCGGTGGAGTCGCCGGCACACTGGTCTCCACCTTTTTCCTATTCGGCATCGCGATCGTGAACCTTCTGATTCTCCGGTCGATCTATGACGCTTTCTCCAAGGTGCGGCGCGGAGAGCCGTATGTTGAAGAAGACTACGATCTGCTGCTTGCCAAGCGCGGCTTTCTGGCCCGCATCTTCCGGCCCATGTTCCGGATGATCCGGCAAAGTTGGCATATGTATCCATTGGGCGTCCTCTTCGGGCTAGGTTTCGACACCGCTACCGAGATTGGCGTGCTCAGCATCTCGGCTGCCGAGGCGTCCAAAGGCCTTTCGCTATGGTCAGTGCTTGTATTTCCCGCACTCTTTGCCGCCGGCATGGCGCTGATCGATACGACGGACAATGTGCTCATGCTAGGGGCTTATGGGTGGGCGTTTGTGAAGCCCGTTCGTAAGCTTTACTACAACATGACGATCACGCTCATCTCTGTACTGGTTGCTTTCGTGGTCGGCGGAATCGAAGCTTTAGGTCTCTTGCAATGGCGATTCCAGCCGCAAGGAAGATTCTGGGATCTGGTGCGCAGGCTGAACGGCCACTTCGGCGCACTCGGCTATTTCATCATCGGACTGTTTTTGGTGAGCTGGCTTGTTTCGATCGGGATTTATAAGTGGTTGCGCTTCGATCGCCTTGAGGCAAATTAGCCCGCCCTCGCCGGTATCCCTCTGGGCGCTTGCTATACTTCGCCCGTGCCGGCACCCCTCGGGCCGATATTCCCGTATTTGAATTCAGCACGCTGAAGGACCTTTTCCTGGCTGCAACGGGTAGTTCTTCCTTCAATCGCGCCCAAGACGCGCCGGACCCTCGCTCCAGGAAAACTCCGGTTGGCCCTGCTCCAGACATCGGCGGCCCTGCGCCGCCAGTTACGGCTTCGCCCGCATAGGGGAAACCCTGATGGAGCCCTCAGTAATTCGTATGAAGCAAAATTGGGTTCGTCCCCGCTTGTGACGCAACCTTTGCATTTGTTTCTATTAGGGAGTTCGTGCTGAGTGCTCGCCGCCGCCCTCTTCGCGGACGAGCGCGCAGACAAAACTTCAAGCAGCGGCGGCCTGACCCGAGCATCTCTGCCGGAAAGAACGCCGTTATGCGACTAGGTCGGAAAGCGCGCAAGAAAATGGGGTGCTCCCACCCCGACGAAGGAGATGGCAATGCCAGCACATGCAGCAGCGCCCTACGGACAAATTACCCAGAAGAAGCCTGCGGTAGCGGAAGTCCACATTCTTTGGATTACCGCTGGCTTGGGTTGCGACGGAGATTCCGTATCGATCACGGCAGCCACGCAGCCAAGCATCGAGGATGTCCTGCTGGGCGCTATTCCAGGCCTGCCGAAGGTGCATCTGCATAACCCGGTTCTCGCTTATGAGAACGGTGACGAATTTATGAAGTATTGGTATCTCGCTGAGGAAGGGAAGCTCGATCCATTTGTTTTGGTGGTGGAAGGCTCTATCCCGAACGAAAAGATCAAGGAGGAAGGTTATTGGGCAGCTCTGGGGACGAATCCAGATACCGGGCAACCCATCCCTACGACGGAATGGATCGACCGCTTGGCTCCAAAGGCTTTGGCGGTGGTCGGTGCCGGCACCTGCGCCGCTTATGGCGGCATTCATGCAATGGAGGGCAATCCGACGGGGTGTATGGGTTTGGCGGATTACCTCGGATGGGGCTGGAAATCTAAAGCGGGGCTCCCCATCGTCAATGTGCCAGGGTGTCCAGTGCAGCCGGATAATTTTATGGAGACATTGCTTTATTTGCTGTATCAGGTGGCCGGCCGTGCGCCAATGATCCCGCTCGACGAACAACTGCGGCCCAAATGGCTGTTTGAGCAGACGGTGCATCAAGGCTGCGACCGGGCCGGCTATTACGAGGAGGGTGACTTTGCCTCGTCCTATAACTCCCATAAATGTCTTGTGAAGATTGGATGCTGGGGTCCGGTGGTGAATTGCAACGTTCCCAAGCGTGGCTGGATGGCGGGATTGGGAGGCTGTCCGAATGTTGGAGGAATTTGCATTGGCTGCACCATGCCCGGCTTTCCAGATAAATTCATGCCATTCATGGATGAGCCGCCGGGGGGCAAGCTATCCAGTACCGCTATCGCAACCTATGGAAAGGCGATTCGGACTCTCCGCGCGGTAACGAACCATACCATAAACAAAGAGCCTAAGTGGCGGCATTCGCGCAGCCAACTTACTACTGGTTATCAGCCACAGTCCTATTAACCACTCTCATCGGAAGGGAGCCGCCAGATGGGCACGACTACGACGATCGAGCGCAATCAAGAGGCCGCGGACAAAGGGCAGTTAGTGGAGATGAACTGGGATCCGATAACCCGGATCGTGGGTAGCCTCGGCATCTTTACCAAGATCGATTTCGGCAAGCGCAAGGTGGCCGAGTGCCACAGCACTTCCTCGATATTCCGCGGCTACAGCATTTTCATGAAGGGAAAGGATCCGCGCGATTCCCATTTCATCACCAGCCGTATCTGCGGTATTTGTGGCGACAATCATGCCACCTGCGCGACCTATGCGCAGAATATGGCTTTCGGCGTGCGGCCCCCGCCGATTGCCGAATGGATCGTCAATCTGGGTGAGGCTGCCGAGTACATGTTCGACCACAATATCTTTCAGGACAATCTGGTCGGGGTGGACTTTTGCGAACAAATGGTCAAGGAAACGAACCCCGGCGTCTTCGAGAAAGCGGAAAAGACCGAGTCCCCGCACGCCGGTGTGCACGGCTATCGCACCATTGCCGACATTATGCGCGCCCTCAATCCGTTTACCGGCGCCTTCTATCGCGAAGCGCTGCAGATGAGCCGTCTTACCCGGGAAATGTTCTGTCTGATGGAAGGGCGGCACGTGCATCCTTCCACCCTTTATCCGGGCGGTGTGGGCACGGTGCCGACGGTTCAACTGTTTACCGACTACATCGTACGGCTAATGAAGTACGTGGAGTTCATGAAGAAGGTGGTTCCGCTGCACGACGACCTCTTCGACTTCTTTTACGAAGCCCTTCCCGGCTATGAGGAAGTCGGCAGGCGAAGAATTCTTCTCGGTTGCTGGGGTTCCTTCAACGATCCCGATGTGTGCGACTACACCTACGAGAAGATGACCGACTGGGGCCGCGCCATGTATGTGACGCCTGGTGTGATTATCGACGGGAAGCAAGTAACCACTGATCTAGTGGATATCAATTTGAACATCCGTATTCTGCTGGGCAGCTCTTATTATGACGACTGGCAGAATGCCGAGACGTTCGTAAAGCACGACCCGCTGGGCAATCCGGTGGACCAGCGGCATCCGTGGAACCAAAGCACCATTCCGCGACCACAGAAACGGGACTTTGCCGGTAAGTACACGTGGGTTATGTCTCCACGCTGGTACGACAAACGTACTGGCGACTATCTGGCACTCGATACGGGGGGTGGTCCCATCGCTCGCTTCTGGTCCACCGCGCTGGCCGGCCTAGTCGACATCGGCTACATCAAAGCGACCGGCCACAGCGTCAAGATTTATCTCCCCAAGACGATGTCGCTTCCTGAAACCGAGTTGGAGTGGAAGATCCCGAAGTGGAGCAACGCCATTGAGCGTGATCGGGCGCGGACTTACTTCCAGGCTTATGCTGCTGCGGCCGCTCTCCATTTTGCCGAGAAAGCCCTGGCCGAGCTGCACGCGGGCAGAACCAAAACCTGGAACGACTTTAAAGTTCCGGAAGACGCGATCGGTTGCGGTTTCCACGAGGCGGTGCGTGGGGTGCTGTCGCATCATGTCGTGATTCGCGGGAAAAAAATCGCGAATTATCACCCCTATCCACCCACCCCATGGAACGCCAATCCTCGCGATATTTACGGGACGCCGGGGCCATATGAGGATGCGGTCCAGAACACCCCCATCTTTGAGGAGAATGGGCCGGAGAAGTTCAAAGGCATCGACATCATGCGCGCGGTCAGGAGTTTCGATCCATGCCTGCCATGCGGGGTTCACATGTATCTGGGCGATGGCAGGGTGCTGGAGACCCATCACTCCCCGATGTTCGGGATGCAACCGTCCCAACCTTGAAAGCCGCAAATCCGAAGGCCGGCAGGAGTTGGGAAGCCCTGCCGGTCGCACTTTCTTTGCAGCTGGATTCAAAGATGACCAGAGGGAGCGGCGTGGCAGACGAAAAAGAGTTTGAGCGCAAGATGCAGCGAGTGGGCGCGCTGGTCGAAGCGATCGAGGCTATGCAGGAGCCCGGATCGAAGGCCAAGGCGCGGGAGATTGTCCAGCTTCTAATGGAAGTGCATGGGGCGGGAATAGAGCGAATGATGGAGTTGATCTTTGAGTTCTCCCCGCCGGAACAGCCCGGCCGAGTGGATCAGTCCGGCTCTGTTTCCGTCGGCATCATCGACAAATTGGGGCGCGATCCCATCGTACGAAGCATGCTGCTTCTCTATTCCCTCCATCCGGATGATCTGGAAAGCCGCGTGACACAAGCGGTCGAGCTTGCGGGATCGCGCCTCCGCAAGCTGAACGCGAGCGTCGAACTAGCCAGTCTCGAAGGAAATGAGGTACGACTCCGGTTGCATGTGTCAGGCCATGCCTGCGGATCCACCGCACATACTTTGCAATCGACGGTCGAGGAGTGTCTTTACGAATTGGCTCCCGACTTGGCATCGGTCGCGTTCTTGGAATCGAACGACGGAGGCGCCTCGGGCTTTGTTCCGCTAGATCGCTTGCTGAAGCATTCAGCTACCTCACAGGGGCTGGCTGTACCCACCCTGGCGTCTCTTCCAGCTGCGCGCGATGCGGAAGTGGAGCGAGCCCATTGAGGCTGCGCTGCGCGTTTGCGGAAATGGATCGCCCATGATGGCAGAAAGCACATCCGCATTCACGGTTTTGCGCCGCTTTGCGCGATCCCGGCAACCGGCGGAGCGCTGCGAGATGTGCAGCGCGGTTCTTGGCGCTGGACATCCCCATCTGGTCGCGATCGCTTCCCATCAAATCCACTGCGCCTGCGATGCGTGCGCAACGCTCTTCGACGGCATGACGGGAAGCAAGTATAGGCGGGTTTCCCGGCGCATTGTGCTTCTTTGCGATTTTCATATAACCGATGCGCAGTGGGAAAGCCTGTTCATCCCCATCAATATGGCATTCTTTTTCCGTTCCAGCCCAGAGGACCGGATCGCCGCGTTCTATCCCAGTCCCGCCGGGGCGGTGGAATCGCTGCTGCAATTGGATGCCTGGGGCGAGATCGAATTGGAGTATCCGGCACTCAATGGACTGCAGCCGGACGTGGAAGCATTGCTGGTCAACCGAGTAGGTCGGGCAAGCGAAAGCCCCCGGTCTGAGTACTATATTGCGCCCATCGACGAGTGTTATCGCTTGGTCGGTCTGATTCGCAGCCACTGGAGGGGACTCTCGGGAGGCTCCGAGGCTTGGACGGAGATCGCGAAATTTTTCGATCATTTGCGGTCGCACGCCGCCATCGAGGGGGGAGAAGTCCATGCCTAACCTGGCCTTTGCCGTGCGAGACGCAGCAGTTGTTCCATTTGCCGCTTCGCCGATGCTGGAATTCAAACTCGGCATCGAGAATCGCTGCGCAGGGGAAAAGATACATACCATTGCGTTGCGGTGCCAGCTCCAGATTGAGACGACACGCCGGCATTACAGCGCTGAGGAGCAAGAGCGAATGCTCGACCTCTTTGGCGTGCCAAGCCGCTGGAGCCAGACCTTGCATAGCCTTCTATGGATCAATGCCAGCATGGTGGTTCCCGGCTTCGAAACAGCGACGGTTGCCGACCTGCAAATTTGCTGCACATTTGACTTCAATATCGCTACAACCAAGTACTTTGCAGCGCTGCGCGGAGGCGACCTGCCATTGCAGTTTTTGTTCAGCGGCACCGTCTTTTATGAAGACGCCGAAGGGGCGCTTCAGGCGGCGCCGATCTCCTGGGAGCAGGAGGCTCGTTACAAGCTCCCCGTGAGCGTATGGCGTGGAATGATGGATTCCTATTATCCAAATACCGTCTGCCTGAATCTGCGTCGTGACGTGTTTGAGCGGCTCAGCCAGTACAAAATGCAGCGCGGCATTCCTACTTGGGAACAAGCGTTGGAGAGTGTGCTGCCTGTAGAAGACGCGGTGGCTCCATGAACAGAAATGGCGTGGAGGCGATTGCCGATGCTGTGCTCTACGAAGGGTACATGCTGTACCCCTATCGCACATCGTCGGTAAAAAATCGGCAGCGTTGGAACTTTGGCGTTTTGGCCCCCCAGCCGTCCAGCGGCCAAGAGAGTTTCGACCCTTCGAGCATGCAAGCGGAGTGCCTGCTGGAATGCGATTCCACTACGCAGGTGACGGTAAAAGTTCGTTTCTTGCAGATTGTCCGGCGCTCCGTCGGTAGACTGCTCTCCCCGCGGCGCGACGTTCATTTCGGTGGCGAAACCCCCTATGACCTTGTAGACGCGCTGGACCTAGAGGGAAAGAAACACGTCCCGTGGGAGGAAGCGCGGGAGCGCGAAGTCATCTTGCCGGCTCTTCTGCCCTGCGGCGGAGGAAAACCCGTCTCTCTATCATTTGAATTCGCTTCCGGATGCGAGTATGAGCCGCTCTCCCGCACCGACGGCTGGACTGTCGGCGTCATTGTTCGCGAGTGGGAAGCTCTGTCCACCTCGGTGGAAGTGTCCTGGCAAGCATGTGAAGCAAGCCTCGTGAAAGCCACCGTAGCGATTTCAAACCGATCGGAGAATGCGTTTTCGCCGGAGCAGGGCCGCGCCGGATTGCTTCCGCGATCGCTCCTCTCCACGCACGCCATTCTAAGAGCCGCAAATGGTCAGTTTGTCTCCCTGCTTGAACCGCCCGAGCATTGGAAGGCTTGGGCAGAAAAATGCGCCAACCGGGGAGTCTGGCCGGTTCTGGCCGGCAGCGAAGGAGACCGGAGCACAGTACTCTGCTCGCCGATCATTCTCTATGACTACCCCCAGATCGCACCGGAAAGCCCGGGCAGCCTCTTCGATGGAACGGAAATCGATGAAATTCTCTCTCTGCGGATTCTCACCATGACGGAGGAGGAGAAGCAGGAAATGCGGCAGTCCGACGATCGCACGCGAGAGATCCTTGAGCGCACCGAGAACATGCCGCCAGAGCAGTTCATCAAGCTCCATGGCGCACTGCGCGGATTGCGCACGCTGTCACCGGAGGCGGAATGAACGGTTGGGAATGGCAATTGCTTGAGGATAAGACTCCACTCGATCACATTGTCGTATCGGGTGTCGAGTTGCGCGTGGGCGGTCGCGTGCGCCTCCTGCCTCGTAAAGGAGGGGACATTCTGGATATCGCACTGCAGGGACAAGAGGCCACGGTGGAGAGCCTGGAGGAGGATTACGAAGGGAAACCGCACGTCTGCGTCGTTCTCGATGCCGATCCCGGGCGCGATCTAGGATTGCTGCGCCAGCCTGGCCACCGCTTCTTCTTCGATGCATCGGAGGTGGAGCCTCTGCCCCCGGACATGCAGCATCCAGCCCTGGTCGTGCAGAAG
>Ga0207933_1000571_pt1 | contig 35013 bp, 36 predicted proteins | sample NGESurdeep092012_4_FD_184488 | JGI IMG/M metagenome (GOLD analysis project Ga0207933, IMG submission 184488) | Arctic peat soil microbial communities from Barrow, Alaska - NGEE Surface sample F53-3 deep-092012 (SPAdes) | ecosystem: Environmental > Terrestrial > Soil > Wetlands > Peat ... | reverse complement strand
AACAAGCCTCCACGACATCCCAAACCTCCCAGGTCGAATCTCACCGACCTGTAAAGGATGTCCTGATAACAACCTGTAAAGCATCTCCTGATACTGAACAGCTTCTTGCGGGATGAGTGGGTAGCGATACATTCCGCACCCGCTAAAAACCTGTCAACCCCCACCACCTGTGCAAATCCTCCAAACCCCGCGCCAACACGCGCGATTTCTCCACCAAAAACTTGGCGTAGTTATTCTCCCAACCTGCTATCCTCGTAATAGACCTCAAAAACAACGTCAGGCAAGCAGGTTTCCAGCGTGAGCATCGCATCCTCGCCGACCCCCTGTAAACCATTACGTGTCTAGACTTTGCACCGAAGCGCTTTGATAAGAGCGACTTACAACAGGCTCCCGACGTAGCGCCCAACAAAACAAACGACTTCCGTACAAAGTACCCATGAGAGGGGGGAGGGGGGTCTACGGCACCTTCCCTGCCCGAAACCGATTCGCCGTCGCAAACTCTTCCCGCAACTCCGGCGTCCGCAAATTCTCCCGCAGATGCGCCAACCGCTGCTCCAGCGCATGAATCGTCGCCGCAATCGGCTCCGTATTCGTCAGCGCCACATCCCGCCACATGCTATACGGACTCGACCCCAGCCGCGTTGTCTCACGCAACGCACGCCCCCCAATCGCCTGCACCGCCGCCATCTTCTCCGCATCGCCGGCAAACGTATCTTCAAGCAGCGCCGCCAGCGCCGTCGACAGCATCTGCGGCAGATGCGAAACCCACGCACACACTTCATCGTGCGGCCCCGGTTCAAGATCGCGCACGACCGCCCCCATGCGCTCGACCCACGCACGCCACTCCGCCTCTAGCGGCCCGGCCTCGGCGACCGGTGTGAACAACCACGTCGCCCCGTGAAACAGAGCAGCATCGGCCAGCGCCGCGCCGCCAGACTCCTTACCCGCCATTGGATGCCCGGGCAAAAACCGCGCCAGCCCCGGCTGGTTATAAAGTTTCGCAGCCTGGGCAGAAATCTGCCGCTTCGTGCTGCCCACATCCGTCAGCAGTTGCCCCTCGCCAAGCATGGGCGCAAGCATCTGCATCCAGTCGAGGATCGGCAGCACCGGCGTCGCCAGCACGATCACATCCGCGTCGCTCTCCAGCACCGCCTCGCGCGAAGCCAGCGCAACATCAATTGCCCCACATTCACGCGCCGCCGCAAGCTCCGCGGCATTCGCATCCCAGCCCAACACCTCGCCGTCGAAGCCCGCAGCCTTCAGCGCCAAACCCACCGACGCGCCAATCAGCCCCGTCCCAACGATCAGCACCCTTCGCATCACGCCGCCCCGCGCCGGTGCGTAAACGCCCGCGCACCCTCGCCGCGATAATCGCCGGCAACATGCCCATCGCCGCGCAGCACGTACTTGGTCGTCGTCAGCCCCTCCAGCCCAACCGGCCCTCGCGCATGGAACTTGCTCGTGCTGATCCCCACCTCCGCGCCGAGCCCATAACGAAATCCATCCGCAAACCGCGTCGACGCATTATGCATCACGCTCGCCGCATCCACCTCCAGTAGGAACCGCTCCGCCGCCGCCGCATCGTTCGTAATAATGCTCTCGGTATGCGCCGACCCATGCTTGTGAATATGCTCAATCGCCGCCTCGATCGAATCGACGACAGCGAGCCCCAGCTCCAGCGCGCCATATTCCTTGTCCCAATCCGCGGTGCGGCAAATCTTGCCCTTCGCCGCGCCCGCGGCAACCGAATGCACAACGCCACCCGGCGCCCTCAGCGCCTGAGGCTGTCCCTCCCAGTCGTCCGTAGGGCCGACACCGCCGCTGACCACACTCGCCGAGCCGCCCGAATCGTCGCCACCACTCGCGTCCATCGCGCGGACCGCGCCACCCGGAGCCACCATCGCCTGCGGCTGCCCCTCCCAATCGTCCGTAGCACCGATGCCGCCGCTGGTCACACTCGCCGAGCCGCCCGAATCGCCGCCCGTGCGCGCATCCATCGCCCGGACCACGCCGCCCGGCGCCGTCACCGCCTGCGGCTGCCCCTCCCAATCGTCCGTAGGACCAATACCGCCGCTCGTCGTAATCGCAAACGTCCCTTCGTCGCAATGCATCGTCACACCGTGCGCGTCCAACCGTCCCGCCAGCTTCGGCAAAAACAGCTTCGCAATTTCGCGATGCACCAGCACCGTCTCCACCGCATTGCAGGCCGCCGGATAATCGCACTTCGCGTCCTCGATCACCCGCAGCGCCATCGCTTCATCGCAACTGCGGTCGACATAAATATGGCAAATCCCCTCGGAGTGCCCCAGCACCGGAATCCGCGTGTTGGCCTGCACGTATTCCACCAACGACTTCGGCCCGCGCGGGATCACCAGGTCCACCAGCTTCGACTCGCCCAGCAGTTCCAGCACCCGCTCGCGCCCCAGCACCAGCGACACCGCGTCTCGGGGCAGCCCCTGCTCCGCCAACGCCTCGCGCAGCACCCGCACCAGCGCTTCCGCCGTGCGCTCCACCTCGCGCCCCGGCTTCAAAATCACCGCGTTGCCCGACTTCAACGCCAGCGCCGCAATCTGCGTCACCGCATCCGGCCGCGCCTCGAAAATCACAGCCAGCACGCCCAGCGGCACGCTGACCTTTTCCAGATACAATCCGCCCGGGTGCCCCATGTCTCGCTTCTGAGACATGGGTTCCACGGAACCTTGTGGACCCGCATCGTCCAGCTCAATCGCACCCAGCTTTCGACCCAGCGGATCAGCCAACTTCGCCACAGCGCGGACCTGCTTCACCATCTCCGCAAGCTCCGCCTTGTCCATCTTCAACCGCGCAACGGCGGCCGCGGAAAGCTCTCCATTCCGCTCCATTGTTGTCGCAGCCGCATGATCTTCCGCGTTCGCCGCGAGCAGCTCGTGGTGCGCTTCTTCGAGCGCGACAGCCAGCGCCTCCAGCGCCGCATTGCGCCGCTCTTCGCTCAACAGGGCGAGTGCGCGCGAAGCAGACTTCGCAGCCTTCGCCGTCTCATGAACAGTATGTTCGCTCATCGAAAACCTCCTATGCCGTTACAACAAATCGGGTCCCGACAGCTTCTCCTCCAACGATCCGTTCCAGCACCTGCGGCGTCCGCCCGTTCGCAATGATTACCGGCTTGCCAGCCTCCAGAGCGATCCGCGCCGACTCCAGCTTCGAAGTCATCCCGCCCCGCCCGCGCCCGTTTCCTCCATGCGCCAGCGCCAGAATTCCCTCATCGATACACGCAACCTCCGGCAGCAACTGCGCTCCCGCTTCCGCCGGGTTGCGGTCATACAGACCATCCACGTCCGACAACAGTACCAGCAGGTCCGCATCGATATGCTTCAACAGTAACGCGGAAAGTTTATCGTTATCGCCAAAAATCCGCTCGCGGGGCTCCGACTCCGCCGGCCGGTCCAGCTCCATCGTCGACACCGTATCGTTCTCATTCACAATCGGAATCACGCCCAGCGAAAGCAGCGCCCGCAGCGTCGCACGGAGATTGCTATGCCGCAGCGGATCGCGAAAATCGTCCTCGGTCAGCAGCACCTGCGCAATCCGGCACCCCAGCCGGTCGAACGCATCGTCATACAGCGCCATCAAACGCGACTGCCCCACCGCGGCGCAAGCCTGGACCTCTTCGAGAGCCGTCGGCCGTGCAGTGAGACCCAGACGCTCCACGCCAAGACCGATCGAGCCCGACGACACAACCAGCACCTCGACACCGCGCGCGCGCAACGCTGCAATCTGCTCCACCAGCCCGCACAGCCGCCCAAGCGCAACCTTGCCATCGGCGCGCATGATGACGTTGGTGCCGAGTTTTACGACAATCCGCTTCATGAATCCTTAACTCCGCTCTCCAGCACTCCCTGGACCATGGCTCTGTCAATGATAGTGACGAGCCCGCTATTGTCGCCGCGCGTATGGGAAAGTATCGACGCAACCGTGTTCTCTTCTTTAGACATCCCCACCCAGCTAATCGCAAATCCGGCATTGATGGCAAGCTGCCGAACGAACTCTCTCTGCGTTCTTCCATTGCCTTCGCGAAATGGATGAATCGCGTTGATGTGCCCAAGATAGTGGGCCGCTCGTCGGGCAAACGAAGCGTGATCCAGACCGCGGAGAAGCGATTCGGCCCTTAGTTCTCCCAATGCTTCGCCGAGTGCTGACGCAATATGTTGCGGAAAGCCAAAGCTCGCGCCGCCGACCTTGGACATATGAGTCAGCCTCAACTCGCCTGCCCACGGAAACACATCGCGGAAGAGCCACCAATGAATCTTGCGCAGATGACCAGTATCGAAAACGCCATTGACACCTTGAGCGTCCAGTTCCACCTGCCGGCGGTGAGACGCCGCCGTCTCGTACACTTGCAACTCGCTATAGTCGCGTATTCCAAAACGATTTCGGGGACAGAAGGTGCCAGGCTCGGACTGCGGGTCCTGCGGCGTATCTGGCTCGTGCTGAGGCATCGCTAGGCGACTGCCGTCAGTTCCTTCGACTGGGCGGACGCAGCAAGGCGGGCCAGATGCTCGTCCGTCCGTCGACCAAACTCCTCAAGGTCAAGCTCGCCCTCCGCATATCGCCGACTCAGATCGGTCATAGTCGCGTCGAGCCTCAAGCCTTCCATCGCCAACGAACCCTCACTGCTGGCGACGGCGCCGCGACGGCGTTGCGCTTCGGCATCGGAAATCATGGGCATCCCCCAATCCTCACAGAAATTGTACTCTGAACCCCGTGATAAGCGGCTACGCAGGCACCTTCTCCACCGCCGGGGTAATGCTGCGATCGACAATCGGCGCCAACTGCCGCAGCTTCGCCACCAACTCATTCAACTGCTCCGGAAACAGCGACTGCGCGCCGTCGCTCATCGCCTTATCGGGGTTCGGATGCATCTCCATCAGCAGACCATCGGCGCCGGCGGCCACAGCGGCCAGCGCCATCGGTGGCACCAAATCGCGCTTGCCCACACCATGCGACGGGTCGCCGAACACAGGAAGATGCGTCAGCTTCTTCAGCACCGGAATCGCCGACACGTCGAACGTGTTGCGCGTATACGTTTCAAACGTCCGGATGCCGCGCTCGCACAGCATCAGGTCGTAGTTGCCACCCGACAAAATGTACTCCGCCGACAGCAGCACTTCCTCGATCGTCGCCGCGATGCCGCGCTTCAGCAGGACCGGCTTGCGCACATGGCCAAGCTCGCGCAGCAGATTGAAATTCTGCATATTGCGCGCACCGACCTGGAAGATGTCGATGTACGGCAGCATCTGTTCGATCTGCGAAATCTCCATCACTTCCGTGATGACCAGCAGGCCATACTCGTCGGCCGCGGCGCGCATGATCTTCAAGCCCTCGACGCCCATGCCCTGGAAACTATACGGCGAGCTGCGCGGCTTGTACGCTCCGCCACGCAGGAACCGCGCACCGGAGGCGGCAACCTGCTTCGCGCTCAACTGAATCTGGTCGCGGCTCTCCACCGAACACGGCCCAGCCATAATGACGACCTCGTCGCCACCCACGACGACGCCATTCGGAAACGCAATCTTCGTTCCCTCAGGCCGAAACCCCCGCCCGGCCAGCTTGTACTGCGACGAAATCCGATACGCCTGGTGTACGCCCGAGAGCACCTGAAACTCGGTGACCTCAAAGTGCGCGGGCGTACCCACACCGGCCAGAATCGTCTGGACATCGCCGCTGGTGCGGTGGACATTGAATCCCAGTTCAACCATCCGCTCGATCACATTCTGGATCTGCTCATCGGTGGCGTTAGACTGCATGGCAACGATCATCATGAATTCCTTCTCTTGTCCTTACTGCGAAGTTCGTTCTCGGTTCTGGGTTGTTGGTTGTGGGTGACGGCGTAGGTAAACCTACAACCCACAACCGAGAACCCACAACCTACTGAGGCCGCTGCAGCGCCCGCATCACGTCCATAATCCGTTCGTAAATGTCCTGCACCTGCGCCGTGGTCAGCGGCCCGGGGTTCGAGACACGCACGTGCTCATACACCATGCGCTCGCGGTCGGGCTCGTAGATCGGTGCGCTCTTGCCGCGCTTGATCTCGCCGATAGCGACAGCCGCAGTCGCGCGTTCTGAAAGCAGACGAACAATTTGTTCGTCCAGTGAGTCGATTTTCTTGCGCCAGTCGGCGATCTCCATGTTGCCTCGTCAAGCGCTCGTGCAAGCACGCCGCGCGAAGTGTTATTGCGCCGCAAACAAGCGAACGCAAGCCCTTGTCGATGATACGTGTTTCCTCCGTTCGCCACGGGGTCGGGTGCCCCATGTCCCGCTTCTGGGACGTGGGCCGCCACAAATCTCATGAGCCACCTCGCAACTCCGCCACAAACTTACCTACAGCCACGACAACCTCATCCGCCGGAGTCTTCTCAATCAATCCAACAATCGCACTCCCCACAACCGCGGCATCCGCAAACTCCCCCACCGCGCGCACATGCTCGGCATTCGAAATCCCAAATCCCAACGCAATCGGCAACGCCGTAAACTGCCGCAGCCGTTCGACGAGCGATCGCGCATCCGCCGCCAACTCCGTCTGCGTCCCCGTAATCCCGACGCGCGAAATCGCATAAACAAAACCCTGCGAGTTCTCCGCAATCGCCTTCAGCCGCTCATTCGGCGACGTAGGAGCAGCCAGAAACACCGGCGCCAAACCATTCGCGTGCATCACCCTCAAATACTCCGCCGCCTCTTCGACAATCATGTCGGTCAGCAACACACCATCCGCGCCGGCTTCCTTCGCCGCCTTCGCAAACGCCTCCATGCCGAGCCTCACCACGGGGTTCAGATAGCTGAACAAAATAATCCCCGCCGCCGGCCGCGCCTCGCGAATCTCCTTACAAATCCCGAGCACATCCGTAAGCCGCGTCCCCTTCGCAACCGCCCGCTCGCTGGCCCGCTGAATCACCGGCCCATCCGCCAGCGGATCGCTGAACGGCACACCCAGCTCGATCACATCCGCGCCATTGTCGATTGCCGCAATCGCCATATCGCGCGTCGTCGCGAGGTCGGGATCACCAGCGGTGAAGTAGATGACTAGGCCGGGCTTGTTAGGAAATGAAATTGGCATCAATCTACCTTTTGTGTTCTTCGATTACGAGGAATAACCCAAAGCCAGCCAGAAGCAAGCCCATCCAGACATAGATAACTCGATTTACGGTTGCTGGAATTTCGAACAAAGAAGGGCGCTTCATCGGAAGAAGTTTTCCGGTCGCTCCACCAAATAAGAAAAGCAGACCCATTGCTAATGCGAAGTAACCCATCAGCCTTTCGCCTCCGTCGCCTGCACGCCGTCCAGCTTCATCTCGCGCGTCAGAATCCCAATATCCTTATCCCCACGCCCACTCACATTCACCATCAAAATCTTCCCCTTGCCCATCTTCGGCGCAAGCTTGATCGCCTCAGCCACCGCGTGAGCACTCTCCAACGCCGGAATAATCCCCTCAGTCCGCGACAGCACCTTCGTAGCATCCAACGCTTCAGCATCAGTGGCCGATGTGTAAGTAGCCCGCCCCGAATCATGCAGCATCGCATGTTCCGGACCGACACTCGCGTAGTCCAGCCCCGCGCTAACCGAATGCGTCGCCGCCACCTGCCCCGCATCATTTTGCAAAACATACGAGTACGTCCCCTGCAACACCCCGGGAACGCCCCCGCCATTCTTCTGAAACCGCGCCGCATGTTCGCCGAGCGCAGTACCGCGCCCACCAGCCTCAACGCCAATCAGCGCCACATTCGCATCAGTCAAATACTCATACCAGGCCCCAATCGCATTCGACCCGCCACCGACACAAGCCACAATCGCATCCGGCAGTCGTCCCTCATGCTCCATGATCTGCCGCTTCGACTCCTTCGAAATCACGCGATGAAAATCCCTCACCATCGTCGGATACGGATGCGACCCCAACGCCGATCCCAAAATATAAAACGTGCTGCGAACATTCGTAACCCAGTCCCGCATCGCCTCGTTGATCGCATCTTTCAGCGTCGCCGACCCCGACGCCACGCCCCGCACCTCGGCCCCCAGCAGCCTCATGCGGAACACATTCAGCTCCTGCCGCCGCATGTCTTCCTCGCCCATATACACAACGCATTCCAGCCCAAACAGCGCACACACCGTCGCCGTCGCCACACCATGCTGCCCCGCGCCGGTCTCGGCGATGATGCGCTGCTTGCCCATGCGCCGCGCCAGCAGCGCCTGCCCCAGCGCATTGTTGATCTTGTGCGCGCCGGTGTGCAACAGGTCTTCGCGCTTCAGATAAATCTTCGCCCCGCCCAGCGTCTCGGTCAGCCGCTTGGCAAAATACAGCGGTGTAGGCCGCCCCACATAATCCTTCAACAACCCATCCAGCTCTGCATGGAACGCCGCGTCCGCCTGCGCCTCGGCATACGCGGCATCGAGCTCCAGCAGCGCCGCCATCAGCGTCTCCGGCACATACCGCCCGCCGTATACGCCGAAGCGTCCGGGTGTCGCCGTGCTCGGCGCCAGCATCGGACTCGTCAATTGACTCACGCTCATCTCTTCTCCATCGAACAACAAATCGCAAAACAAAAAGCAAATCGCAAAACAAAAGCCCCGACAGTATCTGTCGCGGCTCGGTGGGTTGGTTGAGAATCTGCTGAAAACTTTCAGCGAGGCTCAGTCCGCCGTGGCCGCTACTGTAGGCCAGTAGCGGAGCGTAAAGCGGAACGGGGTGCGGAGCGAACGCATGGGGTTAGCTTATACCGTTCGCGATTTCACGACAAGGGTTTCGCCCACAAACCGGTAGCATCTCAGTTTGCCCATACGGGACAACCAACGCTACAGCTGCGACAACCGTCCTCTCAAGAACTCTTACGCCACTAATCCTCCGATGGCCGCTCGGGCCCGGTTTGGACAGCACAAGGGCGAATAGGGGCGCGTCGGCGGTCACAGTGTGAAGGGCGAGGTGGAAGCGGTCGCTGAGCAGGGCCTGCATCATCAGGCGCATCTGGTCGATGGAAGTATCGGCTGGAGCGCGCGCCGAGATATCGAAGAACTCAGGCGGGGTTTCAAACGAGCCGGTCACCCACAAGGGCGCGCCCGATTTGGGTACACCGTTGTAGATGCTGAAGCGTAAGGCCATTTCCTGCGACGCGGAGTCACTTCGGACATCGCGACGCGCCCCTGTTGCATCCATAACCAGGAAAATGGGCCGAGGCGGCAGATGGTAATCTGAACCGCAAAGCGGTGGTCCCAACGATGGCGGCAACGCAAACGCTTGCGTCGGCTGTCTCTTGACCATCCAGGAGTCCGTTGCATGAAGAACCCTTTCCCCAAAGCCGTCAAGGCGCTGGCCTCCGGGACGCTGCTTTCCCTGGTCACTCGACGCTTCCTGCGGTGGACTTCCGGAGTTGTTCCAGTCTCCTTCGGTTTCCTGGTCGAGACCGGCAGTCTGGAGCGGCCCGCCCATGCCTATTGCATGTGGCATGCGGCCCGGCTGGCCCGCGAACTCGGCTATCGCGAGATTTCGGTTGCGGAGTTTGGAGTCGCCGGTGGCATCACCTTCCTGGTCCTGGAACGTTACGCCGCAACCATCGCCAAAGAGCTTGGCGTACGCATCCAGCTCTATGGCTTCGATACCGGTGGCGGCTTGCCGGCGGTCGAAGGCATCCCCGATCTCCCCTATTGGTTCCAACCTGCTCAATACGCCATGGACGTCGAGCGCCTGAAGAGCAAGCTCACCACCGCGGAACTGGTCATCGGCAACGTGCGGGACACCGTCACAAGCTTCTTCTCTCAGACGACCCGGCCCCCGTTGGCCGCGATCTTCAACGATCTCGACTACTTTTCGTCTTCCCGCGACATGCTCCGCATTCTCGACACCGGCGATACAAATTTCCTGCCCCGCCTGTTCCTGTACCTCGACGACGTCGTCGGCGGCGATAAGGAAATGTACGGGCCATTCAATGGCGAACTGTTGGCCAACGAACAGTTCAACGATACGCACGACAACATCAAAATCCATCTCAACCGGAACCTGCTGCCGTCTCAATTTCCCTGGCGGACGCAGATTTACTACATCCATCTCTTCGACCATCCCCGCTACGGAGACTATGTCGGTGGCATCGACCAGCACCGCATCGCTTCCCATCTGCAACTTGACAAATAGGTTCCAATCCACCATCGAAGCTGAGCGCCCACGCTCGCGACGATGCTTGCACGGGTGCTGGGAAGTGCCGTCTTCAGGTGATACGCTTTTCCGCATGACGATTTCGCTTCGATTTGCTCGCACCTTCGCTGTCCCTGCCGCCTTACTGGTCCTTCTCTCTCTTTCCGCAACCGCCCAGCGCGGCGGCGGCGGCAGAGCGCCCGGCGGCGTCGCCATCTCCCCCGACGGCACCACCGTCGCCTGGTCCCTGGGGTCGCGTGAAGGCTCGCAGATCCACATCACCGGCGTCGCCAACCCCGATCCAGCCAAAGACAAGATTGTCGCCCCCGCCGGCACGACGAACTGCTCCAACAGCTCGCCAATATGGTCGCCCGACGGCCAGTGGCTCGCCTACACCTCGACCTGCACCGGCAAGGAAGAAAAGCCCGCGCAGCCGCAGATTTTCCTGTGGTCCAAGGCCACCGGCGAGAGCAAGCAACTGACCCACGTCACCGGCAACTTCCATGAGGCCGCCTGGTCGCCGGACGGAAAGTCGATTGCCTTCCTCTTCGTCGAAAACGCCACCCGCTCCGCCGGCGCGCTCGACGCGATGAAGCCGTGGTCGGGCGTCATCGGCGAAGACGGCGTTGAAGTCCAGCGTCTCTACGGCGTTGATGTCGCCAGTGGAGTTGGAAGTTGGCTTTCTCCCCTGACGCTGCATGTCTACGAGTTTGGCTGGGCGCCGAGTTCGCGCGAGGTTGCCTACATCGCCGCCGATCCGCCGGGCGAAAACAACTGGTGGGTCGCGCAGCTCTGGGCCGCGCCCGTGCATATCGACAGCAACTCCGTCGGTCCGCAGCCCCGCTCCGTGCTCGCACCCCAGACCATCGCCGGCGCCATGCACGGCCTACAGATGGCCGTCCCCCGCTGGTCCCCCGACGGCAAGCGTATCGCCTTCATCGGCGGCCTCATGTCCGACCAGGGCTCCACCGGCGGCGACGTCTGGATCGTCGACGCCAAGGGCGGCCAACCGGTCGACGTCACCCCCGGAATCGACGGCACACCGACGTTCGAGGGCTGGTTAAACGACCACACCATCGGCTTCGTTGAGGACCGCAGCGGACACACACTGTTCGTCGGCTGGGACCCGGACAAAAAGGAGGCAGCAGGCACGCCACTTGACCTCGGCGAAGTCCGCGTCGGCGGCGGCGCCATCAAGGATGCCGTCTCCGTCTCCGACCAAGACATCGCCGCCTTCGTCATGAGCGGGCCGAAAGTCTTGCCCGAGGTCTGGACCGAGCACGCCGGCAAGCTCACGCAGTTGACCCACCTCAACGACGCCACGCCCAAATCCACCGTGCGCATCGAGTCCCTCGAATGGGACAACGAGGGCTATCACGTCCAGGGCTGGCTCACCTACCCCACCAACTACGACCCCAGCAAAAAATATCCGATGATCGTCACCGTCCATGGCGGCCCATCGGCCTCGGCGTTCCCTCGCGGTGCGGGACAGTGGTCGGCCCTCGGCTACTTCGAGCTGCAACCCAACCCCCGCGGCAGCTTCGGCGAGGGTGAAAAATTCACCGCCGCCAACATCAAAGACTTCGGCTACGGCGACCTCCGCGACATCCTCGCCGGCATCGACGCCGTCGAAAAGAAAGTCTCCATCGACGACCACCGCGTCGGCCTCACCGGCTGGAGCTACGGCGGCTTTATGAGCATGTTCGCCGAAACCCAGACCAACCGTTTCCGCGCCATCGTCGCCGGCGCCGGCCTCTCCGACTGGCTCAGCTACTACGGCGAAAACTCCATCGACCAGTGGATGATCCCGTTCTTCGGCGCCAGCGTCTATGACGACCCCGCGGTGTACGCCAGGAGTTCGGCCATCACCTTCATCAAGAAGGCGAAGACGCCGATGCTGATCATCGTCGGCGACCGCGACGGCGAGTGCCCCGCGCCCCAGAGCTTCGAAATGTGGCACGCGCTCAAGGACCTCGGCGTCAAGACCCAGCTCGTCGTTTACCCCAACGAGGGCCACGGCTTCCGCGACCCCGCGCACATCCGCGACCGCAACGAGCGCACCGTGAAATGGTTCGCCGACAACATGCCGGCAGGGCAGTGATGAGAGCGTAAAGGATAGAGCGTAGAGAAAGGCGGCGTTTCCTCTACGCGGCGTTTTCTCTACGCTCTACACTCTAATCTCTACACTCTGTCTTGGGTACTTTCCAAGCGTAGGCACGTCTAACGAAGAAGCTTTTCCATAGATGGGTATTTGCTGGACATTTGCCCATTGTTCCCGGCACCTTCTACACTGGAGCTTCGGCAATTCAGAGTTTGCGGTTTGACCGTTCAGCTTGGGTTCCGGTTGGACGGGGAGGTTCGATGCGGCGGTTTTTCAGTTTAGTGGTTCTGCTTTTTATTACGGTACCCTTCGGCGCGTCCTTGGCCGGTTGCGGCAACAAGACGGTCGTGCAGTTTTGCAGCGGTGGAGACTCCGGCCCCGTCGTCGGCCAGGTGAAGACCATTACTCTGTCGCCGAACTTCGCCATTTACGGCGAGTCGCTCAACTTCGGCCAGATCGGCTCCGGCCTCAGCGCCAGCGCGGTCGATTGCAAGGGCTCGCCCGTTTCGGTGCGCAGCTTCACCTACGCCAGCAGCGATCTGAGCTTTGCCGACATCAATCCCGCCTCGGGCGCGGTCTGCGCCGGCACCTACAACCGTTTCACCGGCGGCGGCATTCCCGACTACACCCTCTGCAACCCGCCGGTTAATCCTCCGGCAACAGGCCCACTCTCCCCATTGGTCGCGTATATCACCGCCACAGCCGACGGTGCCGTCAGCAACCCCATCCCCGTCTACATCCACCCCATCGTCACCAGTATTGTGCTCGGCGATCCAACGCCTACCATTCCGATCCCAACGTACCCCATCACCGGGTACAACGTCGGCTTGACTGGAACCACTTTCACTACGTCGGTCTTTGCGCCGCCGGTCAACAGCAGCGTCACCCTCTCCGGCTTTACCGCCTCATCGGCGTTCCTCAACGGACAGATCCAAACGGTAACTTCATCCGGGTCCGGCGCTTTTTTTGTCGCCAGTACCTTCAGCCAGAATCAGGGCTCGGTGTCGGCGGCCGGCATTGCAAGCAAAACCGGGTTCCCCAGTTGCGTGCCGACCAACGATCCCGCAACCAACTGCTGCCCAATCACTACCGGGGCCGTCGTAACTGCACCGGCGTATACCGGGGGTTCCTGCCTTTCCCAGGGTGCAAGCGTGCAGCTAACCGCGCGCGTTTACAAGAACGGGACGACCGACCCATCGGATAACATTACCTGCCAGATCGGCCACCTGCAATATGCCGCCCAGACGTCCTCGGTCTTTACCGTCGACCAGAACGGCGTCGCCACCGCCAATCAGCCCGGGTCGTCGATCGTTACCGCCACCGTTTCAAACTCCGGGACCGGTGGAGCGGCCGGCTTCTTCTCCACCTGCCCACCGACATCCATCCAACTCGCAATCCCCGGACAGAGCGGCGCCAGCGCGACCGTCGCCGTCAATACCAGCCAACCGCTGACGGCCCTGGTCAAAGATAGGAACGGGGTCGTCCTGACTGGCATCAATCTGCAGTTCAACTCCACCACGCCTTCCACCATTCCCGCGGGTGCCGGCACCGTTTCGCCCATCTTCCCCGGCTCCGCGACCATTACCGCCGTATGTCAGCCTTCCAGTTGCAACACCGCGCCCTTCAGCCAGATCGGTTTGTACGGCAATGGCGACCCGCTCACATCCAACGGCATCCAGATTACGGCCCCCGGCAACAATGCCACGGTGCTTTACATCGCCAGCACGCTGTCGCAATATCTGCTGCCCGTGGACTTCTCCCAAAGCCAGCCCGGCACCCTGATCAAGCTGCCCTACTACCCGAACTCCATGGTCATTTCGCAGGACGGCAGTTCCATTTACATGGGCAGCAGCACGGCGCTGATGATTGTCAGCGCATTCAACAACCAGATCACAAACACTGTCCAATCCGTCCCTGGAACGGTGCTCTCCGTCTCGCCCAGCGGAGGCACGGTCGTCGTCACCGACCCCGACCGCAAGACGGTTTCACTGGTCACCAATACCGGGGCCGTAATCGGCACCTACGGCGGTGTCGGCCTCAGCGCGCAGTGGTCACCCGATAGCCAGACGGTATACATTGCGGCACAAGCAGACAGCACGGCGCCCGGCGGCGTGCTGCTGGTCCACTCCGCGTACACAGGGTGGACCTCGATACCGACCAGCCACCAGTATGTCGACGTCGCCGTCACTGTGCCCAGCGTCGGCGCCTACTTCGCGACCAGCGACCCGGTCGTCGAGGCGCACAGCTACTGCCCCGACACCACATCCGCCACATCCGCCAATCCGCCGGTGACAACAAACATCTACTATCCACTGGCCGACGACTCGGCAGCCAGGGTGGACAAGATTTCCGCAACCAACGACGGGATTCACATCCTCGGCGCCACCGCAACACCCTCGCCGTCCCTCAGCGATCTCAACGTGTCGGCGGTCACCGGACCGGGAACGGGCGGAACGGCGCCAGTCGCGACCCGCGCCTGCCCTGCGATTTCGGCTTTCCCGGCCAACTATTTCCCCACCACCGTCAACGCTCCTCTGCCCCTGGCCGGCGTCACCGCCTCGGCCATCACGGGCGTCATCCCCGCCAGCAACTCCGCCCTGGCGTTCGTTACCTATACCGGGACCGGCGGCCAACTGCCGCTCTACATTCCGGCCGCATCCGGCCCTGGAACGCTCAACTACGTCGCTCTTTCCGGCGGTCCCACATCGGCCCCGGTTGCTGGCGTCTTCAGCACCGACAACAAGACGTTCTACGCCGGAACGTCGGGCGACAACCAGGTCCACCTGATTTCGGTCACCGGCACAACAGCCACCGACTCCAGCGTCATCGCCCCCAAGCTGCCCGACGCAAACGGCAACCCCGTCGCGCCGAACCTGCTCGTCCAACGCCCCAAGAAGGCAACGTCCTAAAGCAGGGGATAGTGTGTAGAGGATAGTGCAAAGCAAAAGGCCCTCATACCGGGGGCCTTTGCTCTCGCACTTCACTATCCTCTACGCTCGATCTCCGCTTTCTTGTCAAGCCCCCCAGCCTGTGCAAAACCCCCAAACCCCGCATAAACACAGGCAAAACTAATTTTCAAAACCGTGCATGATATATCGCTCAATTCTGTACAATTAAATCAGCACTCAAACTCAAAACTCAACCGGGACCACCCAGACGCCAACCGCGCCCAGAACCTCTACGCTCTGAGCCGTCCAAGACCCTCGCTCCTCAACCCCTCAACCCTCGCACCCGAACAGAAAGGCGGGTGTACTCCCACATCGCTCTCCGCCCGCAACTGGCAACTGGCAACTGGTAGCTCGTAGCTGAAAATCGACCCACAACCGCCCAAACCGGCTTCTAACTCCTTACGCAGGAATACTTTGCACCGAAGCCATTTAGAATGAGTCGTTTGCGGAGACCTCCCGCCCTGGAGCCCAGCATTCTAAAGCACTTCCGTCCAAGGTACCCGATGGGGGGAGGGGGAGGGGGGTACACATACACGCCGGACCGCACAACACAGCTACTTTGCCTTAAGCCGCTCTTCCAGAAGATGCCGCGCAATCGCATCCAGCACGCCGTTCAGGAAGTGGATCGACTCCGGCGCCGCATACCGCCGCGCCACCTCCAGCGTCTCGTTGATGACCACCGCTCCCGGCGTCTTCGGGTACGCCAGCATCTCGGCCACCGCGGTCCGCAGCAGGTTGCGGTCGACCACCGGCATCCGCTCCACGCGCCAGTTCTGCGCGAACTTCTCGATCAGCGCGTGAATTTCTTCCTCGCGCGTGGTCGCAACCCGGTGCAGGTCGTCGGCGAAGCCCCGTGTCTCGTCGTCGACATCGTCGCGCGAGTCCCAGAAAAGGCGCTCGACTTCCTCCGGCTTCTGTTTGCCCAGGTCGCCCTGGAACAGCATCTGCATGGCGAGTTCGCGGGATTTGCGGCGCGTGCCCATCAGTTTTTCACCGCGATCTTCTCCTGTATTGACGCCATTTCGATGGCCGCAATCGCCGCCTCGAAGCCCTTGTTGCCCGCCTTCAGCCCAGCCCGGTCGAGCGCCTGCTCCAGCGTCTCGCAGGTCAGCACGCCGAAAGCGTGCGGAACACCAGTCTCCTGCTGCGACTGACCGATGCCGCGCGCGACCTCGTTGTAGATCGCCTCGTAATGCGCCGTTTCGCCGCGCAGCAAAACGCCCAGCGTAATGATGGCCGCAAACCGCTTCGTCTCAGCCAGAGCGCGCGCGGCCGACGGAACCTCCCACGCGCCGGGAACGCGCACAATCTCAATATCGCCCTGCGCGCATCCGGAACGATGCAGCGCATCCAGCGAGCCCTGCAACAACCGGTCCGTAATCACTGCATTCCAACGCGCCACAACGATCGCGAACTTCTTGCCCGCAGCAGAAAGGTCGCCCTCAATCGCCACAGGCTTTCCATGCAGCGGGTTCTCCGACTCCCAGAACCCGAGCTGCAGATTCGGCTCCAGAACCACCGTAAACAGCCGCGAGTTCCAGTGTGTCGCCGCGACTTCGCCCAGCGCAGTTTGCGGGGCATTCGCGGCAATCCACTGCCGCACAATCTCATGCACCGCATCGAGCTGCGTCACCTCGATCAGCACCGGCGGAACAGCCGGCTCGCGACCGGTCACGAACTCCAGGTTCCCCAGCGGAGCCAGAAACGCAGCGCCTCTTCCAGTACCGTCGTTCCACCCCTTGCCGGACTCGAAACCGAGCGCCCCAAAGAGGCTTGCCAGCTTGTCGAACGCGTCGCCCGAAGCCACCGCGGCGACCAATGTGATTCCCTTGATCATGTGTTCGATTGTATCGTCTGGAATGGGCGCACGAACCCGCGCCCGCGAGGTCCCATGAACTACGAAACGTTGTCCGTCGATATCGCAGAAGGAATCGCCACCGTCACGCTGAATCGCCCCGAAGTCCTCCACGCCCTGAACGCCCAGATGTTCAACGACCTGGAAAGGGCATTCCAGTCCCTTGGAGACGACCCTGAAGTCCGCGTCATCCTGCTCACCGGCAGCGGCGAACGCGCCTTCGCCGCCGGAGCCGACATCCGCGCCCTCGTCGACACCGACGCCAAATCCGGCCGCGCCGTCTCCGACCGCGGCCAGCAGGTCTTCCGCCAGATCGAGCTCTGCCCCAAGCCGGTCATCGCCTGCGTCAACGGAGTCGCGCTCGGCGGCGGCTGCGAACTCGCCATGGCCTGCACCCTGCGCGTCGCCAGCGATACCGCCAAAATGGGACTCCCCGAAGTCAAACTCGGCCTCATCCCCGGCTACGGCGGCACCCAGCGCCTCGTCCGCCTCGTCGGCCGCGGAGCCGCGCTGCGCATGATGCTCACAGCCACCATCATCGGTGCCGAAGAAGCCCACCGCCTCGGCCTGGTGCAGGCCATCGCTCCCGCAGCGGAACTCATGTCCACTGCCCGCGCCATGGCCGCAACCATCGCCGCGCTAGCGCCCCTTGCCATTCAAGGTGTGTTGGAAGCAGTCGAGCACAGCGGCTCCATCGACGACGGCCTGCTCTCCGAGGCCCACATCTTCGGCCGCCTCTGCGGCACCGAGGACAAGCACGAAGGCCTCACCGCATTCCTCGAAAAGCGCAAGGCCACATGGCAAGGCCGATAGCTGCTACGGCTTCGAGATCGACGCCTTCGCATGGGAACTCGCCTTGCGGAACAAGAACTCCTGGAACAGGTTGCCGACCCCGGAAAACGCAATCCCCAGCCCCGCATTCTCAAAAGTCAGCGCCGCTCCCTGACGCTCGGCGGCCGGATAATATGCATTCGAAATACCTCCCGCGGCCAGTTCCGCCAGTAATCCCGCATAAGCCGGCTGCCACTTCCCGTTGTCGCCGCGCGCAATCACCGCGGTCCTAAGCGCATACAGCGCCCGCGACCTCTTCGTGCCGACACCCTTGAAGAAGTAGCGCGGGTCCTGCCGGAAGATGACCGGGAAAACCGCCCCGCCAAGCACATTGCCGATGGCCACATTCGCATACGTTGTGCCATACCGTTTTCCGTAACCCGCAGCGCCCTGGCCAAACTCCGGGATAGTATTCTCCGCCTGCTGGATCCCCGCAAATCCGCCGACGATCACGAAAGTCAGCGGGTCGATCGAGCTCTTGTACGCCAGTTCCCACTTCTGCTTCGGCGTCAGCGGCTTGGCGGCGAACGTATAGCTGACGTAGAAGTTCGGCGCAAACCCGAACAGCCGCTGCTTCTCCTCCGTCCGTATCTCCGCTTCCGCAAGGTCCTTCACCGACAGGTTCACCTCGACATCGGTGTTCGCCGTCGCCACCCGCAGCGTAATCCGCGGGACCTCGACAGCCTGCCCCGCCTCGACCACCCCAGAAGCAGTCCCCGGCGCGAAGCCATCCGCCGTGACCGCCACGCTGAACCTGCCCGCCAGAACGCCCGCAAAACTGAACCGCCCATCGGCATCGACCGTCGCCTGCCGCTTCTCCGTAGGTGCTTCACCGGTCAGCGTCACCTGCGCTCCGGCCGCCGCCGCGCCGTCCACCTCGATCGCGCTGCCGCTGACGCTCCCCACACCCTGTGCGCCACTCACAGCGCAGCAGCAAACCATCCACAAGCCCAAAACAGCCAGGAAGCCTGTGAACCGCTCCGTGCCCGTCCGGCGTTTCCGGATAAAGCGCATCAACGTCATGCTGCAAGGATACCTGTCGCCGGCATCCTCAACTTGGTATCCTGTACAGGTGAACGCCCGGTCCCTTTTTCCCTGCTTGCTTTTCCTCGTCCTGTTATCCGGTTGCCGCGGAACCTCCTCATCGTCGGCAACGCCCGCCGTGACCGCCCAGCAACGCAGCCAGGCCGAGTCCGAGCGCGAGGAGCTGGACCTGATCCCGCCGCCGTCGAAGACCCGCTACCTCTCCGTCCACTCGCTCGACGCCTGGGAAAACCCGTACCTCACCATCCAGGCCAACATGGTCACCGTCCACGTCATGCTGGCCGACGCCAACCCTTCCACCTACGGTGTGGGTAGCATGATGCGGCCCATCGGCGCGCGCCGCCAGGACCTCAATGTCAGCCTCGACAAACTGGGCGATGCGCTTCTGGCCATCCCGCGCACTTCCTGGCCCTACGGCCGCGTCGCGGCGGTCGAAGAAGCCCACAAAATTCCGGTCAGGGCGCGCGCCCAGGTCGGCCGCACCACCGAAGCGGCGATGAAGACCCTCAACGACCTCGGCATCGTCGTCTACGAGTGGGGCGATAACGGACCGAAGTAAGCCACACTATCGCGTTTGTCGTTCAGCAGACTCCCCGGAAAATAGCTTCGAACAGGCACAGCTTCCGCAATCTCCCGATGCCAATGCTCTGAACTCTTCGCCCTTCAAAAGGTCTCGCTCCTCGATCCCTCATCCCTCGCACCTGAACAGAACTTCCTCATCGCTCTACTCAGCCCTGCTACCATGGGCACCAAACCATGCCCTTGCGCCCCATCGCTCTCGCCATTTTTTGTTTCTTTTTCCTGCTGGTCACCCTCGCCGGGTTCTGGGCCGCGCGTTGGCGACGTCCGGCCGGAGGCATGCATTCGCTCGAAGAATGGGGCCTGGCTGGCCGCAGCTTCGGCACCTGGATCACCTGGTTCCTGATCGGCGGAGACCTCTACACCGCCTACACCATCATCGCGGTCCCGGCACTGCTGTACGGCAGCGGCGCGTTCGGATTCTTCGCCGTCCCCTTCGCCGTCATCACCTATCCCTACATGATGGTCGTCATGCCGCGGCTGTGGCGCGTCTGCCATCGCAACGGCTACATCACTCTGGCCGACTTCGCGCGTGGATGCTACGGCAACCGCTGGCTCGCCGTCGCGGTAGCCGTCACCGGCATCATGAGCCTGATGCCCTACATCGCGCTGCAACTGGTCGGTATGAAAGTCGTCCTGGCGGCCATGGGACTGGGCGGCGAGACACCGCTGGTCCTCGCCTTCGTCATCCTCGCCGTCTACACCTACTCGAGCGGTCTGCGCGCCCCTGCCGTCATCGCCATCGTGAAAGACATCATGCTCTACATCATGGTGATCGCCGCGCTCATCATCCTGCCCTGGAAACTCGGCGGCTACGCGCGGGTATTCGAACTCGCCAACCAGGCGCTCGCCACGCACACCCCCGCGGCGAGCATCCTCCTCAAGCCGTCGCAATATCTCGGCTACTCAACACTGGCTATCGGCAGCGCCATCGCGCTGATGCTATATCCCCACACGGCCACCGCCGTACTCAGCGCGAAGGACGGCAACGTCATCCGCCGCAACGCCGCGCTCCTGCCCGCGTACAGCTTCCTGCTCGGCCTGATCGCCCTGCTCGGCTTCATCGCTCTGGCAGCAGGCGTGGCGACCAAGGACCCCAACGAGGCCGTCCCGCTGCTGCTGCTCAAAATGTTTCCCGAGTGGTTCGCCGGCTTCTGCCTCGCCGCCATCGCCGTCGGCGCGCTGGTGCCGGCGGCAATCATGTCTATCGCCGCCGCCAACCTCTTCACCCGCAACCTGGTGGGCGAGTTCCGCCGCACCAAGCTGACGCCCCGCGAAGAATCGACGACCGCGAAGATCGTCAGCCTCGCCGTAAAGTTCGGCGCGCTGGCCTTCGTGCTGGAACTGCCGCTGACTTACGCGATCCAGCTGCAACTGCTCGGCGGCCTGTGGACGACCCAGCTATTCCCCGCCATCGTCATCGGCCTCTTCACACGCTGGATGCGCCCCTGGCCGCTGCTCGCCGGTTGGGCGGCCGGAATGATCTCCGGCACGGGGATGGTCGTCTCGCTCGGCCTCAAAAGCTCCGTCTACCCGCTCCACATCCTCGGCCAGACCTACGCCATGTACGCCGCTGTCCCGGCGCTCCTGCTGAACCTCGCCGTCAGCGCCGGCCTGACCCTCATCCTGCGCGCCACCAACACCGGTGAAGGCACCGACCTCACCCAAGCCGAGGACTACGCCTAAACACAAAAGCCCGCCACAACAACCGTGGCGGACTTCGCGCCTTTCTTCGCGCCCTTTGCGTGAGCGTTTTTACTGCTTGTCGATCTCCACATCGATAACCAGCTTCACCTGGTCTCCCAGCGCCGGCGGCAAATCCTTAGTCCCGAAGTTGAAATCCGAGCGCTTCAACACGCCGCTCGCCGTAAATCCGCTGATGGTCTTGCCTCGTGCTGTCACCGGAGTAGACGGACCTTCCAGATCGAGCGTCACAGGCTTGGTCACGCCGTTCAGCGTCAGGTCGCCGGTCATCTTCAGCTTGCCATTGACGCGGGTAATCGCCGTCGACTTGAACGTCATCGTCGGGTTCTTCTCCACGTTGAAGAAGTTCTCCGACTTCAGGTCCTTATCGCGCGTCGCATTCGCCGTGTCGACCGTCGCGGTATCCAGCGTCACCTCCACACTCGACTTCGTAATGTCCTTCTCGTCCAGCTTCACCGCACCCTTGATGCCGGTGATGGACCCATGCACATTGCTGACCCCCATGTGCCGAATCTCGAACTGCGAGCTCGAATGCGCCGGGTCAATGGTCCACGTCGAGGTCTGCGCGGATGCGCCGACGCACATCATCGCCGCGGCGACCGCCGTTACAACAGAAAACTTCCGAAAATTCATATTGCTCCTTGTCTTTCTCATACGAAATATACACACCGAGCCGAGTAGCGGTATCTTAGCTCTGGCACGTCACGGAATTGTCATGTACAACTCCACCTTCGATGCGGCTCGCCGCGACAAGTCGCATCTCAATGCACTGAATCTTGCCGGAACTACCGGCCCCTCAGGAGAACACTCATGCTGCAACTCACAGACGCTCGCCGCATCATCGCGGCAGCCACCGCCGAGGCCGAAAAAATCGGTCAGCCCATGAACATCGCCGTAGTCGACGAAGGCGGCAACCTGCTCGCATTCGAGCGCATGGCCAACGCCTGGCTCGGCTCCATCGACATCGCCATCAAGAAGGCCTGGACCTCCCGCGCCTTCGACATCGAAACCAAGGCACTCGGCGAAAACTCCCAATCCGGCGACCAGTTTTTCGGCATCCACGCCTCCAACGGCGGCAAGGTCATGATCTTCGCCGGCGGCGTCCCCCTCAAGCAGGACGGCAAAGTCGTCGGCGGCCTCGGCATCAGCGGCGGCTCCGGCAAACAGGACCAGGCAGTCGCCGAAGCCGGCGCGGCAGCCCTCTAGCCTCACCGCACGCGAAAAGCCCCGCTAACCTCAGCGGGGCTTTTTCGATCAAAACCTCTGCAGACTTCGCGATCGATTCGCGGAACTTGCCCAGGGGCTTTGCAACTCTACGAACATCCACTACTCTACTTCGTAAAAATCGAGTTGCCGGGGTTCTTCGTCTCGTTTTCATGAATGCGGTTCTGCGCACGCTTCGCGCTCTCCATCGCCTCTTGATCCAGGTGCTGCTGGGGAGTTGGGTCGACCGTATCCTCTGTCGACTCGATCGCTTCATGTGAAGCGCGGGCTCCAGTCTTCGTTGCATCCAGGCCGCTTGCCATAAATCACCTCCCTCATACAGATGGCTCGCCCAGCCTGCGGGGTTGCCGCGCCCAGAACCGCACATTGTTACAATCGACTTTCGCAACATGACCGATCCCGCCCAAGTCCACGCCGCCGCCATCGTCATCGACACCCACGCCGACACCCCACAGCGCTTCGTCGACGAAGGCTGGGACTTCACCGCCCCGCTCAAATCGAAGACCGGGGACGGCATGTTGAACCTCGAAACCGCCCGCGCCGGCAACCTCGCCGCCGAGTTCTTCGCCGCCTGGGTCGAGCCCTCCGCATGGCAGGGACGCTTCGCCCACCGCACCCTGCAGCTCATCGACGGTATCTACGAGCAGATCCGCAAACACCCCAACGCCATGCGCCTCTGCCTCTCTCCAGCCGACATCATCCAGGCCCACACCGACAAAATTTTCGCTGCGCTCATCGGCATCGAGGGTGGCCACTCCATCGAAGCCGACCTCGGCCTCCTGCGCCTCTACCACCGGCTCGGCGTCCGCTACATGACCCTCACCTGGTCCAACTCCAACGAGTGGGCCGACAGCTCCGGCGATCTCGACGACCCCACGGTCCCTCATCACAACGGCCTCACCCCCTTCGGCCGCAGTGTCATCCGCGAGATGAACCGTCTCGGCATGATGGTCGACGTCTCCCACGTCTCCGACAAAACCTTCTGGGACGTCCTCCAGACCACGCACGCCCCCATCATCGCCTCCCACTCCAGCGCCCGCGCGCTCACCGACCACCCCCGCAACCTCACCGACGAGCAGCTCCGCGCCGTCGCCACCAACAACGGCGTCGTCATGGTCAACTTCTACCCCTTGTTCATCGACGACCGCTGGCGCACCACCTGGTCGGCCACTCTCCCGCAGCGCGAGCCCCTCTACGCCGCCGCCGCGCAAGCCTACATCGACCGCGGCGAGCCCGTCCCATACTCCAGCCCCGTCGCCGTCGACCGCCAGTTCTACGCCGAGCAGATGGCATCCGCCCTGCCACTCGCCCCGCTCGAATCCCTCATCAATCACTTCGACCACATCGCCCAGATCGCCGGCATCGACCACGTCGGCATCGGCTCCGACTTCGACGGCTTCGGCATCCTCCCCGCCGAAATCCGCAGCGCCGCCGACCTCCCCAAAATCACCGCCGCCCTCATGTCCCGCGGCTACACCGCCGAGCAGATGAGAAAAATCCTCGGCGGCAACCTCCTCCGCGTCTTCGCCGAAGTCCAGTCCGAAGCCGCCAAAGAGTAGCTCACAACTCAAAACTCAGAACTCAAAACTGGACAAAGCCATCCCGTACAGGACCCACCGCCATCTCCGGCGCGATCCTTTCGGGCTTTTCGAACCACCCCTGCACCTTTCTCCCCAGCTTGACTCCCGGCCGTTCAATGAACATGTAGCTCCCGATCGAAACCGGAATCAACAGGGCGAGGCCGATAAAACCCCAATGCGGAAGCAGAAAGAGCTCCTGCCAAACATAAACGCTGTAAGAAATGATCCCAAGAAATTTCAAATGTCGATTTTCCAAAACCCTGCCCACCCAGGAAGACGGCGTCAGAGACGTAACAGCAATCATCGTCGCGATGGCGATCGACTCCTTAAACGGTGGTACCGCCTGGAATCGATAGACACACCAGAAGAACATCGGTAATGACCCATAAAACAGCAGCGCGGAATGCCGCAGAATAAAGCCGCGTACCGCCTCCGACTCCAACAGGAAGGCCAGCGTGCAGCCGATCAGCAGAGCGTCGATCCTGACCTCCGTAGCGAGCTTATGTCTGGACGCCCAATCCCACAGGAAGCACCGCGCCGCCGCACAGCCGCACGCCCCCACGACGGCAACCGCAAGGGCCCGTTTCTTCCCGGCAAAAACGAGGATAAACGGCCAAAAAAGATAGAACTGCTCCTCCATCGACAGCGACCAGAAGTGGCTCGTAAAAGCATTCTGACTGTTCTCCGGCGTAGGGACGAAGTTTCTATAAAAAAGGAGACACCCCCATACCTCATGTCCCAGAAGCCGTGCATGCAGCAGCAAACCAACCACCGGCAGCACCGCAAGATACAGCCAGGCGCATGGCATCAGCCGAAAAAGCCGCCGAACATAAAACGCGCCCAGGCCCCTCTCATCCCGCAGCAAACCGCTGGTAATCAGGTATCCGCTCAACACAAAAAAAATGCCCACGCCGTGTTGACCGAGGTCCATCCACGGATACCGCCACACATGTCCGAGCAAGCCCGCCTGCAGGTGGGTCACGATCACCAACAGGATGGCGATCCCTCGCCATCCATCGAGAGTTGGTATACGCCGCATCGATTCCCCGGGCCTCACTGCGCTTGCGGCTTTAGTCTATGGCGGTCGCCTGCATTTTGTTATCACCTAAGAGTGCAATGGCAACGGGAAAAGAGTCATGCAACGAACTCGCATGGCAGCAGGCCACTCATCGCGAACACCTACTTCCTCGCCAGAATCTCCATCTTCTCAATCTGCAACTCATTGGAAAACAGCTCCGCAGCGTTCGCCATCAGCGCCTTGGCAATCTCTCCGTTCAAATGAGCATCCCGCCCGGCCTCATCCTCGAACGTATCGAAAACCCCATACACCCCCGGCGCAATCTTCACGCCGTACCACGTCACCGTCCGCGGCTCATCGTTCGACATCGCCGCGCCCTGCTTCAAGAACGCCTCGACATCCGCCTCTTTACCGGGCTTCGCCTTCAACATCACCCAAATCGCCTGCTTCGCCATCATCGTCTCCTTTTCCTCACCCTAAGATGCCGCCAGCGACCGTCCCGGCGGCATCTCAATTTAGTTGGAGGATAGCAGCACCGGCAGTGCCACCCCGCTTGGTTCCAGACCGCGATTGCGATAGCCTTACACTCGGAGAACTTTCAACTCGTGCTCGCCAAACTCCTAGCCGCCTCCCTGCTGCTCACCGCCACGCTGGCCGTCGCCCAGACGCCCGCCCCGCTACCCGCGCCGCTCCCCGACGCCCCCAGCGCCTCCGTCCCGCAAACCCCCGCCGCTCCCGTGCCCACCGGCCCGACGGCAGTCATCGATACCACCATGGGCCGCCTCACCTGCAAGCTCTTCTCCGAGCAATCGCCGCTGGCCACGGCCAACTTCATCGGCCTCGCCGAGGGCACCAAAACCTGGACCGACCCCGCCACGCATAAGAAAATCACCGGCAAGCCCTTTTACAACGGGACCACCTTCCACCGTGTCATCCCCGGCTTCATGATCCAGGGCGGCGACCGCGCCGGCGACGGTTCCGGTGACGCCGGCTACTTCTTCGACAACGAAAGCACCCCCGGCCTCGATTTCGACGTCCCCGGCCGTCTCGCCATGGCCAACGCCGGCCGCAACACCAACGGCACGCAGTTCTTCATCACCGAGCAGCCGGTCGCGCAGCTCAACGGTGGCTACACCATCTTCGGCCAGTGCGACGACGCCTCGGTCGCCCTCGTCGCCGCCATCGCGCGCGTCGATCGCAACTCCTCCGACAAACCGATCACACCGGTTGTCATCGACAAAATCACCATCGTCCGCGACGGCCAGCCGATGCCGCCCATCCCCCCCGGCCCTCAAAACATCGTCCCCGAAGGCCAGCCACCCATCAGCGCCCCCAAAGGCCCACCCCCCGCAATGACCGAGCCGGAAAGCGCTTTAGCTGGAAGGTCCCACCGGAAGGGCAGGGTTTCAGACCCTGCCAAACCAAGAACTCACGAAGCGGGCGGTAGCCCCCGAGGCCAATTTCGAAGCGGACACCCCTTACACCAACACTACTTCGCCCTTGTCTTATTCACTATTCACTAACCATTATTCACTTCCCTTCCACAGTCACCACCGCAAGGAGATCCACACCAATGTCCACCGCAACCTTCAACACCTCCGAAGGCATCATCGTCTGCAGGCTCTTCAACGCCGAAGCCCCGGAAACCGTCGCCAACTTCATCGCTCTCGCCGAAGGCACGAAGGAATGGTCCAGCCGCGGCAAGAAGGGCGACAAGCTCTACGACGGCACCATCTTCCACCGCGTGATTCCGAGCTTCATGATCCAGGGCGGCGACCCCGAAGGCACCGGCATGGGAGGCCCCGGCTACAAGTTCGCGGACGAAACCAAGGCCTCCGCCCAGAACTTCAAGGAGCCCGGCAAGCTCGCCATGGCCAACTCCGGTCCCAACACCAACGGCTCGCAGTTCTTCATCACCGTCACCGACACCAGCTGGCTCACCGGCAAGCACACCATCTTCGGCGAAGTCGTCGAAGGCTATGACATCGTCGAAAAAATCAGCAAACTCCCCCGCGACGGCTCCGACCGTCCCAAAACCCCAGTCGTCCTCGAAAGCGTCACCATCGAAAAGTAGCTGCAACCAACCCGGGTGGCCCATCCTTTCGGAGTCTCATCCCGAAAGGGTGGGGTATCGCGCCAGGCGCGACCGCTCTTACGGCTTTGACACCAGAAACAGGCTTACACACGACTAAAAACAGATTTGCGATGCACTTCTCGGCCCACCACCGAACGGCAGGTGCGGGCTTTTAGCTCTGGTCATCATTGGATATTTCATCGTGCTAGGCGGCGAAGGGCGCAAGATGATCAGTGAGGCACCGCCGCTTCCCAACGTATACACGGCAGATGGACAGCTCCTCTTCACCGGCAGTTCCATAACCGATGGCCAAGGCGTCTGGCAGTCCATCGGCGGGCAGGAGATCGGCACCGTAACCAACCACGTTGAGGAGATGCCTTCCCGGAATAGCTCCGCGGAAGGCACCTTCTCGCTATTCACAACCTGAGAAGCGAACACCGGAGACATTCATGGACTACACATTCTTGAAAGATTTACAGACCGAACTAGAACTCCCCGCAAAAGGCATCCTGAGTCGCGTGATCCAAAAGGACGAACACGTCAACATCACTCTGTTCGGGTTCTCAGCGGGAGAGTCGTTGTCATCCCATTCCGCACCGACTCCTGCGGTTCTTTACTTCCTCGAAGGAGAAGCAGAAGTTCAGCTCGGTGATTCAAAGGTGAGCGCTCAGCAGGGCTCCTTTATCTATATGCCGCCGATGCTGCTCCACGGCATACACGCCACGTCCCCGGTCCGCATGCTCCTCGTCCAGATCAAGCTAGTATCCTGAGTCATTAATTTGCCGGGTGCCCCATATCTCGATTCTGAGATGTGGGCAATTGCGGAGCGATCCGCTTTCCCATACTGCGCTAAACCTTCAAACTGCGTCAGGCCCCTACTCTACCTCGAACACCAACCCCATCGCCTCAAAGATATTCACCATCTCAGCCGTGCTGATGGTGGCCGCCCAATCCCCCAGTCGCGTTTTATCAACCGCGCGGATTTGATCGATAACTGCCTGCGATCTCTCGCTCACACTGGGTAGTGGCACATAGAGCGGAAGGCCCTTGGGCGACGTCGTCGACACAGGAATCACCACCGCCGTCTGCCTGCGCCGATTGATCTTGTTTGACGTCACCACCACGCACGGTCGAGTCTTTTGCATCTCGGAGCCAACGGAGGGATCGAGTGCCGTCCAATAGACCTCACCTTGCTTTGGGTAATACGATGGGGTTATCCCACTCCTCCGTCATCGTGTCTGGAAGAGCTGCCATCTCGCGCTGAATCTCTTGCGTCTCCGGGTCGTTGTTCGCCGCGCTACACACCGCATCCCACTGCTCGTCGGTCAGTTTTGGCGTCGGCCTCCGACGCAGCAAGAACTTCGTCACAACGCCGGACTGCTCGGACGCCGGCACCTCGCTGCTAAACTGCTCGGCCACTTCATCCGGGATGTCGAACGTCATCTGCCGCATACCCATTCCACTATGTTGGCACAAAAGACGAACGATGTGGTCTATCCCAAACCGACCCCTACACGGAGTTGTCCCTATTTGGTGGGAGAGCCGCATGGGCAATCGCGAAGCGATCTGCTCTCCTGCGACGCGGCAACATCCCAAAACCTGTCAAGTTCTTCCCTGTGCAAAACTCCCAAAACCCTTTCCCTACAAGCGAAATCCAATTCGCCTCGCGTGCATGTTTATCCGCTCCATTCGGTACAATGGAAGCAGCACAGAAAACTGGCAACCGGAAACTGGAAGACTGGTCACTGCAACCTGACCTCCCAGCCTCCGCAGCCGGTAAGCCGTAACTCCTTTGTTTCCGATCTTTGCAATCTAAGTCCTTTGTTTAAGGCACTTTGTACACACGAAAAACGAGGTACGGGCCTAAGTCCTTTCGTTAAGGCATTTTGCGCAAAATAGGGGGGAGGGGTGCCGGCGGCGAACAAAAGTTCGCAGAAGCTCCCAACCGTCGCTCCACATCATTGCGGCTCTACACTCAACGTTGCCGCTCCACTCTTCAGTCCATCCGCTGAGGCCGTAACAACAAAATGCCCCATCTTGGCGGTCGCCCGCACGTAGGCGACTGCCATGCCGTCGAACGCTGCACGCTCCGATCCCTGAAACGACTCATGGCTCACGAGGTCGCCATTGTCGACAGCGACGATCGCGCCGGGGCCCGTCACCGCGAAATGCAGTTCCGGATGCGTCCGCGGCACGCGAACGCCCGCCGCATCTTCAACGAACGCCCGCACCCGGACCAGATCGTCGAATGTGTCGCCAACGTGCCTGCTCTCCGGCGCCAGCACAATGCGCTCAGGCTCGCCCGCGGTCTGCAACGTCTCCTCGGCCTTCACCGGTCCGCCGCACACCGCGCGCAGCGAGCCCGGCGCGAATGCGACCGTCCATGTCCGCGGAGCGTCATCGGCATTCCGCGCCTTGCTGCCCAGCGACGCGCCGTTCAACCACAGCTCGACATCGGAGCAGTTGCTGTACACCTCAACATGCTCGTCATGCGGCGCCAGCGACTCCGGCGTCCAGTCCGCGAACACCGTCTCCGCGCCGCCCATCTGCTGCAACTCGTAGCCCGGATCGGTCGGCGCTTTCGGCGTCGGCCGGGTCCGCCGCACGATATGCACCACCGGCTTCGACGACCACCAGCTCTCCCGTTCGAGCCCCCGCGCATGGGGCCAGTCCGTACGGTCCAGCAGCCCCGTACTCCGCGAAATCTCGGGCCAATGCCGCGCTTCTCCCAGGTAGTCCGCGCCCGACCAGAGGAACTGCCCCGAGTACTCCGGGTGGTCGCGCATCGCCAGCCACTGGTCGCGATCGTGCGTGTTCTCGGTCCCCACAATTTTTCGCGAAGGCTTCTGGGCATGCGCGGCAAGAATTTCCTTCTCGCGATAATTCTGCCCAACCACATCGAGCAAGTCCGCCAGCCCATCGTCATAGTCATGGCTGACGTTCGGACGGAAAAGCGCCTGCGTCACAGGCCGCGTCGGATCGACCTCATGAAACGCGTCCACAATGCTCGAAAGCTCGGTCTTCGCCAGATCGGCGTGCGGTGTATCGCGGATCTCATTGCCCGCACTCCACAAAATGATGCTGGGATGATTGCGGTCGCGCATCGCCGTGTCCTTCGTATCGCGCATGTGCCAGGCGTCGAAGTCGAGGTGATAGTCGTAGGTATTCTTGCCGATCGACCACATGTCGAACATCTCATCCATCACCAGGACGCCGAGCTTGTCCGCAACCTCCAGGAACTCCGGCGACGGCGGACCATGCGCCGTGCGGACAGCATTCACGCCCAGCGCCTGCAACGCCTGTAGCCGCTCACGATAAGCCTCCTCGGGCACCGCAATTCCAAGACCTCCAACATCGCCATGCAGGCATGCTCCATACAGCTTGAAGTTCTTCCCATTCAGCCAGAAGCCCGTCGCCGCATCGAAATGAAATTCGCGCACTCCAAAATTCACGCTGTCGATATCGCTTGTCTTTCCATCCGAAACAACACGTACCTCGGCGCGATACATTGCAGGATGCCCAACGTCCCACCGATCGGGTTTCGGCACTAACGCGCTCACGTCGAAGTTGCCGGTAGCATTCGCGGTCACCGTCTGCGCTGCGGAATTCGCAGTACCGGCTATCTTGCCGTCAGGCGCGACCAATCTCACTTCAACGCGCACCGCCGCATCTTTCTCGGACTGGTTCATCACCGCGACCTGCACGCGCACCTTCGCGCTCGCAGCGGAAACCTCGGGAGTCGTCACAAACGTTCCCCAGCGCGCAACATGCACTGGCTCCTCCACCACCAGCCGCACCTTGCGATAAATCCCTGCGCCCTCATACCAGCGCGACGCAGGCTGTTGCGATGTGTCGGTTCGAACCACCAGCACGTTGTCCGTTCCGAAGCGCGCACCCTCGGTCACGTCGTAGCCAAAGCTCACATAGCCGTTCGGCCGCTCGCCCAACAGGCGGCCGTTCCACCACACCTTGCTGTGCGCCATGACGCCATCGAACTCGACGAAAATACGCTTGGCCGCGTCTCCAGCAGGCAGCGCCACATGCCGCCGATAGAAGCTGACGCCACCGGGAAGAAACGCACCTGCGCCCCCGGATTTATTGTCCTTATCGAACGGGCCGGCGATGGCCCAGTCATGCGGCACGCTTACCCGTTGCCACGCGCTGTCGTCGAATCCTGCGCTATCTGCGCCGGCAACATCGCCGCGAGTAAACCGCCAGTCGCTCGCGAGTTCCGTGATGCGGCGAGCCCCGCCAGCCGCCCGACTCCTCACCGGCGCGGCATGGATCGCCATGCCGCACATCACCGCTACGATAACCGTGGACATGCGCTTCATATCGTCTCCTTGCAGAAAGAGGGCGGCCAAATCGCTGGCCGCCCTCCGATCGTACTTTGCCGAGAGCGCTACGCGACGCCAATCACGGTGCAGAGTTCCTTCACCGAATCTGCGCTCTTCTGTAGCGCGGCCTGCTCGTCGGGGGTCAACTTGATCTCGATGATCTGCTCGATACCCTTCTCGCCCAGCTTGCACGGCACGCCGATATACAGGCCGCTGATTCCGTACTCGCCCTGCAAATACGCAGCGCAGGGCAGTATCTTCTTCTTGTCCTTCAGGATCGCCTCGACCATCTCGACAGCCGCAGCCGAAGGCGCATAGTACGCCGATCCGGTCTTCAGATGCTTGACGATCTCCGCGCCGCCGTTGGCCGTGCGCGTTTCGAGTTCCTTCAACCGCTCCGGCGCAATCAACTCCGTAATCGGAATCCCGGCCATCGTGGAGTAGCGCGACAGCGGCACCATCGTGTCGCCGTGACCGCCCAGCACAAACGCCGTCACGTTCTCCACGGACACCTTCAACTCCTCCGCGATAAACGTGCGGAAGCGCGCCGAATCCAGCACGCCGGCCATGCCGATCACGCGCTCGCGCGGCAGCCCGGCCTTCTTGAACGCCGTCTGCGCCATCGCGTCCAGCGGGTTCGACACGATAATGAAAATCGCATTCGGCGACGCCGCGACAGCCTTTTCGACCACCTGCGACATGATGCCGAAGTTGGTATTCAGCAAGTCATCGCGGCTCATCCCAGGCTTACGCGCGATGCCGGCGGTAATCACCACAATGTCCGAGTTCGCCGTGTCGGCGTAATCGTTCGTGCCGACGATCGAGACATCGCGCTTCTCGATGGGCATCGCCTCCAGCAGATCAAGGCCCTTGCCCTGCGGCACGCCTTCGACGACGTCGATCAACACAACATCCGCAAGCTCTTTCGCGGCAATCCAATGAGCGGCAGTAGCGCCGACATTGCCGGCTCCAACGATAGTGACCTTCTTACGCATTGCTTCGATTCCTTCGGAAGTGACGTTACAGACGTCTTCCATGATAGTCGCGCGGCTAGAAGATCGTCGCGGCGCGCCGTGCGAACAACGCACGAAGATCGTCCTTCTGATAAACTAGTCAGCGAACTAGTCGGGAGAGTGCGATGGGAACATGGCAGCTACAGGACGCGAAAGCGAAGCTCAGTGAAGTGATCGAAACGGCCAGGAAGGAAGGACCGCAGATCATCACGCAGCGAGGCGAAAAAAGCGCCGTTGTATCGTCCTTTGGTGACTGGGAACGCGATCGGCAAGCGAAAAAGCGAACTCTTCTTGAAGTCCTGCAGTCCGGGCCGCAAGGGGACTTGAATATTCCGCCGCGCGGCGGGTGGAAGATGCGTAAGCCGGTGAAGTTTTGATTTTCCTGCTCGACACAAACGTCATCTCCGAATTGCGGAAACTTCGACCGCACGGAGCTCTGCTGAATTGGTACAGTTCCTACGCCAATTCGGCGTTTGCGCTCCCAGCGATCGCTCTTTACGAAATACAGGCCGGGTTGGAAATAACCCGTCAGCAAGATCAAGCCAAAGCACTTGAAATGGAAGTTTGGCTTGAGTCGCTCATCGATGAAACGACGATCCTCGCACTTGACGGACCGGCTGCACGAGAAGCCGCTCAGTTCATGCGCGGTCGGTCTAAAGTGTTGATCGAGGACGCCATGATCGCGGCGATCGCAAAGGTAAACGGGCTCACCGTGGCCACACGCAACACCCGAGACTTCGAGCATTTCGCGGTTCCCCTGGTGAACCCGTTCCTGTTTCCTCGAAGCTGAAACTTCTCAGCCCATGTTCTCAATCATCCGGCTGGCAAACTCGCTGGTCTTCGCCTTGGTCGCGCCCTGCATCTGGCGCTCGAAATCGTACGTCACGAACTTCTGCGCGATCGTCTTCTCCATCGAGCTTTCGATCAGCCGCGCGGCCTCGGTCCACCCGATAAAGTCGAACAGCATCACGCCCGAAAGGATCACCGAACCGGGATTGATCACGTCCTTATCCGCATACTTCGGAGCCGTCCCGTGCGTCGCCTCGAACACCGCAAAGCCGTCGCCAATATTTGCGCCCGGTGCAATCCCCAGCCCGCCGACCTGCGCCGCGGCCGCGTCCGAAATGTAGTCGCCGTTCAGGTTCGTCGTCGCCAGCACGCTGTAGTCCGAAGGGCGAATGATGATCTGCTGAAAAATTGAGTCCGCAATGCGATCGTTCACCATGATCTTGCTCTTCCACTTGCCGCCGCCGTGCGTCTCGCCGGTCGCGGCCACCACGTCCTTCACTTCCTGCACAATCCCTTCGCCGAACTCCTTCGCCGCGAACTCGATGCCCGGCTCGACCAGCGCCGCGTTCTCCTCCGGCGTCAGGTCCGGGTTCGCGTCCAGGTTCCCGAGAATCCAGCTCTCGCGCTCCGTCACAACGTGCTCGCGAAACTCCTGGGTCGCAACTTCATAACCCCACTCGCGGAACGCGCCTTCGGTAAACTTCTGGATGTTGCCCTTGTGCACCAGCGTCACGGTCTTGCGGCCGTTGTCGATCGCATATTGAATCGCCGCCCGCACCAGCCGCTTCGACCCGGTAATCGAGATCGGCTTGACGCCCACGCCGGAGTCGAGCCGAATCTTCTTCTTGCCGCCCTTCAGCATGTCGTCGTTCACGAAGGCGATAAACTTCGCCGCCTCAGGAGTCCCTTCGCGAAACTCGATGCCGGCATAAATGTCCTCGGTATTCTCGCGAAAGATCACAATGTCGACCAGTTCCGGATGCTTCACCGGGCTGGGCACGCCGGCGTAATACTTCACCGGCCGCACGCACTGATACAGGTCCATCAACTGGCGCAGCGCCACGTTCAGGCTGCGGATGCCACCGCCCACCGGCGTCGTCAGCGGTCCCTTGATCGACACGCGAAAATCGACGGTCGCCTTCACCGTATCGTCGGGCAGCCAGTTCTGGTTCTTGCGATAGCTCTTTTCCCCAGCCAAAACCTCATACCATTTAACCGCCCGCTTGCCGCCATAAGCCTTCTCCACCGCGGCATCGAACACCCGCTGCGACGCCTTCCAGATGTCGCGCCCCGTGCCGTCGCCTTCGATGAAGGGAATGATGGGATTGTCGGGCACGGTGTATTTGCCGTCGGCATACTGGATTGCCTGTCCATCGGCTGGAACTGCAATGTCGTTGTAGCTCTGCTGCATGTTGGTTTGCTCCTAAAGCGATATGCGACCAAGCTATCACTCACAAAATGGGACTGGCAATCGCCTCTGTTCGCTAAACGGCTATCTGGGCAAAACGCCCGAACCGTGCCCGGCGTTTTCGTCCTGGAGTCCGAGATGTCAAGCCCCCCAGCTGTGCAAAACCACCAAACCCAGCATCAACACAGGCAAAACTATTTTCAAAAAGCGGGTATGAATTACCACGCAACTGATCTTGCCCCCGGAAAACGTCTCTCTTAGCGAGCTGTTGTAATCGTGAAGAGGAGACTGTGATGGAGAAGTTGATACGTCGTCGTTTTACGTTGGAGTACAAGCAGGAGGCGGTTCGGCTGGTGA